>RRZT012824534.1_pt1 | contig 34822 bp, 20 predicted proteins | sample 2165551 | NCBI WGS metagenome assembly RRZT01 (sample SAMN10456910, study PRJNA506462) | wastewater metagenome | biome: wastewater; feature: sludge; material: wastewater sludge; isolation source: wastewater sludge with Escherichia coli K12::gfp cells carrying plasmid... | place: USA: Moscow, Idaho...
CGAACCTGATCACGCTCAACGGCTCCGGGGTGCTGGCGGTCATGCTCGCGCTGCCTTCCTCGGCACCCGGGCCGGGCGGGTGGCCCGAACCCAGGACGGGGCCCGGACCAGCACGTATCGTAGTGACGGCGCCGCCGCTGGACGAATCCGCGGCGGGCGCGCGGCCCTCGGGGGCCACCGCCGGTGCCCATCGGCGACCACACGTAGGCGACTTCATTGGGGGGACCACCGATGACCACGCACGAGGGTGTTCCTCGGTATGCCGCACCACCTCCGGTGTTACGCGACCTGGAACTCGTGCGCCTGGGCGTGCTCGAGCGCGGCCAACTGCTCGGCGGATCGGTGCCGCCGCCGGCCGAGCCCGGTGTCGCCCGGCCCGGCGACAACTCGACCGAGCCGGTATCGGTGCGCATCGCCCTCGGCGAGGCCGACGCGGCGCGAGCCGAGGCGACCGGCGGGCTCGTCATCGTCGACGAGGAACAGACACCCGTGGCCCGACTGATGCGAATCGTTCGGGTCGCCGACGGGGTGATGGCGGGGGGGCTCGAGGCGACCCGGCCCTCCGAACATGCCCACACGGCATACCTGGACCGACCGCTGGATTCTGTGCGTGGGCCGGCCGGCGGCCCCCACAGCGGAGCCCGCGTGCTGCTCGTGCTGCGCCGACCGTTGCTGGGGGTCGAGCTCCGGCAGGTGCACGAGCTGACCGCTGGCGACACCGAACTCGTCATCGTGGTGCCGGACGACCAGCGCGCCAACCACGGGCTGCCGGCACGGCTCATGGTGCGCCTGGCCGCAGACCTCGCGCGGCAGCTCGAACCGGCCGGCACCACGACGCACGTCGCCGTGGCCCCGATCGCCTGGCGCGATCCGTCGTCCGACCTGGCGCTGGTCGCCCGACTGGCCCGCTTCACCGGCGCCGCCGCGCACGCGGCCCCAGGGGTCGGACCCACCGCTGCGGCCGACCACGAGTGGGAGGCAGCGCTGACCGCGATCCGCGCGGGCACCGACCCGGCCACGGCGCTGCCCGAACTGTCGGCCACCGCCGTACACGTGCTCGGCAGTCGCTGGCCACAGCGCGACCGCCGCGGCCTCGTCGTGCTCTTCACGGGGTTGTCCGGGTCGGGCAAGTCCACGGTGGCGCGCGACCTGAGCGAGTGGCTGCAACGGCATACCGAGCGCACCGTGACGCTGCTGGACGGCGACGTGGTGCGCCGTCTGTTGTCCGCCGGGCTCGGCTTCGACCGGGCGGCCCGAGTGCTCAATGTGCGGCGGATCGGCTTCGTCGCCGCGGAGGCGGCCCGGCACGGGGGGCTCGTCATCGCTGCCCCGATCGCTCCGTATGCCGCGACCCGCGCCGAGGTGCGGGCCATGGCCGAAGCCGTGGGCGACTTCCTGCTCGTGCACGTGAGTACGCCACTGCAGGAGTGTGAACGGCGCGACCTCAAGGGCCTCTATGCCCAGGCCCGCGCGGGGCTGGTGGCGGAGTTCACCGGCGTCAGCGACCCCTACGAGACCCCGACCGACGCCGATCTGACGATCGACACCAGCCGGCTGAGCCGCGTCGAGGCGCTGACCCGGGTCGTCGACCTGCTGGTCAGTGGTGGCTGGGTCACACCTGAACCGGGAGACTGCTGACCCATGGATTGGCTGCTGGTCCTGGCCTGTTTCGGCATCGGCGTGGTCGTCGGTCTCACCGGGATGGGTGGTGGCGCGCTCATGACGCCGGTCCTCGTGCTCTTCTTCAACGTGCCCCCGCTCACTGCGGTGTCCAGCGACCTGGTCGCGGCGGCGGTCATGAAACCGGTGGGCTCCCTCGTGCATCTGCGCCGGGGAACCGTGAATCTCGCCCTGGTGAAGTGGTTGTGCCTGGGCTCCATCCCTGCCGCGTTCGCCGGGGTGTTCGTCATCAAGGCGCTCGGGCGTGGCGTGGAGATCGAGACGATCACACAGCGCGCCTTGGCTGTTGCCGTGTTCGTCGCGGCGATCGGTCTGGTGGTCCGGGCCTACCTGCGGCTGGTCGAGCGAGCCCGCAAGCGTGACGGCCTGGTGCCCCTGCCGACCCACCGACCCGAGGTGCGGGTGCGACCGGTCGCCACGACGATCCTCGGTGCGGTCGCCGGGCTCATCGTCGGGATGACCTCGGTCGGGTCGGGGTCGATCGTCATCATCGCCCTGATGGCGCTCTACCCGGCGCTCAAGGCGAGCCAGCTGGTCGGCACCGACCTCGTGCAGGCCGTGCCGATGGTCAGCGCAGCCGCCCTGGCCCATCTGCTCTTCGGTGACTTCCAGTTCGCCCTCACGACCTCCCTGCTGGTCGGAAGCGTCCCCGGGGTGTTCCTCGGTGCTCAGCTGTCGGCCCGCCTGCAGGGTGGGTTCGTGCGCCGGGCGCTGGCCTTCGTGCTTTTGGCCTCCTCGCTGAAGATGTTCGGGCTGTCCAACCAGGTCGCCGGGGTGATCCTCGGGGCGGCCCTGTTGGTCGCACCACTGCTGTGGATGGCCGTGCGCCGGCGGCATGGGTTCCCGGCCCTGGCCTCCCGCGCACGCAGCTGACACCGACCGCGACGGGGGTTCCAACGGACTAGTCACTCCCGCTGTCCGGCGCTCACCCGACAACAGATGACTAGTCCTTTCGGCCGAGGGCCGCTCCATCCGTTAGTTCGCTGTTTCAACCGGATCGTTCGAAAAAGGCTCTCCGGACCCACTTTTTCTGGGACAAATCGGACGTACTGGCCGATCGTCCGGTCAGTTGCATGCTTGACGAGGCAGAGGTGCCCTGCTAACCTGAACATCAGTTGAACCACGTATTCGGGGGGTGACTAGTCCAGAAGGACTAGTGCACCTAGGTCAACCACCACGTGATAGTCGCTCCACCCATCCCCCGACCCTCCCGTCGGGCGCCGGGTCAGGCGCCCCTCCCACCGGCATGTCCACGGGCATCCGGAGTGGTTCCTGTCTCGCGCAGCCAACGGCTTGATCGCGAAAGTCCCCCATCCCATGCTCCTCAGTTCGATCACCCCTGCCCGTTTGAGTTCCACCTTTGCCGCGAGCACCGTCAGCCCCCTGATCCTCGCGGCCGTCTCGGTCATCGTTCCCCTGACGACCGCGACCAAGCCCACCGACCCCACCCTGGTCAGCGCCCAGGCCAGCACCTCGTCCGTGGCCACGAACGCCGACGCCTATGTGAACTCGGCCGCTCCGAACCAGAACCACGGCAACTCCTCTCGGCTCATCGCCAAGGCTTCGGCAGCAGAGTTCTACCTGAACTTCACTGTGCCACAGGCCCCCTCCGGATACACCTGGTCCTCGGCCAAGCTCGTGGTCAATCGCCCGCAGTCTGACGCCGCCGGGGTCCTGACCGCCAACAAGGTCACTTCCTCGTGGACCGAGCGAGGCATCACCTGGAACACCCGACCGACCTTCCAGAGCACCCAGGTCTCCATCAACGACAGTGGCACGACGCCCTCGGTCAGCTTCGACGTCACGTCGCTGCTGAGCACCGGCACCCTCGGTTTCGTCGTGCGCTCCGGCGCCAGCACCAGCAAGGCATTCAGCTCGCGTGAGTCGGGACGCGCGGCGAACCTCGTGCTGACCAAGGTGGCTCTGCCGACCGCGACTTCCACGGCCACGAGCACGGCCACGAGCACGGCCACCAGCACAGCGACGACGACCATCAGCCCCACCCCCACGGCCACGAGCACGGCCAGCACGACCACCGCTCCGACGCCCACCAGCCCCACCCCGACGGCCACCACGACCACCAGCCCCACCCCGACGGCCACCAGCACCGCGACGACGACCACCAGCCCGGTGTGTGTGACGACCACGAAGGGGATCCCGTGTAGCCCATACGTCGGTGCCAGCGTCGGTTCCAACTCTGACCCGAGCACGTTCGAGTCGACCGTGAGCGGGAACCTCGGCGTGCGACGCACCTTCTGGGGACCGACGCAGGTCGACTCGGCAATCAACACCGTCAAGGCCGACAAGGCCAAGGGGCGCCTGTCCTGGATCAGCTTCAAGCTGCCCTACACCTGGGCCGACATGGCCGCCGGGGCTGGAGATGCCTGGGCCAAGGACCTGGCGACCAAACTCGCGGCGCTCGACTACCCGGTGTGGGTCGCGTTCCACCACGAGCCCGAAGGTGACGGCGACATCGCCCAGTGGGTAGCCATGCAGCGCCGACTCTCTCCGATCGTCCGCACGACGGCCCCGAAGGTCGCGTTCACCACGATCCTCACCGGTTGGCACGAGCTCTACGACCCCAACTACTCCCTGGACAAGATGTGGCCAGGGGATGGGCTGGTCGACGTGGTGGGCTTCGACATCTACCTGTCGTACGGTGTCGTGAAGGACGGTGTCATGAACACGAAGTACACCGACCTGGACTCCGCCTACTTCGCCAAGATCCAGGACTGGGCAGCCAAGCACAACGTGAAGTGGGGGTTGGCCGAGACCGGCATCACCGACTACGCGAGTGACACGTACTCGACCTGGATGCCGGAGATGGTGTCGAAGCTGAAGGCCCGCGGCGGCGTGGCCTGGTCCTACTTCAACACCTCCCTCAACAGTGCGGGCAGCTGGGTGATCACCACCCAGAACAAGACCACGCAGTTCTCGAACGCCCTCAAGCAGCCCGCACGGACGACCTGACCACGTCACATCCACCACCTTGCGCGGCCCGGAGAGATCTCCTGGCCGCGCCCGCGTGCGACCAGGCCGCTGGTGACCAAGGTCACCCTTGGCGGTCCGGAACCCCAACCTCGACCTTCTCTAAACGCTTGCCTCCCGGGCAAATAGGGACAAATCGCTCAGCCGCGTACCTGCTGCTCACCCTTGGCGATCCTGGGCAAGCCTGCTAACCTCGCGTCTTGCCGAGTTGGCTGGCCTGGTCACAGGCACAGCGGTTCGGCACGTCGACGGGTCCTTCGCCAGGATCCGGCGGCTTCATGGATCGGCGCATGGCTGCACTTGCGTCGCTCGAGAGTCACCCACTCTCCAGCACTGCCACACAACCGCGAGGTCTGACCATATGCGCCCTATCGCACTCTCCTGCCCAACTCCTGCCCGCGTCTTGCTCCGCGCGCTGACCATCATCGGTCTTCTGCTCGCCGGGAGCATCGTGCCGGTCTCGGCTCACGCAGCAGTGACCTCGATGGCTGCAGAGGCCGACGCCTACGTGAACGAATGGTCGCCAGACCAGAATCACGGCGGGTCCAGTCGGTTGGTCGCCAAGAGTTCGCCCGGTGCGGAGTTCTATGTCTCGTTCACGGTCCCCACTGCGCCGTCGGGACAACAGTGGGGCGCGGCCAAGCTCGTGTTGAAGCGGCTCAGCCCTGGTGTCGCGAGCACGCTGACGGCCCGGCGGACCACGTCCTCATGGGCTGAAGCGTCTGTGGTGTGGAACCAAAGGCCCACGACCGCGGCGAACTCGGTGTCCGTGGCCGACAACGGCACCTCCGCGACGGTGGTCTTCGACGTCCAATCGCTCATCACGGGCGGCGTCAACAGCTTTGCCGTCCGCAGCACCGCGACCACCAGCCTTCTCTTCGGATCCCGCGAGAACAGCGACTACGCCCCCGAGCTCCAACTCACCGCGGTGGCCAGCACCCCGCCGACCTGCACGACCAGCCGTCGAGGCATCCTGTGCAGCGGGGCGTACGTCGGCGCCACCGTGGGGTCCAACACGGACCCGGCCACGTTCGAGTCGAGTGTGGGCCGCACCCTGGGGCTGCGCCGCACGTTCTGGAGTCACTCGCAGGTGTCGTCCGCGATACAGACCGCGGCAGCCGACGTGGCCAAGGGACGGTTGCCCTGGATCAGTTTCTCCTTGCCCTACTCGTGGTCGGATATGGCAATCGGCAAGGGGGATGCGTGGGCTCGTGACATTGCCACCCGGCTGACGACCGTCAACGGACCCGTCTGGGTGGCCTTCCACCATGAGCCCGAAAAGGATGGCGTCGAGTCGCAGTGGGTGGCCGTACAGCGGCGGCTCTCACCGATCGTTCGCTCGATCGCACCCAATGTCGCCTATACCATCATTCTGACGGGCTGGCACGAACTGTACGATCCCAACTACAACCTTGAGATGATGTGGCCGGGCGATGGCCTGATCGATGCCGTCGGGTTCGACGTGTACCTGAGCTACGGGTTGGTCAAGAACGGCACGCGCATCACGAAGTTCACGGACCTGGACACTGCGTATTTCAAGCCGCTCGGTGAATGGGCTGCCAAACACAAAGTGGCGTGGGGCCTGGCCGAGACCGGGTTGACCGACGAGGCCAGCGAGGTGGACCCGACGTGGATGCCGGACATCGTCACGGCGATGAAGGCTCGCGGTGGTAGCGCGTGGACCTACTTCAACACCAAACTCAACAGCGAGGGCAGTTGGGTGATCACCACGACGAACAAGACTCGCCAGTTCAGTGAAGCGCTGAAGGGCACCGCGCGCATCCCCTGACGCCAGGGGATGCCGCCGCCACCTTGCCCCTCAACTCCGTAGTCGCTTCGCTCCTACTTCCCGTTCCCCCGGGTGCTGGTCAAGGTCCAGGTTCCCGATGACCTCACCGACAGGACGCCGGACTCCTTCTCCACGCGCACGGTCTGGGTGAGGTCTCCACTGTCGGTGATGAGGACTTCCGTACCGGCTGCGTTGGTCCAGGTGAGCGCGAAGCTGCCGATGCCCTGGTGCACCACGGTGAGGGTCACCGGTCCCTCGACAAAGAAGGCCTGGTCGCCACCGCCGACCTGCACGTCGCTGATCGCCCCCGCGCTGGAGAGCGGCGCGAGGTCGACCTTCCAGGATCCGCCGCTGCTCGTGATCCGCACCGTGGCCCCGTCAGAAGCCGCGGTGGTGAGCCCGAAACCGAGGGACCCCTGGTAGTCCCCATCGACGTTGAGCAGCCTCTCGGGAGGAGCCCCACCACCGGCGTTGAACTCCAGGATCATCGAGCCGGCACCTGAGTGGCGAACGATGAGCAGCCCGGCGCGGGTGCCGCTCGGGATGCTCAGCACGGCCTCCCCCGAACCGTCGCGTGCGGCCGGCTCGGGCCGACCGTATGCCGCGTCAAGGGCCGCGGTCACCGGTGACCCCGGCGGCGTGGCAACCGACGGGCCGGATGACGACGACGGCGTGCCCGTGGCTGCCGACGCTGACGGGCTGGTAGCACCCGGAGCCGACCCGCTCGCCACGGCGTGCGGCGTGGAGGTCCCAGATGCGGTCGGTGTGCGCCCCGGCTCGTCCGCCGATCCGGGCCACCGGAGCAACACCAGAACAGCGATCACCAGGAGGGCTCCGATGATCAGGACGCGCCGGGAAAAGGGACGTGGAGCCCCACGATCCGCCCCGAGCTCGGCAGTCCGACCAGACTCCGAGTCACCCATCTCAGATCCCGTGCCCTCGTCGGTGGGCCAGGTCCATGAGCCGATCCGCCGACACCATGCGCATCGCCACCGCCGCAGCAAGCAGACCTCGACGTTCGATGGGGGACAACCACAGGGTGCGGGCGGCACCGGTCAGCGCCTCTCGCCGCCGCCCCATCGCGGCCAGTGCGAACGAGCGCCGACCGTGCAGGCGTGCCAGAGCCCGTCGGTCTTCATGGAAGACCTGGTGTTTTGCCAGACCATAGTCGATCGCGTCGACAATCGTCTGCCACTTGCTGGAGAACAGCGACTGCCCCCACATCACCCGCACCAATGGAGCTTCGACAACCACGACCGGGCCCGCCTGCATTGCGCGGATCATCCAGTCGAAGTCCTCTCCGTAGCTTCCGGGGATCTCTTCATCGACCAGCCCGATGGGACCCAATAGCGCCTCACGCCGGACCAGGACTGTCGACGGGTGTGCGGCCATGACCCGACTGCGCACAAGATTGTCGAGGGTCATCTCGGACTGCAGCGGGACGCGGTCGGAGGTCGTGCCGCCGTACACGATGGTGATCCCCGTGACCGATGTCAGCGCCGGCCCGCTCCCCAGAGCTTCCACCTGCCGGGCGAGCTTGTCCGGCAGCCAGCTGTCATCGTCGTCGCAGAAGGCCACCAACTGACCGGTTCCCTTGGCGATGCCGCTGTTTCGAGCACCGGCCAGCCCGGGAGCTCGCGTGTTCGTGATGACTTCCACTCGACGATTGCCCTCTGAGCGCGCCAAGCTCAGGTCCGGCTCGGCCCGATCGAAAACCACGACAACGGTGACCAGGCCCGAGTAGGTCTGCTCGAGGATCGAGTCCAACGCCACCCGGAGCAACTCCGGTCGATGATGGGTGGCAACCACCACATCCACTGGTGGCGCAGCGCCCTCGGTTTGCTGCCGGTCACTCGGTTGAATCGTCATGCGTCACTTCCGTCGGTGCGTTCGGCGGCGTCGGACCGGTCGTCGTGGTCGGCGCCGTGATGGCTGAATCCTGATGGCTGAAGAGTGTTGAACGCTGCTGGTCCAGGTGCGCGGCAATCGACCACACCCGCCGCATGTTGACCGCCGTAGCCAGCAGGTAGAAGGCGACCCCGCCCAGGAGGACCACCCACAGCCAGCTGACGGGAAGGAACATGGGCGCCAGGCCGAAGACCACCGTCTCGACGTCCGCGGTCCATGGGAAGGGCATCATGTTCATCCGGCGGCACCACCGTAGCCATCCCCCGAACGGGCCGCCCGCGGTCCACTCGTGCGCGGCGCCGCCGCTGCCGCGGCCGGCTTGGCGGGCCAGATCCTTGCGGTAGGCGAGCCCGAAGTTGTAGATGGTGAGCGCGCCCATTACCGACAAGGCCACCCAGACCGGCAGACCACCGCGATCGACGAGATGGAAGACCAAGGCCCCCGCGCACAGGGAGATTCCGGCGACGTCGACGTGGATGTCCAGCGCCGCACCGCGCGTCGAGGACAGGCCCCGCAGCCTAGCCACCTTGCCGTCGACACAGTCCAGGACGTAGCGAAGCAGGAAGAGCAGCCCGCCCGCGACGAGCCACCCGGCCACGAACGACCCGGCGGCGGCGATCCCGAGCAGACCGGCACCGATGGTCACTCGGTTTGGGGTGGCCGGCCCCCACCGGGACACCAACCTGGCAAGTGGGTTGGCCACGGGCTCGACGGCAAGTCTCGTCCAGATGGACAGCGGAAGTGGCGACCGGTGGTCAGTCATGAGGGCTCCCCAGTGGTCGCCGATTCCTCCGGGCGGACCCGAAAAGGGCCCACACATAGGCGAGGCCGAGCCCAGCCGCCGCGCCGGAGACGATAGGCAACTCCGGCTGACTGCGCACCGGCACCGTCGGCTCCGTGAGGATGACATCGCCAGCATTGGTGGGCGTGATGAGCAGCTCGCCGATGATCCGCTCGACTCGCTTGCGGAAGAGTTCACGGGTCTCACCGGCGTCCGATGATGTGGGCAATCCTCCAGCACTCGTGTCGAAATCGCGGATCTGCTGGCGGAGCGCATTGATGACGACATCACGTCGGTTCAGAAGGTAGTCACGGCGCATCGCCAAGTAGCCCTGGGAGAGTCGCTGCACCTTGGCCGCGGCGGCTTCCGGGTCAGCGTCCCGGACCCGGATGTGCAGGGCCCGAGTACTCGGAGTAGCGGTCACCTGAATCTGGTCGGCGCGCACCCGCAGCGGATCTGCCGCGTCGATCGAACTCGCGGCGGCGAACACAAGCGCAGCTTCGGTGTCAACTGTGATAGCCAATGAGGATCGGTTGGTGGTCAGGGTCGCATCCGCCAAAGACAGCGGTGAGGCGTCCAAGAGGATCGACACGCGGGCCGCGTGGGCCGTCGGCGTCTGCAGCGCCAGGCCGATGCCGAAAGCTGCACCGAGCACGACCCCCGTCGCCAAGTCCTTGCGGGCGCGGTTCAGCCTGTGGCGGAAGCTGCTCCAGACCGGCAGGGCCGCCGCTCCCGATGCCGCGTTGGTGCGGTGATCTCGGATAGCCAAACCCATCCCGATCATCAGCGTGAACAGCGGCATCCCGAGCGTGTCGTAGACGTACACCTGCACCGCGAAGAACACGATGAGCAGAGTCGCCACCGCGGCCGACCGGGTCCGACACCGCCAAACCATGAGCAGGACCGACGCGAAGAGCGCCAGGAACAGACCGACCCCCACGATGCCTTGCGAGAAGATCACCAACCACAAATGCCCCTGGGTGCCCAAAGGGGGAACTCCACAGGCGGGGCATTGCGGAGTAGCCGCCCCGGCGATCGATGCGAAACTGCCCTGAACGTCGCGCGTGGTGCCGAACCCGATGATCGGAGACCCCATGAAGGTGCTCTCCACCGTCTGCGACAGGAGCTGGGCACGACGGTCGTTGCTGTGCTGATTCGCCAGACGCTCCGCGATGAGAGACCCCAGTGGGCTCGCAACGAAGGTCACCGCGGCGGCCGCGACACCCAAGACACCCAAGACGCGGGCAGTCGGTGACAGTCCGAGCACCCAGACTGCGACGAGGGCGACCGTAATCGCCAAACACACCCACAGTCCCCGGTTCAGGGAGTACACGATGGGAATGAGGGCGATGCCGAAGATCGGGGCGGCCAGGAACCGCTGCCACCGCCGTCCCTCCAGGACCCACGAGACGACGAAGAACGGTAGGAACATCGCGAGGTTCGCGCCCCAGGTATTGGAGAAGGCAAAGGGTGCGGTAGGGCGGGGCTCCGGCCGCTTGAGCACCAGTTGTATGTCCGCAATACTGGGATGCACCACAGACTGCACGAAAGCATTCCGAGCGAATCCTCTGGGTAGCAACAACTCCAACAAGGAGGGGAAGCTCAGACTGGGCGTCAGCACACCGAGTAGGCCCCCGGCCGCGGTGATCACGAACATCCCACCGAGCAATGAGGTCACCAAGCGCCAGGTAACTCGTTTCGGATCTGAGTTGATCACCCACACGAGCACCACGGTGCAGGCCAGGTACCAGCCGAGTCGGTAGGCGAAGACACTCAGCCGGTTGAAGCCTCCGCCACCGGGCACCGCCTCGGGGGCGTCGACATCCAGGACGAAAACGCCCAGCGAAACCCAGACCAGGAAGAGGGCCCACGCCGCAAACCCCGGGGGGAGGAACACCCTGCGTGTGCCGCCCAGTTGCAGCAGCAGGGCCACTGCCACCGCGATGGGGAGCAGTGCAGCTATGCCGAGAACCCACCAGAGCGGAAAGCCGACAAAGAGCGCGATCAAGGGCCACGCCGGCGAGCCCCGCCATTGCGACAACCGGCCAAGCACACGTTGCGCGACGGGTCGGCCGGGCCGGTGAGTCATGGTCGACGTCGCGGTCGACGTCGTGTTCAACTCCCTGGTCGACGTCGTCATGGTCGGCTCGAGCGAGCGAAGGATCCCCGCACTGCCGGGCCGGTCACGGACAGCTTCACGAGCGTGACGGGGTCGGTGTGCCTCGTGGGGCCGGAGTGATCGTTCCGCCATCCTTGGACCCGAAAACCTCGAAGAACAGGTTGTCCATGGACCCGTTGAACTGATCGGTGTTCTCGGCGACCACGGAACCGTCGGTGGCGATCTTCCCGCCGACCGAGATCGGTGTCGACGTACGCATCACGGCAACCGAGCCCGTGGGCCGGAAATCGGACCAGACGGACGGGGAGGCGGCCACTCCGTTCGTGTCGATCTTGGCGACGGTCAGCACCACCTTTGCCCCTTCGCGAAGGCAGCGCAGACGATACCATTGCCCGGGCTCGACACGATCGGTGCCGACGACGGTGACTTCGCCCTCGTTTCCCGCGATCCGGCAGGAAGGCCGGTGGTCATCCAATTGGATCTTGTATTGCGCGGTGTCCTGGAAAAGTCCCCGCTGCATGACATTGTCTCCGTCATCGGCGGAGGACTGCTCATCCACGCGAATGTCCACGCCGAAAGCGAAGTCCGCCCGTCCCGGGCTCAGCGGATCCGGATCCGTAAGCGTGAGCACGCGCAACACGATGCGTCCTTTTCCGATCGTTGCCTTCGACGGGAAGGACAGCGCCTGTCCGCCGCCGACTCCCGCGGAGTAGGTCAACTGCGCCTCGCCGATCCGCAAGACATCGACGGCGATGGAGGAGGAACGGTACATCTCGAACGAACTCGCGACAGCACCCACCGACCCAGGCGGTTTTTCGAAGTCGATGTCGAGGACACGGTGATAGCCGAGTTCCGAGGCCCGAGGCGTCGCACTCGTGCGGGCCACCACCCTGGCCTCCCCCCTAGCGCAGCCGGCGATCATCAGTAGCAACCCGACCGCACCGATGGCGAGGGACCACCTGCGCACCGCCCGGGTCACTCGCAAGCCGCCTTGGCTCGGCGGCGATGCCGGAATGCTTGGGGCACGAGGGAGGCGGTGACAAGACACCCCACAGCGTAGCGCGGACCAAGCCTTCGGGGGCTCTGGGCCACTCGGGCGATCCACTCAAGTCCCGGCTTGCGCAGCACCTGTGGCGCCCGGAGCTCCTCGCCGGACAAGAAGCCGAACCATCCACCGCAGGTGAGCACCGGGACGGCCGGGAGCTGATCGCGATGCGTCATCGCCCAGATCATCTCCCGAGGCGCTCCCAGACCGACGATGAGGACGTCGGGGTGGGCCCCGCGCACTCGGGTGAGCGGCAAGGTCCAGTCCTGGTGGAAGCCGTGCTCCGTGGCGACGACCACTCCGGCGTCGCCCTTCTCGAGCGCTGCTCCGGCGCGCTCGGCAAGCCCCTGCGGACCCCCGATAAGGGCGATCCTCGACGGGCGCCCGAGCCGTTGCGAGAGCCGGCGCAGCACATCCCACCCGATGTCGGTCGTGGGGGCACGCTCGATGGACCGAGCCCCGGCCAGCCGGGCCAAGGTCGTGACCGCCCCGCCGTCGGCGTACACCACATCCGCTTGTGCCATCGCGGCCACGAAGTCCGCGTCGCCGCTGTGATTGAGCCCACCTACGTGCAAGGCAAACGCCAGGCCAGGCCCTGAGCGCTCGCCCAGGGCGGTGATCGCCTCGACAACCTCGTCTCGACTGGCATCCGCGACGGAGAAGGCGCCAACGGATATCTTGCCCAACGTCATGACATGCTCCATGGTCAATTCGGTGCGACGATCAGCGAGATCATCGCACCGCGGCTGACCGCGACGCTCACCGAGGCCGTGAGACCACCCTTGTTTCCGGAACCGGTGGCTACCCCGGTATCGGTGAAGAGCGCCGTGACCGCGCCCGACCCCGTACCTGTGCCGCCACCCCGAGTGACCTGCCCCGTCGGCGGGCTGATGGTCAGCGCCGTCGAGGACTTCACCGACCAGTAGCTGACCAACCACGAGCCTGCCGACGGACTGGCAACCTGGGGAGTCGTCAGGGACGTGGCGCTCGACGTCTGCACGGCGGACGTCGCTGCCGCGACCGAGGCCGCCGCGCCGTCGCTCATCCGGTATGCCGCCACGGTCAGGTCGGACTTCACATAGGTCGAGGTGGTGAACACGAAGGCAGACCCGGGATCAGCCGAGGTGGCGGTCTTCCAGTACGCCGTGGCCACCAGGCCCCCGGCGTCACGGGTCACCACGGGCGTCCAGCCGGCCGGGGCCGTGGGTGCCGCGATGCTGGAGTTGACCGAGGCCACGACGACCAAGACATCGCCAGGCTGAACGCTCGCGGGAACGGTCACCGAGTGGGTCAGTCTGTTGCCGTTGGTGGTGGCCGACCCGACGAACTGTAGAGCAGCCGACGTGACGGCCACCGCTGCGGTGCTGCTCTGTGTCGATCCGTCGTTGTCGGTGACCGAGAGGGTCACGGCGTAGGTGCCTTCTGTCGTGAACTCGTGAGCGGGCGCCACACCCGTGCCGGTGGCTCCATCACCGAAGTCCCAGTGGTAGGCCGTGATTGACCCGTCAGCGTCGGCCGACGACGTCGCGTCGAAGGAGCACGCGGTCCCTGCGCAGGTCTGCGTGAAAGCCGCGGCAGGAGCCTGATTGATGCGAGTCACAGCGACCGCCACGGTCGCCACGCCGATCTGGCCCTTGGCCGTGCTGACGGTCAGCGTGACGGGGTACACCCCAGTTGCGGCGAACGTCTTGCTCACCTGCCCCCCCGTGCCCGTCGTGCCGTCGCCGAAGTCCCACGCGTAACCGGTGATCGTCCCGCCGTTGGCCGACGAACCACCGGCGTCGAAGGTGCAGCTCAAGCTGGTGCACGCACTACTGATCTGAGCGGTGGGAGGCTGGAGCGCGTTGTCACCCGCGCCGTCCTGGAAGAGGAAGAATGCCTTCGCCGACCAGTCCACCCCATCCACCGCCGGACCCCCGAGAACCGTTGCGGTCCCGGTGGGCGACCCGGCCTGCGGGTTGCGGGTCCAGCCGATAGCGGTGAGATTCCCACCACTGTCCGCCGCGTGGAGCAGCCCATCTGCCAGGAACATAGACCGCACCGCGCTGGGCGTGAAGCCAGCCACGGCAGTGCTCGCGGTGAGGCGTCGAGCGCCGATGAGCTTGCTTTCGGGCGTGAAGTACCGGTAGAAGAGCACGTTGCTGCCGGCCTTGGTGAAGTAGACCCGCCCCCGGTCGTAGAAGAGCCCCGTCATCGCCTGGATGTCCGCGGTCCAGTCGGTGAGGGGAGTCAGCTGATTGTGGGTGTCGACGGCTTCCGCAGCTCCGAAAGTGGCGCCGTCGAAGGGGCGCCGATCGAAACTACCGTCGGCCCACGCGGCATACAGGAAGCCGTTCAGCATGAACGCCCCCTTGAGGTTGGCCCAGACCAGCCCACCACCGGGCACGGTGGTCGGTGCACCGAATCCACCCGTCGTACTCCACCGCTTGCTGAGCCCGCCGGCCGTGGCGACGTACAGGTCGTTGGGGAGCGTCGGCTCGCGGACGACCGGGAAGGTGGACCCACCGGCCGGAAGATGGGCGATCTTGGAACGCAGGTAGTAGTCACCGATGCGGTCGGTGTCCGAGCCCACCCAGAGGCCCGACGGGATCGCGGCGAAGTCGAAGACGCCAACCCCGCGCTCCCGCGTGGGGTTCCAGGAGAAGGGCAGCCCGTTCAGCGGGTCGAGGGCGGCGATCCCGGGGCGGGAGACAGCACCCTGGCCAGGGGTGTCGCCACGGAAGGAGTTGTTCTGCCAGCGAGCGTGACCGCCGGTGTAGACGACACTGTCCGTGATCTCCACGGCATAGGTGGTGTCACCCCCGGTGTGATCCACCCACGAAGGCTGCAGGAGCGAGCCGGACGAAGCGACCTCGAAGCGAGCCGTGCTGTCGCAGGCAACCGAGGATCCGCCATAGGCGCCGGTGGTGGAGATGACGAAGAATCGGCCATCCGGCGAGATGTCGAGATCCCGCATGTAGGTGTCGAAGACCGAAGCGCAGCGTGTCTCATAGAAGTTGGTCTGCCAGTCGGCCCTCGTCGCGGTGGCGCCACTCAGGTCGAGCATGACGGCCTGGTGGGTCTTCACTCCGTCAAAGGTGTCGAAGTTGCCGATCGCGACCAGCCGCGATCCGTCCGGGGTGATATCGAACTTCATCACAGTCGTCCAACCACCATTGTGCGTCCCGGCGATCGCGCCGGTCATGAACGGCAGGAAGGCGCCGGTGTCCGGATTGACGGTGGCCAGAGCTGGTTGCCGCTTGCCCGCGATGTGTGTGAACGCGCCGCCCACCCACAGCCGACCGCCGGCCAACTTGAGGTCCTTCACCGGCCCGGCCACCGTCGCGGGGTTGAACCCGGTGACCAACGAACCATCAGAGATCAGGACGCGGGCGAGGTTCTTCACCGTGACACCGTTGACCGTGGTGAATGATCCCCCGATGTAGACCGACAGCCCGTCAGGCGCCGGCAACACCACGCTGACCGGGCCGTTCGTGACCGGGACGAAGCCCGCTGAGATCTGCGAGGTCGCCTCGTCGAACGCCATGAGGTTGGCGCGAGGCAGCACGGTGGCGCTTGCGTCGTTGCGTGTCTGGGTGAACTGGCCTCCCAACACCACCAGACCGCCGACCCGCGCGATGCTGTTGACTCGACCATCCAGCACATGTGGCGTCCCGGGCGTGGGTGCCACGGCCACGAGGTGACCGTTGACCGGCTCGGCGAGGGCCAGTGTCGGACCGCCGAGGGAAACCGCGCCGATCACGGCAACCGACCAGGCAGCACTGAGCACACGACGAACCGCACGCATTTGCGAAACCCCCTCCACCTGACCGGTGCATTCGAAACCGGACGATGCCTGTAGGGTCAGCCAAACCCCTTGGCCGACGTGTCCATGCTAGGTCAGCCTCCATCGCGACGTGGTGGGTTTCAGGAACCCCGAGCTGGCGGGCACGCTGCGGTGAGACGGAGCTGAGTCGCCCACCAAGGAGGGCGTGTGAGACGACGGAGGCCGATGATGCCGACGAACGGGTCGAGAACCCCACGGGGACGGGCCCCCCGGCTCTTCCGCGGCGGCGCGATCGCGCTTGTCCTGGCAGGCATCGCACTCGGCGCCTTGAGCCTGCGTCAGGACCTGCCGGCCTGCACCCGCACTCGGGGAGTGCCCACCCAAGGCCTCTACGTCGGCGCGGCGGTCGGCGGCAATGACGACCCAGCAGCCTTCGAGGCGGCCGTGGGCCGGCTGGCCCTGCGCCGGACATATTGGGCAGCTCAGGACCTTGAGGGGGCGTTGGTGGCGGCTCGCTCCGACCTGCAGGCGGGCCGCCTGCCGTGGCTGAGCTTCAAGTTCCCGTTGCCGTGGCAACGCATGGCCCGCGGCGACGGAGATGAGTGGGCCAAGCAAGTGGCCGCGGGCGTGCGCGACCTGCCCGGGCCGGCGTGGGTGGCCTTCCACCACGAGCCTGAGGGGGATGGCGACGTCCAGCAGTGGCGAGCTGCCCAGGAGCGGGTCGGGCCGATACTGCGCGAGGTGGCGCCCAACGCGGCGTACACGGTTGTGTTGACCGGTTGGAATCAGTTCCACGGGCCCGAGGAGTTCGGGCTCGACCGGCTATGGCCCCACACAACCGTCGACGTGGCCGGTTTCGACGTCTACGACGAGCCGGAACTCGCCGCGAACTCCGCACGAGACCGCATGGACGACTACCTGCACCGAATCTCTGCCTGGGCGCGCCAGGCCAATGTCTCGTGGGCGCTCGCGGAGACCGGCTATGACAGGTCCGCCCACGGCCCGGATCAAGGCTGGATCACCTGGCTCGGCGACCGGGTGCGTGGGCACGGCGGCGTGGGGCTCGTCTACTTCAACAGCGACGTCAACAGCCGCCTGGACTGGCGGCTCGATCAGCCGCAGGAGCTAGCCGACTTCGCCACCGCGTTGCGCGACTCGCAACGACCACCGGCGAGCTGTCCCAGCGCGCGCTGAGCCTTCAGGCGAGCTGAAACGCGGGCTCCGTGCGGGCGTTGGCCCGCACCAAGTCCTCGCCGGTGTCCACCTCGACAGCGAACAGATCAGAAATGTCCACCGGTCGCACCTGCATGCCGTCATATTCGATGGCCAATTCGATGCCGCGTTCGAAGTAGTCCTGGTCCGCGCACTGCGCCAACCGGTTGATCAACGTGGCCTTGTCGCGAGAACCGACGATGTTGACTCCGACCGCTTCGCCCAAGGCGTCGGACAATGGCACCTGCTTGGACAGCTGCGCCACGAATCCCGACCCGTCCACCGTATACTTGACCTCTTCCTCGGCGACGCTCGCGCAATTCACCGCGATCGCGGATTCGTCCGCGGTCATGGATTCGGCCAGACGCTGCAACAACGTCGGCTCGAACACGACGTCACCGTTCATCCAGAGCACGGGCCCAGGAGGGCTCGACCGCAGCGCCTTGAGGAGGCTCCGGTTTGTGTTGGTCACGTCGTAGTTCTCGTTGTATACGAAGACGGCCTCCGGCACGTGCTCCATGATCAGCTCATGCTTGAAGCCGACGACCACACACACCCTGGCGCGCTCGCCGAATACCGCGAAGATGTTGTCGAATTGCTGCCCCATGATACTGCGGCCGTCCGCAAGCGGAGTGAGTGGCTTCGGAAAGGGCTTACCCAGGCGCGTGCCCAAGCCGGCAGCGAGAATGACGACGTTGACCTGTTCCATGACGATTGGTGATCCCCTGACTCGCAGCTCCCCCTCAGGAGCTGATGTGCGACGAGTCTAGGCCCGGCCGGGCACCGCTGTCCCCGGAGTCGCGAAAAGTCGGAGCCCGAGGGTGGGACAATCGCCGGACCGACGAGGAAGGAGCGGGCACGTGAGCTCGACCCAGGCGATGGACGACCTGCTCGACACAGTACGGGCGCTGTGGCCGCAGGCCGATGTCCAGCTGCGCCGGCACGGGAGTCGTACCCCGTGCGCTCGCGCCTGGTTCGTGGTGCCACACCGTCGCGCACCGCGACTGTTGGTGCCCGCGAGTGGTCGTCGGGCCGGCGCGACGTCGCTCTGGCGCTTCAGTGATGCCTTGCCGGCTCGGGACACGCTCACTCGGACGGTAGGGGCGCTGGCGGTTGCTTCGCGATTCCGCCGCGCCGTACCGGACCTGGTGTGTGTTGACAACGAGGACCGTTCGATCGCTGCTCACCTACAGGAGGCACTGGGTGGCCCGGTTCGGTTGAGCCTGGGAATCGGCTCGGCCCGGGCGAACCGCAAGCCGGTTCTGGAGATCTTCGACGAGCGGGGGCACAGCACAGGCTTCGCCAAGGTCGGGGCCACCGACGTCGCCGCACAGCGGGTCCGCCACGAGATCGCTGCGCTGCAGCGATTGGGGGACGTTCGTCTGGGCCAGCTGAAGGTGCCCTCGACGATCCAGGCCGGCGACTGGTCGGGCATGCCCATGCTCGTGATGAGCACCCTGCCCGCCTCACCCTGGCGACGACCCGGTGGGGAGTGGCGGATCCCATTGTCCGCCATGGCGAATCTCCAGGTGGCGTTTGGCCAACGACACGCACCGTTGACCGAGTTGCCCTTCTGGCAGCGGCTCACCGACACAGCTGACGGTCTGCAGATCGCACCACACCACGAGCGGTTCGGGGCAGCATTGCAGCGACTGGCCGAGCGGGACGGTGACCGCGCTCACCTGAACACCGCGTGGCACGGCGATTGGACCCCGTGGAACACCGCGAGGTCAGGACACGACACCCATGTGTGGGACTGGGAACGTTTCGAGGAGGGCGTTCCCCCGGGGTTGGACCGTTGCCACTGGGCGGTCAACACGATGACCCGGGCCCACGGTCTGAGCGAGGCTCGGGTCGCCGAAGGCCTGACGATGGCGGCCGCAGCTCGGGGGTCGGTGGCCGCGCAGCAGGGCGGCGATCCGGCCGGCGCGGCATCCCTCGCGGCGATCACCGGACGATCCCTCGCGTCGGTCGAGGAAGCCGGCGGAGAGCTGATCCAACAACGAGCACTCGTGATGCTGGCTAGTCTGGAGGCTCACCTGACCCGATCGTGAAGGGATCTGCCCGTGGACGTCCGCCAGCTCACCCGTGCTGCCCGAGAGCGGATGCCTGAACCGGTGCTCGGCGCCGTACGCGCCGGCGTGGATACCTTCGGCGCGCTGACCTCCGGGCAACGACTGGCTCCCGACTTCATCGTGCTGGGGGCCCAACGGGCCGGCACGACAACGATGTTCCGGCTGCTGAGCGAACACCCACAAGTGGTGCGTCCGACAGCATCCAAGGGGATCGGGTTCTTCGACCTGAACTACGACAAGGGCATGCGCTGGTACCTGGGTCATTTCCCCCTCGAGGTGGTCGCCCGGCGCAAGGTCGCCGACGGCGCCGCGCACACCTTCGAGAGCTCCGGGTACTACCTGTTCCACCCGATGGCGGCCGAACGGATGGCCCGCGACCTGCCCGGGGTGACGGTGATCGCCATGGTCCGTGACCCAGTGGATCGGGCCTATTCGGCACACAGCCACGAATTGGGTCGCGGCTTCGAAACGGAGCCCTTCGAGCGCGCGCTGGAGTTGGAGGAACAACGCCTCGCCGGGGCGCACCAACGGCTCACCTCCGACCCACGCTTCCACAGCTTCGAGCACCGCCACCACGCCTATCTCGCGCGCGGTCGCTATGCCGAGCAGATCGAGCGATACGTCGCGGCGATGGGCGCCGAACGCGTGGTGATCGTCGACGCCGACGCCTTCTTCGCCGACCCGCAGACCGAGTTCGGTGAGCTGTGCCGGCGACTGGGGCTACGGGAGTGGCGCCCGGAAAAGGTCGAGCGATGGAACGCCCGATCCCGCGAGACGATGTCTGCTGACCTGCGGCAGCGACTGATGGATCATTTCGCTCCGCACGACGAGCACCTCGCCCGTCTCATGGGGCGCACGCCAAGCTGGCGCGCGTAGCCGCCGACCGAGTTGGCCACGTCACCCTCAACGAGGTTGCCCGGGTGTCGGGGGAATTGAGTGGCGGCCCCAGGCCTGCTCTCCGGTAGGCCCCGCGTCCGCCGCGACTCCTGTGGAAACGGGACCGCCGTGACCACCAGTTGCCACGGTTCCGGGAACTCAGCACAACCTGAACCGTCGCGACGGGCAGCCATCCGCGAGGGATGGACGAGACCTTCCGCGGCGGACCCACGGCGCCGCGCTGGCGACCACGCCGACATCCCCCACCTGCCGCCGCGCTCCAGAAAGCCACCACCGCACCGCCTGTTGTCGCACCCACCTGCAGCACTGACCCTCTAGCGGAATGACCCCCACAATGACCGCCCAGCCGCCATCAAGGTTCAACGAACGTGGGACGACCTCCCCTTCATGCCAGGTCACCTTCAGTTATTGACGGTGACGTTGCGCGACACCGTGGTGCTCTTGCCCCAGCCATCCTTCACCGTCAGGGTCAACGTGTAGGTGCCGGGTGCCGGGAAGGTGCGCGTCAGCGACGCCGAGCCGCTGGAGGGCGTGGTGAAACCGAAGGTCCACCGGTAGGTGAAGGTGTCACCCGGGTTGGGGTCGAAGGACCCAACCGCGGAGATGTTGCAGGTCAGCTTCACGCAGGAAGGCGGGTTGATCACGGCGACAGGCGCGAGGTTGCTGGCCGGCTCGGTCATGGTGATCGTCGCCGTCGCCGTGGCCGTCGCCAACCATTCGTCAGTCACAGTCAGCGTCACGGTGAAGGTCCCCGGAGCGCTGTAGATCTTGGTCGGCACTGGACCGGTACCGGTGCCCTGCCCGGAGCCGTAGCTCCACGCATAGGTCAGCGACGTCGGGCTCTCGTCGGTCGACGCCCGACCGTCGAATGCGCAGACATTGCTGGCGCAGGAGTAACTGAACGTCGCCACGGGTGCATTGTTCGGCGGCAGCGAGACGGTGACATGCCGTGTCTCCATGGCAGAGATCAGGCCATAGCCGTCGACGGCCTGGATGAGCACCGTATAGGACCCAGCTGGGATGACCGGGGTGGTGAAGGAGAAGTTCGAGCCGGCAGTCCCGGGGCTGGTGAGGAAGGACGAGCGCCAGCTGACCGACGTGCTCGTGAAACTCCCGCTGGCACTCATGTAGCGGCCGAACGAGTCGACGATCGCCACCTGGACCTGCGCCATGGCCAGGTTGTCCTCGGCCCGACCGCTGACGAAGATCCGGCCATCGGCGAAGGCCGTGCCCTCGGTGGGGGCCATCAAGGACTGGTTGAACACCGGGGCCGAGTCGCCGGGGTAGACGAGGAAACGCGCCACTGCGCCGGAGGTGTTCATGTCGCTCTGGCCCACCGTGTCCATGGCCAGTGCGGTCACCGTCCAGTCACCCTGCGTCGGCAACAGCACGGTCCGTGACCATGAGGTGCTCGTGGCTCCCGGCGCGGCCAGCGTCGACGGAATGGTCGCGAAGGCGGTATCAAGACTCCCATCGGGCTGTAAGTAACGCGCGGTGTCCGCATCACGCAGGGCAAGACCCACAGCGGCGACGCCCTTGTCGTCGGTTGCAGTCCCGTTGAGCGAAATCTGCAGGTTCGTCGTGTTGATGGTGGTCGTGGTGACCGACATGAGCCCATTGGGGGCGGCATCGCCGGGCACCTGCGCGGTGATCGACAGTTTGCCCTGATTCGTCGACGGGGTGACCAGACCGAGCGTGTCGGTGGCCCGCACGGTGAAGGTGTAGCTGCCCGGACTCAGTGTGAATGGAGTGGTGTAGCTCCAGTCGACATTGGAGTCGGCGAGGTTGATGGGCGTGATCCGATGCCAGCCGGCCACGACATCGCTGCCCCACGTACCATCGGCGGCGAGTTGTTCACGGGTCGTCGAGTTGGCCAATTGGATCTCCACCGAGGCGAGCGTCCCGGCCGAGTTGGCCGACCCAGCGAAGGTCAGCGGCGAGCCAGGTGCAACCACGAGCGGCGCCGTCGCAGTGGGGGGGATCATCGCGACGGGATCGCTGATCATCACCTCCGGCGCGGTACCGCTAGAACTCACCACCCAGCTGCGGTCTGCCGTGTCCAACGCGGTCTGCCCGGCCGTGTCAATCGAACGGACCTGGGTCCGCCAGGTGCCTTCGTAGGGCACCGTCATCTCTCGGGCCCACGTGGTGGCCCGGGCGCCGACCACATCCGGGGTGAACCGGAAGGCGTAGTACGACGCGGACGTCGTGCCGTCTTCCTGCAAGTACTGGTTGGCGGCGTCGCGCAAGGTCAGACTGATCGCCGACACACCCACATCGTCTGCCGCAGTGCCGGTGATCGTGAAGGTCGTGCTCCGCACTGGCGATGTGTTGGCCGGGCCGGTGACCGCAGCCGTCGGCGACGCGTCGGCCGTACCGAAGGTCTCGAACTTCTTCGAGGCCTTGGTCGGGTCGAAACTGCCAGTGCTAGCTGTCGTACGGGCAAGCACCTGCAAGTTCTTGTTGCCAGGGATGTTGAGGGTCAACGACCAAGCCGTGGAAGCAGCTGACGGGTTGGCCAGGGTCGCAACGATCGTGTTACCGCCAGCCCAACTCGTCAGGTCGTCCTGCAGGTACTTCTTGGCATCCCGGTCCAAGATCTCGAGAGTCACCCGGCGAACGGTTCCGGCGGTGGTGCTCGCCGTCCCGGTGATCGTGAAGGTGGACGCAGCCGGTTTCACGCGCCCCTCGATCGGGTCGGTGATCGTCGTCTCGACCCCGTTGCCGGGCACCGCTGAAGCGAAGTCGTAGAAGGCGATCCGACCGACGGAGTACCCGCCTTGCGCGGTGGCGTCGCCGCCCGTGAAGAGCCCCCGCGGGGTGGCCTTGAGAGCCTTGTTCCCCTCGTAGGAATTCGACCCAGGGTTCCACTCCAGCGCTTTGCCGTTACTTGGGTCGAGCGCTCCGATGTGCGCTCGTTTGACCACAGCGTCGCCCAATCCGTAGCCGGACAGGCCCTGGCCAGTGCCGTAGCCGACATCCTCCAGACCTGGCCATGGGTCTGGCGCCGACTGCGACTCGGTCCACACGTAGTGGCCACCGACGTACACCGCGTTCTCGGTCACGGCAACCGAGTAGACGCTGTCGAAGCAGCGGGTGATCCAACGCGGTTGCATCCGGTCACCGCCGGCCAGATCGAAAGCGATCACCGTGTCGTTGATCGGTGGACGGTCACCGCCGGAGGCGCTGGTCACCACGAAGTAGCTGTCGTCGGGAGCGATGTCGCCGGCATAGATCCGCTGGATACCCCCGACGAATGCGAGGTTGTCCTCCCAGAGCCGGGTGCGCCATGGGTTGAGAGCGCCGGTGCGAGTGTCGATTGTCGCGATGCCATAGCGGTCCTGCCCGTTGACCTGCCGACCGGTGTGGAGCACGACGAGCGTGGTCCGGTCATGGGTCAACAGCAGCCGTTGGACGGTGAGCTCACCGTTGACGCCCATCCCGCCCGTGAGGTTGTTGACCCACTCACTGCGGACCTCCCCCGTCGTCGGGTCGACAGCCGCCAGGCCGCTGCGGGCCACACCGTTGACGGTGGTGAACTTGCCCCCGATGTACACCGTGTCGTCGGTGACGGCGAGCTGAGTGGCCTTCGCGCTCGTCGTGGCGGTAAAGGCACTCACTACCGCCCCGGTCACGGGGTCGAGTTGCACGACCCCCCGCTTGGTCACGCCATTGACCGAGTTGAAGGCGCCGGCCACGTAGAGCCGCGCCCCGTCCGGCGAGAAGGCCATGGATTCGACGCCACCACCACCGAAGACCGGCCGGAAGCCCCCGTCAACCAGACCGGTCGCCAGGTTGTAGGACGCCAGATAAGGCTGGTTGTAGCTCGTGGTGTCCCCGACCCGATTGTTCGTGATCGTCGTGAAGGTCCCGGCGACGAAGACACGATCGCCGGCGAGCTCGATGTCCCAGATCTCGCCGTTGGTGATCTTCGGTAGATCGGTGCGCGGCGTGTCGGGTACCAGGCCGTTGTGCCCGGTCACCGGGGAGGGGGTGCTCAGGTTGAGCTGCCGCGTGGTCGTGCCTGTCAGCTCACCGTCACTCACGGTAAGCGAGACCACGCGAGAGCCCGCCACGGCATACCGATGGTTGGTGGTCACCCCCGTGCCGGTCGTGCCATCGCCGAAGTCCCAGGTGTAGCTGAGCGCGCTGCCCTCGAAGTCGGTTGAGGCTGAGGCGTCGAACGAGCAGACAACGGTCGCGCAGCTGGAGCCGAAGGCCGCTGCCGGAGCCTGATTGGGCAGCGAGGCGCCCGGACTGACGACCACGGAGAACGATGCGCTGCGGGTTGTCGCCGAGCTCAAGGTCGCCGACTGCGCCGCGCTCGTGCCCACCGGGACGACTCGGTCGCCCAGGACACCACCGACCTTGCCGGTGCCGGTGGCGGCCGACGCCGCACGCTGGTTCGTCTCGGCCGGCAGCGTCCAGGTCTGGTCGATCGAGGACTTCTCGCTCCAGAAGCTCAGCGCAACGGAACCCTCGTCGATCACTGGCACACTCGGCGCCGTCACCGTGGTCGTAGTCGTCGCGTCCACAGCGCTGGCCGAAGCAGTCACCTTGGAGTCGCTCAACGAGCTGCGGTATGCCGCGACCGCCATTGTCGACTTGGTGTAGGCGCTGCTCGCCACGCTGACGGTGCCGCCGGCATCGGCGTCGCCGGCCTGCTTGGCCCACGCTCGACCCCGGATCCCGTTCCCGTCCCTGGACTCGATCAACGTCCATCCAGGAATGTTGTCCGTGATCGTCGATGTGGTCGAGTTCGTCGTGAGGAAGAGCACGAGGGTGTCTCGGGCGCGCACGGCGGAGGGAATGGCGACCGCATGGGTGGTTCGGTTGCCGGCGGTGCTGGCAGCCCCCACGAACTGGAGAGTGGCCGTCTCGGCCGCTGCCGAAGGGGCAGCCCCCAGGGCGACCAACGCCGACATCAGCGCGACGGACACCGCCACGATCAGCCGGGTCAGGGGGCGACCCGCCACCAGGGTCAACTGACCTTGTGTACGCTGCGCGCTCGTCATGTCCAGGCCCCCGGTCTGATGCTCCACAAAGAGACGGACACGCCCCCGTGGCGTCCGTGGGGACATCGTAGAGAACACCGAATGCGGCCCGCGGCGAAAGTGGATTCTTCGTTCACCACGTGAGATGCGGCCCACCGCAACCTGTGCGAAAACCCGCAGTTCAGTTCAGGCTTGGCAGAGCGCAGTTCGGACCCGGCGGATTCAGTGACGGCCCGGTCAACGCCGCAGCGCCGGGGTGGAGGTCTAACCCACCCCGGCGCCGGTGCCAATCGGTCAGCCGACTGTCATCACCCGCGTCACTTCGGTGAACTTCCCCCAGCCGTCCGTTACCCGAAGGGTGACCGTGTATGTACCGGCCGCCGGGAAGGTGTGGGACATCGCCGAAAGCGTGCTGGTCGGGGTGCCGTCACCGAAGCTCCATAGGTAAGTGATCGTGTCCCCGACATTCGGGTCCACCGATCCGACGCCAGAGATGTTGCACACGAGGGCGAGGCAGGCGGGCGGGTTGATCACTGCGGTCGGAGCGGCGTTGGTGGACGGCTCGGTCATCGTGATCGTCGCGGTTGCCGTCGAGGTGGCCAACCATTGGTCGGTCACGGTGAGGGTGACGGTGAACGTGCCCGCGGCAGTGAAGGTCTTCACCGGGACTGGCCCCGTGCCGGTGCCCTGGTTGAGCCCGTAGTTCCACGCGTAGGTGAGCGACGTCGGGCTCTCGTCGGTCGAGGTGCGGCCGTCGAAGGTGCAGACGTTCTGCACGCAGTTGTACGTGAACGCGGCGACCGGAGCGACGTTGCCCGGTGGGATCGCCACCGTCACATGCCGCTCGATCGGGACGGCAGTCACCAACCCGTAGTTGTCCACGCCTTGCACCCGAACGGTGTACGCCCCGGCCGGCACGACTGGCGTGGTGTAGGAGAAGTTCGAGCCAGGCGTGCCCGGGCTGGTGAGGAACGCCGTCCGCCAGCTCGGCGTGACGCTGGTGAACGCACCCGTGGCGCTCATGTACCGACCGAGGCTGTCGATCACGGCAACCTGCACCTGAGCCATCGCGAGGTTGTCCTCGGCGCGCCCGCTCACGAAGATCCGCCCGTCGCTGAACGCCGTTCCCTCGGTAGGAGCCATGAGGGCTTCGTTGAACGTCGGCGCGGAGTCGCCCGGGTAGACCAGGTAGCGCGCGGTCGCACCAGTGGTGTTGAGGTCGGCCTGACCGGCGGTGTCCACGGCGAGCGCGGTGACGTTCCAGTCGCCCTGAACCGGCAGTACGACGGTCCGCGACCATGTGGTGCTCGTCGCGCCCGGCGCAGCCAGCGTCGCCGGGACGGTCGCGAACGCGGTGTCCAGGGTGCCGTCGGGCTGCAGGTAGCGAGCCGTGTCAGCGTCGCGCAAGGCGATCCCCACTGATGCCACTCCGAAGTCGTCGGTAGCCGTACCGGTGAGCGACACGGTGAGATCCGTCGTGTTGATCACGGGCCCTGCCACGGAGACCAGGCCGTTCGGGGCGAGATCACCAGGAACCTGGACGGTGATCGAAAGCCGCCCCTGGTTGGTGGATGAGGTGATCAGACCCAAGCTGTCCGTGGCCCGCACCTGGAAGGTGTAGGACCCTGGAACGAGATTGAACGGCGTCGCATAGCTCCAGTTGTAGCTGGATCCGCTGAGATTCACCGGCGAGATCCGGTACCAACCCGCGATGGTGTCGGTACCCCACGTGCCGTCGGCGGCAAGCTGCTCGCGGGTGGTCGAATTGGCCAGTCGGATCTCGACTGAAGCCAAGCTGCCATCGGAGTTCGCCGAGCCCGCGAAGGTCACCGGAGCGCCGGGCGTCAGGGTCAGCGGCTGCGCCGTCGTGGGCGGGACCATCGAGACCGGGGAACTGATCGTCACCACCGGGGGGGTGCCTGTCGTCGTGACGATCCAGGCACGATCTGCGGTGTCCAGGTCGGACTGTCCCGCAGTGTCGCTGGCGCGCGCCTGGGCCCGCCACTCACCCTCGGAAGGCACTGTGATCTCACGCGACCAGGTCGTGGAGAGGGCGCCAACCACGTCAGGGGTGACCCGGAAGGAGTTGTATGCCGCGGACACCGACCCATCCGCCTGGAGGTAGCGGTTCGCCGCGTCACGGATGGTCAGGCTCACCGAGTTGACCCCGACATCGTCGGTGGCCGTGCCGGTGACGACGAACGTGGTGGTGCGCACCGGGTTGGCCGTCGTGGGACCGTTGATCGTGGTGTCGGGCGGCGCGTCGGACAGCCCGAACGTCTCGAACTTCTTCGACGCCTTGGTCGGGTCGGTGCTGCCGTTGCTGGCCGCGGCTCGAGCCAAGACCTGAATGTTGCGACTGGTCGGAATGTTGAGTTCACGTGACCAGGTGGTCGACGAGACGCCGGCTTGCGCCAGGGTTGCCTCGATCGAGTTCCAGGCACCCCACGTGGTCAGGTCGTCCTGTAGGTAGCGGCGGCTGTCCCGGTCCTGAATCTCCAGCGTGACTCGACTGACCGTGCCCGCAGTGGTCGATGCGGTTCCGTTGATGCTGAAGGGCGTACCGGCGGTCTTGACGCGTCCCTCGATCGGATCCGTGATCGTCGTCTCGACACCGTTTCCTGCCCGGACCGAGGTGAAGTCGAAGAAGGCCAAGCGGTAGACGTTGTAACCACCCTGAGTGGTCGCGTCGCCGCCGGTGAACAGTCCTCGCGACGTGAGCTTCATGGCCTTGTTGCCCTCGAAGGAGTTCGAGCTCGGGTTCCACTCGAGCGCCTTACCGTCCACCGGGTTCAAAGCCCCCAGGTGGGCGCGCCGGACGACGGAGTCACCGAGGGCGTAGCCAGACAGGCCCTGCCCGGTGCCATAGCCCACGTCGTCCAGACCCGGCCACGGGTCCGGCGCCGTCGGCGACTCGCTCCAGGCGAAGTGCCCGCCGAGGTAGACGGCGACCTCGCTGATCGCAACGGAGTAGATCGAGTCGAAGGCCCGGCTGATCCACCGCGGCTGCATGTTGTCGCCACCGGAGATGTCGAACGCTATCGCCGTGTCGTTGATCGGCGGGCGGTCCCCACCGGATGCACTGGTCGCGATGAACCACGTGTCATCGGGCGCGATCGCCCCGCCGTAGATCCGCTGGATCCCGCCGACGAAGGCCAGGTTGTCCTCCCAGAGGCGGGTCCGCCATGGGGTCAATTGACCGGACAGCACGTCGATGATGGCCACGCCGTACCGGTCTTGTCCGTTGACCTGTCGGCCCGTGTGCAGAACAACGAGCTTGGTCCGGTCGTGGGTGAGCATGAGTTGCTGGACGGTGAGCTCACCGTTGACCCCGATACCGCCGGAGATGTTGTTCACCCAGGTGGGCAGCACCGCACCGGTCGTTGCGTTGACCGCGGCCACGCCGGAGCGGGTGAGGTTGTTCACCGTGGTGAACTTCCCGCCGATGTACACGGTGTCACTACTGACCGCCAAGGCCGTGGCCCGGGCGCCGGTGTTGGCGGTGAACCCCGTGATCGTGGCCCCGGTGACCGGGTCGAGCTGGGCGACGCCGCGCTTGGTGACGCCGTTCACCGAGCTGAAGCTGCCTGCCACGTAGAGCCGGCTGCCGTCCGGGGAGAACTCGATGGCGTCGACGCCACCGCCGCTGAACACCGGGTGGAAGCCGGCGTCCACGAGACCGGTCGTGAGGTTGTACGACGCGAGGCTGCGGTAGGCGTAGCTCGTGGTGTTCCCGGTGCGGTTGTTGGCGATCGACGTGAAGGTGCCCGCGATGAACACCCGATCGCCGACGACCTCGATGTCCCAGATCTCGCCGTTGGTTATCCGCGGCTGGTCGGTACGCGGAACGTCCGGCACCAGGCCGGTGTGTCCGGGGCCGGACGACGGGGCCGTCGGCGTCACGGTGCGGGTGGTCGTTGCCTGCAGTGAGCCGTCACTCACGGTGAGAGTCACCGTGCGGGCGCCGGGCGCGGCATACCGGTGCGAGGCGGTGACGCCGGTGCCGGTGTCGCCGTCGCCGAAGTCCCAGGCATAGGTGAGCGGCGCTCCCTCGGGGTCGGTAGATCCCGACGCGTCGAATGAACAAACCAAAGTGGCGCAGGTCGAGGTGAAGGCGGCTACCGGCGCCTGGTTGGGTAGCGGGGCACCGGGGCTGATCACCACCGAGAAGAGGGCGGAGCGAGTGGTGCTCGCGCTGAGCGTGGCAGTCCGAGCGGCCGCCGTCCCCACGGACACGGCATCGTTGGAGTCGCCCAGGACGCCGCTGACCTTGCCGGTGCCCGTGGCAGCGCCGATGGCCCGCTGGGTTGCTTCCACAGGCAGCGACCACGTCAAAGCGGTGGAGGACTTCTCACTCCAGTAGTTGACCAACCATGACCCCGCACCCGCGACCGGCACGGTCGGAGTGCTGAGCGTTGCCGTGGTGTCGGCCGAGACGGAGCTGGCCGAGGCGGTCACCGATGAGTTGGCCACTGAGCTCCGGTAGGCCGACACGGCCATCACCGACTTGGCGTAGGCACTAGTCGTCACGCTCACCACAGCGCCGGCGTCGGTCGCGACCGCCCGCTTGGTCCAAGCCCGGCCACGGATGGTGTTGCCATCCCTGGTCTCCAGCAACGTCCATCCGGGCACAGTGTCGTTCACCGTCGACGTCGTCGAGTTCGTTGTCAAGAAGAGAACCAGGGTGTCGTTCGCGACCACGGTGGCCGGGATCACCACGGAGTGGGTGATCCGGTTGCCGGCGGTGCTGGCAGCACCGACGTGGCTCAAGGTGGGATCGGCTGCCGCTGCGGCCGGTGCCGCGAGCAGGGTCGTCACCAGACCGACCGCCGTGACGACCAGTGCGACCAAGACTCGCATCACACCGGAACTGGACAGCCGGAATCGCTGCATCATTGTCATCCCACGCCCTCGCTGAATCGGACAAGCCCCCGAGAACCGCTCCGCTGTGGCCGCTCTCCTGCGCCATGGTAGGTGAACCCGGGGTGACGCTCGGGGGCTTTTCAGAAATCTGGTCCGGTTGGTAGGCGCTGTCGGGCAACTGCCGAGCCGGTCAGACGGCCTGCCGAGCCGCCTGGTGAAGGGCCTCAGCCGAGGTGTTCGTCCAGGGCGTCCAGGACCCGGGCGGCCGCGGCGCCGTCCTCAAACGGGCAGAAGACCTGCACAAACGCGGCATACCGGGTGGCGTACTCGCCCGTCACCACGTCGAGATCCCATAGCGCCGCCGCCAGGCCCGCGGTGTCGGTGAGCACCGGCCCCGGGGCCCAGGACGCGTAGTCGAAGTAGAACCCACGGACCTGGTCGGCGTATCGGGCCAGGTCAGGGGCGAGGAGCAGGACCGGTTTTCCGGTCACCGCGAAGTCATAAACAGCTGAGGAGTAGTCGGAGACCAACACGTCCGCAGCCAGATACAGGTGGTTCACCTCTGGATGGCTGCTGCAATCGACAACGCGCAGGCCTCGGCCAGACGGCCCAGGCTGGTCCAGGCTCGGCGCAACCGCCGGAACCGCGATGTTCCGATGCATCCGGGACAGGATGACAGTGTTCGATGGCGCGGTCCGGGCCAGCTGCGAGAAGTCGAGCAGGGTCGGCATCGCCAGTCGGCCCTGGGGGTCGCGAACGTCGTCGCGCCAGGTCGGCATGTACAGAACGACCATGTCGTGCTCCGACAAGCCCAACTCGGCGCGCGTGTCTGTGCGCAACTGCGCGGCCTGTGGCGATCGCAACAGGTCGTTGCGAGGGTAGCCGACCTCCAGGACCGGTCCGTCGTAGCGGAAGGCGCTGCGGAACAGTTCCGTGCACGTGGGACTGGGCGACACCAGGTAGTCCCATCTCGCGACATCCCGGATCACCCGCTTGAGGTGCGACGCAGCTCCGATGTAGCCGTTGAGGTACTCGTCGTGCCCGATGAGTTTCAGCGGGGTCCCATGCCAGGTCTGCAGATAGGTGCTGCGTGGTCCCTTCACGATGTGTTTGGTGATGATGTCGTTGGCCACCAACAAGGTATTGGCCTCGAGGAGAGCGAAGTACTCCGCGCTGTGCCGTCGCACCCTGCGCACGCCATCCGGGAACTCGGTGGCAGGGTCGGCCACCCAGACCTGGCGGATGTCCGGCCGCACTTCGGCCAGCAGTTGGGAGATGGCTCGTGGTGAGTCCGTGTACCGACCCCGCCAACTCTCGAACATGGCGATCCTCGGCCCGAGCATGCTCACGCTCCCCCTTCGGGACTCTGCGACACCTCGACATCCGGCCGGCGCCTATTGCGTAGGAACCCTCGGAAGGCCTCCAAACGCAGTGGCCGCCGGAGCGCCCAGAGACCGGCGGCATAGCCGAAGACAGTGAGGGCTCCAACCCCGATCACCGCGCCGGGGTGGCGCACCTCCGTGACGGAGAGCGTCGCAAAGGGCACCGCGAAACACAGCACCGCCAGGCCCGCCACCATCGCGGCGGGACGGCCGAAGGCCCGCAGTCCAAGCTCCCGGTGCACCTGCCAGGTGGCCATGAGGGCTCGGACGGACACCGCCAACGACCAGGCCAGCGCCGCCCCGATGATGCCCAGCCGCGGCACCAACACGACGCACAAGGCAAGATCGATAGCCAAGGCGATGAGCGAATTGATCAGGCTCTTAGTGCTGCGCCCGGCCATCAACAGCATGGTGTCGACCGGGCCGGTCGCCGCGCCGACCAGCATCCCCGCGGCCATGACGGTGCATACCGAGGCGCCGGCGGCGTACTCGGAACCGAAGAGCCACAAGTACACGAAGGGAGCGGCCCCGACCACGAGGTACAGCGGCCAGGCCAAGGCCATCGACCACGTGGTCGTCGTGCGGTACAGCTCGCGCAGCGTGTCCAGTTGCCCGCGTGCCAACAGCATCGAGAAACGGGGCTGCGCCGAGAGCTGAATCGCCTGAGTGGCGAACTGCCCCAGTGGCACGAATCGAGTGGCCGCCGTGTAGATGGCGGCTTCGGACGGCCCGAGCAGCACCCCGATGATGACGATGTCAGCGCGCTGGATCACCATTTGGGAGACCTTGGCGACACTGCGGGCCCAGGTGAATCCCCAGAACTCCCGCCGCACCTGACGCAGGGTGCGACGTCGGCGAGGGGGCTCAGTCTCGGGAACATCGTCGACGATGCGGCGCAGCTGGGCGCGCGCGGCATACCAGGCCAGAAGCGCTGAGCCGAGGTATGGGGCCACCCAGGCGGAGGTCAGCCAGCCCAACCCGACTCCCGCCACCACCGCCACCACCACCAAGGTGACCTGGCAACAGACCCGGAAGAATCGGTCAATCACCACCGTGGTCCGCATGACGCCAAGGGCCCGAGTGACGGCAAGGAAGACATCGCCGATGACGAACGCCGGCACGCTGAGCCCGAGCACCCGCACTGCGGTCACGGCCTGAGGGTCATCCAGGCCCAGCCATCGGGTCAGTGCCGGAGCCATGATCACGACCGCCGCAGCGATCAGCACCGAGAGCAGCAGCACCGGCACCAGGGCAGCGCGTACAAGCTGTCGGATCTCGAACGAACGACGGGAGGGATCGACGCGCGGCAAGAGCCGACCGAGACCGGCATCTGTCCCCAGCGACGCAATGGCGACAAGGACGAGGTAGGCGGCTGTCGCCGCGAAGAACTGCCCCGCAGTATGCCGCTCGACCAACCGAGTGACGACCAGGACCAAGCCCAGGCCCGAGACCGCAGCAACCACCGTGCCGACGAAGTTCACCGCCCCGCCGCGAGCGACGGTGGCGAGAACCTGAGCGTGGCCTGGCGGCGCGCTCGTCACGCCGAGGAGTCCGAAGTGACCATGCCCGCGCGTCGTTGGGTGCGTCCTGATGAGCGGGCGCGGTGGCCAGAGAGCAGCACCGCACCACCGTTCTTTTCGGGATCCAGCCCCTCGACGGAAGCCAACACGTGCGAGCGAGTGGTGTGGCCGACGACGACCTCGACGACCACCGAGTCCACCCAACGCAGCCAGGAGCGAGGACGAGAGCCGTCCACCGGCCCAGCGGCGACGAGGATGACGTCCGCGGTCGAGCGCAACGTGGTCAGCACCGATGCCGCGGCGTCAGAGGCCAAGAGCGCGTCCGGGTCTCCCTCGTATTCGCCGAATCGCAACACCCGCAGCCCCGGTTGGATCTCGACGAGCAGATCACTGGGCCGCTCACCCTGCAATGCCTGCAGCAGCCCTGGGCCAGGACGCAGATCGAAATCCTGACTGAGCCAGCGGCTGGAGCCGCTGAGGTCGACCACGATGGTGGACAATCGGGACTGCGCCAACGCAATTGCGGAACCTGCGACGCTCTCCGGGGCGGTTTCCCTACCCCCGGCTGTCGTCGCGAGCATCACCACCCACGGCCGCCGAGTGCTGTCGGCAAGGACGTGGGTGCGTAGCTGCTTCAACCCGGGTCCGAAGGGAACTGCGCGCAGTTGGGCCTCGTCCGTGGGATCGACCGCAGCGACCGCATCAAGGTCGGCGGCCGGCACCTCGGCCAACACCTTGACCCCACATGCTTCCACGTCGCTGGGGTCGTGCACGACACCCTGGCGGTGGCCACGCAGCACCCCGATGATCAGACCCAGGATCAGACCCAGGATCAGACCGAGCACACCCAGGGCGAGCGGCATCGACACCTTGTTGGCCTCGACAGTGGCCGGCGTGATGATGAGACCGGGCTCGGCGCTACCCGTTGACAGGTCGGTAAGCCGGGTGCGCAACTCGCCGATCTGAGCACCGACCGCCCGGACCTGCTCAGCGAGCAAGGAGGCCCGAGCACCTTCCCCGGCAGTGGCCTGCTCAGTCACTAGTCGGGCCAACTCGTCCATCCGCTCGGACAACTCCGTCTGGATGGTCGCAGTCCGGCTTTCGATCAAGGCCTTGGTGCGGGACGCGCGGAACGCCAAGAAGGACTCCGCGAAGCTCTGGGCTCGACGAACCGCGACTTCCGCAGAAGGGTTGCTGTATGACACCTCGAGGATTTGGGTGTTGGGGGGGACATCCACGGACAGGCCGGACAGCACGTCCCAGGGCTCCAGTCCGGAGCCCTCGGCGTCGATGACACGCTGGGCCACCTGGTCCGAGACGAGGAGTGCGGCCTCGGACTGCAGGTTGACCAAGTCTTCACCACGAGTACCGGGGTAGAAGGGGTTGCCCGCCAGCGGGTTCACCAACACTGATGCCTTGGCCACCGCCTGCCGGCTCATCCGCCAGCCCATCATCGCACCGGCGGCGGCTCCCAAGAGCGCGAAGACGATGCTCCAGACCACGGCCCGGTCCAGCACACTGCGCCGCGCCCTAGGCCGGCCATCGGTCGTCTTGGTAGCCCCCACGATGAATCTCCTCTTCGGCGCCCGGATGTCGGACGTAGGCCCCAGTGCTGCCCCCCAGACCGGTCGGCGACCTCAACAGCATACGGGAGCCGACCGCCTCAGGCACCGCTTTCGAGGATCATGGCAGCGCCCACGGTCCGGTTGGTGCCCTCGTCGATGAGGATGAAACCCCCGGTCGCGCGATTGCGCGAGTATGGGTCGTGCAGCAGGGGGACCGTGGTGCGCAGTCTGACCCGGC
>RRZT010224348.1_pt1 | contig 34815 bp, 32 predicted proteins | sample 2165551 | NCBI WGS metagenome assembly RRZT01 (sample SAMN10456910, study PRJNA506462) | wastewater metagenome | biome: wastewater; feature: sludge; material: wastewater sludge; isolation source: wastewater sludge with Escherichia coli K12::gfp cells carrying plasmid... | place: USA: Moscow, Idaho...
TCATGCTGTCCTGCCTTTCATGGCAATGAATCGCCAGCGGTGGGCATCGCATTTGATGGTGTAGCCGCGCCTGATGCAGTCACGTACAGCGGATTCGGCCTCATCAAACGCTTTTTGACCGGCTCCGGGCGCTGGGATAGGTATGTCGATTGACATGGCTGACTCCTGAAAAAGAAAACCCCCGCTCGGTGGCGGGGGGATTGCAGGTAACTTTACTTGAGAATCGTCGCTTTCATCCTGGACTGCACTTTCTTGCAGCGGTCGCGGACGTGATCGAGAACCCCGCAAAATAGCGCAGTCTCGTGCCATGCATCGAACATGGTTGAAGCCAATGGAGATTCAGCGGCTCGCAGCACATTTTCGGCCTTCTGCTGCACTTCCTCGAAGCACGGCAGCATTCCGAGCAGGCCAGCAAGGTTGAACGCTTCGGTTTCACTCAGCCACACGGCGGCTTCACGCGACGCTTTGCTGCGGCGGGCGCTGGTGGAGTAGCTGCCGGTTTTGCGGATCGCTGGCAGTACTTCGTGACAAACCCAGCGATTGAAGCGCTTTGCAGCGGGTTTATTGCTGCGGCCAATTAGGCGGTACAGGCCTGGCTCACTGATCGTCGTAACTTCTTGTGCCCCGCCAAGGGTGTCGGTTTTGGCGACACCCTTTTCATCTTCGTCTAAACGCGAAACAGCATCACGCGGATTACGGATGCCAAGTGCTGAGCAGATTTCGCTGGCGATAAACCACGGGTCTCCGTGTTCATCAATTCGGACGTTTATCTGATGGGATTCAAACGAGAAGATGCTGGGTACAGACGTGCCTTGGGCGCGGTTAAGCATGGCTTTGCTCCTGTTACGGCTTTGAACCGCCAACCCCCGTTCCAATGAGGGTGGGCGACCGAAACGGAAGTTGGAACTACCGATGGAGCATCGGCCAGCCTCGCGGCTGCTCCCGTCCGGTCGCCCATAACTGGACGCACCTAGGCAACAACAAAGCCGCAAGGCAAACACATTGCGGCTGGTCGCCGCTCCATTCGGGGTTCCAATCCCGGCCGCGCTATTGAACGCGACGGGGCAAAGATAGCCCGGAGTAGAGCAAACGTCAATTTGGAGGAGGAATGAAAAACTGGATTGTGGCCACCGCAGTTGTGGCCGTATTCATCGGCGGCTGGTGGGCTGGCTCTATGCATGAGCAAGCTAGTTGGCAGGCCGAAAAGCTGGCCATGTCGGCAGAGCGGGACCGGCAGATCGACGCGGCACGACAGGCTGAAAGCCGTCTGCGCGCACAAGTCATGGAGGCGCAAGAAGATGCAAGGAAACGGGAAAAAACGCTGGTGGCTGCCGCTGCCGCTGCTGGCCGGGCTGCTGACGGGCTGCGCAGCCAAATCGCCAGTCTACGACGCGGCCTGTCCGCTGCCACCGCAGAAGCCAATCGTCGCACGGCCGATGCCGCCCTCGACGTATTCCAGCAGTGCGCAGACGAATATCGAGCGGTGGCACAAGCAGCTGACCGGCACGCAAGCGACGCGGTGACGCTGGATCAGGCGTGGCCGGCCAGCGAGTAGTCGCGCTTTCCCATTCGGTCTGGTACCAGCGTAGTATGTGGTCTGATGAGCAGAGTAAAAAAGCGCCCTGCCCTGCTGGATGTGCCAATCAGCTACTGGCACAAAATATGGCACACAAGGCACAAACCAGCAGGTATTAGACGTATGTGCAATTCGTACAAACCCACGCCAAACCTACGTTGATTGTCTGCTGGTTAGTGCATTAGCGGGTTCGAATCCCCCTCTCTCCGCCAGAACACCAAGTCAAAGCCCTGATTATTCAGGGCTTTTTCTTTTTGTGCTGTTTTCGGTATGCCAGCCAGTATGCCATTTCGCGTCGGCTGCCTTTGGCTCGCCCGGAACCCCGTCGGACACCAGACGAGAAGTCCCGATCCAAAAAAACATCCCCTCCTGCCTGTATTGCGCCACTCACCTGTCCGGGTTTGACCCCGGACAGGTGCATGGCTGCATCAGTCAAACTGTTCCCACAGCTTCCTGATTCCCCAGCCCACGGCAGCGCCTGTTGCCACAACCAAGGCCACGGGTGCAGCTGATGTTGCCAGCAGCCCGGTCGTCAGGACCGCTCCGGCCGTGGGGGGCGCCAGCAAACCGGTTGCAGTTGCCGAACCGGTCAGGGCCGCCACGGCAGTTCCCGAGCCGGCTGGCACAACCGGACCGGCCATCCGGCTGACCGCCACCTGGACCAGGTCCGGTCGTACCGGGACCGGACGGATACGTGACAAGGCCACTGCAGCCGGGACGGATGCCGTCACAACGGCGGCATTGCGGACCTGACGGCTTCCGGACGTACCTTCGATGCACCAGGTGACAAAGTGCTCGCAGTTGTTGAACAACAGGCTGTAGCCCTGTTCATGCATCCGCCGGTATGCCCGGCGGATGCTGGCAGCGGCATCATGACGCCGGTGAGGGTGCGGTTGGATCCGACAGGACTGGCCGGCACAAAAGCCGTCCAGGGATGCGAGCAGCACGCCGTCCGGGGTGTAATGAATAACCTGGCCCTGACCCAGATACAGGCCATGATGTTCGTAGCCAGTGCGAGCCGTAACCAGATGATCGCCACGTTGCATGGCAGACTCCTTTCCAGAATGAAAAAACGCCCCATACGGCGGGGCGAGGGTGAAGGGACCGGACCCGGTCAGGGTTCAGCGATAGCGGCGGCACTGCTCTTCGGCCAGGCTCAAGGTCTGGCGCATCCGGGGCGTCCAGAGCCCCTGTTGTGCCATCCGGTCCTCCTGTTCGAATACGGACTGGTCCATCTGCTGCTCGAAGACACTCAGGCTGCAACGGCAATACGACGGATTCTGGCGAAGCGTGCAGACCTGCATGAACGGGTCGGCAATCCGTGGCTCGTAACCGGCCGGGCCGCACGCCGTCACGGCCGGCAATACCAGCCCCAGCAGCATGGCCGTGCGCCACGGCAGACAAGCCGATTGGTGCCTTGACCACCAATGCATGGAAATCCTGTTCTTCATGCCGTCACCAGGTTACGCACTGGAACAGTTTGCTGGTACGGGCCGGCAGGACTTTGGCCGCTCCGGTCAGGGGAAACGTCACCACCTTGCCGTCACCGGTCCGGGCCTGTACGGACCTGCCGGTCCGCAAGGCATCTGTCATGCTGCTTCCTATTTGACACCAAGGCTATTAAGAAAAACAAGTAAACCAATTGATGTTAAAAGGTTTTGCAGCATCCCCCCTATTTGCTTCAGGAGAAAAAACGGCGCAATCGCCAGGATTTGCGCCGATATTTGGCATCACGAACCAAATGCAGGAATATCTCAGACCTGCCGTCCGAACCATACCACCCGGCCGATCACGTCAAAGTCATCTCCGACCTTGCCCAGTTCCACCGTGAACGGTTTGTAGGCGGGGTTGGAGCTTGATACCTCCAGAATGCCGCCCGGCAGGCGTTGCACTTGCTTCACCACCAGATGCCCGTCAATCCTCAGTACATAGATACTGCCACGCGGATCACGGTCGGCGTGATTGACCAGAATGACATCCCGGTCATTCAGCACACCCTCCATCGAATCACCATCGACAGCAATCACCGACAGGTCATCCGGGTTGGCCCGCAAGTAGTTTTCGACCCAATAACGCCGGAATGCCATGGAAAAGCGCGGTGACTCGTCCTCGGGCCACTGCCCGCAACCGGCTGCTGCCCTCACGCTGTAGCGCGGGATAAAGACAAACTCTTCCAGATCCACCGGGTTACCCAGCGTATCCAGGCAGGGGCAAGGCGTAGTTGCCACCGCAGTCCTTTCATCCTGCTCCCCCTCGCCCGTCGCCAGCCAGTGCAGGGATACGCCCTGCGGCAACGCCAGTCGTGCCAGGGTGGCGAACGGCGGATGCACTTCACCGTTGATGTAGCGCCGCAGAGAAATCAGCGAGACCCCGGCTGCGTCAGCAGCTGCCTGGCGTGACAGGTAACGGTCAGCCACGACCCGGATGCGGGTTCCGATTTCTTCCTCGTCAATCGGAACAGAATTGTTCACATCTTGATTCATTTCCGATTTCCCATAACGTCTTCATTCTCAAAAGCAATGCCAGTTCCGATCTGAATCATAGACATACTTGTTCAAAAACCAATCTGAACTGATCAAATAAGACTTGCAATGGAACATATGTGTTCTTATCATCAGCGCATGATCTGAATAACAGCAGTCAATACATGAACACATCTGATCCGTCACAAGCCATCTCCCTCACAGACTGGCACCGCGCCGACATCATCGCTGCGTTGCACAAACAGGGCTGGTCATTGAGGCGCCTGTCGAAATTCCACGGCTACAAAAGCGCCACGGCACTCAACAACGCACTGGACCGCCCCTGGCCCAAAGGAGAGCGCCTGATCGCCCAGGCAATCGGAATTGCACCAGAAGTGATCTGGCCAACCCGATACCAACCGGATTTTACGAAATATTTGGCTCCCGTGACGCACTCCTGATGAGTATTCAAGACACAAACAGTCAAATATGACAGTTATTTACCTCCTACACCTCCGGTTACGTCATCCAGCATGAACACAAAGTCCGTACCGCAGGCCACAGGCATTTTCCTCCCCCAGGATCATGATGGACGCCAACCTGAAAACCCATTACACCGCAGCCGAACTGGCCGCCCTGCGCCTCACCGGCCTGCCGGCCAGCGAACGCGGCGTGCGCAAGGCTGCCGAGCGAGAAAACTGGCCCAGCCGTCCCCGTGCCCGCGGCAAGGGCAGGGAATACATCCCGCCCGCCACCGTCCTGGCCGAGCTGCGTGACCGCAGCCTGCAGACCTGTGCCTCACGGCTGGCGCTGCCGCTGCCACACCCGCCGGCCGGCACCGCACCCGACACCCGGACCCAGCAGCTCAAGGCCGATGCCCGCCGTGGCGTCCTGCAAGCCCTCGACATCCTGATGCAGCGGACCGGTTACCCGCTCAAACGCGCGGCCGCAGCCCTGCTGGTCCTGGCACATGCCCCCGATGCCAGCCCGCAACTGGTCGCCATGCTCAGGCTGGCCCGCGACGAGCGAGGCCGCCCCAGCCCGGACGGCCTGCCCTCGCTGCGCAGCGTGCTGCGTTTTGCCGAATACCAGCGCGCCGGCAACCTGGCCCCCAAACGCCGCCAGCGCGACATGTACATCCCGGACTGGGCACCGGCCTTTCTCGTCCATTACCAGCGGCCGGAAAAACCGACCGTCGAACACGCCTACCGCCAGTTCTGCGCCGACCGGACCCCGGCCGGCCAGAACCAGCCCAGCATCTGGCAGGTCCGCCGTTTTCTGGCCAAGGTCGGCCAGGTCAGCCGCGAGCACGGCCGGCTGGGAGCGCACGAACTGAAATCACTCAAGCCCTTCATCCGCCGTGGTTTCGCCCACTTGCAACCCGGCGACATCTACAGCGCCGACGGCCATACCTTCGACGCCGAAGTCCAGCACCCGCTGCACGGGAGGCCGTTCCGCCCGGAAATCACCACCGTCATCGACATCGCTACCCGGCGGGTGGTCGGCTGGTCGGTCGACTTGGCCGAATCCGCCCATGCCGTACTCGACGCACTGCGCAACGCCAGCCTCGCGCACGGTATTCCGGCAGTGTTCTACGTCGACAACGGCTCCGGCTACTGCAATGCCCTGATGAAGGACGAAGCCACCGGCCTGATGGCCCGCCTGGGCATCGAAATGCTGCACAGCCTGCCGTACAACAGCCAGGCACGCGGCGTCATCGAACGGCTGCACCGCACGCTGTGGGTGCCGGCTGCCAAAAACCTGCCCGGCTACCTCGGCCGCGACATGGACCGCGAAGCCCGGCTGGCACACTTCCGCCACAGCCGTCGCGCCCTGCGCACCCCGGGTCGCACCACCGCCCTGCCCTTGCTCGGCTGGCCGCAGTTCCTGGCCTACTGCGCCGGACAGGTTGCCGACTACAACCGGCGCCCCCACAGCAGCCTCGGCAAATGCACCGACCCGCACACCGGCCGACGCCGCCACCAGAGCCCGGACGAGCGCTGGGCCAGCCACGAAGCCAACGGCTTTACCGCACACCGGATCGACGATGACGAGGTGCGGCCACTGTTCCGGCCCCAGCTTTTGCGCACGGTGCGCCGCGGCGAACTGGAGCTGTTCGGCAACCGCTATTTCAATGCCGCCCTGGAAGAATTCCACGGCGAACAGCTGCCGGTTGGCTACGACATCCACGATCCGGCCACCGTCTGGGTCCACGATGACGACGGCCGCTTCATCTGCACCGCCAGCCTGAATGCCAACCTGCGCGACTACCTGCCGCAGTCGGTGGTCGAGCGGGCGCGCGAACGGCGGGCCGACGGCCGCGAACGGCGGTTGCAGGCCCGGCTGGACGAAGTACGTGCCGAACGGCACGGCCGGCCGGCCATCCTTGCCGTCGCCGACGAATGCCTGCCCCGGCCTTGTGCGCCGGATCCGCTCCTGCCGCCCGGGCCGGTCGCCACACTGCCAGCCGGCTGGCAGGTGCCGGCCACCCCGGCGGCCCGCTGGGCCGAATGGCAACGGCAGGCCGGACTTGATCCCGCAGCGCTGCCCGATGACAAGGCGCGCCGCTGGCACGACACCTACCAGGCCACGGCCGAATTCCGCACCTATCAGCGCCGGCACGCCTGAGCCGGCCTCCTTCAGGAGAATCATCATGCCTCCTCTACTCTCTCCGGCCGCACGCCTTGCCGCCACGGCCAACCTTGACCTGGTCGCCGTCGCGGCCGAAAAACTGCTGTCGCGCGTGGACGGCCTGCCCGGCATCGGCGTGCTGTACGGCGAGGCCGGCCGTGGCAAGACGCTGGCCTGTACCGCGCTGGCGGCACACAGCCACGGTTACTACGTGCAGATGAAAAGCGCGTGGAACCGCAAGACGCTGCTGGAAAAAATCCTGCTTGCGATGGACATCCGCCCGGCGTCCACCATCCCGCAGCGGCTGGACCAGGTGTGCGAACAGCTGGCCAGCAGCCGTCGCCCGCTGATCATCGACGAATTCGACTTTTGCCTGCGGGCCGACAATCTGGTCGAACTGGTACGCGACATCTACGAGGGCAGCCTCGGCACCCTGCTGCTGGTCGGCGAGGAACGGCTGCCGCAGAAGCTCAAGCGCTGGGAGCGCTTTCACAGCCGCGTGCTGGCATGGATTCCGGCCCGGCCGGTATCGCTGGACGATGCCCGCCTGCTGGCGCCGCTGTACTGCCCGGAGGTGCTGCTCGACGACGCCCTGCTGACACGGCTGGTCGAACTGGCGCACGGCTCGGTCCGCCGGGTGTGCGTCAACCTGACGCGCATCCACGAGGAAGCCATGCTGCAGGCGGAAACCGCCATGACGCTGGAACGCTGGGGCGAGCGCGGCTGGTATACCGGCGAGGCGCCGCGCCGCTGCACGACAGCGGGGGCGGCATGAGCCTCCGCTGTCCTCGCCGTCCGCCAGCATGCACTCCGGCCGGCCTGCTGTCTGCACGGCCCCGCTCGCCCGGCACCATCACGGCTGGCTGTGCAAACACGGCAGCGGCATCCGGGCCTGGTGTTCCGCCGGCCATGAAAGCAGCCGCTTCGCTCCGCCCTTCCTGGCTGGCCGGCAGCGCGCCACGGCATGGCGTCTGCCAGACCGGCCCGGTGTCCTGCCACCCGGCGCAAGACCGGTGCCTGCCGGCGGCCGGCCCCTGACGGCCGGGCCATCCTGCCTGTGCCGCGTGGCCGGATGGCTCCTGGCGTGGCCGCTGCCGCATTCCGGCAGGCCGTCCACGGACCCGCCGCGTCACGGCCTGCCCGGACTGCACGCAGGACCGGCGGCACCTTTCCCCACCTTACTGACAGGAAAATCCCGCATGTATCCCCCGTTTCCGCCTCACGGCCGTTCCGGCCGCCGTGCCATGCGCCGCTCGGCACGCTACCTTTCCCCTTCCTCCGCAGAGCCGGCGGCACCGGTGCCGCCGCGCCATGCCCCGCGAGTGCTCGATGCCCTCACCACCCGGCGCCTCGGCCAGCAGAACCAGGTCCTGCGCCGCTTGCGGGCCCTGGGGGTAACGGTGCTTGCCACCGATCTCGACCCGCAGCTGACCATCGTGATCGACCGGGCCGATGCCTTCCGGTTGCGGGCCATTTCCAGCTGCATCGTCACCCGCCGTACCGGCGGCATCGACATGGTCACCGTCGAGCTGGACGGCTGCCGTGTCGCCTGGCTGGAGGCGGCGCCATGAACCGATACGGATTGTCCGCGGCTGCGGGCACCGGTCTGGCCACTGTCAGCGGACAGGGCGCAGTGACCGGTGCATCCCGGCAAGCTGCACGTCTGGAAACCCCGGTTCCGGATCGCAGCACAACCCTGCCCCCGTGCCCCCTGGCAACCCCCTCAGTCCCGAATGGAGAAAACATGTCCACGCTTCCTGCCGGCTACCGCCCGGATACCCATGGCCGTCTGGTACCGGTCGAACGCATCCGGCCCATTGACCTCGCCCGTGACGAACTGGTGACCGAACTGGTGGCCGAGGCCCGTGAGCTGTCGCTGCGGCTCCAGCGCTTCAAGGCCCGAGCCTTTGCCGATGTGGCGGCCTTTGTCGAGCTGTCTGCCGAGCGCTACGGCGCCCGGATCGGTGGCAGCAAGGGCAACGTCGCCCTGCTGAGCTTCGATGGCCGCTACAAGGTCCAGCGGGCCATCCAGGATTCACTGGTTTTTGACGAGGGACTGCTGGCTGCCAAGGCGTTGATCGACGAATGCGTGCACGAATGGACGGCGGATGCCCGCAGCGAAGTCCGGGCGCTGGTCAACGACGCCTTTCTGGCAGACCGCAGCGGCCAGCTCAGCACTGCCCGCATCCTGCGCCTGCGCCGGCTCGACATCCGCGACGGCAAGTGGCTGCGCGCGATGGCCGCCCTGCACGACGCGCTGCGGGTCCAATGCAGCAAGAGCTATCTGCGCGTGTACGAACGGGTCGGCGACAGCCATGCCTATCGCCCGATCGTGCTGGATCTGGCCGGGGTCTGAACCCTCCGGCGCCACGCGCGCCGGTCCGCATCACCAACAAGGAGAACACCATGCAACTGGAACAGGTCGCCGGCCTGCTGCCGGAAACCATCCAGCAGATCGCCGGGCTGATCGGCTTGCCCCGTACCCTGGAACTGGTCGCTGCCCTCGGCGGCACCACTTTTCCGGTCCCGAAAAACCAGCGCCGGCTGGGGCAGGTCCGCTACGAGGCACTGGCCGAAGTCATCGGCGTGGACGGTGCCGACGCACTGACCCGGCACTTCGGCGGCGAAATCCTCAGCATTCCCAAATGCGAGGCTGCACTGCGCGAACTGCGCGACCGCGCCGTGCGTGCCGAATTCGACACTATCACCCGCGACCACCCGGCCGTGCATGCCGTGACACAGCTGGCGCGCAAGTACCGGCTGACCGACCGGCACATCTGGCGGCTGCTGAACCGGGTCGACCGCGAAACCCTGCCGCAGGCACGGCTGTTCTAGCGGAGCCGGCGGCCTGTGAAAGGCTTATCCATGGATCCTCCTCACGGGCGCTGCGGCGCCTTTTTTCTTGCCCGCAGACCCGGCGGGCAACGCCGTCCCGCAGGCCGGGTCCGTTCCTCCACCTGCCGTCGTGATCATGGTTGCGCACCGCGTGCTGCACTTGGCGCACAGGCCGCCAGCCGGCCGCCAGGCCCGCCTCCCGGCTGCTGACCGGGGTCGACTGTGCCCGCCGCCGCCCCTTGCCCAGACTGGCCGTCCGATTGACTCCCGAGTCTGCCATGACCCGCCCCATCGACCTGATCGTGATCCACTGCGCCGCCACGCCCGATGGCGTCCGGCTGGCCCGCGGCACACAACCGGCCACCGCCGTCATCGACGGCTGGCACGCCAGCCGCGGCTTTCACCGCAGCGAGGCGGCCCGCCGTGCCTTCAACCCCACGCTGGCCGCCATCGGCTACCACTTCGTGATCGACTGCGACGGCACGCTGGACAGCGGCCGCGCCGAGGACGAAACCGGTGCCCATGCCGCCGGCCACAACGCCCGCTCGCTCGGCATCTGCCTGGCCGGCACCGGCCGTTTCACCCCGGCACAGTGGCAAAGCCTGTCCACGCTGGTCCGGTCCCTGCACGCCCGCCATCCTGCTGCCCGGCTGTGCGGCCACCGCGACCTGTCACCCGACCGCAATGGCGACGGCGTGGTGTCTCCCGCTGAATGGACCAAGACCTGTCCGGGCTTCAGCGTGGCCGACTGGCTGGCCGCCGGCATGCGTCCCGCTGCCACCGCCGTGACGGAGTAAGCCATGCCGCTCCGCGACCTGATTGCCAACCCGCGCAGCCAGCGCCTGTCGCACAGCAAGCTGTGGGCCAACATCGCCTGCGCTGCGGCAACCGGCCTGTTCGTCTACCAGGGCGTGCATGACATGCTGCTTCCGGAAACCTGGCTCATTTATCTGGGCCTGGTCGGCGGCTATGCCACCGCATTGCGCCTGATCGCCGCCTGGCGCGGCCGGGAGCGCCCCGATGCCTGACCTGCCGTTTTCCCTCTCGGTGCCGACCCGCTGGATGATCAGCCTGGGTGCCGGCGCGGTGCTGCTGGCCGTCGCCGGAGGCGTTGGCTGGCGGCTGGGCCAGCAGTCGGCGCAGGCCGAAGGCGAAGCCCGGCTCGCCCGGCTGCAACGCGACCATGCAGCCTGGCAACTGGAACAGCAGCAACGTACCCGTGCCCGCGAACACCAACTGGCCACCCGGGCCGCAGAACTGGACGCGCAGCTGCGCGACAGCCAGGACCGCCATGCCCACCAGTCCCGGGTACTGCAACAAAGGATCGACGATGTCACCCGCCATTACCGTCCGGCACCGGACGCTCCGCCCGTTCCGCTGCCTCGCTGCGTGTTCACTCGCGGTTTTGTCAGCGTGTACAACGCCGCCATCGGCGCCGCCCCTGTGCCCGCAGACCCCGCCGCCAGCGGCCCTGCTGCAACGACCGGACCCGCCGCCGAGCTTGACGCCGGGGTATCACCGGCCGACCTCCTCGCCCATGTCACCGACTACGGACAACGCTGCCAGGACATCGAAAACCGGCTCAACCGGCTGATCGACTGGCAGCAGGCGCTGGCCCCGGCACCCCGGGCAGCGCCTCCGGCCGAATGACACCGCCCCGCCATCCGGCCCGCAGCAGGCACCGGGCCGGTGCTGCCTGTCTGGCTTGGCATCCGGCTCCGGCATCCATGCACCGTCACCGTTCCAGGCCGCAGCCGCCATATGCCCCGCGCCGGCTCCGGCCAGTCCGGCTGCCGGGCTGGCGGGCCCTTTTTCCACCCTTTTCCGTCCCCGCAGACAGGAGCCCGCAGATGAGCCTCGAACAAGCCTTCCAGCTTGCACTCAGCCTGGCTGCCGGCCTCGGCGGCCTGTGGATACGCCAGTTGCAGCAGGAACTGACCGAGCTGAAACGGCAGAGCGAGCAGATCCGGCGCGACTACCAGCGCCGCGACGACGCCGCCAAGACCGACGACCAGCTGCTCGACATGCTGCGCGAGGTCAAAACCCACATCCAGCGGATCGAGGACAAGCTCGACCGCAAGGCCGACAAATAACCGCGCGCCGCTGTCCGGCACTCTCCTCCGAACCTCGCCAGCCATCCCCCGTCGGCCCCTGTGCATGTCCGTACAGGGGCCGTTTTGTCATGCCCCCCGGCCCGTACCGTTCCGGCGCGACCGGCCACAGTCCCTGACTCCGGTCAACTCTGCCGCCTGCCGGCCGCTGCGGACAATGCCCGGCATGGCTACTCCACTCACCGCTTCTCCGCTGCCGGACATGGCAGCACCGCGAGGATTCCACTCATGACCGCTCCGCTGCTGATTGCCCTTGAAGACGCCGTACTGGCCCGCCTGCGTGATGGCCTGGGCCGGCTGGCGGCCACCGTCGCCCCGTACGGCGGTGAACTCGATGCCCCCGCTGCCACCCTGCCGGACGGCTTTCCCGTCGTCTGGACCGGCTTTCACCAGGTGCTGCGCTGCGAGCGCTACGGCACCGGCCGCGACCGCTACAAGGCCGACGCCCGCCTGCTGGTCCGCCTCGCCGACCGTGACGTCCGCCCGCTGGCCGACGGCACCGCGGCGGCCGTACCCGGCGGCAGCGGCGCCTATCCGCTGCTCTACGCCGTGCAACGGCTGCTGACGGCGCAGGACCTCGGCCTGCCGGTCGACCCGCTGGTGCCGGGCTATGTGCGCCGGCTGCGCGATGCACAACGCCAGCCGCTGCCGTTTGCCGCCTTTGCCTGCGAATTCCGCACGTCCTGGTTCGTCGATGCCCTGCCGGCCGGCCACTGGCCCGCCCCGCAGTCAGCCGACGATCCGGACGCCCTGCTGGCCCGCTATCACGGCCGTCTGGACGCGCCGGCGGCGGACTGGCTCAGCACGGCACTCGACTACCGCCTGACGCCTGGCGACGACCGCAGTGATGCCTGCGATGTTGTCGTGCACGCGGCGCACTGACCGCCACACCCGCTTTTTACCGGGGACGCGTCCCCACCCCCACCCGCCGGGCGTCATGTCCAGCACTCACCACCCTTGAAAGGAAACGCCTGATGGCCAGTCCGAACATCGGCTTCGACAACATCCCGGCCAGCATCCGCAAACCGGGCAAGTATTTCGAATTCAACACCAAGCTCGCCGTACGCACCCTGCCCGGCAACCCGCAGCGTGTACTGCTGCTGGGGCAGAAACTCGCCACCGGCAGCCAGCCGGCCCTGGTTCCGGTCGACGTGTTCAGCGACACCGAGGCCGCCGGCCTGTTCGGCCGCGGTTCGCTTGCCCACCTGATGGCCCGTGCCGCCATCACCGCCAACCCCTACCTGCAGCTCAGCGTTGTCTCCGTTGACGACGCGACTGCCGGCGTGGCCGCCAGCGCCACGCTGACCCTGACCGGCCCGGCCACCGCTGCCGGCGTGGTCAGCCTGCATGTCGGCGTACAGCGTGTCGACGTCGCTGCCGCGCCCGGCGACACCGCCACGGTCGTGGCTGCTGCCCTCAAGGCCGCTTGCGACGCCCTGCCCGACCTGCCGGTGACCGCCAGTGCCGAGGCCGGCGTGCTGACCCTGACCGCCCGCCACAAGGGTGCGGCCGGCAACGCCATTGCCCTCAAGGCCGTGACCGCTGCCGACGGCATCACCGCCAGCGTGACCGCCATGCATGGCGGCGCCCTGGACCCGGACCTGGCACCGACCCTGGCCGCTGTGCAGGGCGCCGGCCACGACATCCTGGTCTGCCCGTTCGCTACCGAAGAAGCCCTGACGGCCCTGCGCAGTCACCTCGACTTCGTTTCCGGCCCGATGGAACAGCGCGGTGCCATCGGCCTTTACGGCTGGACCGGTACGCTGGCGGCAGGCACCACCCTGGCCGGCCAAAGCAACAGCGGTCGCATCAGCGGTGCCTGGCACAACGGTTCGCAGATGCAGCCGGCCGAAATCGCTGCCGGCTACGCCGCCGTAGTGGCGAGCGAGGAAGACCCGGCCCGCCCGCTCAACACCCTGGCCATCGCCGGGCTGGACATCACGGCCGTCGACCAGCGCCCGAGCCGCACCCAGCAGGAAAACGCCCTGCACGCCGGCCTGTCGCCGCTGGAAGTCGGCCCGGGCAACCAGGTGCAGATCGTGCGCGCCATCACCACCCGTACGCGTGACGCCCAGGGTGTCGACGACGTGGCCCTGCTCGACCTGACCACCATCCGCACGCTGGACTACGTCCGCCGCGCCTGCCGCGAGCGCATCGCCCTGCGCTTTCCGCGCGAAAAACTCAGTGACCGCACGCCTCCCAAGGTGCGCTCCGAACTGCTGGACGTGCTGCTGAAGCTGGAAGAACTGGAGATCGTCGAAGCGGTCGAGGCCAACAAGGACGGCCTGATCGTCGAACGCGACAGCCAGGACGTGAACCGCCTCGACGCCAAGATTCCGGTCGACGTGGTCAACGGCCTGCACGTGTTTGCCGGCCGCATCGACCTGCTCCTCTAACCCGGCCCCGGCCCGCATCCGGCGGGCCGGCCACACCCCGAACCCACTGGCGGGCCCGCCCCGCCCCAACGGAGAACCACTATGGCATTGCAGGAATACGCCGGCGCGATCGTGCTGGAAGTCAACGGCCAGGAAATCGAAGTCATCGACCTGAACGTGTCAGGCAAGACCGGCCGCAAGCTGGTGAAAACCATGAACAGCAGCGGCCGTGCCAAGGGCTTTGCCCGCGGCGTCAGCGAATACGAACTGTCGGTAACCGTCGCCATCCCGCTGACCGGCGACCTCGACTGGGAAGCGGTCGAAGGCGCCAAGCTCACCGAATTCCCGCTCACCCCGGGCGGCAAGCGCACCAGCTACCTCGACTGCTTCACGCTGGAAGTCGGCGAAAAATACGGCATCGAGACCGAGGCCAAGCGCGACATCAAGCTGCTGTCACTGCGCAAGGTCGTGGAATAACCCCCGGCCACAGGCCGTGACAAGGCCGGCCATGCCGGCCTTGTTTTTGCAACACGGGCGGAAAGATGCCCTCCGGGTCCGCCCGGCAGGACGTCCGGCACCGGGCCACCGGTTCCCGCACTGCCCCGTGCCTTTGCGTTTCACAGGAGCCACCCCCGATGAATGCCCCCGCCGGGCTCCGCCCGTCTTCCTCCCCTTCTTCTCGCAACGTTCCGCTGAATACAGCCGAACACGCCAAGGCCCTGTACGAAATCTCCAGACTGCCGGAAGCCCTGTCAAAGCGCGACATTCCGGCCGTGCTGGCCGGACTCGGCGCCCTGGTGTCGCTGATTCCGGACAAGGTCAACCCTCTGGCCTCCGGCGCCAGCCTCGTCAACCTGAACACCACCCTGATGGCCATCGGCCAGGACTACCAGGCCACCGGAACCCTGCAATCCAGGCACTATCTCGCCCTGACCTCGGCCGTGCTGGACGTGGTGGGCTACTTCTCCGCCATGCTGGGGGCACCGCAGATTTCCGCCATCGCCAGGGGACTGTCGATCGCCACCGACCTTGCCGCCAGATCGGAAACGCTGAACCAGATCCTGACCGACCCGTACAACCCGGATAATCCGGGCTACAAGGCCCTGGGGAAGCAACTGGGCGCGCTGGCCGACGGCCAGTTCATCGACGAGGCTTTTGACACCGTCGGCCAGTGGATCCTGCCCGCCCCGTCAACCTCGCCCCATGCCCCGGCCCTCCCTGCAAAAACCACCCCGCCACTTCCCCGGCCGGCCCCGTCCCGCCCCGCCGCTTCACGGACCGCTACCCGGCCGGCCCGCCGTCGCGCCACTGCGCCTTCCGGCACGAGCGGAAACGCCGGCCGGACCAACAAGGCTGCCGTCATCGCCGCCATGCACGCTGCCGGCATCACCGACCCGGACGAGCAGGCGATGTTCCTGGCCCAGGTCGACCACGAAAGCGGCGGCTTCAAGCGCCTGAACGAAAGCTTCAAGTACCGCAATGCCGGGCAACTGATGGCAGTCAGCAAAACCGCCCGCAAACACGGTACGGCAGCGGTCGAAGCCGCACTGGCCAGCGGGCCTGAAGCCGTGGCGGCGCTGATGTACGGCGGGCGCATGGGCAACCGGACGGCAGAAGACGCCTACCGCTACCGCGGCCGCGGTTTCATCCAGCTCACCGGCCGGGACAACTATGCCCGCGCCGGCAAGGCGCTCGGCCTGGACCTGCCCAACCAGCCGGATCTGGCCGCCGATCCCGCCATTGCGGCCCGCATCGCCACCTGGTACTGGCAGTCCCGCCCCGGACTGGCCGAGGCCGGCCGGGCCGGCGATGTCAAAGCCGCTACCCGCCGTATCAATGGCGGCGACAACGGTCTGTCTGACCGGAAGGAAAAGTTTGCACGCTACCTGCGCGAAGTACAGGCCGGCCTGCCGCAACCGGCAGGAACCCCGGTAGCCCGAGCGCAGCCGGGGCAACCACCCGCGGCCGCCGGCCCGGCTGGCTCCTTGTCCGCCATAACGACACGCCCCGCCCCCGGCGCACCCGAGGCCGCGACCCTCGGACAGCTGCAATCCATGCTGTCGCAACTCGACGACATGGTCTGCCGCCTGTCTGCCGTCCAGCCCGCCACCCGGGAAGCAGAGGCCGGCCAGCTGGCCGCTGCCGTCAACCACGCCAACCAACTCACTGCCCGAAGGAGCTGACATGAGCTGGACCACTCATTTGCAAGATGCCTCGTTCCGCGGGGTACGCTTCGATTGCCAGCGTACCCAGGACGCCGCCCGGCGCGATACCGCCAGCCTTGAATACCCGTACCGTGACGGTGCCGATGTCGAGGATCTCGGCAGCAAGGCGCGCCAGATCCAGCTGACGGCCGTGTTCTGGGGCCCCGACTACGGGCAGCGCCTGCAACGCCTGCTGGACGTGCTTTCGCTTCCAGGTTACGGCGAGCTGGTGCATCCGGTATTCGGCTCGGTACCGCGGGCCCAGCTGACCGGCTACCAAGTCAGCCACGATGCCGAATCGCCGGATTACTGCACGGTCGAACTGGAATTCGTCGAAGCCACGCCGGCCGATCCGCTGTTCCTGCTGCAACTGCCGCAACAGCTGACCGCCACCCTGGCACAGCTGTCGCAGGCAGCCCGCGAATACGGCATCAGTACGTTTGCCGATGCCATCGACGCGCTGCGTGCCTCAGTTCCGATGGCCCGGCAGCTGGCCCTGCGCCAGGTCCTGCAGGGTACCCTGGGCACCTTGCAGGGCCTGCTGCCGGGCAGCATTGCCGGCACGCTGGATCCGCTGCTGGCACCGCGCGCCTTTGCCGGCGATGTGACGGCACTCCTGTACGGCCTGACCCGCCAGCCGCATTTTTCCGCAGTCGCCGGCCAGTCCGACTGGTGCGCACTGGTGGATACGCTCGGCCCGCTGCCGCGTCTGGCGGCACAGGTTGCCGACGGCAGCCACGAGGCCGGCGGACAGCCGGTACCGGCGGCAGCTGACGACGTCGCCATCACCGGCTCCCTGCTCCAGCTGCTGGTTGCGACTGCACTGGCCGACACCGCAGCCACCTTGCTGGCGGCCGAAGCCACCGCCCCGGCCCGTTCGCCACAGGAGATCGAACAACTGGCCAGCGACACCCGTGCGGCCTTGCAGGCTGCCTTGCAGGCCTGCCGCGACAGCCATCCTGTCGAGACGGCCCGTCCGGTCACCGAAGCACTGAAAGACGTGGCGCTCGGCCTGCAGAACGCGGCCATTGCCCTGATCGCTGCCCGTCCGCCGCTGCTGCAACGCCGGGTCGAGGCCGCCGGCAACCTGCACCTGCAGGCATACCGCTGGTACGGCGACGCCGGCCGGGCCGGCGAGCTGCTGCGCCTCAATCCGCAACTGCGCAATCCCAACACCCTGCAAGCCGGAGATTTTCTGCATGCCTACGCCCGTTAAACTGGACACCGCAGTACTTGATCCCGACCGGGTCAGCCTGCTGATCGGCGGCCGGGTCCACCGCGACTGGAACCGCTACGACATTGATTCCGACCTGCTGACGCCGGCCGACGCCTGGCAGGTCACACTGGGGCTGCCGGACGGGCAGTTCCCGCCGCAGGTGACGCCCGGCGCGCCGGTAGAAGTCCGGGTCGGCACCGATACGGTGATGAGCGGCCGCATCGACGAAATCCGCCATGCGCTGGCGCGCGGCCAGCACCGCCTTGAAATCAACGGCCGCGACGGTGCGGCCATCCTGCTCGACTGCTCTGCCCCCCAGTTCAACGGCCGCCGGGCAGCACTGTCCGAGGTGCTGGCCAGCCTGGTGCGCCCGCTGGGCATCACCCGCATTGCACTGCGCAGCCCGCACGACCCGGTGCTGGACAAGGTCGACACCGAACCCGGCGATACCGCCTGGGCAGTGCTGGCGCGACTGGCTGAGGCACAGGGCCTGTGGCCGTGGTTCGAACCGGACGGTACGCTGGTGGTCGGTGGCCCGGACTATGCCGCCGCACCGGTGGCCAGCCTCGTCGTACGCACCAGCGGCACCGGCAACAACGTGCTGTCGCTGTCACTGAGCCGCAACATGGCCGGACGCTATTCGGAAGTGAACGTGCTCGGCCAGAGTCACGGCACCGCCGCCGGCAACGGCGCTCATGCAGTGCTGGCAACCGCCTGCGACCGCGAGGTCGGCCATTACCGGCCGCGCAACGTGGTCGATGCCGACGTGGCCAGCGCCGAGGCTGCGCTGACGCGCGCCCGCAAGCTGGTCAACGACGCCCGCCTGGACGGCCTGAGCCTGGTGGCCGAAGTCGGTGGCCACCGCACCGCTGGCGGCGTGCTGTGGGCGCCGGGCCAGCGGGTGCACCTGCTCAGCGAGCCGCACGGACTGGACGCGGTGTATTTCCTGATGGCACGCAAGTTCCGCGGCGGTCGCGGCCTGGCGGCCACCACGGTCCTGACCTTGAAAGAAGACGGCATCTGGAATCCGGATGCGGCCGGCCGACAGGAGAATCCTCATGTGGCATGACATTGACCGCCGGGTCCAGCGCGCCCTGGCCGGCGTGCGCCAGGCTTTCCGTGGCGTGCTGGCGCAGGCCAACAGCCAGCCGCCGGTGCAGCTGGTACAGACCGATGCGCTGGCCGGCGAACGCCTGCAGGACAGCGAGCTGTTCCAGCACTACGGTTTCACCTCCACGCCGCTGCCGGGCACGATGGCGGTGGTGCTGCCGGTCGGCGGCAAGACCAGCCACGGCATCGTGGTTGCCACCGAGCACGGCAGCTACCGCCTGAAGGCGCTGCGTCCCGGTGAAGTGGCGCTGTATACCGACGAGGGAGCCAGGATCGTGCTCAGGCGCGGCCGGGTGATCGAAACCGACTGCGACGTGTTCCGCGTCAACTGCCAGACCTGGGAAGTCAACGCCGCCAGCCAGGCCACGTTCACCACTCCCAGCCTGACTGCCAGCGCCGAGCTGGTTGCCCAGGGGCAGATCAGCGGCAACGGCGGACTGGTGATCCAGGGCGGCAGCGGCGCGCAGGTGACCGGCAGCCTGAGCACCAGCGGCGACGTGGTGGCCGGCGGCAAGAGCCTGATGCACCACAGCCATCCGGGCGATTCCGGCGGTGTGACCGGCCCGCCGCTCTGATCCTTCCTGACTCGCCCCGACTGGCCGAACCCGTGTTCGGCCGGTTTTTTTGTCCGCCGGGGGACGGATTGTGCCGCTGGCGGACATCGCATCTGCCGTCGGTATCCAGTGTGGGCGACCGGGGTTATTACGCCAGGCTGCACCCGCCGCCGGCCGGCACGATATCGTCCCCGGGGTCACAAGCTCGGCCCCCGGAAACCTCCCCTGGCCGTCGCCCCGCATGCCATCCATCCAGAACCACCAGCCCGTCGCGGGCAGTCGCCTGCCATTCACTGACCGGCCCAGTGTGGCATGGCCCGGAACGCAGGCTGTGCCAGCGGCGGCAAGCCGGCCTGTCCTGCATGCGGAGTACACGGCCGGCGCGGCGGATGCATGCCCGTCGTCCTCTCCCGGAGGAGGGCTCCGCCTGCGGTTTCCCCACGTCCTGGCCCGTCGGTGCCCTGCCGGTCGGCCACCGGCCCGCACCGGCCGACAATCCGGATGCCTGCTCGGCCTGCCATCACGGCCGGCTGGACACGCCGGCAGCAGGCATGACGCCGGTCAGGCCGTCGCCTCAGACCGGACCTGCCGGTTTGCGGTGGTGCGGCAGCCAGCAGGCTGGCCAGCGTCCCGGCTGCCTCCGTGGCGCGTCAGGCGGCCGGTTGCCTGATTGCACCCCGGAACCCCGCACCAACTGACTCTTGCCACCTGAACCCCACCCCGCGCGCCCGCGACAATGGCCCGCATGGACGCCTATATCTCCCCGCTCACCGGCGATTACGCCGGTACCCGTACCGACACCCTGGCCAACACGGTCTATCTGCGGCTGATGACGCCGCTGGGCAGCTGGTGGGCCGATCCCGGTCTCGGTTCCCGACTGCACGAACTGATGCGCGAAAAAGACCTCGCCCGCGTGGCCATGCTGGCGCGGCAGTACTGCGAGCAAGCGCTGGCACCGCTGCTTGCCGACGGCCGCGCCCGCCGCCTCGCCGTCAACACGGCGCGCACCACGCCAGGCTGGCTGGAGCTTGCCGTCGAGGTCGAGGACGCCAGCGGTCGCGTGCAGCATTTCCAACATCCTGTGAGGGTCGCCTGATGCCGTTTGCCATTCCCCCGTTCACCAGCATCCGTGACACACTGCTGCGTGATCTCAAAAACCAGCTGCCTGATGCCGATACCGGCCCGGACAGCGATTTCTTCGTGCGCGCCAGCGCCACCGCCAGTGCAGTGGAAGGGCTGTACCAGCATCAGGCCTGGCTGGTCCGCCAGATTTTTCCGGACAGCGCCGACCGCGAGTTTCTCGAACTTCACGCCCGGGTGCGCGGTCTGGTACGCAAGCCGGCCATTGCGGCCCAGGGCCAGCTGTGCCTGACCGGTACGCCCGGCGCACAGGTGCCGGCCGGCATTGCCGCCCGGCTGGGTAGCCAGCGCTATGTCACCAGTGCCGCCGCCACGCTCGACAGCACGGGCCAGGCCGTGGTGGCTGCCCAGGCCGGGATACCGGGCGTGGCCGGCAATGCGGATGCATCCACACCGCTGGAGCTGACCGCCGCACCACCCGGCGTGGCCAGCCAGGCCAGCATCGTCACCATGACCGGCGGTGTGGACGAAGAAACCGACGGCGAGCTGCTGGCCCGCCTGCTGGAGCTGATCCGCCGCCCGCCCGCCGGCGGCAACCGTGCCGATTACCGGCGCTGGGCGCTGGAAACCCCGGGTGTCTCTGCCGCCTATGTCTATCCGCTGCGCCGTGGCCTCGGCACGGTCGACGTGGTCGTCACGGCGGCCGGTGACCTGCCCTCCGGCGCGACCCTGGCCGCCGTGCAGGCGCATATTGACGAATTGCGGCCGGTCACCGCCAAAAACTGCCTTGTGCTGGCACCGACACCCAGGGTGCTCGACGTCAGCGTTGCCGTCCGCCTGTCCGGGCTGACGCTGGCCCAGGCGCAGGCCCAGATCAGCACGGCGCTGTCCGAATATTTTGCCCGGCTCGCTCCGGGCGACACGGCCGTGCGCAGCCGCATGGAGGCGCTGGTCTCCGACATCACCGGCGTGGCTGACCGCAACCTTGAGCAGCCAGCGGCCAATTTCGTGCCGCAGGTGGACGATCGCGTCGTGGAATGGGCGCGGCTGGGAACCGTGACGGTAAAGGTCATGGCATGAAGCATCGCGATCTCCTCACCCTGCTGCTGCCACCGGGCAGCTATGCCAGCGACGGCCCCAGGCTGGCGGCCGAACTGGCCGCCGACGGGGCGGCACTGGATGCCAGTCTGAACCAGCATGGCCGCATCCGTCGCGGCATCACGCCACTGTTTGCCGAACAGCTGCTGCCCGAGTGGGAGCGGATATGCGGCCTGAGTCCCCAGACCGACGCGCCTTATCTGGCCCGCCAGGAGGCGGTGCTGGCCAAGCTGACCGAGGTTGGCGGGCTGAGCATTCCGTACTTCACCCGCCTGGCGGCCAGTCTGGGCTACCACATTTCCATCCAGGAGCCGGAGCCCTTCCGCGCCGGCATCAACCGCGCAGGTGACCGGCTGTGGACGCGTGACATTTCGTGGGTCTGGCAGGTCGTCGTCCGCGGCGCACCGGTCCGGATCTACCGCTTCCGCGCCGGACAGTCGGCAGCGGGCGAGCGGCTGTGCGCCTTTGCCGACCCGGTGATCGAGTCGGTTTTCAACGAACTCAAGCCTGCCCACACCTTTGTTTATTTCGCCTATCAGGAGGCATGAATGCAGCAAATTGAATCCAGTGACGGATTGTTCCACGACGGCAACCCGGCAACCGGTGAACCCGGTACCATCGTCTCGGCCGCATGGCTCAACGGCGTGCAGGGCTCGATGTCCAACAGCCAGGCCGAACTGGCTACCCTGCTGGCTGCAGCCGGCATCAAGCCTGACGCCACCCGGCCAGGACAAGTGCTGGCGGCCTTGCAGGCTCTGTTTCTGGGCAAAACCGCCCGCTCGGCCGATTCGGCCGGTCTGGAAGGCCACCCGGCCAGTCATTTTGCCAAGGCCAGCGACCTCGCCCACCCCGGCAGCCGCCCCGGCCGGCTGGTAGTGATTTTCCGCGACACGCCGGAACCTGGCACGCTGGCCTGCAATGGCGCAGCAGTCAGCCGCACCGCCTACGCCGCCCTGTTTGCCGCCATCGGCACGAAATACGGCGCCGGGGATGGCAGCAGCACCTTCAACCTGCCGAACATCCCGGACGGCCATGCGCTGCTGGCAGCGAACGGGTCGGTGGTGGGAGGGCTGGCATCTGGTGAAGTGAAATCGCATAGCCATACAGCATCTGGAACCGCTGATGCTCAAGGAGATCACCAACACAAAATTTGGTACTGCGGAGGATCTGGACCGATTACTGGTTTTGGCGGCCCTGCAACTGGCGGATCGTTTAATTCATGGTCTGATCATGCCGGTATCCACAGTCACGCCATCAGCTTGACCATCAACGCTGCCGGTACTCCCAGTAACCTCGCTGCCGGCATCAAGCTGCTGGTCTGCATCGCCTACGAGTAAACATCATGAATACCACCACATCCCCGGCTCCTTTCCGGCTGGTCTGCAAGATTGACGCCGACGGCTTGTATGCTGGTCCGGTACCAGCCTACCTGTCCCCGCTTGACCAGACCTGGCCACTGCCGGCCAACAGCATCGCCATTGATCCACCTGCCGGAGAACTACCGGCCCATCACACCTGGCAGCTCAATGCCCGTGGCGATGGCTGGACCGTCATTCCTGACTGCCGCAGCATCACGGCCTACGATACGGCCACCGGCCAGCCCTTGCCTGCACCTGGACTGGGCGAGTGCCTTCCGGCGAACGCCACCCTGCATGTCCCTCCCGTCGCGGGGGCCGGACAGGTCCGGCACTGGAATGCCGGACTGGAGCAATGGCAACTGTTGCCGGACCATCGTGGCGAGAGCTACTGGCTGGCCGATGGCAGCCATCATGTCATCAATGAAGCCGGAGACATGCCCCCGGAAGGCTCCTTCACCGAGCCCCCGCCCCCCACCATCGACCAGCTGCGTCTGTCGGCCCGCGACAGCATCAACATCTGGCGCGATGAGCAGGAAAGGTGCCGTCTTGAACATGCCGGCCAGGTCTGGGATACCGACGAAGCCGCCATGACGCGCCTCGACACGGTATTGCTGTCCGGCCGAAATCCTCTGGAAATCTGGACGTCGGCCGACAACACCGATGTCCCGATGAGCTTTGGCGACATGCAGGACCTGTTCGCGGCCATCGTCGAGCGCAACAGTGGAATCCATGCCCGCCAGCGCGAAATGAAACGGCAGGTGGAACGGATGGACCGCGCACAGCTGGAGGCTTTCCGGCCAGACTGGCCGGCTCCGGCCCGGGCATGACGGATGCCGGGCAGGCACCGCCTGCCCGGGCCGTTGTTTCATGCCAGTGACAAAACGGGTGCCAGCCGGCACATCCGGCGGTATTGGCACGATGGCAAAAGTGGTGCAACAAGGTGCCAGACCTGGCGCAAGGCTACAGAACCGCTCCGCTCGTCTGTCCCTTGTCCCTGGCACTACCCCGGTACAAGCACCGGGTGCCCCTTCTGCAAAAACGCCCCGCATCGACATGTTCGACGCGGGGCGTTGTTTTTAGCGGAGCGCTTTACAGTTTGCCGGCCAGCTTGCGGTTGCGCAGGACGCACAGCAGGTCACAGGCAATGTGGGCGGCGGCGATGGCAGTGATTTCGCTCTGGTCGAACGGCGGTGACACTTCCACCACGTCCATGCCGACGAGGTTCACGTCGCCCATGTTGCGGATGATCTTCAGGGCCTGGGCGCTGGTCAGCCCGCCAGGAACCGGCGTACCGGTGCCGGGGGCGAAGGCCGGGTCGAGACAGTCGATGTCGAAAGTCAGGTAGGTCGGGTTGTCGCCCACGATGGCAAGGATGCGACGGATGGTTTCATCCACGCCGATTTCGTGCACGGTGGGCGCGTCCAGACGCTGGATACCCATGAAGTCGTCGTTCCAGGTCCGGATGCCGACCTGCACCGAGCGGGCCGGGTCGATCAGGCCGTCCTTGACGGCCTTGTAGAACATGGTGCCGTGATTCAGGCTGTCCGGGCTGTCATCCGGCCAGGTGTCGCAGTGGGCGTCGAAGTGGATCAGCGACAGGGGCTTGCCGTATTTTTCGGCGTGCGCGATCAGCAGCGGATAGGTGACGTAGTGGTCGCCGCCAAAGGTCAGCATGCGGGCACCGGCATTGATGATGGTGCGGGCATGGTTGACGATGCTGTCCTTGATGGTGAGCGGGTTGTGGGCGTCGAACCAGCAGTCGCCATAGTCCACCACGGCGAGGTCTTCGAACGGGTCGAATCCCCACGGGAACGGCTTGAGTTCGGCCAGCTGCACGCTGGCAGCCCGCACCGCCTGCGGTCCCAGTCGGGCGCCGGGGCGGAAGGTGACGGCCAGATCCAGCGGAATGCCGCTGACGGCGACATCCACGCCGGTCAGGTCGCGGGTGTAGTTGCGGCGCATGAAAGACAGGGCGCCGGCGTAGGTGTTTTCGATAGTGGAGCCGTACAGGCCCGGACGACGGAAGGCACCGTCACCGATGATTTCGGTCATGAAAGCACTCCAGGGGGAGGCACGCCGGCCAGTGCTGGCCGACGATTCCCGTCCATCTTGCAAGCCGACGGGTCAAGGCTGCCGCGCCCCTCGCGCGGAAAAACGCGGGCGAGTGTGCCGCGAGATGAGTGGTAACGCAAACATTGCCTCGACGAACGTTTTCGTCTTCCGGAGGATGCCCGGCCAGGGCAGATGCCGCCCCTGCCTTCAGGCCTCGCGGTTGCCCGGTCTGCCGGCTCCTGGTCCGTCCAGCGGACGATGCTTCCTGCCGCGGCAAGGCAGCCATCGCAGCAGCAGCCGGGTACCCGAATGCCATCAATGCAGGAAAATGCTCCGCTTATCCGGCATCGCACCGGCATCCGGGTGCCGCATGAGCGTGGACGGAAGCTGTCTGCCAGGCTTTTTGCCAGACATGCCATGGCCCGCATGGGCTGACCACGATGCATGATGCCCCCTGCTGCCGGGCAGGCCGTCACCCGGCTGCGGACAAAAAAACACAGCCCGCCAGAGTGGACGGGCTGCGAAACTCCGGGACACGCTTTCCCGAACAGACAAATCAGAAGCTGTGGTTGTAGGTCACGTTTGCCTGATAACCGCCATCGTTGAAGCCTTGGACACTGGTACTCAGACTGTCGACCGGCGTGATGCGGTACAGCGCGCCGGCATTCAGGTTGAACTGTGTGGCACTCAGACTCTTGGCATGCACGGTAAACGGCGTGTTTTCGGTATTGAGACTGGCCGTAACGTCATAGCTACGCTTCTGGTAGCTCACCAGTTGTCCACCCAGCGACAGCTCAAGCTGCTCGGTTGCGGCTCCGCTCAGCCCGACGGACAACACCAGTGCACCACCCGACTGGCTTTGACGCTTGACCGACAAGGCATCGGCGACCGACTGGCTGTTCGACTCGCTGAAGCCGTCCACCTCGGCCGAATACCCCACCACTTCAACAGCCGACTGCAACCGGAGACTGCCTGCCTTGCCGACATGCGCCAGCCCCACCCCGGCCAGCCAGGCACGGGAGCCCAGTCCCTTGACGTGGGCCGGACCATCGTTGGTCTGGCGGGTGACATCGTTGCGCTGCTCGCCATAACCCAGCCGGCCGGTCAGATACAGACCGCTGACGCTGGCCAGCGGTTTGGCCAGCTGCACGCTACCGCTGTAACCGTCACCACTGCTGTTGAAATAGTCTCCGCCGACCTTGCCATGCTCCAGCATCAGGTTGCCGCGCCAGGCGATATCGCCAGCGGCAATGTCACCGTACCCCAGCCGGACCCCGGAAGCGCGCACATCGTAGGATGCCTGCCCCGACTGGCTGCCGGTTTTCAGCTCACGGCTGAAGTAGCTGGCACTCAGCCCCACCGGGGTCCGTTGCAGGTCGTCGGCAATGCCGGGGGCAGAATACAGGAGTGATGTCTTGACCTGATCCATCAGCGATGCGTAGACCTCCGGCGAGAAGCGGGCGAATACAGCACCCGTGTCTGCGCCAACGGCATAAGCCGCTGCCAGACGTTCCACCAGCTTGCCGCCGTAGAACTGCTGCACACCGCCAGCGTCGCTGACCATCAGGTCCGACAGGATCCGGTTCTGGTTTTCAGTGCGTGCAACGCTGGCCAGGAAACCGCCGTAGCCACCCGCGCCCAGCCCGACCACACTGCCGCTCCCGAGGCTGTAAACCACATTGCCCAGTCCGCTGTTCTGCACGCTGCCGAACTGGCCGCTGACCTTGCCGGGCTGCACGGCAAACAGCTGGATGGCCTCACCGGCCGCCACCGTGCCGCCGTTGTAAGGCTGCAATTGCAGGACAGCGTTGCCGGTAATGGACATGTTGCCATTTACCACCACCTGGTCGTAGTCACTGCCGGCCACCCGGGCACCGGCCGGATGCGGTGCCACCTGCATTTCGGTTGTCGAACCGGTTTGCAGGGCCAGATTGCCGACCGTGATCTGCCCGGGCGAGTTGCCCGGAGCCAGCCACGAATTCTGGCCCATTGTCACGCTGCCGTTGATCCGGCCGACGCCGGACACCAGCCCGCCCGACACCGTGGTTCCGGAGGCCGATACCGTACCGGCCAGCCCCTGGGTAACATCGCCAAGGTGCAGGACGGCTGCATCGGCCCGGTTGCTGGCCGAAGTATGGATGTTCAGGGTACCGGTCTGCAGATTGCCGACGATATCCAGCCGGTTGCCACTGGTGCCCGTCACGTCCAGCGTGCCGGTTTGCACGTTGGCGCCACCGTGTACCAGGAGGCGGGCAGCACTGCCTGTCATGGTCAGGGCACCACCGTTGCCGGTATTGACGTTACCGCCACCGGTCACTTCCAGCAGGGAGGCACTGTTCAGGTTGATGTTGCCGGACTGCACGGCAGCGCGGTTCTGCACCACCAGTGTCGAGCCGGGCTGAAGGTCAACCCGCGGGAAGGCCAGGGTGGAATTGCTGTTGACCGTCACCGACGGATTGCTGGCCGGACCGCCGGCATTGGGCTGGGAGCCGACATTGAAAATGCTGTTCGGATCCGTGGAAGTCAGCGAGTCATTGACCTGGAACGAGCCCTGACGGATGTCCAGTACACCGGTGCCGCTGACATGGCCGGTAAACGAGCTGTCACCCAGGACCGTCAGCCGGTTGCTGCCCAGCGCGACATTGCCGGCGCCGGACAGGTTGGTGATGCGCTGGTCGCCATTGAGCAGGCTCAGGGTGCCGGTATGGTCCTGCGTGCTGTTGACGGTTACGCCAACCCGTTCGGCCAGAATGTATGCACCGTCCAGTGCCACGGTCCCCTGGTCGATGATCAGGCTGGTCACGTCAAATCCGCCCGGCTTGTTCAGGGTCAGCGTTCCGTCACCGGATTTGGTCACTGATCCGGCTCCGCTGAGCTGGCCGGAATAAGTGGAATTGCCGCTCTGGTTCAATGCCAGTGCATCACTTGCATTGGCCAGCGTGATCTGGCCGCGGCTGCCCCCAGTCAGGCCGGTCGTGGTGACCTGGCGGGTGCCGGACACGACAATGCGGCCGTCGTTGCCCACCGGACCGGTGGCGGTCAGGTCGGCATTGAGGCGGGTGGTGCCGCTGCCGGCGTTGCCCAGGGAGGCGACAGTCTGCGCGGTGTTGACCAGATAGTTGCCGGCATTGCTGACAGCTCCCACGGTATCGGCCGTACCGGCAATGAAGGTGGCGCCGGACTGGATGGTGATGGCACCGGTGTCGGCCAGCGTGCCGCCGCCGGTGGTATCAACCGTGCCGGCTCTGACGGTCAGCCCGCCGGTTGCAGTATTGGCACCGGTCAGCGTCAGGGTGCCGGAACCGCTCTTGGCCAGCGCACCGGCGCCGGTAAAGCGGCCACTGTAGACGGAACCGGCATTCTGCCAGACCGTCAGCAGGGCGCCGGCGTTCAGGTCGGTCGTGCCGGCACCGGTATAGCCGCCGCTCGAGGTGGTGCGGGTCCCGGTCACTTCAATAAGGCCTTCGTTATCGACCAGGCCGGCAGCAAGGATGTCGGCTTGCTGGTTGAGCGTGCCCCCTACATCGTTGTGCACGCTGCCGGCGCTCAACAGGCCGGCTTGCAGGGTACTGGTACCGGTAGCGGTGTTGTGCAGCGAGGCAACCTGCTGGACGGCATTGACCTGATAAATGCCGTTATTGGTGACTGCGCCCGTGGTGTCGGCTGTTCCGGCAATGAAGCCGGCACCGGACTGGATGGTAATGGTGCCGCTGTCGGACAGCGTGCCGCCCCCTGTGGTGTCGATGGTGCCGGCATTGACCTGCAAGCCACCGCCAAAGCCGTTGGCACCCGTCAGTTGCAGAATGCCGTTACCGGTCTTGGTTACCGGGCCGGCGCCATTGATCTGGCCGGCGTAGATGGAGTTGCCGCTCTGGTTCAGGGTCAGCGCATCGGTTGCATTCGTCAACATGATCCGGCCGGTACTGCTGCCGGTCAGGCCCTGCGTGGTGATCTGGCGGCTGCCGGATACCATGATGATGCCGTTGTTGCGAACCAGGCCGGAGGTAACCAGATCGGCATTCAGGCTGGTGGTGCCAGTAATCATGTTGTCCAGCGAAGCGACGGTCTGTACGGCATTGACCTGATAGCTACCGGCGTTGCTGACAACCCCGACGGTATCGGCCGTGCCGGCAATGAAGGTGGCACCGGACTGGATGGTGATGGCACCGGTATCGGCCAGCGTGCCGCCACCAGTGGTATCAACCGTACCGGCGTTGACGGTCAGCCCGCCGGTTGCGGTATGGGCACCGGTCAGCGTCAGGGCGCCGGCACCTGTTTTGGTCAGGCTTCCCGTGCCGGTGAACCGGCCGGCAAAGGTTGAATCTCCTGTCTGGTCAAGCGTGAGCGCAGCCTGCCTGGTTGTCCCGTTGACATTCAGGTTCGTCAGCTCGAACTGACCGATGCCGGTCAGCTGGCCGGCGTGTATCTGCTGCGTGCCGACGCCAACCCAGTCACCGTCGTTCTCCACTGTCGCGGCGGTCATGTCAGCATTGTCACTGGCAACGATGCCGTTGCCGGTAACGGTCATGAAACCTTGCTGCCACCTGCCGGCATGGGCATTGACGATGGCACCGGTCACGCTGACCTTGCCCATGTTGGCCAGCAAGGCATTACCCTGGTTGGTCAGGCTGGACAGGCTAGCATCATCCCCCAGCAGCAGGGTGCCGCTGTTGCTGACATCGGCTGCGCTGATTTTTGCGCCGGCCGCCGTACCCAGACTGCCGCCACTGGCAACGCTGACACTGCCGAGGCTTTCGGCTCCTGCCAGCAGCAGGCTGCCGCCATTGCCGACCGTGACCGGGCCGGCAGCAGCAGGATCAAACAGGCGGCCGGTGGTATTGCCGTCGCCGGTCAGGACACTGCCCTGGTTGACGGTAATGCCGGTCAGGCTGTTCTGCCCGGTCAGATACAGGGTACCGCTGTAGCCGGCAGCACCAATATTCAAGGCGCCACCGTAGATATTGCCGCGCATGTAGGCCACGTCGTTGACGGGCTGACCGTTGACTTCCTGCTGGCTGTCGAACACGACCACATTGCCGGTCTGGCCGTTGAGGTTGATGGCGTTCATCCACTCCACCGAACCCAGTCCGTATTCGGAGCCGAATACCAGGGTGGAATTCGAACTCAGGTAGCTGCTGCCCCATGCCAGGGTTTGCCCGCTGTTGGGCGAGTTGGAGGTCCGGCCAAAGTTCAGCTGGATGCCATCGGTCGTGCCGGCGGCAAAACCACCGGCACCATTCCAGGAAATTTGCCCAGGAACAACGGAGCCGACTTTCCGCGTCACGTTTTCCGACAGCAACAGGACGCCAGCGTTGAAATGAGGGCTCATGCCGCCGCTGATGCTGCCAATGCCGTTAAAGACGATGCTGCTGTCGTCATGGATGCCTTCTCCCAGCCTGGCTTCCAGCGTGGCACCGGAAATCATGGTCTTGCCGGTATAGGTATTCGTACCGGCAAACTGCACCAGCCCGCCACCGGCAATCTGCACGTCGGCTCCCCTGCCGGATGCATAAGAGGCGCTGCCGATACTGGCGGCGCTATCGTCGGCGATGCCGCCTTCTATGCGGATCATGTTGCCGGCCCCCGGGCTCAGGGTCACGCTGCCGCCTTTCATGACGAAAATGTCGGCTCCGGTGGCATCGCCGGCCGCACCGTTGTTGTTACTGGAGCCTGCCAGTGCGGTGTTGTCACGGAACAGGGCATTGCCGGAGATGGTCAGGCTGCCGCCGGCACGCACGAAGATAGCGCCGCCATAGCCCGATCCGCCGCCACCGCCGGTGTTGTCGCCACTGCTGCCAGCCCCGGCGCCAAAACCACCATCACCACCGGAACCTGCATCGCCATTCTTGGCGTAACCGGTCGATCCTCCTTTGCCACCGGCTCCACCGGATCCGCCACCGGCACCGAAGCCTCCTTTGCCGCCATCACCACCGGCGCCCCCCGTACCACCTTCGGTAAAGGACAGGCCGCCATCACCGCCATTGCCGCCGCCGCCGCCATTGCCGCCACCGAAGAATTCGGCCCCCTTGCCACCCTTGCCACCATCACCACCATCACCGCCCCGGGCGCGGGTGCCGTCATTCAGGCCTTTGACCCATTCGGCAGAGTTGGCAATCTGGGTGGCCAGTTCGACGCCGGCAACAACCGATTTGGCAACCAGTGCGGCACCGCTTGCAAACGAGGGAAACGGTGCATTGGAAAATGCCGCAGACGCTTCAGTCACCGCATCAGCCAGATCAATGCCGGCTTGTGCCGTATCCTTGATCAACTGATAGTTGAACGGCACGCCACGACTGCCGTCGCCCCCGTTGCCGCCACGCCCGCCAGCGGCGTTGACCGGGGTCATGTGCCCCTGGTTATTGGCATCCTGGCCACTGAAACCCGCCAGGCCTTCACCGTCGGTGAGATAGGGCAATACCGAATTGGCATCGTTGCCGTTCTTGCCATTGGTGCCCGGTATGCCAGCTGGTTTCAGCCCGTTCAGCGAGCCACCGACGTTGAGCGGTGAGTTGGCAACAAACCCCTGCACGGTACCGGTCAGGGCCTGATCGAAGGTCACCTGGTTACCATTGATCGCAACGATTTTGGCGCCATCCGGAATGCCGCTGCCCGTTACGGTCATGCCGACCTGGAGGCCGCTGACAGAAGCCAGCGTGATGCTACTGCCGGACTGGGACTGTATGGCCGACGTCACAATGCTGGCCTTGTCCTGCATATCGGCAGTCAGGGTATTGCTCAGAGTGATCAGGCCGGTTGCCGGATTGTAGTTCTGGATGGTGGTACCGGCGGGAATGCCGTCGCCACTGATCGTACTGCCAATCTGGATCCGGGCATCCGGCGAGGCCAGCAGAATGGTATTGCCACCTGCTTGACCGATCTGGGCAACACTGGAAAAACCCAAGACATTCTGGGGCAGCGGTTTGCTAAGGGTGACCTGGTCACCATTAATGGCTGTTACCACGGTACCGGAGGCAATACCGATCCCGGTCAGGGTCATGCCGACCGACAAGCCAAGCGAAGCCGCAGACAACTGGATGGTATTGCCGGACCCAACAACAAACTGGGACGCATTGAGCTTTGGCGTACTGACAAAAGTCAGGCTGGCAGGAGAAATGGTGCCAGTCGCTGCCTTGCTCAAAACAACCGACGTAATGTTGTTGCTGCTGTCCCGCTGGACATCCGTGACCACCGTTCCGTATGGAATGCCCGCCCCTTGAACCACGGCCCCCATCTCGATCCGCCCTCCCTGCCCCAGATCGGTCAGGGCCTGGCCGGTAATGACGGAAGTCGACGAGCTGGCACTGACTGACATGGATCCGGTCAATGTCTTGACTGATGTATTGCCAAGAGTCAGCGCAGAATCAAGCGTAACAATGGAGCCATTGATGGCGCTGATCCGGGCTGTTCCGGTTGTTCCATCCAGAGAAACCTGCTGCCCTACTTTAAGCGGAGTGGTATTGCTGCCAATATCGATCGTGCTGATGGATTTTCCATCGCCTCCAATAACCGGAACAACATTGAATGCAGAGAACGCAACAACATTGGCCTGGCGCTGAACCAAAGCAATGTTTGCACTTTGCAAACGGACATCAGGAGTACCACCTCCATTTCCGCCTTCAACAACATTGCCTGTGAATTGCACATTACTCAAATTAAGTGCCGCGCCGGCATTAACGAAAAACACGCCCCCCAAGCCTGCACCACCTCCACTGCCGTCTCCGCCTTGGGTATGGAAATCGGTGTAGGTAACCTTGTCGGTTTTCGGGGCAGCATTACAGCCTGCAATACCGACTCCGATCATGCAGCCAGTTCCCCCTCCTCCGGAAAGAACCGTAATTCCCTGCCCATTGAAATACGTGTCCAGGTCTATGGTAACCGGAGCTGTGGCATATGCCATGGAGCTTGATAAAAACAGCAATCCGGCAGAAACACCCGACACTGATTTTGCACGACTGGCCTTGCCCTTTGCCTTTGCCAATTCGGAAACAGCCACCCAGCAGCCAATGGTAGCATTCCATACAACCCGAAACACGTGATTCAATGAAGATCGACGCACAATAAACTCCAGTTAAAATCAGCCAGTCAATTTCATGGACAAAAGAATCTCTCTGCCAACCGATAGCAAAAAACGTCTTGTGTCATGCATTTTTCAGGCTGAAGCTTTAAAAAATCAGGTAAAAAAGACGACGACCCATTGGGCTATCAAAAACAATGAGGCAAATCCGTTATCAGGGTTTATTGGATCTTCACAACAATCATGGCAATCTGGATTATGTAAAAACAAGGAAGACTGCGTTGATGTCTGGCAGAGAAAAATCCGCTGGCGATACAACGCAACCAGGACAGCGGACCAGTCATTTCTTTCGGCAGGTTTTGGTCATGTGATGTGTCCTTGCGAATGGAAGATGGCCTGGTTGCTTCATGACCTGCCTTCTAGTGCAAAACAAAGCCATAAATGACATCATCGTAACAACCGGAATCGACCGCAGAACTTACCAAACCTTACATGACGCCTTTTTTTTGCCTGTCACGCCCCATGGCCATGCTTTTTGCATGGCTGCTGTCGTTACTGTCCTTTTTCTGCCTGATGCAGCCAGTACACGCATCAGCATCCGGAATACCTTTTACGTGGGCTGTTGCGAGCGACCCCGAAAATGCGCTGACCATCGAAACCCTGCCCGATCGACATTTCAGTCCGGGGCACGGCATGCCGGCCCTGGGTTACCGGCAGGGTACGACCTGGCTGCGCCTGGATATTCCGGCCCCGGCGGGTCCGCCCGACTATGCCTGGCTGGAGTTACGTTCGGCGGTACTGGATGACGCAGCCCTGTTCCAGCGCCAGCGCGGAGGCGAATGGACAATCCAGCAGGCAGGAGACCGGCTGCCTTTTACGCTTCGGCCACTGGATTACCGGCATCCGGTATTCCGGATCAGCCGGGAAGATGGGCAGCCTGTTACGGTCTACCTCAGACTGCGCGGCACCAGTACATTGAGTTTTCCTCTGGTACTGCACACCCCTTCCGGATTTGTCTCCCGACTTGCACGCGAACAGCTGATGTTCGGCGTGTTCTACGCCATCCATCTCGTATTGCTGGCCACCAGCAGCTGGTTCTGGTGGCGGACCCGCAACCGGGCTTATGCCCTGTTCAGCGCCTGCGTGTTCACCAACCTTGTCTGTACGATGTGCGCCGAGGGCCATGCCTATCAATACCTGTTTTCCGGGTATCCGATGCTGGTCGAGGCGCTGTATGTCCTCAGCTGGTTCGGGCTGACTCCACTGGGGCTGATATTTGCCTGCCAGTACCTCGGTCTTTATGACGGTCGCTGGTCTGCGCTTGCCCGATCGGCCAGCGTCTTTGCCGTTCTGGTGGCCGTCGCCTCGGCGCCCTGGCTGATTTTCAGCAATGTTCCCTGGCTGCGCCCGCTGTATTTCTTCTGGGCATTGGCAGTCAATATTGCCCTGCTTGCGGTCTCTCTGGGACTCATGGCCGCGGGAAACCGTCTGGCACGCACGCTCGCCTTCATGATGACAGTACTGCTGGCTGGCTCCAGCATGCGGCTGGCCCGCAACCTCGGACTGATCGAGCCTGGCCTGCTGGCCGACAATGCCCATTATCTCGGCATGATGTCGTTCTATCTCGTCATGAACTCTGCCATTACCTGGCGCTATACCGATCTGCGGGCTGAAAAAGAAGCTGCACAGGCCGAAGCCTTGCGGGTGGCACTGGAAGCCGAAACCAGGCTGGAGCGTGAAGTGGCCGAGCGGACCCAGACGCTGAAAAGCGCCATGGAACAGGTCGAATCAGCCCTGCTGCTCGAACGCCGGGCCCAGCAGCAGCAGCAGCAATTTCTGGCCACGGTATCGCACGAATTGCGCACCCCGCTGTCAGTCATTGACAGCGCGGCCCAGAATCTGGTGCTGGGCACCGATATGACCAGTACTGCTGACGCACAAACACGCCGCCGCTATCAAAAGATACTGAATGCCAGCCAGCGGCTGACCCTGTTGCTTCAGGATGCGCTGAGCGAACCCCGCTTTGACCTCCAGCGCAGCCGGTTCGAGCCTTCGGCCTGTTCACCGCGCGCACTGCTTGAAGATGCAGCACGCTCTGCCCGCATCGTGTCGGACGATCATCTAGTCCGTGTCGACGGA
>RRZT011070507.1_pt1 | contig 34774 bp, 36 predicted proteins | sample 2165551 | NCBI WGS metagenome assembly RRZT01 (sample SAMN10456910, study PRJNA506462) | wastewater metagenome | biome: wastewater; feature: sludge; material: wastewater sludge; isolation source: wastewater sludge with Escherichia coli K12::gfp cells carrying plasmid... | place: USA: Moscow, Idaho...
GGTTAGCATATATACCGTTTTCGGCCTTCTCCCTTCAAAGATTTTTTCAAATTCGATATACGAGGCATCCTCCAAACTTCTGAGATATCCGGCCAAATTTCCATCCGTCAGCCCTGTCTCCTCTTTTAGGGTCTTATAGGACAATTTTTCGCTCGAAGAGAGCATAGAAATTATCTTTGTCCTGACGGGATGATGCAGGAGGGGGTCAAACATTCTTTCTTCTCTTTAGTAGTAGTTTTAGCCCAAGATATCCGAGTACTCCGGATATAAACACGAGGGAGAGGTATTTTCCTGTTTCGGCAATCAGGCATATCTGAGATCCGGTTGGGTTTTTTCCGAGATAGGCATAGGAGCCAAGTACATAAGCGGCCGCAACAAGCACTAAAAGCAGGCCTAGGTTACCGAAAAAGCTTTTACTAATAACGTTTTCAACATACATAGAAAATCCGATTGCAAAAATCCATATTCCATATATATACACTCCGGCCGAGCTAGAGGCAAGAGCCACGCTAATGATGGAGGCGAACCCTATGGAGCAAAGATATATGGTCTGCAACGCTTTTAGTTGCGGTGTACATATCTCTTCTGTTCTTTTGAGCTCTTTTGAAAAAAACCATCCGCTAGCCGCAAATCCCACGGCTATCATAATCCCAAGATAGATTGCCAAAATTGTAGAGTGTGATATATCGAATAAACTGGCAAAAATATCGTTCCAGTCGTCAATGGTGATTCCTCCGGCGCTAAGAGTCGCCCATGCAAAGTAATGTCCGGGAGTGTCCGGTATGGCATAGCGTCTCTCGATGACCGCTTTTTTGATTGTCTCTATCTGCCTTAAAGCCTCTTGTTTGTCTATATGTTCCAAATACTACTCCCCTTTTTTGGCTAGTTTTGCCGTCTCGTCAAGCCATTTTTCCCTTTGCTTGTCGTCCGATTTTCGAACTATACAAAAAATCGTCCTGTTAACAGGCTTAATTCCGCAAAAAGATAGCGTCCCTTTTTTGAGCATTTTCCATAACGGATCACCGACTATACACCTTGACCAAAACTTTGGCGAGTCTTGCGTGATAAACACCCTCGCACTTCTCCCCTTAAGTAACCCCTCTACCATGCCGTTCGGTTTGTAGGCAAATGCGAAATGCGGCAAAAACACCCTGTCGATAAACCCTTTAAATACCGCCGGAACGCCAGACCACCAGTTCGGGGTTGCGATTACTAGATGCTCACACCAGAGGATATTTTGTTGTTGTTCTTTTAGTGAATCCTCTATCGGTGTCTCAAACTTATACCCGCCGTATAGGCTCGGATTAAAATCTACCTCGCCGATATGGAGGATTCTGGCCTCGTGTCCTGCCGAAATCGCCTCATCATAATATCGCTTTGCAATCGCCTCACAAAAACTCCCTTTTACCGGATTTGCGTTTAGTATGAGTATTTTTTTCATTTTGTTTCCCCTAATAATTTTAAAGCCTTTTTGGCGGCAAACTCTCCGCCGTACATAGCTCCGCTATAGCCCCCTCCGATCTCTCCCCATGCCGATGCGTTTAGGATGTTTGGGAGTATCGAGGCAAATTTTTTTCTATACCGTCCGCTTTGCGTTGAGGTTTGCATAAAGCCGTATATTGCCCCTTTTGGGTTTTTCGTATACCGCTCCATCGTTATAGGGGTTGCCGCCTCGTAGGAGTGGATAGACTCCAAGATGTCCGGATATATCTCGGCCGCCCTTTTTAGGAGAGTTTCGGCTACCTCTTTTTTGCGCTCCTCGTAGATTACTTCATCCAGATTTGCCCAATCATCGTATCTATCGGTCGCAAAAATCGCAACAAGTCTCAAATCTTTGCCGTTTGATAATCCGGAGTCGATAGCGCCGTAATCGGCTATAGCAAACGGTCTCTTTTCAAAAGGGGCATATATACCGTGAGAGACATCGCCAAGGCCGGAGTACGGTGTAAAAACATGGGTACTGTACGGCCTGTTATTAGGAGCCCTCTCCCCTTTTATGAGGGCGTATATCCCAAAACAGCTGGGGGATATTTGTGATTTTGTGAAATCGGTATATTTTTTTTGCGGTACGCTATCTTTATCATCCAGAGCGTTTATCGCCCACGACGGAGAGGCGTTGTTGATAACTACTTTTGCTACAGCCCTTTTGTCGGGAATTTTTTGTGCTCCGATTTGCCTGTATACTACACCTGTGGCTTTGCCGCCCCTTGTCTCTATTTTTACCGCTTCAGCTCTTGTAATAATCTCTCCTCCGTTTTGCCTGATGGAGTCTGCAAATGCGTCGCTAAAGAGCTGAGAACCGCCTTTTACGAAGTAGCCGCCGCCACGATAATACGACCCTTGTGCCATTGCAAAAAACAAAAGCCCCAGGTTGTACGGATTGTCGGTGTAGTATCCCAGATTGGCAGATATGAGAAGCTTCAGCCTCTCATCTTTTATGCACTCATCCAAAAACTCGCCGTAGCTTTTTTTGTCGTATTTTATGAGCGACTTAAAAAACAGGGGGAACAATAGAAGTTTTGCCACCCCAATTCCCTTTATTGATGAAAGCTCCGTAACCTCGTCGTAAATCGCATCTATCCCGCTAAAAAATATATCCAAACCCTCTTTTTCATGCGGGAAATTGTCGGCAAAAAACTTTTTAATGTTTTCGTATCCGTGCGGAACCGTCATATCGATGCCGTCGGCAATAACCCTATGAAACTCTTTTGGGGCTACAAACTCCAATTTGTCGTATATGCCCAACCTTCTCAGTAGATTTGCTTTTTGTGAGCCTACCCCTATATCGTCTATCTCGTGCAAAACCCCCTCTACGGTTATCCCCTCTCTTTTCCAGGCGGTAGCATATCCGCCGACTCTGGCGAACTGCTCCAATAAAAGCACTTTTTTCCCCTCTTTTGCGAGTATGGCGGCGCTAGTTAGGCCGCCGATTCCTCCGCCGACGACAACCGCATCGTACATCATTCTATACCCCTTTATCCTGCTTGTATAGTCGTCTTAGCCTGTCGTCCAACGGAGCCATTATTTTGTAAAAGGCAGGGACGACAAAGAGGCTCAAAAATGTTGAAAACAGCAGACCGCAAATAACGGTAACCCCCATAGGGGCTTTGACCCCAGAACCCTCGCCGACCGAGAGAGCCAGAGGTAGCATCCCGAAGCACATAGCAACCGTAGTCATAACGATAGGTCTAAATCTGGCAACTCCGGCCTCCACTACCGCATCATCCAGCTTTGCGCCGCCCTCTCTAAATCTGTTTGCCGCATCCACAACAAGAGTCGAGTTTTTCCCGACAAGCCCCAAAAGCAACATGAGCCCCATCATGCTAAAAAGGCTCATATTCATCCCTGCCGCATAAAGCCCCAAAAACGCACCGGTAAAGCTAAGAGGCAACGCACTCATAATAACGAGCGGTTGCAGAGGAGATTCGTACAGGGAGGCCAAAATCAGATAAATCATAATGACGGCCGCCATGATAGCAACTCCAAATGCCTCGGCCGTCTCGCCCATATATTTTGCATCTCCCTCCAAAACAAACGATACCCCATCCGTCAGCCATTTGTCTTTGTTCTCCATAACCTCTTTTAGTAGAGCGTCAAGTGCTAATCCTCCGGTCAGGTCGGCTCCGACAAGAACCTGTTTTTGCCTGTCGTATCTTTTTATCGTTGTAGGTGACAATGAATCCGAAATTTCGGCTACAGAGGAGAGGAGTATCATCTCCCCTTTGTCGTTTTTGATACTCAGCCGCCCCACCGCATCTTTGTCACCCCTTGCGTTGTCATCCAGTCTGATTGTTACATCGTACTCTTTGCCCCGCTCTCTGAGATAGCTAATGGCAACTTCACCGGAAAAAGCTCCGGCTATAACGTTTGCGACATCGGACGTTTTGAGGCCGTATCTGGCGACGTTTTCGGTAATAATCCGGACGGATAGCTCCGGAGTTTTCGGCTGGATATTGCTTTGGACTCCGGTCGTTCCTTTGACGGTTTTTAAAAACTCCATCAACTTTCTGCCGGAGTTTTCGGCGGTTTTTGCATCGGATGCGGTCAAAATCATCTGGAAAGGGGTATTAATCTCGTAGCCCCCCATATCATCAAACTCCATAACGTTGATTCTAAACCCTTTGAATGCGGCAAATTTTTTTCTGGCCTCATCCATCACCTCCGATTGCGACCGTTTTCTGCTCTCAAGCGGTTTGAGCCTGACGTATATACTCCCCTCATGCACTTTGCCGAGCACCAATGAGCAATACTCTATCTCTGGAGCCCCCATCAATGTTTTTTGGATCTCCAGAGTCTTTTTTTTCATCTCTTCCATCGACATACCGGGGTCTGTTTTTATTGAGACCGTAAACTGGCTCTTATCCTCTTTTGGCATAAATACCATCCCTAGATTTCCGGATAAAACCATAGAGAGCAAAAATACGCCGACAGCCGAGAGAAGGGTTGTTTTTTTATATTTGACAGCCAGAGTCAGCGCCTTTTTGTACCTCAACTCAATAGCGGCAAAAAACGGCTCCGTCTTTGTATAAAAACGGGTATGTTTCGGATTTGCCACAAGCGAGCTTATCATCGGTATGAGCGTAATCGCTATGATATACGACACGATTACGGCCGCCACGACCGTAATCCCGAAACTCATAAAAAACCTTCCGACTATCCCGCTCATATTTGCGATAGGGACAAAAACAGCCAAAAGCATCGCCGAAATAGCCAATATCGAAAAAGAGATTTCGGCCACACCGTCAAGTGCTGCTTTGTATTTTGGTGTCCCGCTTTCCAATTTTTTGTAGATGTTCTCTATTACGACTATGGCGTCATCTATGATTATCCCGATTGCAAGGGTCAAAGCGGTGAGGGTGAGCAGATTCAGAGTCTGCCCGCTCCAGCCGATGACGGCCAAAACCCCTAGAACCGATACCGGAAGACTCAGGGCGGCGACTATGGTGAGGGTAAAGTTTCTAAGGAACAAAAGAACTACCAAAGAGGCCAATATGCACCCAAGCAAAAGATCCAACTGAACACTGGAAAGGGTGTTTTTTATAAATATCGTGGAGTCAAACAATACATCCAGTTTGAACTCTTTTGAGAGTTCTGTTAGGGCAGGGATTTGCCCCTTTACCGCCTCCGCTATTTTTATCTCGTTTGCCCCGGTGATTTTTTTTACCTGTAGCATAACCCCCGGTTTTCCGTTTAGATTAGCAAAGCTCCTCTCGTCTGCTATCCCGTCGGTTACGGTCGCTACGTCTTTTAGTTTTACCCCGTCTTTTATCTTTATCTCACCGAGAGCCTGTGCGTTCATTGCATCGGCATCCACTGAGACAAGCCATTCGTTTTTGTCTGCTATGACCCTTCCACCGTCTCTTTTTATGTTTTCGGAGCCGATTTTTGAGGATAGGTCGTTTAGGTCGAGACCGTATTTTAAGAGCGACGTAGTGTCGGGGTGGATTTTTATTATTTTTTTCCGTAGCCCAACTATATCTACGTTTCCAACCCCCTCAAGCCTTTGGAGCTTCGGCTTTATTATCTCGTCGGCATAAGTCATTAACTTTTGCGTATTATTGGCATCGCCTGACAAAAACAGTGTGATAATAGGGGAGGAGTTAACGGAAAATTTATCGACTATCGGTTTTTCAACCTCTGCCGAGAGTCCCGCCGAAGATACCTTATCCCTAACGTCGTTTACCGCCTCTTCTATCGGCTTGCTTAGCTTGAACTGGGCAACGACTATCGATACCCCTTTTGAGCTATCGGAACTCACAAAATCTAGTCCTGAGATACCGCTTATGGCCTCTTCTAGTTTGTCGCTCACTTTGCTCTCGACTATCTCCGCCGAAGCCCCTTTATAAAAAGTAGTGACAACAACGGTCGGAAAATCGACAGCCGGATACAGGGCTGCCGGCATCCTAAACTTCTCGGATAGCCCAAAAAACACTAGAGCCAGAGCAAACATTATCGTCGTGATAGGCCTTGAAATAGCAAACTTATACATATCGGCCTACTTTGTTTTTATCTGTCCGTCTCCGAAGGTTCCGGCTTTTAGCCCACCCCCTTCGGCTTCGGCGTTTAGTTTTTTATTTTCTACATTTAATGCGGGATATATTTTTTTGATTTTTACGCATTTGCCGCTTTTTTTGCCGTCTACGGCATAGCAAAACTCGTCCCCTACTTTTACCTGCGAGGAGTATTTTGAGTCAAACGACAGTATGAGTTTTACATCGTTTGATATGAGCCTAAAAAGCCCTTTTTGAGTCGGTGTTGCCATATCTCCGATCTCTACGTTTTTTTCGGCTATCACCCCTGAAAACGGAGCCGAAAGGTTCATTTTTGAGACCCTCTCTTTGTTGAGCGAAAGGGTATTTTTTGCCCTGTCCAACTCCGATTTGAGCCTATCTAGGGTATTTTTGTCAAATACTTCGGCACTTTTTTGGTATCTGTCAAACTGTGCCGCTAAAAACGCATAATCGCTCTGTGCCGCCGCCAAAGCCGCCCTCTCCTCCCTGTCGTTTAGACCAAGAAGAGTCTCCCCTTTTTTAACGTTTGAGCCGACATCTACGTTTATTCTCTCCACGACACCGCTTGCGGATAGGTTTAGTGCCGCCTCTTTTACCCCTTTTGCCTCAAATGTAGCGTATACGTCTGCAAAAGAGAATCCGGCTAAAGCCGAAAATACGAGTAGTTTTTTTATCATCTTTTATTCCCCTTTTGTCAATGTTTTTATATCGGTTCCGTTTGCAAAAGCCAGTTCTGCTTTTTTAATCTCAACTTCGGACGAGGCGGAGGCCACTCTGGAGAGGGCAGCCTCTTTTTTGGTTAGCTCGGAGAGGTAATCGGTGTAGCTGACCAGATTTGCATCAAATCTTTTTTTTGTGTAGCCGTACGAGGTCTCCGTAGCCGCCAATGCAGCTTTTGCTGCATCCAGTTTCTTTTTTGCCGCCTCTAGCTCTATTTTTTTTAGTTTGGACTCTATTGCTAGCCCGTTTTGTTTGTAGGCCAGATTTTTTGATGCCGCTAACGTCTGTAGCCTCGCCGCCTCCCGCTCTTTTGCGATTTTGCCGAAATCAAAGATAGTAAAAGAGAGTTGCAATGAGATAGTATTTTGCCACTCCGGTAGCTTTTGGGCTCCACCCATATCGTTATAAGGGCCGTATGAGTATTTTTTGTGAGAGCTTTCCAGCATCAAAGAGGGGAGATAGGTGTTTTGCCACTCTTGCCATTTTAGCCCCTCAACTACCAATTTATCAGCCTTTATATCTGCCCTCTCCGCTTTTTTGTCGTCAGGCTCAAAAAGTACGGTTTTTATCGGCAAAATACCGCTTTTACCGGTATAAAGCTCCAATTTTAAAAGCGAATTTTGAAGGGAGAGAGTGACATTTTCAAGCTCATATTCGGCCTCTTTTTTTGAGGCAATCATCGCCTCTAACGTATCTTTTGTAGCCAGACCGTTTTGGGTTAGTACCGATAGCCGTTTTATGTTTTGGTTTAGCTCTGAGATTTTAAAACCTAGCGATTCCGACATCGCCGTTGCCGTAATTGCGCCGAAATACTCTCTGACGGTATCTAGCATAATAGACTGTCTCATATATCCGGTTTTGTATTTTTCGGATTCGGCGCTTTTGGAGGCCGCCATGATGGACCCCTCCCTCTTTAGCCCGTCGAAGATTGCAACCCCGGCTTTTGCCTCACCAAGCTTCGTCTCTTTTGGCTCAAAATCGGTAGTTTGGCTTTTTTTGCTATACCCCCCAAGTAGCTCAAACTTTGGGGCATACCCTCTGATAACCGAGGAGTATCTGCCCTCCGCCGCCTGCTCCAAAGCCTTTTGAGCCTGTAAGCCGTCGTTTGATTCTATGGAGGCAAGCAAAGATGAAAGATTTTCGGCATACATGGCCGTACCTGCCGACAGAAGTGCGGCGATGATTTTTTTATACATTTAGTTAAACCTTTGCTTAAAACTTGTATCCGACGGCTATTGCCGCCAAAGCGTTGTATTTTTTGTCTACTATGTCGCTTTTTGCGATAGAGTCGTCAAAACGTGTTAGCTTTATATTTGAGAATAAAAAAATATTTTTATCAAAAAAATGGATGTATTTCCCACCTATATAACCGTTAAAAGCGCCGTTTGGTTCGTATGCCGCCCGCTCTTTTGCGGCCTCCGATACTTTGATCCCGTAATAATAGTTGGAGCTTTTGGAGTCCATATAGTCTATTCCGACATAACCGACAAAAACACCGCTACCGATATTGAAATTTTTTGAGTATTCCAGCTCCCCAAAATACCCGTCTCCGGCTCCAGAGACATCACGAGATACAGAGATTCCTAGTTTGCCGTACGGTGTTTTATAAGCCGCTCCGATGCCGCCGCTTATCCCGTTTTTGCGCTCATCCATGCCGGATAGTATGTCGGCATCGGACTCTTTGTATCCACCCAAATCCCCTTTTGTAAAGAGCTTAAACTCCTTGTTCTCATCGGTATACAGGCGGTATCCGGCCTCTAGCCCCCTGATATAAAAATTTTCATATTTACCGTCAATATGCGGCAAAACAAAGAGTTTATTTTTTCCGTTTTTATATGGAGAGCTTTTTAAAACGGTTCCGGCGCCGAGTGATAGGCCGACCTCTTTTTCGGCAAGCAGCGAAACTGCCGAAAAACAAAAAACTATTATCGATTTTTTTATCATTCAAAACTCCAAAATAAAAGTCCTAAATCATATCTAAAGTACTTTAAAAAATAAAGTAAAAATTTTATTTTTTTTGCTAATAAATTGGAGCGGTTTTTGCTAAAGAAGGGGAAATGAATTTAAAAAATCGCAGCTAAGGGGATCACAATGAGGGTTTCACAAGAGAATACGACAAATATTTTAGGTTTGTCTCAGGATTTGATTCAAAGCGGTTCACAAAAAACTACATCGGCAGAAAAAGCAAAAACTTTTAAAGAACAACAAAAAGAAAAATTTACCGACCTAAACGACATCGAAGGGTATAGAGAGACATACGGCCTAGATACTATAGAGAATATGACAACAGCCGAATATGCAGCTTTTCAAAGAGCCACATCCAATCTGTCTCCGGCGGAGAAGATTAAAGCGGCTCAATCTATCCATCTCGTTGCGGCTGTTTATTTTCAGGTTCAAACCGACTCCCTTTCAAAAGAGAGAGGCGGCGAACTAGATGCAAGTACATCTGATGAGATAACAAACAACAAATATACGCTTGCAAACAATAAAGGGTTTTTCCAAAACAACACCGACGTGCTAAACCAAGGGATAAGTGCCCTAAACAAACTAAACAACACGGAAGGCAAAACTATGGCAGGATTTTTGCAAAGTTTTTCCGGTGCGTTGCAAAGCAAAGGGATTAATATCACGGCTTAGGCCAAACCCCTTTGCCAAACCATCTTTAGCGGCTTTTGATGCACGCTTATCTCTCCGAAAAGATATGAAAAAAATATATCAAAATATTACTACTTCTTTTGCAGATTATTGTATACTTAAACAACTACATAAAATATCCGGAATATTTATAATATGATTAGCGAGCAACAAAAACTGGCAAAGTTATTAGCTTCATACTCACAGAGCTTCTTGTTGGAGCAGGCACATGAGGAGGCTGATATTTCCGGAATCTCTAAGATAGATTCACTAAAAGAGACCGATATAGGTTTTGTATCGGCAATTACGTTTGACGAACCTTTAAAAGGGATGGCCATTTTTAGTTTCGACGAGGGGTTAATAAGGCAGGTCGTCAAAATGTTTTTGGGTGATATATTGGACGGAGAAGAGGAGGATGTAGTAATGGGTCTAACTGTTGCCGAATTTGCGAATATTGTCATCGGAAATGCCCTTGTGGAGCAGGCCGGAGAGAGTGGGAATATGTCGTTTTCCACCCCGATTCCAAAGGATGAGATATATTTGGCCGCAAACGATTACAAGAACTTTTTGTCGATAAACTTTGCTACAAAAGTCGGCAAGATGAAGCTCTCAATCTCTATGGATAGGGCATCCTGATAATATGTCTTTGAACGGCAGACGACAGGCTTTTAGGGTAATCGGTTCAGGGTTATTTGTCGTAGCCGCATCATCTCTTGGGGCAAAAACGCCTGATATGAAATCGGCAGGTGGGGTTTGCGAGGTGACCAAAAACGGTGACGGCTCCATGGTTATAGAGTCGGCAAAAGAGGAGAGCAGGATCAAGGTTGGAAACGACGCTTTCATGCTCAGAAGGAATACTAAAATTGAGCTGACTAGCGACGGGGTTTCTACAAAAACCTTAAAGCTTATCTCCGGGGCGGTGATGGGGGTATTCGGCGGCGGGGAGAAGCAGATAATAACTAAAACATGCGCTCTCGGTATCAGGGGGACAGGTTTGTACCTGCACGAATACGGCGATGATGCAGTTTATGCGTGTCTTTGCTATGGAGAAGCAGGATATTATCCGATTGGTAAAAACGAAGAGAAGATGAGTCTAAAAAGCAGATATCACGACAAGCCGGTATTGCTAACTCGTTCAAAAAGCGGGGAGTTGGGGATTAGGGACGACAAAACGCACAACCATACCGACGATGAGCTAAGAGAGCTTGAAAAAATGTGCGGAAGGACACCGCCTTTTGAGGAGTGGCTTGAGATTCAGAGGTTGATAGGCGGTCCGGTAGACCCATACGCAGGTTAAAACTCGTCTTTTAACGCCCCTCTGATATCTAAAATATCTTTTATGGTATCAAAAAAGGCATCCACAAGTAGCGGGTCAAAGTGTCTCCCTCTCTCCTCTTTAAAGAGGCTAAAAATCCTATCATCGTCCCATGCTTTTTTGTAGCACATATCGCTTCCGAGCGCATCAAAAACATCGGCTATTGCGGTAATTTGTCCGAATATATGGATCTCCTCTCCCGCCACACCCCTTGGGTATCCGCCGCCTCCGTACTTTTCATGGTGCTCATGAGCCACTATTCTGGCTGCGTTCATGATATCTCTATCGGAGTTTGAGAGCATTTCGTATCCTATTACTGTATGCTTTTGCATAACCGCAAACTCCTCTTCGGTGAGCTTGCCGGGTTTATTTAGGATATGGTCTGGGATGGCAACCTTGCCGATATCGTGCATCGGTGAAACACGCTTTAGTAGTTCAGCCTCTTCTTTGTCGAGCCCGTATGCGAGAGCCAGTATTTTTGAGTATTCAGCGACTCTTTTGACGTGATTTCCGGTCTCTTTTGAGCGGCTCTCACCTATTGCCCCCATCGTAAATATAACCTCTATCTGCGTTTTAGACAGCTCTTCGTTTAGGAGTCTTATATCTGAGACGGCAGCATGCACCCTCTCTTCGAGGTGGTTTTTGTATATGTCGAGTTCGGAGTAGGCACTTTCGAGATTTTCATTTAGCTTTAACATCTCGATTTGCTGTTTGTCGCTCAGTTTTGTGATTTTGTCAAGCCTGTCGGAGTTTTTTATGTACGCTTTTACAAGTTTATTGATAGCGATTTTGAGGGATTCGCAGTCTACGATCTCGTCCGACATTAGTGAGTCAATGTGACGGATAAGATCGTGTCCTACCATTATTATTTTTCTACCAACTCAAATTCTAAAGTATCGAAATCGTCTTTGAAATCCTCTCCTGCCTCTTTTGCGCTATCGTTTTCGGCGTCATACATCCACTCTATTGAGAGCGTGCTACCGTTTTCTACCGCCTCTTCCAGTATGTCGAAAATATCAAAAAAGAGTCTTGACGAACTGGAGTTGAAGTAAGATATATCAAATACTATTTTAGCACCGCTTTTCGGCTCTGCAAAAAAGCTTTTTAGCCAACCTACAACAGGCTCATAAAAATCAAATGTATTTTCAGGATAGGATTTTCCTTTTAAGCTTACGATTCCGGCTGCAGCGTCAAGACTAATTTCCGGGGTGTATTTTGTGGCTTCCAAAAACATATTTTCCATAATTTCTCTCCTTTGTTTAAACTGTTGCTTTTACGCTAAAAAACAAGTTGCTGTCATCTATTTTGTCAAACGTGTATTCAAGCGGTTCGCTGGCCTTTCTTTGAATCTCTATAAAGCCTAGCCCGCCACCTCTGTCGTGGGTGTTTTTACCGCTTTTTCTATGTTCTTTATAGAGAGCTTTTAATTGCTCTTTATCGAGGTTTTTGACCGTATCTATCCGCTCCATGATTTTTGTCTTAGCCTCTGCGCTTACCGTGTTACCGCTTTTGATATAAAACTTCATTTTGTGCAGATCAAATCCGACAATTATCACCCCTGGGCTTTGTTTTTTGTTGTCCCCGATGAGTTTTGAATTGCTAGAGTAGCTTATGATATTGTGTGTCATCTCTACGAATATTGCAAATATATTTCGGGCTGCCGTCATATCGGATAGCCCTTCGCTTTCAAATTTTGTTTCTATCATCTCGGCAAAAGTCGACAGAATCTCCTGAGAGACTACGCCGCTAAAACAGAGTATCACCCCTTGTTCATCCAGATCGCTTTTGAATTTGTAGAGATTTTCCACCATCGAAACAGCCCCTTTGTTGTTTTTAAAAACGTAGCAATTTTTGCGATAAGATAGACAAAAACTATGTAAAGCTTGAGTTGTAGGAAATCTTAGGCCATTCTATCAAAAAAACAGCCCCTCCGTCGATGTTTTTTGCATCAATCGTCCCGCTGTGATGTTCTTCTATTATGGTTTTTGCCAAAGTAAGACCTATTCCGGTTCCAGCCTCCCCTTTTGTGGAGTTGTACGGCAAAAATAGATTCTCCATGATTTTTTGAGGAATTCCGCCACCGTTGTCCATAATCGAGAGTTTTGTTTTGTCCGTATCCTCTCTAATCTCAATCCTGATTTTCGGCTCCCCTGAAATCTTTTGACGGTTTTCGATGATTGCCTCCATCGAATTGTTCATCAGGTTTAACAGGACATGTTTTATCTCATTCGGCAGCCCGATCGTATACTCCCCTTTTCCGCCGCATACTTCGATTGTAATGCCGTTTATTACAGCCTGATGAGAGACTATCTTTACTATCTCCTCCACGGTCTCTCTAAGGCAAAACTCCCTTGCTTCTTTGTCTGGTTTAAAGAAGTTTCTAAAATCGTCTATTGTTTCCGATAAAAAGTGAGATCTCTCTTTTATTGTTTTGATATCCTCGATTGCGCTTTTAATATCAAGTTCGCCGTTTTCGTAATCTTTTATTATGACATCGGTTAGTATCCCGATAATCGAGATCGGCTGTTTCCACTGGTGGACGATTGCGCCTAGCATATTTCCCATCTCAGCCATTTTCCCGTTTTGTAGGAGGATTTTTTCGTTGAGCACCCTCTTTGAGGTCTCTTCGTCAACCTTCTGCTCCAAATCGGTTTTGTATATGTCTAGCTCGGCATTTGCCGCCTCCAGACTCTCATTTAGTCTTAAGACCCTAACTTGTTGTCTATCGCTTAATCTGGTTATTTTTTCAAGTCTTCTGCTACTTTTGGCGTATGCATCTAGTAGCTCCACTATCGTTTTTTTGAGGACATCGACCCTCTCTTCGCCGTCGAGCATAGAGGCTATCTGTGTAACCCTCTCCAAATTCAGCATACGTCTAGCCATTATCCGAGTACTGCGTTAATCGCTTGATCTAAAGATTCTTTGTTAACAGGCTTTTGGACATTCCCTTTTGCGCCGTTAGCATAAGCGTCTTTTAGCCTGTTAGCCTCGGAAACGGAGCTAACGATGATGATTTTCGCATCAGGATCTTTTTGCGTCAAAAGTTTTGCCGCTTCAATCCCTGAGATTCCATCCATCTCTACATCCATCAGTATGCAGTCGGCAACGCCTGCTTCATATTTTTCTACCGCCTCTTCGCCGCTAGTAACCTCTAGAACCACGGTGTGCCCGAGTGCCGTAACCAAATCGCCGACGACTCTTCTGGATACTTTTGAGTCGTCAACCAACATAACTTTTGCCATTTATTGCCTTATTTTATAGTTTATAGTTTTTATATCTTAAGTCCGACGAACGAAACATCGTCGTTTCTCGGATTGCTACCCTGATATGCCCCAAGCTCGCAGAGTATAAGCTCTTTTATCTCATTTAGAGGCTCGCCCGCATATTCGACCAGTAATTTTTCGATTTTTCTACGACCCAGAGGGATATCTTTTTCTCCGCCGTTTTGGTCGTATAGCCCATCGGTCGAGAGGAAAAAGAAGTCCCCTTTTTGAACCTCTATAACCTGTTCCGTAAAGACAAAATTAGGATCACTGCTTTTGTAGCCTACGCTTTGCCTGTCCCCTTTGTACCATATCGGCTCCTCCCCACGCATCAATAAAACGTGATTTTGAGCCGAGGCAAACTTCACAATTTTATCTTGTTTATTATAATAAAATATAGTTCCGTCAAAACCTGCATTTGAGCACGACTCTTTTTCGTCTTGTTTTAGAAGGTGCCTTATGCTTCTATTAAAAACAGCCAAAATATGCGCCGGACTTATCTCTTTGTCCGGATGGGCACCGATATGGGATATTATATTTCTCTCTATCGCCTTCACTAGCATCGTTACAAAAGCCCCTGGAACGCCGTGGCCGGTACAGTCTATCACAAAAATAAGACAAGAGTGTCTATCCATAAAGCTTTCAAACATATAGATATCGCCGCTGACCGTATCTTTTGGTTGCCATATTGAAAAACAATCCGAAAAATACGGCTTTAATATATCAAAAGTCGGTATTAGTGCCGACTGAATCATGGAGGCATACTCTATCGAATCTCTAACGCTTTTATGAAGCTCTTTTACCTCGGTCATCGCTTTGCTGAGAGTTTCGGTCCGCTCCTCTACTTTCTCTTCGATATTTTCTACCAACTCACCAAGCGAGACAATCATATGGTTAATAGATTCAGATAGATCTCCTATCTCGTCTTTTCTGACGACGCTACTTCTGGCGGAGAAGTTTCCTCGTGCAACCTCTTTTGTAATTCCGGATAGCTCGACTATAGAGTAAAGCATCGGGTTGTGCATAATGTACGACATAGCAAGGGCAAATAATAGCGAGAATAAAGCATAAATAATGGAGTTTTGAATAATCTCGGCTACGGCGGCATCTATATCGCCTATGGATATATCAATGCCTATTATATATGTTTTCGCATCATCGTCCCCGACAGTAACGGGGAGGAAAATGGATCTGTGTTTGCCGTAGCTATCGGAGTAGTCCTCAAAGACCGGTTTTTTTGTTTTTACGGCATCAAATACCCCTTTTGGAGCATCTTGGTAAATTTCAAAAAACTTAGTGATTCTCCCCTGTTTTAGATCCTCTTTTGTATATGAGTCAGCCGTATAGTAGGCCTTTTGATCTCTGGCAACAAGGGTGTATATATACTCGACACCGACATTTTCGGCAAGTCTTGACAGTTCGCCCATAACCTTGTTGTATTCTTCGGAGGTTATTGATGCGTTATTTTCTATTTTTTTGTGGTATTCATCGGTACTTATTCGGAGTGTCTCGGCAACCGCCGACAGTTTTGCGGTTATTTTGTCGTTTAGGGCTTTTTCGTTTGTATGATATAGATAACCGGTGTAGCAGGCGACAAGCAGCAAGTTTACCAAAATGGTAAAAACAAATATCTTTACCCTTATACTATATCTTAAAGCCGCCATACAAGCCCTTTTTGGATGGTTTTATATTTGATTATTTTTTCTGATTATTACATATTCTAACACACTAAGCTTGACTTAAGAGGATTTGATAAAATTCGCATTTTTTTGAATTACGTTTTAGATATAATTTTCACAAAAACCGATTTTTCGGAATACGCCGGAGCAGATTCAAGTGGAAGAGACTCTCATAAACGAAGCCCAAGCCGCAATAGAGCAAGAGGGAGATATTGAAAAAGTAAAATCGGTGTTATCCAAAATAACCAAGGCTTATTCAAAAAATACAAAAAGACTGGACAAAATTATCCATCTTAGCGACAGGCAGCAAGACACCCTCCAAAAATTGAACGAACAGGCCAAAAATGAACAGGAGATGGCTCACCGCAAACAAAAAGCGATGATTGCGAATGATTTTGAGGATGATGAAAATTTTGATATAAAAATCGTCTATCTGGCGGCCGATATATTAAGCGGTGATGCGTACTCTCTGCACAAAACCAGATGCGGCGGGGCTTTTGTCTATTTGATAGATGCAATGGGGCATGGGTTATTGCCCTCTTTGACATCTTTTGCCCTTGCCTCGTTTGTCAAACAGGCGATACTTCAGGTTGATAATTTGGGGCAGATGCTCTCCCGTCTGTCGTATCTATTTGAGACGATGCTATCCGACGGCGAGCAGCTAAGCGGCGCATTTTTTTGGTTTAGCCCCGACTTTAAAGAGGTTAGCTATGCGATGGCCGGTATGTATCCGGCGGCAATATTGGATGGGGAGAGCGTGTTGCAGTTTCGCTCCAATAACCCTCCGGCTATGAATTTTATGCCAAACTGGAACCCGCAGACAATAGAACTCGGAGATTTCAAAAAGCTTCTTTTGTATAGCGACGGACTTGTGGAAGGGGGAGTTTACTCTTCTGAATGCGATGAGATTTCAAAGCTATTTGACAAAGATACTTTAGCATCGGTCGAAGAAAAAGCCAAAAATGCAACTCTGGACGATGATCTAACCGTTATACATTTCGCAAAAATATAATAAAGATGAAATATTGCGGTCTGGGTTATGGTCTTAGCTCAATATAGCTAGAGGTTCCCCCTCCATTTTGACCGTAGAGCCATCCCCATTCAAATTTTATAGCGACAAGTCCGTCGGCGCTCTCCGATAATACCCCAAACGACCAACCGCCTAGTATTTTCCCGTCGTTTGTGACACAGTGATAAAGTAGTTCTATCTTGTCCTCTTCTTTGTATTTTCCGACAAAAGATCCTTTTTTTATCTCCCCTCCGTCATAGCTTCCATAGATTGCCGAACCGTCCGAGAAATAGTGAAATACGGTCTCCCTCTCCGTTGCAGACGAATTCTCACTTGAGCTTACGAACCGTTTGTTGTGAATATCTATATTGGAAGTTTTTTGTCCGGTTTTGAATGTTTTTCCGGTGGAGCCGATAAAATACGGGTGCATATTAAAAATAGTCATAAGTCAATTTTCTCTGTTTAATGGTCAAATACAATGTAAATGGCAAGCAAATAACGCTCCTTTTTAAGATAATTTTTATCTGTTTTTAGGTCGAAAATTATTTTGTTATTTCTAAAAAAAGACGATGTAATATATAGATAATTTTGAGGAGGGCTATTGAGATGCAGGTAAAAAACGGTGTAGCGGTAAATTATGAGTCTTATACGTTAAATTTTAAACTAAAAAACAGCGATGGTGAAGAGGGTTCAAACAAAACCCCGTTTGATGACGAGACTCTAAAGCAGATAAAAAGCGGCGAAATAACAGGCAAAAGTATTTCCGATTCGTATTTGATGGAGTTTACGGTTAGCGTCCAAAAAATATCTATCAGTAGTTTCGGAACGCAAGGGATAGGTCAAAACATCAATAAAATAAAAGAGATGCTAGATCAACTCGGCGATTTGGGCGATATAGGCTACAGCGGTAAAAAATTATCCGAAATAAGTCAGGACGAGGCCAAAGAGTTGGTAAGTGATGACGGCTTTTTCGGGATTTCGAAAACTGCCGAAAGGATATCCGGCTTTGTATTGAGCGGTGGCGGAAGCGACCTTGAAAAGCTAAAGGCAGGAAGAGAGGGTGTTATGAGGGGGTTTAGAGAGGCCGAGGCGGTATGGGGAGAAAAACTACCCCAAATAGCCTATGACACCCTCACAAAAGCACTTGAGCAGATAGATAAAAAAATAGAGGCTCTAGGCGGTAAAACGCTTGATGTGCAGGGGTAAAATCACCCCTGTTTTACTTTTAGATAGTCCACCAGAGACTCGGCTATATCTCTGTAGTATTTTTTGTACTCTTCATCGGCGTGCGCCACGGGGGGCATCCCCTCGTCGCTAAGCTCTCTTACCTGCATCAAAAGCGGAATTTGACCCAATAGGTTTACGCCGTAGTTTGCGGCCAACATCTCACCGCCTCCACTACCGAAGATGTCATATCTCGCTTTTGTATCCGGCGTTACAAAATAACTCATATTTTCTATGATTCCGGCGATCGGAACCTTAATATCTTGAAACATTCTAATCGCCCTGCTGACATCATCCGTAGCCACCGCCTGAGGTGTTGTAACCAGTATTCCGGCAGATATTTTCATCTCCTGAGCGACAGTCAGCTGTATATCTCCGGTTCCAGGGGGCATATCGATAACCAAAAAATCAAGCTCGCCCCATGCCACATCCTCAATGAGCTGCACAAGTGCGCTAACCGCAACCGAGCTTCTCCAGACAAGCGGGGTATCCGGTGTCGGCGTAGTAATCCCTACCGACATAATCTTGAGTCCATAGTTTTCGGACGGGATGATTTTGTCGTCACTACCCCACTTTAGTGTGTCGTTTCTGATATTTAGTAGCCTCGGTATATCCGGACCGTATATGTCCGCATCGAGTATTCCGACCTTAAATCCGGCTTGGGCCAATGCCACAGATAGGTTTGCGCTTACCGTACTTTTGCCGACTCCACCTTTACCGCTCGTGACTGCTATGACATGTTTTGCAAACTTTGCCCTGTCGTTTGGATTTTCAAAAGTGCCGTATGTAGTCGGTTTTTTGTTATTTTGTTGCATTTCGTAACTCCGTTATCGCATTTTCTAGTTTTCTTTTGGCTCTTTTTGCCTTAATTATCCATTCGTCTGTCGCATCTGAGGCTTTTTCGTAGTTTTTTGCCAACTCTTCATATGTTGAAATTCTGGATGTGACGATATCTGCCAAAAATGATAAAACCGTATCGGCGGCATCTCTTGCTTTTGCCTCTTTGATTAATGTGCCGAGTACTTTTTGTGTTTCACCTATTTTTACGTCTATGCCCATTTTTTGTGCAATATCTACCACTTCTTTGTTGCTAAGGTATATTCCGCTGTAGTCGGAACCGAGTATCTCGTATAGATAAAACCCAAGGTTGCCTAAAATTAAGCTTTTGTTATCATCGGTATTAGAAATATTCATAATAAGCCTCAATTATTTTTTATAAAAACTTTTGTTTTGATAATAACCGATTCTTTATGAAAAAAACCAACAAATCCTGTTATTTAAGGGTATTTTTATAAAGCAAACACAATTATTACGTATGTTTCACTTATACTTATTTAAGTAAAAATAATAATAACTTTGGTTAATAAAATTAAGACTGCATTAAGACAAGTTTACTTAAAATTTAAACCCTTGCATATTAAGCAAAAAGCTAATCCAATGAAGAGCTAAAAGGAGCGTTTATGAAGAAGCTATTGGCATCGCTTTGCCTGTTCTCTTCGGTTGCCGTCGTTTCAGTTTTGGCGGACGATATTTCAATCTCCGCAAAAGAAGCAAAAGAGTTACTAGGTAAACCGGGCGTCGTTTTTGTGAGCGGAGACAATGACGATGTTTTCAAACTTAATCACGTAGAAGGCTCCATGAATATGGATGCTCACCATCTTCACCACTCGGATATTACGGGGCATCTACACTGTGCGCCTTTGTATATGTGTATTGATGAAGCGGAAAAATTTATCGGTTCAAAGGGTATAGATAATGATACTCTTGTAGTGGCCTATGACGATTTTAAAGGACCGAATGCCTCAGGCGTGTGGCATTTTTTCAAAAGCTTTGGACACAATAAGGTCAAGATAGTTAACGGTGGTATAGCCCAGCTAAAAAACGAAGGGGTAAAAATAGTAAAAGGGGCAGAGCCTAAAGTTGCCCAAAAAACTTTTAAGATAGACCCTAAAAAAATAAACTATGACATAATCGCTTCAAAAGAAGATGTACTAAAAGCAGTACAAGACATAGAAAAAAACGGCTCTAGCTCACAATATATGATAATAGACACCCGAAGGATTGAGGAGATAATCGGCTCTTCAAAACTAGATAATGTCGCAAGAGGCGGACACATTCCTAATTCCAAATTTATGGAGTGGACAAACTTTAGTGATGCTACAAAAAAACTTTCATACAAAACAGAAGATGAGATGAAAGCAGCTCTCGAAAAATTCGGTATCTCCAGAGATAAAACAATCTACACCTACTGCCATGTCGGCGCAGGAAGGGGCTCGTATATAGCTACCGTACTTGAAAAACTTGGCTACAAAAATGTGAAGGTCTATACCGGTTCTTGGGATGAGTGGGGTAACGACTGGAATATGCCGATAAGACGATGATGGAGAAGATAAAAATGGTAAAGACAAGAAGAGATTTTTTAAAAGCATCGGGTCTAACCGCAACATTGGTAGCCGGTCAAGGCGCTTTGTTTGCAAAAACAGATGTTATGAGGGTGGAGAACGCTAAAGAGGCATATCCGAATGCTAGTATGACCGAAAATTTGTATAGAAACGAATTTAACTTTACATACGGCAAAAAAGAGGAGCACGGTTTTGCTTATCACTGTGTAAACTGTCAGGGTAACTGTGCGTGGGAAATCTGGGCGAATAACGGTGTTGTAACGAGAGAGAACCAATCTGCCAGATATCCTCAGATAAACCCAAAAATTCCAGACTTCAACCCTAGAGGGTGCAACAAAGGTGTTGAGCACTCTCAGGTAATGTATGAAAAAGACAGAATTCTTTACCCGATGAAAAGAGTAGGCAAAAGAGGCGAAGGGAAATGGAAAAGAATCAGTTGGGATGAGGCGACTCAAGAGATAGCTCAAAAACTATACGACAACATGATAGACCCGAAAAAAGGGCCGGGCAGTATAACGGTTCACGCCGGCACAGGCTTGCTAACGGAGGGTAGAAGGGGCGGCCCACTTAGATTCTCTACTCAGCTAGGGGCGGTTAGAATCTATCCCGCTTCATATCTTGGCGATATGTTCTCCGGTGCGGCCGTAGCTTACGGCGAGGGTAATATGGGCTGTACGTATGACTTTATGTATAGTGTCAACGTGGCTATTATGTGGGGTGCCAACCCGTCTGCAACTAGAATCCCTGATGCTCACTTTGTATGGGAAGGTAAATATAACGGTGCAAAAATCGTAGTTATTACCCCTGAATACAATGCCTCTGCTTCAAGGGCGCACCTGTGGGTACCTATCAAGCCTGGTACGGATAACTACCTTGCGATGAGCATAATAAACGAGTTGATAAACAAAAAACTATATATGCCGCAAGCAGTCAAAACATATACCGACCTGCCGTTTTTGGTAAGACTAGATAATAAAAAACTTCTTAGAAGAAGCGATATCGAGCACGCAAAAGACGACAAACAACACCATAAGTTTGAGGAAGAGTTTTATACTTGGAACTCGAAAACAAACTCAATAGCCCTTATGCCGGGAAGCCACGGTAGCGATTTGTCTACGCTAAGGCTGAAAGACAAAGGCTACGATATAGACCCTGCAATAGAAGGGGCTTGGGATGTTAAACTTCAAGACGGGAAAACGGTAAAAGTTACAACCGTATTTGAGCTTTTAAAGGTTGAAGCGGCTAAGTTCTCTGCCGAGAGCACTCAAAAGATAACAGGGGTACACCCTTCTATAGTTGAGGAGTTGGCAAGAGATATAGCAAAAGAAAAAGTAGTTGAGATAACTACCGGATTCTCGCTAAATAAATACTTCAACGGTATTTTGAATATCTGGAATATCGCTTCGATATGCGGTTTAACAGGTAGATACGGCCCTAGGGGCGGTCTAAATACGGAAAATGAATTCCAGCTCTCAGGTCTAGAGACACTATCGGGTCATGCAGGAAAATATCAAGCAAGATTCGGCTCCGGATTCTTTGGCGAATTCATGATGGGTAACGGTATGAAAGACTTTGACAAGTACTTCTCCGACTCCGACGTAAAAAGAGGGCAAGGTATCGATAAAAAAGAGTACAAAGCAATTATCGACCAAATGATTAAAGACGGTAAAGCCTATGCGGCAGACCCGAAAGGGAAAAAAGCAAAACCGTTCTGGATACCGGAAGTTGCACTTCTTGTTGCGGATTCTAAGTTTAGAAGGACAAAAGGGACCGCATATAGAGAAGAGTTTTTGAAAATGACAAAATTCTTTGCCTATGTGGACTACAGAATGAGCGAAACTGCGGTTTATGCCGATATTTTGCTCCCTGCAAAATCGCATTACGAGGTATTTGACCTTAGAAGCTCCCCTGGATATCATAGATTTACAAATCTAGCCCATCCGGTAGCAAATCTAAAGCCTGTAGGTGAGGCAAAAGACGAGTGGAGCATATTTGAGCTTCTATCCAAAAAGCTTCAAGAGATAGCGATCAAAGGTCCGGTTCAAAAAGTAAAAGACCCGAAATATACAAGAGACGGCGTGAGAGAACTTGATAAGTTCCACCTTGAGTTTACGAATCACGACGAAGAGTCTGAGGGTAATCTCGAGCCGTACCTAGGCAACGATAAACTTGCAATTGAGGCGGCTCTTGACAAGTGCGACCAATATAGCCCATACACAATAGAGAAAATGAAAAAATCAGGCGGCTTCCTCGTCCTAAACGAAAAAGCGGCTCAGACATCGCCTCTATATGCAGACAGACCGTATAACTCATGGGAAGATCAAATGTTTAAGTTTGAAAAATTCCATACGCTTAGCGGTAGACAGACGTTCTATGTAGACCACGATATGTGGATTAAGCTAGGGGCTACCGTAAATACGGCAAGACCTAATATTGCCCCTGTTAGTAAAACATACCCGTTCACAATGTTAACACCTCATGCTAGATGGTCTATTCACGCCAACTATAAAAACTCTAAGTTTTTGATGAGGCTCCAAAGAGGTAAGCCTTGGATTGCAATAAACGATAAAGTTGCAAAAATCAAAGGGATTAAAGACGGCGACGATGTAAGAATATACAATAGTCTAGGTCAGTTCTTTGCGATGGCAAAAGTATCACATTCGGCTCCGATGGATTCATTGGTTATTGAGGACGGTTGGGAACCAAATATGTTTAAAGGGATGAGAGGACCAAACGATGTCGTGCCGCCATCTTTGAACTTGCTTGAGATGGCCGATAACTGGGGTCACCTGAAATTCGGCGGTCTTTGGGACGGTAACCAATACGCATACGATGCGGCCGTAAACATTGAAAAAGCTAAAAAAGCTTAAGGGGAGAGTAGTATATGTCAGCTAACGTAACATCAAAAAGACAGCTAGCAATGGTCATGGACCTAAACAAATGCATCGGCTGCCAGACTTGTACCGTCGCCTGCAAAACGCAATGGACAAACAGAAACGGTAGAGATTATATGTACTGGAATAACGTTGAGACGTATCCTGGTGTCGGTTATCCAAAAAACTGGCAGACATCCGGCGGCGGCTTTGATGCCGACGGAAATGTAAAAGAGGGCGTAATTCCAGAAATCGAAACAGGCTACGGCACACCATGGGATTTTAACCATGATGAGCTAGCGAAGGGTGCCGAGTTTAAATCAAACGTAGCTCCTATCTGGGGACCAAACTGGGATGAAGATGAGGGCGCAGGAAACTTTCCGTCCGATAACTACTTCTTTTATATCCCTAGAATCTGCAATCACTGCGACAATCCCGGATGTCTCGCCTCTTGTCCTAGAGATGCGATATTCAAAAGGGGTCAAGACGGTGTAGTTTTGGTAGACCAAGAGAGATGTCAAGGATATAGATTTTGTATAGCCGGATGCCCTTACAAAAAAATCTATTTCAATCCGAAAATATCAAAATCAGAAAAATGTATATTCTGCTTCCCTAGGATCGAAAAAGGTCTTCCGACCTCTTGTGCACAACAATGTGTCGGTAGAATCAGATTTGTCGGCTTCTTAGATGACGAAGAGGGTCAAGTATACAAGCTTGTCAAAAAATACAAAGTAGCCCTTCCTCTGAGACCTGATGCAAATACCGGTGCAAATGTTTACTATGTGCCGCCGGTTGCCGGACCTCTAAAATTCGATGCAAACGGTAAGCCGATTCCGGGTAGCGACAGGGTTCCACCTGAACAACTAGAGGCACTATTCGGCAAAGAGGTTCATGCGGCTGTCAAAAAAATAAAAGATGAGATGGAGAGCAGAAAAGCTACGGGTAAATCCGAGCTACTTGATCTTCTAATCGCATATAAACACTCTGATATGTTTAGGCTTGACGCAGGGTACTATGCACATCATACAAATTCGCTAAAACCTGTAGACCACAGATACGATGCGGGTAAATTCACATCATTCAAGGCGGTGCACTAATGAATAAAACTGTTAAGTTACTAACGCTTACGGCAATGGCGAGCGTCAGCCTTGCCGCCGCCGATTTTATTACTGCCGTAAAAACGGATAAGCTAGATGCATCGAAAGTAAAACTTGAGAATGTAATGCTGTATCCTCAAACAACTATCGGCAATAACGACAAAGAGGCAACTGAAAAGATGAAAGGGCTAAAGGCTCTTTCGGCAAAAGCGGGAGCTGTGTTTAGCGACAAAGAGATGTTGGTTGTAGTCAAATACAAAGATGCGACAAACTCCAAGCAGAGCCTAAAAAGTACAAAACTTTTCGGTGACGGTGTGGCGGTACAGTTTCCGTCTGCTTGCATGGAGGCGGATAAACTGCCTTATATAGGCATGGGTAATGAGGGGAGAGCGGTAGAGGTATTGCTTCAAAAAAATGTTGAGGCGGTATATCCTACAAGCGATAAAGCCGACGTAACTATGCAACAGGTTAAGCAAAACCTAAATATGTTTGGCGATGAATTGGCAAAAAAACAAGCGGCTCAAAAAGCTCTTGCGAGCGCAAAATATAATAAAGTATTCGTATCTGAAGGGTTTAGATCTATGACCGAGGTCAAAGATGCCAAAGGGTATGAGATGTCTATGAGCTACAAAGGTGGCGAGTGGACTGCCGTATTCAAAAAACCGCTTAATGACGAATACTCAAAAGCTTGCGACGTAACACCGATGGCTATAGCTGTTTGGGACGGTGCAAAAGACGGTAGAAACGGCAATAAATGGCTCTCAAGCTGGACGCCGGTACTACTAAAAGACTCTCCAAAAGCCAAAGCGGATATAGCAAAAATTACCGAAAAGTCAAAAGGTAATGCGATAAACGGTAAAAAACTGGCAGCCGATAACTGCGCCGCTTGTCATACTATGGGTGACCAAAAAGCACCTATGGCAAATATGGCTCCGGATCTCTCAAATATAGGCGGCTACTCAACTGCGGCATATCTAAAAGAGTCGATGATTGCTCCAAATGCCGTAGTGGTTCCGGGATACAACAAAAATGCACATCCGGCTACACCGTGGTACTCTGCAGACGACAAAGGGGTTAGAACATCTACTATGCCTCCGTTCGACTCTCTAAAACCTGCTGAAATTGACGATATAGTAGCGTATCTACAAACTCTAAAAGCGGGGGTAAAATAAAATGAAAAAGTTCGTTTTTGCATCATTGTTTGCTAGCTTTTTGACTGCGTCTGCATTTGCGGCGGCCGCTCCGGCAAAAGGGTCGGTTGATGACAAGCCGATGGCTGGCGAAATTGAAAAAAAAGGTGTTTTGGCGACGGAAGAGTGTATTAGCAAGGGGTATTTCAAAGATTGCAGGCTAGATACTACGGTCAATAGCCCTATAGCCCTTTATGTACATTCGGAAGGTGCCATGTATAAACTTGACACTGCAGGTGTAACACTAAGTGAAGTGGACGGCGGTATAGGTAAAAATAATGTTACCGTAATAGGGACGCTTGAAAAGGGAAATGTCATAAAAATGAGAGCCTATAAAGCTCCGCCTCCAGAGGCAAAATCATTCTTCAAGGGTTGCTTATAAAACTTAAAAGCCCGTTTTTGCTACGCTAACCGCTAAGGTAGTCGGCCGCCTTCTTTGGCGGCCGTTAATTACACATCCAAACTTTTACTTCATAAGGCTTCGTACCAATGGACAATACTCAAAGGGCTTTTGTATACGGTTTTTTATCCACCGTTTTTTCCGATAAACTCTCCAAAGAGAGCATAGCAGATATAAAAAACAACCCAAACTTTTTAGATTTAATCGGAGAAAACGCAAGGCGGTTTTTTGACGAGAATGATATAGATGTGCTTGATGAAGAGTTAAATATAGATTTCACTAGTGCTTTTCTGGTTAACTCTCATCCGGTTGAGTCGTCTGTAACCGATGCAAAGCATCAGATATCCACAGGGCTTGAAAATCCGGTAATGAACTTTTATATAGAAAACGGCTTTGAAATAAACCTGAATAATACCAATTTATTAACTCCGGATCACATAGCCATAGAACTTGGCTTTATGCAAAATCTGGTTTTGTCTGCTGACCTGAAACTCCAAAAAGATTTCATGCGAAAGCACATTCTAAAATGGATGATTCCGTTTTTCGTGGGAGCGAAAAACCTTGTTGAAACCCCGTTTTATAAAGATTTTTTGGATTTTGCCACCGAGTTTTTACTGTCGGATTACGAGGGTTTAAATGTCTGATTTTTTACTCTCCGTAGATCAGTTAAAATGCCTCAGAAATGACTACGCCCACAATAACTGTTCTATTTGTGTCGATCTTTGTCCGGAGAGAGCGATAAATACCGACAGAAGAAAACTAAAAATAGATGAATCGGCATGCACCTTATGTCATGGGTGTATCGGCGTATGCCCTACGGAGGCTATAGAGAGCCAAAAATTTGAGCCGAATTTTTATATCGCAAAAGAGATTGCTTTTGAGAATAATGAGATAAAGCAAAAGCTTATCGGTGAGAGTCTGAAGATGTCGTGCAAAGACCTAGGTGCTTGTCTGGCGGTTTTTGATGAGTCTCATATCATATCTCTTGCTCTAAAAAGCCAGAGAAAAATAGAGCTTGATTTATCCGGCTGTGAACTTTGCGACCTGAACAAGAACGGCAAATTAAAAACCTGTATAGATATGTTTATTTTGGAGAGTATAAACTTTTTATCTGAGTTTGCCCCAAAAAAAGTTCCTTCCGTTATTGCAGTTAAAAAAGATGAACGGAGAAACTTTTTTAAGACCATTTTTAAACGCTCGGCAAACATAGCCGAGGAGATAAACGAAGGGGAGATCGAAAGACCAAAAACAAAGATCCCGCTAAAAAGGATACTCCTAAAAAATGCAATCAAAGACGCAATAGAGGAGGAAAACAGATTTGTAGCCGGAAATTACGGTTTTGCCGTTACAAAAGAGATCACAAAAGATTGTTCAAACTGCAAATCGTGCGTTGAGTTTTGTCCGACAAATGCCCTTTTTTATTCAAACGATTTTTCAAAAATATACTTTCAAAGCGGTAAATGTACCGACTGCTCTATATGTAACGATATATGTGACCCAAAGGCTTTTGTGGACGGTTTTGAAAAGGATATGAGCCTTTTCGCATTTGATAAAGCCAAAACGGCGATTGAGCTAGATATGAGGCCGTGCAGATCTTGTAATATGGCGTTCGCCTCGAAAAACGGAGAGGATATCTGCCCGATTTGTGACGGGTATGAGAAAAATTTTTCAGATATGTTTTTAACTGCCGAGGAGCTGGAGGCTAGAGGAGAATGAAATATATAAAATATACGGCCTATACCCTTTTGGCTATAGTCTTATTTTTGGTTGTGGATGTAGGTAGATACGCCCTATATCCGGATGTCTCCGAGCTTGTAAACAAAAATCCGATTCCGACCGCCTTTATGGAATATCGCAAAGAGCAATGGGCGGATGAGGGAAAACAAAAGGAGATTAATCAAAAATGGGTTGACTTCAAATCCATCTCACCATATCTGGTAAAAGCTGTTTTAATTAGCGAAGACGACGGGTTTTGGAAAAATGACGGTTTTGAGGTTGACGAGATGCGTCAAGCGTTTGAAAAAAATCTCAAAGCCGGAAAATTTGTTGCAGGTGGGAGCACTATATCCCAGCAACTTGCAAAAAACATCTATCTGAGCCCAAGCAAAAATCCGATTAGAAAAATCAAAGAGGCGATTTTGACCTACAGGATGAACAAAGTCCTAAGTAAAAGGAGAATTGCGGAGCTGTATCTAAACTGCGCCGAGTGGGGTGATGGAATATTCGGTATCGAAGCGGCGGCCAGACACTACTACGGTAAAAGCGCAAAAGCCCTAAGTGCTATGGAAGCGGCAAAACTGGCAGCAATCCTCCCGAATCCAATCTTGTATCAACCGGAGCAGAGTGGAAGAGTGGCAAAAAAATCGGCTCTTTTGTATAGGATAATGACTCAACGCGGGATAATAATCAAAGCTTATGAGGATGTCGTAAAACCGCAACCAAATGAGGCCAAACAGACGGAGAGTGAGCAAAATCTATCTGAATCAGACTCCAAAGTGGCAGAGCCTGAAGTCAACGAGACAAAGATGGAGCAAAACCAGAGCGTTCAGTAGGATCTCAAAAGAGCAGCTAGTTGATTTTTTCCAAAAAAGCCTGTTTTATTTTTTCATAAATATTTTCAAAGTCCACGGAGTAGACCCTGCTCTCCCCGATTGTTGTTATGAAGTTTGTATCTCTGTGCCATCTGGGGAGTAGGTGTAGATGTATATGCTCGGCTATTCCCGCTCCGGCCGCCTCACCTAGATTCATCCCGATATTTACCCCGCCGCACGAAAAAGCCTCCTTTAGGGCGGCTACCCCTTTTTGGGCTAGTGTTGCAATATGAACCCAGTGATGCGGTGGCAATTCCTCCAAAGCGTTAGTATGAAAATGCGGGATAATCATAAAATGCCCCGGGGAGTACGGATATTTGTTCATTACGACAAAACATATCTCATCCCTGTATAGCACCTGATTTTCAATGTCGTTTTGTGGGTTTGTAGATATATTACAAAAGACACATTCGCCGTTTTTGCCACCTGCTACATATTCTGTTCTCCATGGGGCATACTCATATCTCATTTTTCGTCCTATCGGTAGTTTAAGCTGTATTCCGGCGTTTATTTTAGATATACCCAGGGGCATCATTGGCGAAATAGACTATGGAGCCTGCCGCCGTCTGTTCGGCCAATACATTTTGAAGCTCATTTTTATCTTTTAAAAAAATCGCTTTGCACCTTTTGATATTTGCCTCAAACAGTTTTCTGTTTAGCTCTCCGGTGATTATCACCAAATCAAACGTATCGTCGATTAGTTTTGCAAGCTCTATATTCAGCTCATCTCTGCTCTCCACAAGACCGCAGGTAACTATCGTTTTTTGACCGTTATGGGTTTTACATAGCGCTATCCCCTCTTTTATCCCGTCAAAATTGCCGTTAAAACTGTCATCCAAAATGATTTTTCCTCCGGCGACAATTTTTTGGAGTCTGTGGGCGACAGAGGGAATCGTTTTTACCGCCTCTTGGATAGTTTTTATCTCCATCCCTATCTCCAATGCAACCAAAACCGCCGCAGTGATATTGATTGCGTTAAAAGCCCCCAAAATATTCGGTGCGACAAATTCATAGCGCTCTTTTGCAACCTCCAGCTCAAAGGAGACACCGCCCAGTGTCGATGTCGGATTAAATATTCTAACCCCGTCTTCATATCCGAATACGACGATATTTTCACCGCTCGCCTTTACGTTTTCGTATGCAAACGCTTTTTTAAGTCTACCGGAGTTTAGAATTTCAGATTTTGTCGCTCTAATATTGTCGAGAGTTTTAAAGTACTCGATATGAGCCTCCCCTATCTTTCCGATAATAGAGTAATGAGGCGATACCAAATCGGCTATCTCGGCTATATCCCCTTTTGCTCTGGCTCCCGCTTCGACTATATATATTTGGGTGTCTTCTGGGAGTTTTTCGTTTATATCTTTGATTATCCCGATTTTTGTGTTGACGCTTGCCGGAGTCGGGTAGACCTTGTAGCCACTTGAGAGGATATGAGCCAAAAAGTTTTTGATGCTCGTTTTGCCGAAGCTTGCCGTTACCGCTATAACGATAGGGTTTATCTCAAGGAGCCTCTCTTTTGCCCTGTTTTCAAACTCCTGTGCCACTTTTCGCTCGACTCTGAGTGAAATTAGATACGACAAAATGGCGGATAGCAAAAATGTCGACACCGGATAACCGCCTTTAGTGAAGGCAAATAAAAAGACAAATAGGATGGAAAAACTCATAACAAAACGTTTTATCCTCTGTGTGAATACAAGCTTTTTATCCAGTTTTTTAAACCACAATGCGAAATATACAAAATAAGCTGCCGCAAAAAACGAAAAAGCGTATCCGTATCCGGAGTAGTCACAAGTAGCTTTTGCGAGTAGCGGGAGAGCCAAAAACCAGATATGCCAGAGCGGTTTTGAGAAGTTAAATATAACCCTTTTGATTTTGTATGAGTACCATTGCAGGGTTAGGGCAAAGTAGTAAAACATCAAAAACGAGACAACCCCGAATAAAACCGTCTGAAACATTGAGTAATTTACCTTTTAGATGATAGTATGTAAAAATAATATCCAAGGCTCCAAAAGCCGCTAGCGGCGTGAGCCGTCTGCTGAAGACCTAATTTTGGGCTTTGCTCAAGATTTGAGAATTAATAAAGATGGTTCAAATATTTTAGGATAAAATTTGGTAGATATTTTAGCCTGTTAAGCTTTTAAAGGTTTTTGCGATGAACGAGTCGATTCTAGCCAGAATAAAAACGCTTCCGCCCTTGCCGGAAACGGTTTCAAAAATTCAGCAGATATGCGCCGACCCTGAGAGTTCAATAGGAGATCTGGTCAAAATAGTAGAAAAAGACCCGATGATAACGGCTAACCTCCTAAAAGCGGCCAACTCTCCGTTTTACGGCTTTAGCAGAGAGATCACAACAGTCTCACAGGCTATATCGCTCTTTGGTATGGCTACAGTCAAAGGTCTCGCCCTCTCCGGAGCGGTAAAAGAGATTTTGGGGATGGATTTACAGGCTTACGGGATCACGCCAAATGCATTTGCCGACATCTCAGGGCTCCAAAACGCTTTGATGCAGACATGGTACGTCAAAATCGACCGAAGCAAGATGGATATCCTCTCTGTTGCAAGCTTCTTGCAAGAATCCGGCAAAATCGTCATATCGCAGGCTCTAGTTAAAGAGGGGAAAGCAAAAGAGTTTAAGCACGAAGTAGAGGCAAAACAAAAAACCCTCTCAGATATAGAAAAAGAGTTTGTCGGCGAGACGACGGCTAGTGTTACGGCTGCTGTTTTTGAGCATTGGAGGTTTGAGGAACACCTGATAGATGCCATCAGATACTCGGACGACCCGATGTCTGCCCCTGAAGATGTTGCGGCGTATGCAAAAGCCCTTGCGGTTGCCAAGATAGCTCTAAGCCCGCTTGATACTTTTAGCGAAGAGCATACGAAAGAGGCTGTCTCAAAAGCCTTTACTTTTGGACTAGATCAGGCGATTTTTGAAGAGTCCCTAATGACACTAAAAAGCAGAGCCGGCTTTTAGAGCCGTAGCTTTGCTATCTCATCTCTGAGTCTTGCCGCCTCTTCAAACTCCAACTCTTTTGCCGCTTTATGCATTCTGGCGGTTAACTCTCTGACTATTGCGTCTCTCTCCGCTTTCGGCAGTTTTGTATTTCTCTTTCTCATCTCCAGAGTCGATACGGTCTCATCCTCCATTTTTAGGCTCTCATCTAGTCTTCTAACTGTACTTTTTGGGGTTATTCCGTGCTCTTTGTTATAGGCATCCTGTCTCTCTCTTCTGGCGTTTGTCGTGTCTATTGCCTTTCGCATCGATTCGGTCATTTTGTCGGCAAACAAAAGCACCCGGCCGTTTAGGTTTCTAGCGGCACGCCCTATAGTCTGGATGAGGCTGGTCTCTGAGCGTAGAAACCCCTCCTTGTCGGCATCAAATATCCCTATCATGGAGACCTCCGGAATATCAAGCCCCTCTCTTAGAAGATTTATTCCGACCAAAATATCAAACTCTCCACGCCTAAGCCCCCTGATAATCTCGGTACGCTCTACTGTATCTATGTCGGAGTGCATATATTTTACTTTTAGCCCTAGATCGTTTAGGTATCTTGTCAGCTCTTCGGCCATTTTTTTGGTTAATACCGTAGCCAGTATCTTCTCGTTTCGCCCTATGGTCTTTTTGGCCTCGTCGTAAAAAATCTCAACCTGTCTACTCGCCGGATGTATCTCTATGACCGGATCTAGTAGCCCTGTGGGTCTGACTATCTGTGTCGCTACCTCTTCGCCCGATAGCTCCATCTCCAATGCGGCAGGGGTGGCAGAGACAAACAGATAGTGCGGGGCTTTATTGATAAATTCGTCAAATTTTAGAGGTCTGTTGTCAAGTGCGCTCGGCAGACGAAACCCGTACTCCACCAGAGTCTCCTTTCGGCTTCTATCCCCTGCATACATCCCACGAAACTGCGGGAGGCTGACGTGACTTTCGTCCACTATAACGAGATAATCCCGCCCCATCGCCTCAAAATAATCCATCATCGAATAGGGTGTTTCTCCGGGAGCCTTTCCGGTCAGATATCTGGAGTAGTTCTCTATCCCCTTGCACATTCCGGTAGACTCCATCATTTCAAGGTCAAATTCTACCCTTTGCTTGAGTCTTTGATACTCCACAAGCTTATTTTCTTTGAGTAAAAAATCAAGCCTCTCGCCTAGCTCCTCCTCAATCCCCTTGATTGCGTCTTTGAGCCTGTGGTGTCCGACTATATAGTTGCTTGCGGCGTACAATGTAAAAGCGCTCAAATCTTTTGTTTTTTTGTTTGTAAGCGGGTCGAACTCATATATCCTCTCACACTCATCGCCAAAAAACTCAAATCTGATAGCATTTTCATCGTAGTATGCCGGATAGATATCCACCGCTTCCCCTTTGACCCGAAAATCCCCTCTGTCAAAATAGTTGTCGTTTCGCTTGTACCCCATATCTACGAGTTTTAAGAGAAACTCTCTTTGCGAATAACTCATCCCAATCTCTACGGTCTGCACCTGTGTTTTGTACTCTGCCGGATCACCGAGACCGTAATTTGCAGATACGGAGGCAACTACGATGCAATCGTCAAACTGAAGCAAACTGGCAGTTGCGGAGAGCCTCAACCGCTCTAACTCGTCGTTGATTGAGCTATCCTTTTCGATAAAAAGGTCTTGGCGGGGGATGTAGGCCTCAGGTTGGTAGTAGTCGTAGTAGCTGATAAAATATTCGACATGATTTTTCGGGAAAAAAGCCTTAAACTCACTATAGAGCTGAGCAGCCAGTGTCTTGTTGTGGGTCATAATGAGGGTCGGCATCTGGAGGGTCTCTATGATGTTTGCCATCGTAAAGGTCTTGCCGCTTCCCGTAACTCCCAAAAGCGTCTGGTATTTTCCGTTTTTTTTGATACTGTTTGCCAGTTTTTCTATCGCCTGCGGCTGATCGCCGGAGGGTTTCATGTCGGCTACTATCTCAAATCTTGCCATTTATTTATGCCTCTCCAATATAGAACCTGATGTATTCTCAAAATTTGAGCAAAGCCCAAATTTAGGTCTTCAGCAGACGGCTCTCGCAACTAGTTGCTCTAATAATGTAAGTTTATTTAGAGGGTTCTATTTACATTATACCGAAGCTTTGATATAATGGGAAAACACCCGCTGTAGGCTAATAAACGTGGAAGCTATTGAGAAGTTAAAACAACAGATTTCCGGTTTGATGAAGGCTCTGGAGATAGAGCGTGAATACATTGCCGAAATGAGGCAGAAGATTGAGTTTTTGGAGTCTCAGATGGTGGCCAAAAACGATGTAATCGTAGCGTTGGAGGGTAAAATATCCGAGTTATCCAAAAAAATAGAAAGCCATAAATATTACGGATAAGCGATGCAAAAGCTAACTCTTATTATTAACGGAGCCACATTCGAGGTAACTCTAGCGGAGCAGTATGCCGAAGCTTTTAAAGAGGAGATAGGCAAAGACCTTAATCTATACGAAGATAATTCGGTAAAGACGCTACTTTATGCCTTTTTGAAAAAAAACTACGAGGTTTTGGAGCTAAAAAACGAACTAGAAAAGCTCACGGCCGAGATCGACAATAAGCTTTTAGGATGTTAAACTAAGAGGCTTTTTGCCCGTTTGCCAGTCTGCTTAAATATCTTTGTTTCCTGATTTTTTTATCGTTTTTTTCCGGTTTTGAGAGGTTTGTCCCCGTCTCATACAGCATACTTCCGTCTTCTAGCGAATATACTCTTTTTTTAGAATCCCCAAATACAACCTCGACGCTCTCTTTGTCTAGCGATATTTTTTTGACACCGTTGTGTTCGTTTAGCGAAATTCTGAGTAGTTTGACATCGTTTTTGAAGATTTGTACGGAGTTGTTTGTAGTCTTGTAGCTGATTTCACACTCGTTCACCTGCCGCCTCCCGCCTTTTGAACTTACCGTTCGGTATTTTTGCGAACTCGTAAGATTATATCATAAGAATTAGCGGCTTTTTCGATTATTCTAAAACACGATTTCATACCGAATATTTCTGCCATCCGTCCCCTCAACCTGTTTTATGCAGCCAAACTCCAAAAGAGCTGCTATGTCTCTCGTTGCCGTAGCCTTGCTGACTTTTGTGAGTGAAATATATTTTTTTGTACTAATAGCTCCCTCAAAATTCTCGCCGCCCATATCTAGCACTTTGTTTAGAAGCTTGATTTGCCTATCGTTGAGCGGTTTATCCCGATGCTTGTCCCAAAATTTTGTTTTTTGCACTAGATATTCGATATTTTGTAGCCCTCTTAGCATGGCATTTTTGAGTATTGTCAGATGCCATACGAGCCACTGGGTAATATCAAAAGATTTGTTGAGAAATAAATTTGTGGTGCTATCTAGCACATTGTAGTACCCTTTTCTATCAAGATTTATA
>RRZT010754338.1_pt1 | contig 34743 bp, 34 predicted proteins | sample 2165551 | NCBI WGS metagenome assembly RRZT01 (sample SAMN10456910, study PRJNA506462) | wastewater metagenome | biome: wastewater; feature: sludge; material: wastewater sludge; isolation source: wastewater sludge with Escherichia coli K12::gfp cells carrying plasmid... | place: USA: Moscow, Idaho...
CCACCTGTGCTATTCAGAGTTTGGTCAGGTCCTTGAGGCAATCCTCGGCCTGAATGCGGATGTTACCTCGATTGAGGCCGCGCGTTCCCGGATGGAGTTGCTTGAGGACGTCGACACCGACGACCTCATTCGCGGGTTGGGTCCGGGAGTGTGGGATATCCATTCGCCGCGTGTCCCAAGCGCCCAGGAGCTGGCTGATCTTCTCCGCGCCGCAGCCGCAGCGGTCCCCGCAGGGCTGCTGTGGGCAAACCCGGATTGCGGGTTGAAAACCCGCGGCTATGCCGAAACTGAGGCCGCTTTGAAGAACCTGGTTGAAGCAGCGAAGACGGTGCGCGCAGAACTCGCACCCGAGGGGGCATAACCCATGACAACCCGACCCGACAAAGCCCATCCTGAGACCCTGGGGTTCAATACCCAGGCCATCCACGTTGGCAACGCTATTGATGAAGGTTCGGGCGCGATCCGCACCCCGATCATCATGGCTAACTCCTATGCGCTGCCCTACGACCCTTCCACGGTTGACTGGTCCGGCACCGACATTCCGCTCTACACACGCAATACCGGCGCAAACCAGATCGCCCTGCAGCAAAAAATCACTGCCCTCGAAGGCGCCGAGGACGCGGTTGTCTTGGCAACCGGAGTCGCTGCTCTGCACGGCGTGTTCTTCACGACCCTGAAGTCGGGGGACCACGCGATCATCTCTGACACCACCTACGAGGCGACTTGGCGCCTATTTGAAGAGATCTTCCCAGAGAAGTACGGGATCGAGGGGACTTTCGTGGACGTGACTGACCTGGATGCTGTGCGCGCGGCTCTGCGCCCCAACACGCGCCTCATCCACACGGAGACCATTGCAAACCCAACTACGCTGACTGCGGACGTAGCGGCTTTGGCGCAGATTGCTCACGATAATGGCGCCCTCCTCAGCGTGGATTCGACCTTCACGCCGCCGCCCCTGTATCGCCCGCTCGAGGACGGTGCAGACTTCGCGGTGCAGTCGCTAACCAAGTACATCAATGGTCACGGGGACGCGATGGGGGGATCGGTTGCCGGGTCCACAGAGCTGATCCAGACCATCAAGTCTGACGCCATGGTTGATGTGGGCGGGGCAATCTCTCCGTTCAACGCCTGGCTCATCCAGCGTGGCTCCGTCACCTTGGCGCTGCGCCTGCAGCGCCACCAGGAAAGCGCCCAGAAGGTTGCGCGGTTCCTTGAAGGCCACCCCAAGGTCGCGTACGTCTACTATCCGGGCCTGGAATCGCATCCTCAACACGAACTCGCCACCCGCCAGTTTGGCGGCCGCGGGTACGGCGGTGTGCTTTGCTTTGCCGTCGAGGGCGACCGTGACACCCAGAACCGTTTTGTCGCCAACCTGAAAGTGGTCACCTCCGCAGTTTCGCTGGGACACGACGAAACCCTCATCATGCACGTCAGCAATGAGGGGCCGCGCGTGGTCTACTATCCCCAACCTTTCAAGGACTATGGTCACCTTCGCCTGTCAGTGGGACTGGAGGATGCGGAAGACCTGATAGCTGATCTGGGGGCTGCCCTGGAGTCGGTATGACCTGCCGGGGGCGGGTACTAAAGTTGTTCCCATGACTGCTGATCCTCGCCCCCTCGTCGCCGTCCTCTTCGGCGGAATGTCAGGGGAACACCAGATTTCCTGTGCAACTGCCGGTGGCGTCCTCGGCGCTATTGACGAAGAGAAGTGGCAGGCCTTCGCCATCGGCATCACGCCCGATGGGCAGTGGGTTCCTATGCCCTCGGACCCGCTTGCCTACGTCCTTGGCGACGACGGTGGGTACACGGTTGAGGCAGGGGACCTGCGCGTCGCAATCCTGCCGGGTTCGCCGCGGCTGATCCAGTTTGAGGTGGACGACGGCGGTCATCCGGTCCCAGAAACCGTGCGCACCATCGGTGACATCGACGTCCTCTTCCCACTGCTTCACGGCCCGTACGGCGAGGACGGAACCGTGCAGGGGCTGCTGGAACTCTCCAAGGTTCGCTACGTGGGGTGCGGGGTCGCGTCCTCGGCGGTATGTCAGGACAAGTACCTGACGAAGACCGTCCTCGGCGCCGCGGGCATCGACGTGGGGGAGTGGGTCGCCTTCACGCAGCGAGACTGGCTAGGTGACCAGCAGGAATGGGAGGCGCAAGTCGCCGCCCTCGGCTTCCCGGTATTTGTGAAGCCGTGTCGTGCCGGGTCGTCCCTCGGTGTCTCCAGGGTGGATGCGGCAGCCGACCTAGCCGCCGCCCTCGACGAAGCCATGCGTCATGATCCGCGCGTGATTGTTGAGGCAGCATGCCCTGGTCGTGAAGTTGAGTGTGGAGTCCTTGGAACGGCGGACGGCTCCCTGAGCGCCTCCGCAATTGGGGAAATCCGCGTCCTCACGGAAGGCTTCTACGACTACGAATCCAAGTATTTTGCCCCCCAGGCCGTACAACTGGACTGCCCAGCCGATCTTCCCGAGGACGTGGCGCGAGCAATCCAGAAGATCGCCCTCGTCGCATTCGAAGCGGTAGAGGGGGAGGGGATTTCCCGTATCGACTTCTTCTACAACGAAGAAAGTGGGCGCATCGTCCTCAACGAAATCAACACGTTGCCCGGCTTCACCCCCGGCTCGTTATACCCCGTTATGTTCGACCGAGTGGGGATCACATATCCGGAACTGGTGAGCGCGCTCTTGGAAGAGGCGGCAGCACGGCCGGTGGGATTGCGCTAACAGCTTCCCTGTAACCACGGCATCTGCGCGACGCCGACGCGGTAACGTAGGGTCATGAGCAAACCAAAGGTGACCCTGGCGACAGCGGCGTCGATGCCGAACCTGTACCCGGATGAAAATGGACTGCTGGACGCCCTCGCCGAACGCGGCATGGACCCGCAGATCAAGGCGTGGACCGACCCTGATGTGAACTGGGATGACGCGGGACTGGTTGTGGTCCGCTCGGTCATTGATTACGCGCGTGATCGCAAGAAGTTCCTTAGCTGGGCTCGCAGCGTGCCACGTATTCTCAATAGTGCGGATGCGCTGACGTGGAACTCGGACAAACACTACTTGCAGGAGTTGGCCAGTCGCGGGCTCCCCACCATCCAGACCACGTGGATCGCGGCGGCAAACAACTACGAAAAACGGCAGGTCCACGCGCGTTTCCCAGCGTTTGGTGACTTTGTCGTCAAGCCGACGGTGTCTTCGGGTGTGCGCGACATTGGACGCTACAGCACGAATGACTTGAAGCAACGTCAGGCGGCAATGGCTCAGGCGATGACGCTGCTTGGTGAGGGGCGCGACATCATGGTGCAGCGCTACCGCGAAGAGATTGACGAACATGGTGAGATGTCGTTGATCTTCTTCAACGGGCTTTTGTCTCACGCCGTACAGAAGAAGGCGTTACTGCACCCATCGGAAGTGACGGATCGTTCCATTCGTGAGGCTGTTGTCTCCGCGCATATTCCAACCGAGCAGGAACTGGTGTGGGGGGAGCAGATTCGCCTGGTCATCCACGACTACGTCCGTTCACGGCTGGGTCGGGATGAACAGTTCCTCTTCAACCGCGTCGACGTGGTCCCCGATGGGGAAGGGTCATTCCTGGTGATGGAGATCGCCCTCGTCGATGCTGATCTTTATGAAGATTCCACGCCGGACGCCATGGGTAACTTCGCTGACGCGATTGGGATGCGCGCGTTCTGGTGATGGACGAGGACGGGGGCGCCGCAGCGGGGGAAACGCACGAACCGGATGGGGCCGAACCGGTCGCAGCCGAGCCGGATGCTCCAGAAGTTGAGCTCCCCATCACGGATGAGGAGTTCGAGGAGATGGTGGAAGCCGCCCTCGAACGTGTCCCCAAACACTTCACGGCAGCGGTGGAGAACTGCGCTTTCATTGTGGAGCATGATCCGCCGGGTGGTCGCCGCAACCTGCTGGGGCTGTATCACGGTGTGTCGCTGCCGAATCGGGGGCATTACTCGGGTGCGATGCCGGACACAATCACCATTTACCAGAACCCGATCATCCGCGTGTTTCGGACGCGGGAACGGGTGCGTGAAGAGGTGTACAGAACCGTGGTGCATGAGATCGGGCATTACTTCGGGATGGATGACGAGGAGCTGCACGGATTGGGTTGGTAGACGAACCTCACCCTCACGGAGGGGCGCTCGTGGTCTGAACGGCGGGTTTCCTCTGCTAATATCTGTAGGTGCTGCCTGAGGTTATGGGCGGCAATGGTGGCTGTAGCTCAGTTGGTAGAGCCCCGGCTTGTGGTGCCGGTTGTCGCGGGTTCAAGTCCCGTCAGCCACCCCAAAGAGAGCCGAGAGAAGTGGGAGCTTGCTCCCACTTCCGAGGCCGACGCAGTGGTTGATGCGCGCAGCGCGATCAGCCGAGATGGGTCAGGTGTGAACCTGCGACCAAGGGTCCGCCCTTGGTTGCGGGTCCTGCCTGGCCCTTTTTCTTTGGGTCAGCGACCAAACGCGCGCATGCCTGCAGCGTCGTAGCGATCGCCGGACACGCCGAGCCGCTCGACGATTTGGTCCAGGGCGGTGTCGTACTGTTTGGGGCCGCTATCCCTATCCCGACGCCCCCGAGCGTAACGGTGCGCGTTTGGCGTAACGGTGCGCGTTTGGCTTGAATAACGGTGTGATGACGGACGAAATCGCGCCAACCGCGCACCGTTATCCAGGGTTCGTCTCGAGCTTGTCACTAGGTCGCCGATGTCAACATATATCGCCGTTGTTTTGGCGATTTATCGGCGACATATGCCGACATCGGCGACGTTGGGTGCCGGACGCTGGGTGCCGGACGACTTACTTGCCATCCCCGGGGTGGCGCAAGTTCGCACTGCTTATATGGAGTACTCGGAGCCGTCAATCGCCACGCAGCTCAAGGCCTTTGACGCCGATGGGATCACCGATGTCCTTGTCATTCCATTGTTGCTCACGGTCAGTGACCACAGCCTTGATGACATTCCGGCGATTTGTGGACAATCCCATGATCCGAAGCTCTTGGCTCAGCTGGCTTCGGAAAACATTGAGGTGTATCACCCCAAAGCGGACATTCAGTTCTCTCCGACACTTGATTTCTCTGGGCTCGTTAGGGCAAACCTTGCCCGTCGGGCCGACAAGTTGCTGGGGAAGCGGGCCTCGGATGACACCCGCACGGGCCTGGTGCTTGTTGGTTATGGCAGTGCCGAGTTCGATGACGAGTGGACGGCATTCTTCGAAGAGACCCGGCGTCACGCGGAGGAGGATTTGGGAGTTGTGGCCTCTACCCACGCGTGGTGCGGGCATCTGGTTGATTACAGCCGCAAGCCCACGGTGGATGCGATAAACAAAATGCTTGAACAAACCGACCAGGTGGTAGTGGTTCCGCAGTTGGTTTCCTATGATCCAATGTTCCAGGAACGCATTGTTGGGCGGGCAACCAAGGAGTCGGCGGATCCTTCGCGGGTTCTTTACAGTGCGGATGCGATCCTCCCGGACCCGGAAGTTGGTAACTGGGTTGTGCGGATTTCAAATGAGTTGCTGAACGCTCAGGAGAAGCAGGCTTCCTGAGGTAGGAGGCTTCCCCGGACGGCGCGTCTTCCCCTACTTTCCTGAGTAGACGGGGAAGTCGCTGTGTTCGCCGTAGTCGCGGGCGTATCTGAAGACCCGTCCGCGGTGGGGGCGATGACGACACTAAGTTCATCGCAGAGGTTGGCTTGGATGAAGGACCAGTTGAGGACGCCACCGCCTCCCAGCATCAGCGTCTGGACATCGAATAGATCTGAAAGCTTGTCCAAGAGCAGCTCGAAGTCAATATTTGTGTCCCCGGCGATCACGTAGGAGATCCCCAGTTTTCGTAAGAATGCCTTATAAGCGTTCGATGCTCTTCCGGTGAGGACCTCGATGACGTGCGCAGTGGTGGTTCGGTAAGTCATCTCCGCACTATCCCAGCCGAGCCGTCCGGAGGGGTCAATAGATATGTAGTACTTGCTTGCATCACTCACGGCGACGAAGTCTCCATCGGGCACGGGGGCTGCGTCCGCTTCCGGCGTGCGCATCTAGTTGCCGATTATCTTCCCATCCAGTGACGTCATCATGTGGCAGAAAACGTACGGTCTCGTCATGGCTTCTCCTGTTCATTTTGCTGGCTTCTTCTGATCAGCACATGTCCATGTTCCTGCGTTTCGCTGCTTCACGGGAGTGGAGAGTTTTATCCTGGGAGGGATCTATCCCCCTCACAAAGTCGTGGGTTTCAAGGACAATGGAGGGATGAAACGCGACATGCTGCACAACGAGCTCGGGACCTTCCTCAAGGCCCGCCGCGCCGAACTAAGCCCTCGCCGAGTAGGCCTTCCAGACGGTGTTGGGCCGCGCCGTGTTGCGGGACTCCGTCGGGAGGAGGTTGCAACACTCGCCTCCATCAGCACCGACTATTACACGCGTATTGAGCAGGGACGCATCCAAGCTTCAGCACCTGTCCACAACACCCTTGCCGATGTGCTCAGTCTTGACCAGGACCAGCGTCGCTACCTGCTTGACCTTGCGGGCAAACCCTCCACAAGGAGCCCCCGGCAGAGCGTGCAGAAAGTCAAACCTCAACTCCAGCGTTTGCTTGACGATCTGGTGACAACTCCGGCGATTGTGATGGGCAGGCGGCTGGATGTTTTGGCCTGGAACAGGCTTGCCGCAGCAATGATCACCGACTTTGGCCAGGTGCCTGCTAAGCACCGCAACTACGTGCGCACCCTCTTTACCGACTCGGCGATGCGCCGACTTTATAAGGACTGGGAGTCCGTCGCAAGGACCGCTGTAGCGCAACTGCGGATGCAGGCCGCTAGGTACCCCGATGACCCGCGTCTCGCTACCTTGGTTGGTGAGCTCTCAGTGTCCGACGCGCAGTTCGCCCAGTGGTGGGTGGCCCAAGGAGTTGCCAGCCTATCCACCGGGACCAAAACTGTGATCCACCCGAAAGTGGGGGAACTCGTACTCGACTGGGACACACTCGCCGAGGCCGATGACGCCGACCAGCAACTCGTAGTCTGGACAGCAGAGCCTGGCAGCCCGACGCATGAGGCGTTGCGTTTACTTGCTACCGGCATGGCAGACAGGCGCCACTAGGCGCTCGCCGGCATCCTCAGGGAATCCACGAGGCGATCAATCCTCATGTTGGTACCGTCAAGACGGTCATTTAGGGAACGAAGCTCGGCTTTCATATCGCCGCGTAGCTCTGAGATTTCCTGCCGAAGCGCGTCATCTGCATTCTGTGTTTGGGTGCGGAGTTCGCCGATCTCGGTGCGGAGGGATTCGTCTCCGGCTTGCATGTCTGTGCGGAGTTTGCTGATTTCGGTGCGGAGGGATTCGTCTCCGGCTTGCATGTCTGTGCGGAGTTTGCTGATTTCGGTGCGGAGGGATTCGTCTCCGGCTTGCATTGCGCTACGCAGGGATTCGTCTCCGGCTTGCATGTCTGTGCGGAGTTTGCTGATTTCGGTGCGGAGGGACTCGTCTCCCACCTGTATTTCTTTGCGAAGTGAGCTTTCCACTTCCCGGATCTCTCTGCGCAGGCTGCTGGAAAAGACTGCCATTGCGGAGAACATCGCGACGACAACTCCCAGCCCCGTGAGCACGGTGGCCAGTGTTTCTACTGACACCTCTATCATCCTCCCAGTATCGCCTATGTGGCTTCTGTCTGCCACCATGGACACAGTCTGCTGGAAGGTCAGCGACACTGGCGACCGGAGACGACCGAACTGTGGAAAACGCCCACAATCAGGTGCTGTGGACACGCAGAGCGGACTCCAGTAGGTCCTCCATCTTCAAGACCAGGCGCCAACAACTGCAGGGTGCTGAGCTTTTTCTGGCTACCGGGCAGTTCCCAACGCGCGAAGCTGCCCAACACCAACGGGTGGGGTTTCGCGGTAAGGCGTGACAGCTATGCGGCTGGCGTGGGCTTTGACGTGTTTCAGTGGGTCTTGCTCCGCATGAATCCTCTCGGTCAAAAGCGGACTGGACGTATCGGTGGGAGTCAGCGCGCGATTGACGATCCATCCCCATGTGGCGATATCGGCTCTGCCTAGTTCAGAGCAAAGCCCAGCGGCTTCCAACACCGGAGTTGTCTCCGGCAGTGTGACGATGATGACCGTGGTGTTGTCGGGGTCCTGAAGTCGGGTTAGGGGCGTGTGTCCGGCCTCGTCGGGAAGGTTGCGGGCAACCTCGCGATGGTAGGAACCAGTGGCATCCATGAGGAGTAGTGTGTGCCCGGTTGGCGCCGTATCCATGATGACGAACCTGTGAGTGGACTGCTCCACGGCCGCTGCGAAGGCTTGAAATACCGCAACCTCCTCGGTGCACGGTGAGCGCAGATCCTCTGCGAGGTTCGCGCGTCCAGCATCGTCTAGTGCGGCGCCCTTGGTCTCCATGACGTGACGTCGGTAGTCTTCGACTGCCTTCGTTGGATCAATGCTGGAGACCTCGAAGGTTCCCTCATCTCCCACGGTCCAGGAAAGGTGAGCGGCGGGATCAGTGGTGGTTAGGAGCACGTCTTTGCCACGATCGGACAGGCCGACAGCGATGGCGGCGGCCATTGTCGTCTTGCCCACACCTCCCTTTCCCACGAGCATGACGAGGCCGTGGTCCCGAGCTGCCAGCTGATCGATAGTGTCTGTCAGGGTCCCCAACGTTTCACGGGTGCTGATAGGTGTCTCGTGTGAGACATGGGCTTGATCTGCAGTCTCGGACAGCAATGTGGTGAGTGCACTGAGGCCCATGACATCGCGGGATCGTAGCGGGAGCCTGTCGATGACAAGTTCCGAGAGATTCGCAGGCATGTCAACCAGGGCGGATGCCTCCTCAGTGCGAATGGCATCAGCGAGGGCGTCTTCGACACCTTCCTCGGGAAGGATGCCATTGACGACCAGGTGGGTGGCGCCTACCCCGGCTTCGGCAAGTTCATCGGCCGTGCGGGAGGCTTCAGCTAGTGAGGAGGTTTGCGGACGGGCAACCAGGCCAAGTCGTGTCACTTCCGGGTCGGCAAGGGCTGCGAGTGCGGCAGCGTAGGTGGTTCGGGTCTTATCTAGGCCGGCCATCGGACCCAAACATGAGGCGTCGCCAAGGCCGTCCTCGAGGAAGTCAGTCCACTCCCCGGGTAGCTTGAGGAGCCGGACGGTGTGGCCTGTCGGTGCGGTATCGAAGACAACATGGTCGTAGTCTCGCGTCGTTTCGTCGCTTGCGAGGAAGCTGGTGAACTCGTTGAACGAGGCGATTTCAGTTGTGCAGGATCCCGACAGCTGTTCGGTAACGTCGGCAAGGTCGGTCGCTGACAGAAAGTCACGAATGGGGGCGAGGGCGCGCTCGCGGTACTCTTCCGCGGCATCCTCGGGGTCAATCTCCAGTGCGTCGAGACCTTTCACACCCTCGATCGGGGTGATCTTGTTACCGACCGGTTGGTCGAAGACATGCCCGACGTTCGAGGCAGGATCGGTGGAGACCAGCAGGACCCGGTTCCCTCGGCGTGCGAGCTCCGTTGCGCTGGCGCAGGCAATGCTTGTTTTGCCGACACCGCCTTTGCCAGTTAGGAACAGGAACCTGGGAGGGTTATGGATGAGCTCGATCATCTTGACCGCCTCTATGCCTGAGGTGTGGGCTGGATGGATGCTCTCTGAGGAGTGTTGCAACAACCCGCTGAGGTAGGAGAGTCCTCGCTGCAGCAGCCGCTTGCCGCGACATCGGTTGGTGCTTCCAGACCCGCGATCCGAGCCAGCTCGGAGCGAGAGGGGTAACGGCCGGTTGCGACAGTTACGTCGTCGACGACGATCAGTGGGAGCCCAGAGGCGCCGACCTTCTGTATAAAGGAGCGAGCCAAATCGCTGTCTGCGAAGGCAGCTGGATCCTGTGCCAGGTTTACTCGTCTAATGGGTACGCCTTGGCGCTGGAGCCAGTCGAGATCCGCGGTGAAGTTCACCAGCGCCTGGTCGGGGTCTGGGCCGCAAACCCCGGTGTTGCAGCAAAGCGGGCCTTCGAAAACCTGGATCATGTGGACACCTCTCTCAGATTGATGATGTTCGATATGAAGGCTACGGCTCATATCGATAACTGTCAATCTGAAGTGGTATGCTCTCGGTCATGACTCAGAATCTCCCTGTAGTTGACTGTGTCCCGCAGGGGGCATTAGTCCTTGCCGATGACGTGGCGAATCAGGTCTCCGCCACCTTTAAGGCGCTCTCCGACCCAGTCCGCGTCAAGCTGCTTCACCACATATCTGCCAACTGCTGCTCCAGCGTGTGTGCCTGTCATATGCCGGACAGTCTCGGGATCAGTCAGCCGACTCTTTCTTATCACCTAGGCCGCCTAGTCAAGGTGGGTCTGATTAGCCGGGAGATGAGGCACAAGTGGGCGCACTATCACGCCACTCCGCAAGGACTTGAGATGATACGAGAATTCCTTGGAGGTCTGCCAGATCCGAGCAGCTGCTCAGTGAGTCAACCAATCGACCAGCAACGGAAAGTGGTTCAGCCGTGACTCCTTCCAAGCCGTCAGTGCTCTTCGTGTGCGTGCACAATGCCGGTCGTTCTCAGATGGCAGCAGGTTATCTGCGCCACCTCGGTGGTGGTCGAATTGAAGTTCGCTCGGCAGGCTCGGTCCCCGCTGACCAGCTCAATCCCGTAGCCATCGAAGCAATGCTTGAAGAAGGCATTGACATTGCCGCTGAACAACCGAAGGCTCTTACAACTGACGTAGTCCGCGACTCAGATGTTGTCGTCACGATGGGCTGTGGTGACACTTGTCCGTTCTACCCCGGGAAGCGCTACGAAGATTGGAACCTCGATGATCCCGCTGGCCGGAGTCTTGACGCTGTCCGCCCCATCCGCGACGCCATCAAGGCGCGAGTTGAGGAGTTGATTGCCTCCCTGAACGTCTAGTGCGAGCCGTCGGAGCCCGTCGCCGGTGTCGGCAGGAGCGTCGAGAACTCCTGGGTCTGATACCCTATAGGGTATTATCTAGTCAGACCGAGAGGCCCCCGTGAGCGCTAGTAGTACAAAGACCCCAAGAATTGCCAAGACCGAGCCCGATGCTCCACATATCGGAAGGATCGTCCCGGGGTACTCTGTGCCTGTGATTGACGAACGTGCGGTGCGGATTGGGGCCGGAATACTCTTTTCTCTCGGTCTCATCTCCTTCCTCGCGGCGCTCGTCGAAGGAACGTCTCGGCCGCTGCAACCCTTTGGAATGTTCTTCATGATGGACATGCTGTTGCGGCTGATGGCGGGGGACCGTTGGTCTCCGACACTCGCCCTCGGCCGTCTCGCTGTGCGAGGGCGGGAACCGCAGTGGGTTGGTGCACCGCAGAAGGAGTTCGCCTGGTGGCTCGGATTCGCACTCGCCCTCGTCTCGTGTACAAGTATGGGCTTGCTCTCCGCTCCGCTATGGCTGACGTTGGCGCTTTGTAGCGTCTGCTTGACGTTGCTGTTTCTAGAGGCTGCGTTTGGAGTCTGTGTCGGCTGCTCGCTTCAAGCTCGCTTCGGCAAGCAAGCTCCGCAGTATTGCCCGGGTGGCACCTGCGATGTTGGCGGGAACCACTAGTCTGCGCACGTGCACTTGAGTCCTGTCCTCCGCACGGGAGAACTCGCAGCGCAGTCAGGATCACACCCGTTGGAACGCTCTGCCTAAGTGGGGGTGAACTAAAATAAGGAGCCGTGGGCATATGCGTCACGGATAGGGGTTAGCAAGTGGGCGAGGTCGGTATGGTCGCGCCCGTTTCGACCCTTCAGAAGACCCCTCATCGCGATGACATTCAGGGCCTTCGTGCAGTTTTGATGCTGCAGGTTCTGTTCTTCCACGCGTGGTTCGTGGGGTCCCCGATCGGTGTCGACGCCTTCATCATGATCTCTGCATTCCTGATGACCTCCTCGTTTATTCGGCGGAGTGAAGCAGGCGCAACGCCTTCGGTGCTGGAACGGTGGGCAACAACATTCAAGAGACTGCTGCCCCCGCTGGCAATCACTGTGGCGGTGACGCTGACGGCCTCGATCGCGCTTCTTCCTGCACGACGTTGGCAGGATACGGTCGACCAGTCTTTCGCGTCCCTGACCTATTGGCAGAACTGGTTACTCGCGCATGTCTCTACCGACTACTTCGCTGAAGACCATGCTCTAGCTAGCCCACTGCAACATCTGTGGTCCATGTCGATGCAGGGACAGATGTTCCTGCTTTGGCCCGCGCTAATGGCTCTGACGGTGGTGATTGCACGCAAGATGGGGCTGTCGGTGAGGCGCGCCATCTTCGGGGGTTTTGTAGCGATCACGGCACTGTCGCTGATCTGGCTGGTGACGGCCTCGGACCCCTCTGGCACGATCTACTTTGACACGCGGGCACGCATCTGGGAGTTTGCACTAGGGTCCGCGATCGCTGCCCTGGCGCCCTATCTGCGGCTTCCAAAGCGGGCGGCACAGACGGTGTCCGTTGTGGCGCTGGGCGTCCTCGTGCTCTTCTGTCTAGTCTCGATCGGCACTTATCCCGGACCGATGGCGGCCGTTCCCCTTCTGGCGACCAGTGCCCTGCTGCTGTTTGCTGCGCAAGGCGGGCCAGCAGCAAGGGCCCTTTCGTGGCGTCCTCTGGTGATGCTCGGAAGTGTCTCGTATTCCGTGTACCTGGTGCACTGGCCGATTTTCGTGCTTTACCTAGTCGCTGTCGATAAGGAGGCTCTTGGGGTCGTAGATGGGATTGCACTCATGGCAGTTTCCATTGTCCTCGCAGCGGCGTTGACCAAATATGTGGACACACCGATTCGTAGGCTGGCCTGGGCCAATACGACACTGCGCAAAACCCAGATCATCGGCTTGACCCTGTGGTTGGGACTGACTTTCGTATTCAACATCCAGGTGGGGTTGTGGAAGACTTCGCAGGCGCAGTTCCGCTATTCCGAAGACTCGCAGATCACGACGGATGCGCTTCTTACCCAACCCGCCCTTGTCGACATCCTTACCATGAACGACGAGGGCGCAGGGGTAGACCTGGAAGTTGCGCCGGAGCCGCTACCACCGCTGACAGGCTTCCCCGGGGCAGCCGCCATGGTCTATTCAGGGCCTTTCGCGTTCGAGGGCGATGCTATCCCAGGTCCCCTAACCCTCGAGAACGAGTGGGTGATGTATGAGGGAAAGTGTTCTGACCCCGCACGAGCTCTCTTACTTCAGCATTCCAAGACCGGATGCCACGGACATGGCGACCCCGCAAACCCTCGTATCTTTGTGGGCGGGAGTTCGCATGCCGAGCAGGTATTAATGCCAGCGGCGCGTCTCTTGGCGGACCAGGATGGGTACTATGTCGAGGCCGCTCTAAAGGCGGGCTGCCCCTGGTCGGCCCCTGACCCGGCGAGTGGGGAGGACTGTGCGGGGCACAACGCCATGATTTTGCAGTACCTGCAGGAGAACCCGGTTGACTATGTGTTCTTGATCGTCACCGCGACTAGCGCCAATGGTGTCGAGCAGTTGGGGCACGGCGTGGTGGAGCTGGTGCAGTCCGTAGCTGCGACAGGGGCCACCGTTGTGGGAATCCGAGATAATCTGCGAGCAAACACGGACCTGTACCAATGTGCGCCGAGTCAGGGCCCAGACGTCGCCTATGGGGGATGCCTGTTGAATAGAAGTGACCACTTCGCCGGTGATGGCATTATTGATCCCCTCCTCGAAATACCCGGATTTCACTACGTCGACGTGATGGACCTCTACTGCTCTGGTGAGGTTTGCCCAACGATCGCTGGAAACGTGCAAATCTATCTGGACACCAACCATGTCACCCAGACGTATGCGCAGACTATGGCGCCAATCCTCGTAGACCGTATCCATGGGGTACTCAAATAGTCGAGGTCGGGCCACTGAGAATAGCTGAAAGGCCAGAATACCCTGTAGGGTATAACGCATATCGATTGAAAGGACCACATAATGCGCCGCATGATCGCACTCGCACTATCCGCCTTCGTCCTCGTCTTCGGCATCGCTGCTTGCAGCTCCGGGAGTGGCGCCGCAAGCGACTCGGCGCTGCAGGTGAGCGAGGAGACGATCATCTTGGATGTCCGCACTCCTGAGGAGTATGCAGCCGGACATCTGGAGGGTGCCACTCTGCTGGACTTCAACGGTGGGGAAGTCGCGGCAGCGATTCCGAACCTGGATCCCGAGGCGGAGTACGTGGTCTACTGCCGCTCAGGAAACCGGTCCAGTCAGGCCACCGCGATGATGGAGCAGGCCGGGTTTACCAATGTCGTCAACCTGGGTTCACTCGAGCAGGCGTCCTCGGCCACCGGGGTCCCCGTAGTCAACTGAGGCGATTCACCCGGGTTTCATCCTCTCCGCTGTGATGCTAGCCTCGAAGCTAGGTCCCCTGGGGAGGGGCGACCCGTTTCTCCAGGGGAGTGCGCAACGTGCACCAATGCCCCAAGTCAGTATTGATAAGGAGAAACAAATGCACATCGATATGCCAACCAGAGATGATGTCACCCGGATCGCCAGTCTGCGTGACCCTCTTTGCGTGACGATCTACGTCCCAACCAGTCCGCTCCCAACCGAATCGGAACACAACCTTCTGCAGGCTCGCGCTCTGTTTGACGCGGCGATGGAGGTCGTGCGCGACACCGCTGACAAGGACGACGCAGATGCAGTTCAGGTCCAGTTTGACGACCTACTTGAAGATGCCTACTTTTGGACCAACCTGGGTCGTAGCCTGGCCATTTTCCTGACTCCTACCAGTGCCTTGGAACTGAGGCTCCCAAATGAGTTGGAGGCGCAGTTTGCAGTGGGGGACAGGTTCGCGATCACCTCTCTCCTCCGCGCGGTCACCTTCCCGCAGGCCGCGTTTGTCCTTGCTCTGTCCCAGAACGGGGCCCGCCTGGTTGAGGTCAGCGCGGACGGTCCCGCCCAGGAGCTCCCGGTTGCTGACATGCCTGACGATGCGGCCAGCGTTTCGAGGCTCACCTCAATCGCGGGGCCGACCCAGGGCGGACGTTTGCAGGGAGATGAGGGGAGGAAGGTGCGTATTGCACAGTATGCTCGCGCCGTCGACCGCGCGCTTCGCCCCCTGCTCAATGGAGAAACACTTCCCCTGATAATTGCCGCGACTGAACCAACGCTCAGCATCTTTCGTCAGAACTCCAGCTACGCACACGTTGCCGAGGACGCTATCACCGGCAACCCTGACGCGCTCACCGAAGAGCAGCTTGCAGACTCAGCCCGTGAAATCCTCGATGCAATCTATGCCAAGGACCTGAAGGAACTACATGAGACCTTCTTCGAGTTGCAGGCAAATGGCCTCGCCTCATCGGACCTTAGCGACTTGGCCAGAGCAGCGGCTTTCGGGGCAATCGATATACTCGCTATCGACATGAACGCCGAAGTCGCCGGCTCAGTGACGGACGGCGGTGCGTTAGAGCTGGATACAGAACACGACGCGCTAGAGGACATTGCGCGGCGTGCACTACTCTCAGGCGCCCAAGTCCTAGCGTTGCGCGAAGATGACATGCCCGGCGAACTCCAGGCCACGGGCATTCTGCGCTACACGGTCTAAGAAGCACTGTGTTCACGATTGGTCATTCGACGCGCGCGTTTGACGAACTTGTGCGGATGCTCCGAAAGAATGGGGTCACCTCACTGGTCGATGTGCGTTCCTACCCGTCCTCACGCGCGTTTCCACAATGGAACCAAGATGCCATAGTCAAGTCTCTTCCCGACGACATTGATTACAAGTGGATTCAGGACTTGGGCGGCCGTCGCCATACGCGCGCGGGTACCCCCAGCGTCAATGACGGGTGGAGAGTCAAAGCCTTTCGCGACTACGCAGACTATATGCAAACACCCAACTTCCGGGCAGAATTGCAGGAGCTGATAGAAGTCAATGACACCGGCAGTACGGCCATCATGTGCAGCGAAGCTGTGCCCTGGCGATGTCACCGCAGGCTGATCACAGACGCACTACTGGTCAGGGATACGCCGGTGTTTGACATCATCTCGGAGGGTGTTACGCGGCCTGCGACAATCACTCCCTTCGCCAAGGTTAACGGACTGGAAATCACCTATCCGGAGCCGGAAGAAAACTCTGGGTAACCTTGCGACTTAGACCGGTTTCCGCCTCGATTTTCAGTCCCTAGTATCAAAGACCAACTCTTGGGATAACGCGAGCGTCGGTACCAGGAACTGGACCGAGACCACGCCGTTTCGGGCGTCCTTGTCGGTGACAGTGTAAGGGAGACGGAAGTAGGTTGCCTGCCCCCCAGGTGGGATGTCGCGGGGTTCGGTGGCCCCGCCGGGGTGCTCGAGGACGACTGCGTTCACCCCTTCGTCCTCGGGCATCCGCACGCGAGCATTGAACAGTAGGGTGTCGCCCGCGCGCAATCCCGGCTTCGGTGCGCCAAAGAGGCGGCGCTGGGCGTCGCGGGTGCCGACGAAGACTCTACCTGCCGCGCCAAATCGAGCCGCGGTTGCGTGCCACACCTCCGTGTCGACGCCCCCGGCTGCGCCAGGAGACGTATCGCTTGCGGAATCCCAGTTCGGCGGGGGCGCCGGGTTGATTGCCTCGCGGATCACCTCAAGCATTGGGTCATCGGGGCAGGCGATTCCGGCTTGGACCGGGTCTGCGGGACCACTTTCTTCAATCTCCGCCAGCGCCACGGAAGTGAAGGTGATGCGCGTGTATGCGTCCTCTTCATAGAGAACCCCGATGCGGCCGTCGGGGAGCTGCGCCGCGCACGAGTAGGCAGAACTGCCAGGCTGAAGAACCAGCTGGTGAGGCCAGGTTTCACCTCCATCGTGTGAAATGCTCAACGCAGTGTTACGACGCAGGCTCGGATCCAAGTTTGACGAGGCGAGGAGTACGGCACGGGGACCGCCCCCGTCGGCGGCTTGGCTGAGGACGATGAGAGAGCCGTTGTCGCTGGGGTCTGGCAGTGCTTTGATGGGTTGTGGGGCCGACCAGGTGGCGCCTCCGTCCTCGGAATAAGAAGCCAGGCGATGCCCGACCGATCGCGAATGCATCAGGAGTCGTCCCTCCGCAAGCGCAGCCACGGCCGATTCGTCGGTCCCGACACCGATAGGCGCGCTCAGGGTCCAAGTCTCACCGTGGTCATCACTGAATATGGCTGCGGCAGTGATCTGGTCGTGATCGCGCAGCACCATCGGCTGAACTAGGCGCCCTTTGAACCTACCGGAACGGACCTGGGTTCCGGTGCCAGATGCTGCGAAGATTCCCGAAACGCCGGGTCTCTTGAGCTGATCGGTGATGATCCTGTGCGTCCAAGTGCGCCCGTCGTCATCCGAGACGGACAACCCGACGTGTTGTACGAGGTCGGGAGGGTCCCAACCCTCGACCGCCTCAAAGAACCCGGCCAGGGTGCCTGTTGCATGGAAGGCCAGGATGGTGCCGGTGTCGTGATCAATGATGAACGACGGATCGCCGAACCCTTCGAAGCCATCTCCGGTGCGGATGACCTCCTGTGATTCCCAGGTGTCGCCATTGTCGTGGCTGCGGCGCAGAAGAAGATCAATCGGTCCGGGTAGGTCGTCCGGACTGGGGCGACCATCGTACGCTGCGAGCAGCGTTCCGGCCGGTGTGACGACGAGGGCGGGGATGCGGTAGCAGGGGTAGCCGCCCTCGCCGCCAGTTGCTAGTTGCGTTGTCTGCATGGGCGGTCAGCATGACCTTTCTCCGGGGCTGTGAACGGGGTTGCTCCGATTCTACGAGCAGGTCAACTTCGGCGTCGTCGCGGACTAGTAAAGTCGACCGAGGAGGAGGCAGCAAAGATGCAGGGTAGTGAGGACAGAGCCCTTGGGGCCTTTTGGGGATTGGCAGTTGGGGATGCAATGGGGGCGCCGGTGGAGTTCCTTACCCCGGGCACCTTTCCCAAGGTAACCGGGTACCAACCATCGCCACGATTTGGCCTTGACCCTGGAGCGTGGACTGATGACACGATCATGGCTGTCTGCATGGCGGAGTCGATAATTGCCGAGGGCGGATACGACAGCTTTGCTGTGATGCAGGATTACGTTGACTGGATGGTGCGCGGCCACAACTCCCCGAATGGAACCTGCTTTGACATCGGGATTCAGACCGCCAAAGCCCTGCGCCAGTTCCGAGCAAACCCCGCGATTGCAGAGTCCACGCAATCAGCGGGTAATGGAACCATCATGAGACTTGCTCCAGCCGTCATTGCCAGCCAAGACAGCCCGCCAGATGAGGCCGCCCGGCTCTTTGAGATCTCTGCACGCGATACCCACAACAGTGATCTTGCGGCTGAAGCGACCGTCCTATTTGGGATGATTCTACGAAATCTCATGGAGGGTACCTCATTTAGAGAGAGCTTGGTTCTGGCTGCAGAGACGACAGAACGCCACCTCAAAGAGCGTGGACTTCCTTCTCAACTTGTTGCTGAAACGGTCTACGCGTTTGATGACGAGGCCGCGAACAACTCAGGGTTCGTTATCCCGTCGTTGGGCACCGCAATTTGGGCGGTCCGGAGCACCGACACGTTTGAGGACGCCGTGCTCACAGCCGTGAACCTGGGTGATGACGCGGATACGGTCGCTGCCATCACGGGACAGATGGCGGGCGCCCTTTATGGTGCTGGGGCAATCCCAGAAGAGTGGGTTGCGGACCTGCACCGCAGGGACGACCTCGTCGAAATGACAGCGGGACTCCTGGGTGGCAAAGGAATCGTGCTTCGCACAAGGTCATACTGAGGTTACGTTCACCTTGTCATAGGCCGATTGGGCTGTTTTGACGTCGGTCATGTGGGTGGTTGCCCAGGCGGTAAGCGCCGTGAGGGGTTCGATCAGGCTGCGCCCGGTAGGGCTTAGTTCGTAGACAACGCGTGGCGGCACTTCCGCATACACGGTTCGTTTCGCAAGCCCATCACGTTCAAGACCGCGCAGTGTTTGTGTCAGCATCTTCTGCGAGATGCCGTCGATACCGTGGTGCAGCTCCGAGAAGCGTTTGGGGCCGGACTCAAGAGTTCCAACTACCAGTACCGTCCAGCGGTCGCCAATGCGGTCAAGTAGTTTTCGTGACGGGCAGTCCTTGTCGTAGGGATCCCAGATTGGCTCACTCATATCTAACCTCCAAAGTAACCTAACGATAGCTACTTACCAACAGATATTCAAGCGTTCTCGAAGGGTTGCTTTGCGGTGGGTAACGCACTTCAAAGTGCCCTCTTCGCAAGCGGTCGTGAGTTACTTATCGTAAGTAACAGCGGAATCGAAACCGCAACAATCGAAAGGAAGATGGCATGGCACGCATTACCGTTATCGGAGGCACCGGATACGCTGGATCAAACGTTGTAAGCGAAGCGGCTGCTCGCGGACACCAGGTGACTTCATATAGTCGGAAGGCGCCCGAGCAGCCAGTAGCTGGCGTGGACTACAAAACTGGCACGGTCCTTGACGAGTCCGTTCTAGTTCAGGCAGTCGCTGACACCGACGTCGTTGTCTCCGCGTTGTCGCCTCGGGGGGACATGGAAGGTCAGACAAGCGGTGTGCTTGCGAAGGTTGCCGACCTCGCACGCAACAGCGGTGTAAGGCTTGGAGTGATCGGGGGCGCGGGTTCTCTGCTGGTCGCACCCGACGGTCCGAAACTGGCTGAAACTGATGGCTTCCCCGATGCGTTCAAGCCAGAAGCCGCCGAGATGGGAGCGGTCCTGGAAGACCTGCGTGCAAGCAGTGGCGGCCTGGAATGGTTCTACGTTAGCCCTGTGGGTGGGTTTGGGGCTTGGGCTCCCGGTGAAGCAACCGGCACCTACCGCATTGGCGGGGACGTCCTCCTAACGGATGCGGACGGTCAGTCCAATATTTCGGGCGCCGACCTCGCAAAGGCAATCGTCACTGAGATCGAAGAGCCCACCCACACGGGGAGCCGATTCACTGTCGCCTACTGACTAGTAGCGGCCGCCGTCATCCGAACTGCAGGCTTCCGTGTGCTGCTGGGATTGTATTCCGACTACCACGGTCTGTTTTCGGTGCTTGGTAGCGCTGTTTTCACTGTATGAGGTGTTCTGCGTTCGCCCGGCGCTACTGCGGGTAACGTAGTGGGATGCCATTGGTCATGACCGCAGAATTCACGCGAGCTCTGGATCTCCTCCATGCGGGGGAGAATGTTTTTGTTACCGGTAAGGCGGGTACCGGGAAATCAACGCTGGTACGGGAGTTCCTCGCGAGCACGGATCGAAAAACCCTCACGGTGGCACCGACGGGTATCGCGGCTCTGAACGTTGAGGGTTACACGATCCACCGACTCTTCTCATTCCGCCCAGGAGCGGACGCCGCGTACGCGCGGAGTTCTCGCTACCGCCCCGGCCGATTCATGAAAGCGCTGTCCAGTTTAGACACGCTGATTGTTGATGAGGCTTCAATGTTGCGTGCCGACCTTTTCGACGCCATGGCTGTGGCGTTAGAACGTTTTGGTCCTAGCCCGGGTGAGCCTTTCGGTGGCGTGCAGCTTGTGCTGGTGGGAGATCTCTATCAGCTACCGCCAGTAGTACGGGACGAAGAACGTGCCTTCTTCGAAGAGACTTATGGCACTCCGTTTTTCTTCTCGGCGAAGAACTTCAACCAGGGTGCCTTCCCAACCGTTGAGCTTTCCACCGTCTTCCGCCAGCTTGGCGACTACCAGCTGGTTTCCCTCCTCAACGGGGTCCGTGACGGAGCGCTGCTCAATGAGGCGCGCGCCCAGCTCAACCAGCGCACGAATCCCAACTTTGAGCCGCCCCTCGACGAGTTCTGGCTGACACTAGCAACCACGAATCGCATCGCCGCAGCCCGCAACAAGGCGATGCTGGCAAGGCTCCCGGCCCAGACCCACGAGTTCGTCGCTACTACTTCCGGAGACAGGGATGCCTTTGAGTTCCCAGCTGAGGAAGTTTTGGAGGTTGCGGTCGGGGCGCAGGTGATGCTCCTCAACAATGACTCCGGTGACCGCTGGGTGAACGGGACCCTTGGTCGAATCGAGCAGGTGACACCCGGCGAGTCCGTTATGGTCCGGACCCGCGAGGGCGATCTTGTCGAGGTCGAACCACACGAATGGCAGATCACCAGACCCACGGTCGAGGACGGACGCATCCGACACGAGATGATTGGCTCTTTCACACAACTGCCGATGAAGCTGGCATGGGCAATCACCATCCACAAGAGCCAGGGCCAGACACTAGACCGGGTGGTCGTAGACCTAACCGGGGGAACATTCGCGAATGGGCAGCTCTATGTGGCTTTGAGTCGTTGCACCAGCCTAGAGGGACTGGTACTCAAACGAGATGTTCTGCCGCGAGACCTGAAGACCGACACGCGGGTGCGGCGTTATCTTGAGTCAACTTCCCGCCCCCAGTCAGCGCGCGGCGAAGTCTATCTCAGTGCCCTGATGGTTGGAAACGAGGGCGATCGTTACCGTCCACGCCCTGTTGAAATCGCGGTTGTAACCGATGATGGACGTGAAGCAAGCACTCTTGTGAACCCGACTTGTGACCTCTACTCGGCGCGTAGTGACTTCGGCATTACGGTTGGCGACATCCAGTTTGCTCCCACTCTTCCCGAAGCGTGGCATGGAATTTCCCCGCTACTGCAGGACCGTATCCCCGTTGGGGTCGACATTGATAACTTGCTAGGACGCCTCGACACGGAGCTGAAGCGCGGTGGGTTGGTGGTGGAAATGCCGGTTGGGCGCGAACTTCCTACTTCAGAACTACCAGTTGACCTGCGGCGAGCACTCAGCTCTGGAAGTGCCCTAGACCGCGCTCGTACCCTTCGAGACGGCGCGGAGGCACTGAAGGATGGTGCTGAATCCGCCCCGTGGGCTGCCCCTTTCGGTGCGTCAATGGATGAGCCTGGTGTGCTACTGGTTCGACCCACCGCACATGCGGACCCAGGGGTAGCGGAGCGAATGACGCTGGTGGGGGTGCAGCATGGCACTGTCACCGCCGAAGAACTGCTCAAGTCAATCTGGTCACGTGTGCTCGCGCCAGACCGGAGTTCGTTTGAGACAATCACTGCACTTAATGAGCGTTTTGGGGTTCACTCCGCGGGTCAGTCAGGTATGGACGAAGGACTGCCTGCACCTTCTTCGCTGTTGACTCCGGGTCTGCGCGTCTGTTTCACCGGCACGGTCGTGCGCGGTGACGGTGCCATCGTCTTTAGGGAAGAGATGGAGAAGCTCGCCCTCGACCATGGCTTGCTACTGTCGACCAACATGACGAAGACCAAGACAGATGTCCTTGTCGTCGCCGAGTCTGGCACTCAATCTGGCAAGGCGAAGAAGGCAGCGCAGTTTGGTAAGCCTGTAATCCTGGCTGAACAGTTTCTCAACTGGTGTGACACCAACTAACCAGGGCCGATAGCACTCTTGGAGCAATGTGGAGGACAATGATGCTCTAGCTGTGGTGAATAACACTATCTCTCGCTAGTATCGAAGGAGGGGGCAGCGATGGAGACCGCAGTTTACGGCAGGGGACAAGGATCGGCGAGGACGGGCGACAAGATGCTCGCCGCCGTGATTCACGACTACGGCGGACCCGAAAAAATCACGACAGAAGAAGTACCACTGCCTGTCCTTGGCAGATGTGACGTCTTGGTGCGCCTCGTTGCTAGCGAAGCAAACCACATCGATCGCTACATCCTTTCGGGACAGTACCAAACGACCTTGCAGTTTCCTTTCATCGTGGGTCGCGATGCCGTGGGCGTGGTTGCCGACGTTGGCTCTGGCATCACCAAGTTCGCGGTGGGCGACGCCGTCTGGACAAACAGCCTTGGCTACGATGGTCGGCAAGGTGCGATGGCCGAGTACGTTGTGGCCCAAGGTGACAGGCTGTACCACCTTGCGGAGGGTATTGCCCCCACCGAAGCCGCATCGGTTCTTCACGGTGGAGCCACTGCCTACCTTGGACTTGTACGCGAAGGACATTTGCAGCCGGGGGATAGGGTCTTCGTGGGCGGTGCCGGTGGGGCTGTTGGTAGCGCGGCCCTGCAGATCGCAGTCGCCATGGAAGCCATAGTTGCCGTGTCTGCATCTCCCGAGGATGAGAGGTGGTGTAGGAGCCTTGGCGCCTCCCTGGTGGTTGACTATCACGACGCCAACTACCAGGAGCAGGTCGCGCGCCATTTAGGGCCCGTTGACATCTGGTGGGACACTAGCGGAAACCTTGATCTTGCCGCGGTGGTTCCTCTGATGAACCGCGGTGGTCGAATCCTGCTAACTGCGGGGATGGAACACATTCTTGAGCTGCCCGCCGGTGAGTTCTACACGCGAGATATCAGCCTGCGTGGCTTCTCGATAAGTAATGCATCGGTTGATGATTTGGCCGCGGCAGCGCATGCAATGAACCACCTAATGCGTGAAGGACGTTTGCGAGGACGAGGGGCCGCAACCTATCGCCTCTCTGAGGTTCGGCAGGCATACGAAGATCTTGCTTCGGGACTCTTGCGAGGGCGGATCGTTATTATCGCGTAGAACTGCGACGAAGCTCTTCCGCCGCAGCGACCCCTGCGCGGAATGAGCCTCTTCCGCCGCATTTTCGTGAAATGCATACGTGGGGAGCAAGAGTGGCCTTGGGGTACGTACCCCAAGTGATCATTTCGCCCCCACGTATACATTTCACGATGTGCCTGCTCTAGGCCTTCGCAGGGTTCTTGTAGGTGGGAAGGAACGACTGGTAGGAAGGCAGGTCCAGTTGTCCGTGTCCAGATAGGCCAATGACGATCACTTCCTCATCATCGCTTTCGAGGACGTGATCGATCGCGGCGGCAAGCGCATGGGTGGATTCGGGGGCTGGAACAATTCCTTCGGTCCGGGCCAAAAGGATGCCAGCGTTAAAGGCGTCTTCCTGTTGGATTGCAACGGGGGAGACGTAACCCAGATTCACCGTGTGGCTGAGGGCGGGGGCCATCCCGTGGTAGCGAAGCCCACCCGCGTGGATTGGGTCCGGGACGAAGTCTTTGCCGAGGGTGTACATCTTCAGCAGCGGAGTCATGCCGGTGAAGTCCCCGAAGTCGTAGCGGTACTCGCCCTCTGTTAGAGAGGGGCAAGCAGCAGGTTCGGCAGCAATCACCTTCGTGTCCGCATCGCCACTGATGACATCTTTGAGGAAGGGGAAAGCCAGGCCCGCCAGGTTTGAGCCGCCCCCTGCACACCCGATGACTACGTCTGGGGCTCCTTCGCCGTATTCTTCCAACTGGGCTATTGCCTCTTGGCCGATAACGGTTTGGTGAAGCACTACGTGGTTCAGCACTGATCCCAACGCATAGCGAGCTTGGGGGTCCTTCATTGCTACTTCAACTGCTTCACTAACTGCCATGCCGAGGCTGCCTGAAGTGTCGGGCTGCTGCTGCAGAATTGCCCGCCCCGCCTCGGTGAGGTCTGACGGGCTGGAATGAACCTTGCCCCCGTACAGCTCCATCAGATAGCGACGGTAGGGTTTCGAGTCGTAACTGGCCTTCACCTGCCAAACTTCAACATCAATGCCGAACATGGCTCCCGCGAGCGCAAGCGAACTGCCCCACTGTCCTGCCCCGGTTTCGGTAGTTAGCTTGGTGATACCTTCTTCAGAGTTGAAGTATGCCTGCGCGATTGCGGAGTTTGGTTTGTGGCTGCCAACAGGGCTGGCACCTTCAAACTTCAGGTAGATGTGGGAGTTCGTGCCCAGAGCCTTCTCGAGGCGGCGGGCCCTCAGAAGGGGTGTGCGGCGATAGGACGCGTAAACCTCACGGACCGGTTCCGGAATGGGAATGTAACGTTCCGTCGACAGCTCTTGTTCCGAGAGTGCCCGGGGAAACAATGCCTGCAGCTCATCAACAGTGATCGGTTCACCAGTTCCCGGGTTCAGGTGCGGCGGGATTGGTTCCGGAAGGTCAGCAGCAATGTTGTACCACGCAGTAGGCACCTGGGGGTAAGCATTGGTGGACGTTGATGTCATGGTAAACCTGCCGAATCTGCTCTGCTCTGAACGCTGTAGGGGGCTGCCGCAGGCCGGTTGCGTCGGGCTGCCCTGGAAGATTGCACGGACGTCTTTAGGATAATGAGGAGATCTCCATAACCGCTTCGCTGCCCACTACCTGGCCCTCCCACTCTTCAACTGTTCGTAAGCGACGTTCGACGGCGCGCGTGCGTCGTCCCGCTTCTTCAACTGTGGTCTGAGCAGTCTTCAGTTGCTTCCCCAGCTTCTCCCAAACCTGTCCATACTTCACAAACTCGGCTTTGGCTGCGGACAGCACCTGCCACACTTCGGAGGAACGCCTTTCAATCGCGAGCGTCTTGAAACCCATTTGCAGACTGTTGAGCAGGGACATCAGGGTCGTGGGCCCGGTGATGATGACGCGTTTCTTGGCTTGGAGGTCTGCGGCGAAGCCCGGCATCCGCAGTGCTTCGGCAAACAGCCCTTCTGTAGGGAGATACATGATGGCGAAGTCGGTGGAGTGGGGCGCTGCAATGTACTTCTCACTGATGAGTCCCGCTTGGATGCGCAGTGCTTTCTCAAGTTCCCTGGTGGCAGCTGCGATCTCAGCCAGATCAGCGCCCTCTTGTGCTTCGAGAAGACGCTCATAGGACTCTTGTGGAAACTTGGAGTCAATGGGGAGGTAGACAGTTGCGTCATCGGTGCGTCCTGGAAGCTTCACGGCGAACTCAACACGCTCACGGGACCCCGGGCGGATTTCCACGTTCTCTTCGTACTGACCGATAGTGAGAATGTCCTCTAGCTGACGTGACAACTGCACTTCCCCCCATGCGCCCCTGGTCTTCACGTTGGAGAGAACACGCTTCAGCCCACCGACATCTGTTGCGAGGCTCTGCATTTCTCCAAGCCCCCGCTGCACCTGTTCTAACCTATCCGACACCAGTTGGAACGATTCTCCCAAGCGCTTCTCAAGCGTTCCCTGCAGTTTCTCATCGACCGTCACGCGCATTTTCTCCAGTGCAGCCTCATTGCTGGCGCGCATTTTCTCCATTTCAGTGGCGTTGTCTGCCCTCATCTGCAAGAGCCCTGCGTTCTGCGCCCGTGCCAGTTCAACAAGTCGCATATCCATTTGGGAGAGGCGCTCACCAAGGGTGCGCTGTAGCTCTTCACGCATCACAGATTCATTGCGTGCCCGCAGCGCGGCGTCCTCACTGTTGCGTGTCGCGATGCCAGCCAGTCGTGATTCCAAAACCTGCTGTAGTTCAACCGACCTGGACCCGGATGTTGCTTCAACAATCTGCAGTTGCTGACGCAGTCCCGCTACCTGCCTGACCAAGTCGGCGTCCTTACCGGTCCCGTTGCGTATCAGGAGCCAAACTGCCACCAGCGCCGTGATCAGTGTTAGTAGCACCGCCACGATCAGGAGCCCACTTACCAAACCATTCATCCTTACCCCACCTTTCCAAGATCCCCCACCCTAGAGCGTGGTTCCGACATATTGATCCAGCCCCACGACACGATGCGCATTTTTGTCGGGCGCGCAACCGAAGTCCCATCGGTGAGCACGCAACGCGCAAGATACGCCAAGCGTCTTAGGCTCAAGAGCAGCCTCTAAATTTGCGGTCTGCAGTCTAGGTCCAGGAGGATCGTCATGCCGAAGCGCACTGACATTGCCAAAGTTCTCATCATTGGTTCTGGCCCCATCGTGATTGGGCAGGCCTGCGAGTTCGACTACTCCGGCACTCAGGCCTGCAAGGCCCTGCGACGCCTGGGTTATGACGTAACCCTAGTCAACTCCAACCCCGCAACCATCATGACCGACCCCGTGATGGCGGACGCCACTTACATTGAGCCACTCACAGTGCCAAGCCTCGAGCAGATTATTAAGGCTTCCCGTCCCGATGCGCTCCTGCCCAACCTGGGTGGTCAGACAGCCCTCAACCTGTCGATGCAGCTAGATGAAAAGGGCATTCTGGCGGCTCACGACGTACAGATGATCGGGATTACTCGCGACGTTATTGAGCGTGGGGAAGACCGTGAGACCTTCAAACGTGTCATGGCCCAAATAGGGGTCGACACGCCGGCTTCCAAGACGGTCACGACGGTTGAGGACGCCCTCGACTTCGCCGCGCAGGTCGGCTACCCAATTGTCGTTCGTCCGGCCTACACGATGGGGGGAACCGGCGGCGGTTTTGTGGATGACGAGGACGAGATGCGCATTGTCGCAGCCCGCGGGATCCAGGCTTCACCCATCGACCAAATCCTTGTTGAAGAGTCGATTCTTGGCTGGCAGGAACTTGAAGTTGAGGTCATTCGGGACTCGAAGAACCAGATGATTTCCGTCTGTTTCATTGAAAACGTTGATCCCGTTGGCGTGCACACCGGCGACTCATTCTGTACCGCGCCAATGCTGACAATCGACCAGACCCTGCAGGACCGCCTGGAAGAAATCGCCCACAGAATCGTTAGCGAAGTGGGTGTTATCGGCGGCACCAACGTGCAGTTGGCGCATGATCCAAAGAGTGGGCGGGTTGTCGTTATCGAGATCAATCCGCGCACCTCTCGCAGTTCCGCCCTCGCATCCAAAGCAACGGGACTACCGATTGCAATGGTTTCGACCCTTCTTGCGGCAGGACTCACGCTGGATGAAATCCCCTACTGGCGTGACGGATCCCTAGAGAAGTACACCCCCAGCGGCGACTATGTCGTGGCGAAGGTGGCGCGCTGGGCATTTGAGAAATTCCCGGCAGCCCGTGATGAGTTGGGCACTCAGATGCGCGCAGTTGGTGAGGTCATGAGCATTGCCAAGACCTACCAGGAAGCGCTCGGTAAGGCGACGCGGAGCTTGGAGAACGGCCGTGATGGCCTAGGGGACGTTCCCAAACTGCGCCGCCTCGACCAAGATGCGCTTATCAAGGCGTGTATTACGCCCTCGTCCGATCGTCAGTACGTCCTCTACGAAGCGCTTCGTCGTGGCATGTCACCGACCGTCCTCGCGGAGCTAACTGCTATCGACGTGTGGTTCCTGGAGCAGATGGCGCAGGTGGTCGCCGCCGAGGAAGCAGTTGTGCAGTTTGTCGGCGCACTTGGAGACCTTCCGGACGACACCCTTCGCAACGCTAAGGAAGCGGGGCTCAGCGACGCCTATCTGGCCGATCTGCTCGGTGTGTCCGAGGCTGAACTGCGCGACGCCCGCAGAGCCGCGGGGATCGTGCACCGCTATGAAGCCATCCCGGTGTCTGGCGTCGAGGACGCCGAATACTACTACTCCACCTACACGCGAGAGCCGGAGGACGGGTCGGGTTCGACTCTCGACCTCGACGGCAAAGCTCCGCGTGTCATGGTCCTTGGTGGCGGCCCCAACCGCATTGGACAGGGTATTGAGTTTGATTACTGTTGCGTTCACGCCGCCTACACTCTGCGGGACGCAGGCTACGAGACGATCATGGTTAACTGCAACCCGGAGACTGTCTCAACCGACTATGACACCGCAGATCGGCTCTACTTCGAGCCACTCACGGTCGAGGACGTTCTCGCCATAGTTGAACGTGAGAAGCCCGAGGGCGTGGTGTGTCAGTTCGGCGGCCAAACGCCTTTGAATATTGCCCAGCAGTTAAAGGATGCCGGGGTTCCGATCATCGGCACGTCGCCGGAGACGATTGATCTTGCGGAAGACCGCGACCTCTTCCGGGCGATGATGGACCGCCTGGAAATTCCCATGCCCCAGGCCGACATGGTGGTGACTACGGAGGAGGCGCTGGACGCTGCCGCTCGCATCGGCTACCCCGTGATCGTCCGACCGAACTATGTTCTTGGCGGACGTGGCATGGAGATCATCCACGATGATGACAACCTCCGCCGCTACATGGATGCGGCCGAGGGCGGTTCACCCATCCTTATCGACCAGTTCCTGGAAAACGCCCTCGAATGTGAGGCCGATGCTCTCAGTGATGGCGTTGAGGCGTTCGTTCCCGCGGTCCTGGAACACGTTGAGTACGCGGGAATCCACTCCGGGGACTCCGCCGCGATGATTCCCAGCGTGACGATTCCCGCGGAACACCTAGCCACGATTAAGGACTACACGCGCCGGATTGCTGTGGAACTTGGGGTGGTTGGCCTGATCAATGTTCAGTACGCGATCTCGGGTGGCGTGGTTTATGTTCTTGAGGCCAACCCGAGGGCGTCGAGGACGGTCCCGCTGGTCTCGAAGGTCTGCGATGTCAATATGGCTTCGTTGGCAACCAGACTCATGCTGGGTGAGTCCCTGGAATCCCTGAACCTGACGGAGAAGAATGTCCCCTATTTTGGGGCCAAAGAGTCTGTCTTCCCGTTCAACATGTTCCCCGAGGTCGATCCGGTGCTGGGCCCGGAGATGCGTTCAACGGGGGAGGTCTTGGGGTTGTCCACTTTGCCTGGCTTGGCATTCTTCAAGAGTGAAGAGGCGGCCCAGGCGCAACTCCCAACAAGCGGTGCCGCCCTCATCACCGTGGCGCAGCGCGACCGAGTCGATGATGGGCCGGGCAGCTCCGGCGACAACCTGCTGGCGGCAGCCAGCACCTTGCAAGCCAATGGTTTCAAGCTTCTCGCCACAGAGGGGACCGCAACCTACCTTCAGGAGCATGGGATTCCCGCGGAGGTTCTTAAGAAGGTGCATGAGGGGTCATCAAATGTTGTCGATGCGATTCAGGAGGGTCGTGCGCAACTCGTGATCAACTCGCCTGCCGGGTCAGACGCCGAGTATGACGACAGCATTATCCGCAAGGCGGCGATTCGCGCCAAGGTGCCTTATGTGACCACCACTTCGGAGGCGTACATGGCGGCCCTTGGTATCGCGGAGTACTTGCGTGGCAGTGAGACGGTGCGGTCGCTCCAGGAGTGGCACGCGACGATTAGCTAGGGTTGCGCATGCTGAAGCTGATCTCGCTGTTCGCGGGGGTGTGACGCGCTATTCCGAACGCCACGGGCGTGTCTCCGTCGGAGTACACGGTTGAGTCAACTGCGAGGATCGCAGTGCCGGGTTTGGCTTGCAAGAGGTGTGCCATGGCTGGGCTTGGGACCTCCACGCGTGCCAGGAGATCGTTGCGGCTCATCACTACCTCGTAGGCTTGCTCGAGGTAGTCGAAAAGGGACCCGCTTGAGAAGTCGTGCGCTAAGACTCCCGGGTACTTGCTTGCAGGCAGGTAGGTTTCAACGTGCTGGTGTAGTGCGCCGTTCACATAGCGGAGCCGTTCCAGCACAATGAGCTCATCGGTTGGGTCCAACTGCAAAGCCTGCGCCGCCTCCGCGTTGACCGCGATTCCGTTGCGGAGAACCTGGGTGGTGATGTCATGGCCCAAGATCGACTGCTGCCTGTAAAAGCCCGTGACACGCCCCGCGAAGGTTTCCCTGACCTGTTCGGTGAAGCGTGGCTCCGTGACGAATGTGCCGCGGCCTTGTTCTCGGGCCAGCAGACCGTCTTGGACGAGGTCATCTACGGCGCGCCGCAGTCCCTCCTCTCCGTTTCCGGTATGTCGCAATGGCAGGTGATCCTGTGGGGATCCATCATGCAGGGCGTTTACATGGTGGTGTACCCAGCCTTGGTGCAACCGTTCATGCGCAAGGTGACCGGAGGCGACCAGGTTGCATTGGGTCACACCGGCAACACAGGAATCGCGCTCTCCGGCCTCGTCGCCACCTTGACGCGTGGAAAGGGAACGTCGAAGTCAACGGAGGACTTGAACTTCCCTAAGGGCCTTGGCTTCCTGCGTGACACCACGGTTGTGATTGCCTTGTCGATGGCTGTCATTTACCTCATCGTTGGCCTGTTCGCAGGACCGACCTACATTTAGAGCGAGCTCTCTGGCGGACAGAACTTTGTGGTCTACCTGATCATGCTCGCCGCAACCTTCTCTGCTGGCGTCTTCATCATCCTCGCCGGCGTTCGAGTTGTCCTTGCTGAAATCATCCCGGCATTCAAGGGCACTTCGGAGAAACTGGTCAAGAATGCAAAGCCGGCTCTGGATGTTCCGATCGTCTTCACGTTCGCTCCAAATGCGGTGCTGATCGGTTTCCTCTCCAGCTTTGTTGGTGGAATCGTCGGTATGGGTGTGATGATTGCCCTTGGGAACCACCATCATCATCCCTGGCGTAGTTGCACACTTCATGACAGGTGCTGCTGCCGGTGTTATTGGCAACGGTGCTGGAGGACGGCGGGGCGCGATCCTTGGTGCCTTCTCAAATGGCCTGCTGATCACGTTCTTGCCGCTGTTCCTGCTGCCCGTCCTCGGCGACATGGGTCTGTCCAACGCCACGTTCTCAGACTCTGACTATGGAGTCGTCGGACTCTTCCTTGGTGGGCTTAGCTCAGTAGGCGGCCAAATCGCCCTCGTCGTTGGGATCATCCTCTCGGTTGTCCTGCTCTACGTTCTGACATTCCTGAAGAGGAAGCAGAAGGTAGTGGAGACAGCGGAGGCTGCGACGGCGACGAAGTAGTATTTCGCATCTGCTTCCCCCTTGGTCGATACGGTGAGTTATCGGTCAAGGGGGAACTTGGTCTATGCCGCCGGCGCTCGGGGCCACCGCTGCCACCGTTGCCTCGGCCCGCGCCACCGTTGCCGGCGCCACTTCCGGCCCCGGCGTGTCCGCCTGCGCCGGGAGTCGTTAGCGAGCCTGCTAGGGCACAGCGAGCCGACTGGGCTTGCATAACAGTGTGATGCAGGGGTGTGTTGGGTCTGGCTGGCTCTCTATGTCTGGTCAACGATGGGTCTGGCTGGCTCCGTATGTCCTACCTGGCTCCGTAGTGCTGTGACACTCCGTAGTGGTGCGGGCCCACCACCTCCGATCGTGGATATTCCTGTCTTCATCGCGGGAGCTTCCGTCCCATGGCGTGAAATGTATACGTGGGGAGCCGAAGTAACCCTGGGGTACGTACCCCAGACCAACATCAGCGCCCAACGTATACATTTCGCGAATCGGGGATGGGGGCTGGTGCGCGAATCGGTGGAGGGGCGGCTGTTGCGTACGCGGGGGAGGGGTGGGCTGTTGCGCGAGTCGGGGGAGGGGCGTGTCTCGCCGGGTTTCGCTACGGCCTCGAACTGATCCTCTGACGCACCTGGTACGCCACCAGCAAGAACACGATCCACAGCGGGCCGATGATTGCTGCAAGGCGGAACGAGGGAGAGAAGAACATCAGCACGAACAGCAGCGCCAAGAAGGCCAGAATCAAAACGGTCGCCGCGCGTCCTCCCGGCAGTTTGAATTGCAAAGCCGCGCGTTCACCAGAGGTCAGTCCACGGCTGAACTTGTACTCCGTCATGGTGATCATGAACCACGAGGCCGCCACCGCGAAGGTCGCAAGACCCATAAGGAACGTAAATGCGAACTCTGGCCACACCATGACTACGAAAACCGCAGCGACCGTCACTATGGAGGAGGTAAGGATCGCAGCCCACGGTTGCCCGCTCGACGACATTTTCTGAAGGTAGGTGGGGGCGTTCCCCTGCTGCGACAGGGTGTAGAGCATGCGGCCGTTCGCATACAGACTTGAGTTGTAGACCGACGCGGCTGCCACGATGACCACGAAGTTGAGGATGTGTGCGGCACTCGCAATTCCCAGCGTGTCAAAAATCTGCACGAACGGGCTCATGGAGCCATCGATCGTGAACCAGGGGATGACGGCCATGATGACCGCTAGCGCACCCACATAGAAAATGAGGATACGGAGGATGACCTGGTTGATGGCTTGCGGAATCGTCTTCTCAGGGTTTTCGGCCTCGCCCGCCGTCACCCCCACAAGTTCGGTACCGCCGAAAGAAAACGCCACAACCACCAACGCAAGAAGGAACCCTGTGACGCCGTTAGGGAAGAAGCCACCCTGATCGAAGAGGTGGGAGAAAGACGGCGTAACGTCCGCCGAGGGCGTCTTCAGTCCGAGGACGACAATCACCACACCAAAAACAATCATTCCGACAACCGCGAGCACTTTGATCAACGAGAGCCAGAACTCCGTCTCCCCAAAAACCTTCACCGAAGCCAGGTTCGTCGCGGTGATGACCACGAGGAAGAAGGCGGCAGTCACCCACTTTGGCACGCCGGGTAGCCAGTAGTTGACGAACTCGCCGACCGCCGCCAGTTCCGCCATCGCAACCGCAATGTATGTGAACCAATAGTTCCACCCCGCGACGAAACCAGCCCGGCGACTCCAGTGCTTGTATGCATAGAACGAAAATGCCCCCGATACCGGTTCCGCAACCGACATCTCGCCGAGGGCGCGGACAATGAGAAACACAATGGTTCCACCAACCAGATACGCCAGAAGGATGGAAGGACCAGCAAGTTGAATCGCGGCTGACGATCCGTAAAAGAGTCCCGTCCCTATCGCGCCGCCGAGGGCGATCATCTGGATGTGGCGGGAACTCAGGTTCCGCTTGTATCCGGCCTCGGCTTCCCGGTCGGTGAGGACGCCGGAAGGCTTCGTCTTTAGGCTCATTGTCGGGGCGGGATTGCCTAGATCAATCCCAGGTCTGTGAACGCTTTGTGTACCCCGCCCTCACGGACACTGGTTGTGACACGGTTCGCGCGGGCCTTAACGCCCTCGTCGGCACCCGCCATGGCGACCGCTTCGCCACAAATGTCAAACATCTCCACGTCATTCCAGCTGTCCCCAATCCCCACGGCATCCTCAGCAGGTATTCCCACGTGTTCGAGGACGGCCTCAATGGCCGAACCTTTGGAGACACCCAGCGGGGAAATCTCTCCGTCGGCCCCCTGAGAAATCGGCATGGAGCCCGGAATGATGTGGAAACGGTCGCCCAGGTTCTCCTCGACGTCCGCCATGTCGACGGGTGCATTGGAGATGAAAAGGAGCTTCGCCGCGTTCTCCATGTTTGAATCGTTGAGGAAGTCGAAGCCTTCTATGAACTCGGTGAATGTCTCCGCCGGTCCCTCCACAAAATCTTCTGGCTCCGCAACGGCCTCCATGGCCTTCTGCTGGTCCAAGAACCGCGCATACTCACTCATGAGGGCGTGAGCGCCGGGGGTCGTGTACGTTTTCTCGTGTGTCTGCACCAAGATCGAGACCCCACGACTCTCAAAGTAGTCGATGAGGAACGCCACGTCTTCCCTAGCCATCGGCCGGGACAAAATCAGCTCATCACCAACTTGCGCGAAGGCGCCACCGTTGGTGATTTCACCATCAAACCCGATCTCTCTGACGCCACGGGGGATGTCTGTCGCTCCACGTCCAGTGGAAATGTAGACCAGGTGTCCGTTGTCACGGGCGCTTTTTATGGCGTCAGAAGCCGAGCGGAGCACGGGCGAGGCATGGTCGATCAGTGTGCCATCGATATCAACGAAAATGATGCGCTTGCGGAAGTCTTGCTGGGAACTCATACCCCCATTGTCCCAGCGTTAGCATGTTGGCACTAACGGCTGTGGGCGGACTCTCCATCCTGAGGATCCTCAGAGCTCCGGAGAAGTGCATGCTATGGTGGACCGCGGTTCCGGACATGGTTCCGGGCTCGACCGACCCTTGAAGAAGGGCAAGCTACCCAACTTTCACCTTGCCTTCTGCGCAGCAAGTATCAAAACAGCAAGAGAATCAACAATCCCTCAAAGACCTCGTAGGTGCCAACGGAGCTCTGCATCCGGCACTGCTTCCAGGTATTTCAGTTGACGAGGATGCCAAGAAGTTCAGGGTCGATTGGTGGGTGTCCGTTACGGCCCTAGTTGTCGTGATCGCCCTCGTCCTCCTGGGTGTTTTCGACGCTGAAGAACTGGGGGAAGCTGCGGCTGCGGGAGTCCATTGGGTGTCGTTAAATACCGGGTGGTTCTTCACGATCCTCACGATCGCGGTGTTCGCGTTCATGCTGATCGTGGGGTACTCGTCGGA
>RRZT011167606.1_pt1 | contig 34707 bp, 30 predicted proteins | sample 2165551 | NCBI WGS metagenome assembly RRZT01 (sample SAMN10456910, study PRJNA506462) | wastewater metagenome | biome: wastewater; feature: sludge; material: wastewater sludge; isolation source: wastewater sludge with Escherichia coli K12::gfp cells carrying plasmid... | place: USA: Moscow, Idaho...
CTTGTTGCGTGCGCTGGGGGTGCAAGGGCGCATCAAAAGCCCCACCTTTGCCGTGGTAGAGCCTTACACCGTAAGCGTGCCAACTGCTGCCAGCGCCTGCCCCGCAAGCCCTGCCATTGCTGGTGCCGAAGCCAGCGGCAGTGCTAGCGCCAACGCCAAAGCTAGCTGCATCAACATCTGGCATTTTGACTTTTACCGTTTTACCGACCCGCGCGAATGGGAAGACAGCGGCTTTCGCGACCTGTTTACCAGCGTTGGGCTAAAACTGGTGGAGTGGCCAGAAAAAGCCGCTGGCGTGCTGCCGCTTGCCGACTGGGAACTGCACCTGTGCGCGGCAGACGACGCCACGCGGCAAGTGCGCCTTGAGGCACACACAGCAAAAGGCGCAGCCATGCTCAAGCAGATGGCACAGATGCAGATAGGGCAGCCCGCATGTCCTTGAAAATAAGCCTGCTACAGCGCCGCGACCTGTTGCGCCTAAGCGCCGTGCTAATGGCAGTAGGTCTGCCACGGCTCGCACACGCTGTAAACGTAGTAGCCGTGCGCATGTGGCCCGCCGAAGACTACACCCGCATCACCATCGAATCGGAAGGCGTGCTGCAATATACGCAAAAGATGTACCAAGACCCGCTGCGCCTGAGCATAGACATCAGCGGGCTAACGCTCACCCCAGCTCTGCGCAGCCTGGTAGACAAACTCCAGCCCGACGACCCCAACGTGGCACGCATACGCGTAGGCCAATTCACCCCCGAAATCGTGCGACTGGTGATTGACTTGAAACACCCCATCGCGCCGCAAACATTCAGTTTGGCACCCGTTGCCGCCTACAAAAACCGCTTGGTCTTTGACCTCTACCCCGCCACCGCCCCCGACCCGCTGGAGCAACTCATCCGCCAGCGCAACCGCGAAAACCAAGCCGCCGCCACCGCGCAAGCTACAGAAGGCAAGCCAGGCATCAAAGCCCCTGCAAGCACAGGCACCACCAGCAGCGACCCCTTGGGCGAATGGCTCGCGCAACAACGCAGCCCCGCCAGCAAAACAGCAAGCGCCGCCCGCCCACACGCCACAACAGGCATACGCACCCCAGCCACAAGCCCTGATACCAGCAGCGCCGACCCCTTGGGCGACCTCATCGCCAGCCGCCAAACACCCGCCAGCACCAAGCGCCGCCCCAGCAGCACAAGCACAGGCAGCAGCACAGGCGCGGCAGGCACAAGCAGCACCAGCCGCCCCCCCTTGGGCAGCACCGCATCAGCCGCAGCACCCGAAGCCCCCGAAACACCCGCAGCTACAGGCATACGCACCCGAGCACCCAAGAGCGACAAACTCATCATCATCGCGCTCGACCCAGGCCACGGCGGCGAAGACCCAGGCGCCATCGGCCCCAGCGGCACGCGCGAAAAAGACATCGTGCTGCGCATTGCCCGCATCCTGCGCGACCGCATCAACGCCAGCAGCGCCGCAGGCAGCCCCATGCGTGCCTACCTCACGCGCGATGGCGACTACTTCGTGCCCCTGCAAACCCGCGTGCAAAAAGCGCGGCGCGTGCAAGCCGACCTGTTTATCAGCATCCATGCCGATGCCTTCGTCACCCCGCAAGCCAACGGCTCCAGCGTCTATGCACTAAGCCAACACGGCGCCAGCAGCACCGCCGCGCGCTGGCTTGCCACCAAAGAAAACGAGGCCGACCTGATAGGCGGCATCAACATCAACAGCCGCGATGCCACCGTGCAACGCACCTTGCTCGACATGAGCACCACCGCCCAAGTGCGCGACAGCCTGCAACTAGGCAGCGCCTTGCTTGCCGAAATCGGCAAAATCAACCGCCTGCACAAACCGCGTGTGGAACAAGCGGGCTTTGCCGTACTCAAAGCGCCCGACATACCCAGCGTGCTGGTAGAAACTGCCTTCATCAGCAACCCCACCGAAGAAAGCCGCCTGCGCGACCCCACATTTCAGGCGCAACTGGCAGACTCGCTGCTGCGCGGCATCCAAACCTACTTTGGCCGCAACCCGCCGCTGGCGCGTAACAGGGCGGGGTAAAAGTGCGTGGAAAACCTGCCAAACGCGCTCTAGGCGGCAATGGGGAAATTTGGCTATTTAGGGAAGTTTTGGCGCGCATGCAAAACCCGTAAAACCTCAATACATTCAGTGCAAACACGGTAAACAACAATGTAATTTGGGTGCACAACTATTTCCCTGCACTCGGGAATTCTTTCGCTTGATTTAAAAAGGCAGGGGTAATCTGGCAAATGCTCTACGCTGTTAAGAATCAGCGCCCACATGCGCTCAGCGGCTTTTTGGTTGTGTTGTGCAATATAGGTAATGATGTCGCGTACATCATCGCCAGCCTCTTGCGACCAGACAACAGGTAGCTTCATGCAGTTTTCTGCAAAAGTGCCAAGCGTTCTTGCATCAGTTTGACAAACTCATCATGCGGGATACGAGGTTTTTTGCTGTTCATAGCTTCTTGCACCTTGGTCTTGAACCAGATGTCATAAGCATTGGAATGCTCTTGCGTTTCAAACTCGGAAACAATGGGGTCAAGGGTGGCAGTTTTCATGATTTGCATTATCTGGCGCTATCGCGCAAGGGTCAAGCCTTCGCTTTTCGGTATGTGTAGCTCTAAAACATTGGCTGCTTTTGTCAAAACCGCCAAATACACAGCAACAGCCAACTAAAATCCCCCACATGAATACGAATCCAAACACCAACCCCAACACAAACACCGCACAGCCCAGTGCCAGCGAAGAAAGCGTAAAACCCAGCAACTTTCTGCGCCAAATCATCGAATCCGACTTGGCAGCAGGCACACACGCCCAGCGCCGCTGGGGCGGCAGCCCGGGCGATGCCGCGCATCATGCCGCAGGCAATATTGACCCCGCCAAAATCCGCACCCGCTTTCCACCCGAGCCCAACGGCTACCTGCACGTGGGGCACGCCAAAAGCATCTGCCTGAACTTTGGCTTGGCGCACGACTACGCGGGCGTGTGCCACCTGCGTTTTGACGACACCAACCCCGAAAAAGAAAGCCAGGAATACGTTGACGCCATCGTAGAAGCTGTGCACTGGCTGGGCTTTGCGTGGGAAAGCAACTTTGCCGGCCAGCCGCAAACGCACCTGTACTACGCCAGCAACTACTTTGACTTTATGCACCGCGCCGCCGTCTACCTCATTGAGCAGGGGCTGGCTTATGTGGATGAGCAAACGGCAGAAGAAATGCGCCAAAACCGAGGCGACTTTGGCAACGCAGGGGTAGACAGCCCCTACCGCAGCCGCACCGTAGCCGAAAACCTGGCACGCTTTGCCGAAATGAAAGACGGCCAGCACCCCGACGGCAGCATGGTGCTCCGCGCCAAAATCGACATGGCGCACCCCAACATCAACATGCGCGACCCCGCCATCTACCGCATTCGCCGCGCACACCACCACAACACGGGCGACGCATGGTGCATCTACCCCATGTACACCTTTGCCCACCCGATTGAAGACGCGCTCGAAGCCATCACCCACAGCATCTGCACGCTTGAATTTGAAGACCAGCGCCCGTTTTACGATTGGCTGCTGCAACACCTCGAAGCAGGCGGCCTCATCTGCAGCCCGCCCCCGCACCAGTTTGAATTTGCGCGGCTTAACCTCACCTACGTCGTCACCAGCAAACGCAAACTCAAACAACTCGTTGATGACCACCACGTCAGCGGCTGGGACGACCCCCGCATGCCCACACTCGTTGGCCTGCGCCGCCGTGGCTACACCCCCGCCGCACTGCGCCTGTTTGCCGAACGCATAGGCGTAAGCAAAGCCGATAGCTGGATTGACTACGGCACACTCGAAGGCGCACTGCGCGACGACCTCGACCCCAAAGCCGCCCGCGCCATGGCCGTGCTCGACCCCATCAAACTCACCCTCACCAACTGGGAAGCCATCATGGGCAGCGCAGACGCGCTCGATGCCTGCCACGCGCCCATCCACCCGCACCAGCCCGAGCGCGGCCAGCGCAGCTTTAACATGGGCAAACACCTGTGGATAGAGCGCGAAGACTTTATGGAAGTACCCGGCAAAGGCTACTTCCGCCTCTACCCACCACATGCATCACCCAGCAGCAATCCGCCCGGCCAAATGAAAGAAGGCAACAAAGTGCGCCTGAAATACGGCCACATCGTGCAATGCACAGGCTGCATCAAAGATGCCGACGGCAAGGTCGTAGAAGTGCTGGCCGAACTCATCCCAGACACCAAAAGCGGCACGCCAGGTTCAGACAGCGTCAAAGTCAAAGGCGTAATCGGTTGGGTAGGCTGCGCCGACGGCATACAAGCCCAAGTGCGCCTGTATGACCGCCTGTTTACCGAGGCGCAGCCCGACGCTGGCGGGCGCGACTTCTTAACCGTGCTCAACCCCAACAGCCTGCAAACCGTCACCGCATGGTTGGAGCCCTCTCTGGCACAAGCTGAGCCCGAAACCCACTACCAGTTTGAGCGCCTGGGCTACTTCGTCACCGACAAAAAAGACCACAGCGCAAGCCACCCCGTATTTAACCGTGTTACGGGGCTGAAAGACAGTTGGGGCAAGTAGCCTAAGCGTGTGTTCAGCCATGCAGGGAGGGCGCAAGAGCCCGCCCTGCGGGTTTGCACGGGGCAGATTACCAGCTCAGCCTATTCTTGCGAAGAAGGGTTTTGGCTTTTTCATGGCCAGCGCGTGCGGCCTTGCCGTACCACTCTATGGCCTGAGTGTCGCTCTGGGCTACGCCTTTGCCGTTTTCGTACATCATGCCTAGGTTGAACATAGCATCGGCGTTGTCTTTGTCAGCTGCCTTGCGGAACCACTGCACGGCCTGGGAGTCGCTTTGGGCTACGCCTTGGCCGTTTGCGTACTTCATGCCCAGGTTGAACATGGCCAAAGCGTTGCCTTTGTCAGCGGCCTTGAGAAACCACTCCAGAGCCTGGGCTTCACTCTGGGCTGCGCCTCGTCCGTCAGCGTACATTACGCCCAGGTTGTTCATTCCTTCAGCGTTGCCGCTGTCAGCGGCCTTGCGGTACCACTCGACGGCCTTGGTGTTACTTTGGGCTACGCCTCGGCCGTTTGCGTACATCCCGCCCAGGTTGTACATGGAAGAAGCGTTGTCTTTGTCAGCGGCCTTGCGGTACCACTGCACGGCCTGTGTGTCGCTTTGGGCAACGCCTTTGCCTTCATAGTACATCATGCCCAGATTGTTCATGGCCTCTGAGTCGCCTTTGTCAGCGGCCTTGCGGTACCACTGCGCGGCCTGTGTGAAGTTCTGGTCTACGCCTTGACCGTTGTAGTACATCCGACCCAGGTTGTACATAGCAGCAGCGTTGCCTTTGTCGGCGGCCTTGCGGTACCACTGTACGGCCTGTGTGTCGCTTTGGACTACGCTAAGGCCGTATTCGTATTTCAATCCCAGGTGGTTCATGGCAGCAGCGTCGCCTTTGTCGGCGGCCATGCGGTACGACTCCACGAGCTGGGTGTCAGGCTTGGCCGCATCTGCGGGCGGCGAGGGCTGTGCAGGCTGGGCTGCAAGTGGCATAGAAAGGGCGCAGGCCAGAGCCGCAGCGCTGCAGCGTGCCAGCGCACGGTATGGAAAAAGTCCATGGAAAGCAGGTGTTGGCATGGTGTGGGCTCCTTGTGGTACGGGGCTTGCTGCCGCTGGCAAAGCCTTGCAAACGCATGGCCAGCGGCAGGGGCGGTAGCAGATTTTTCCGTCGCTATTCTATAAGCCATGCAGGGCGGGCAGATGTGCCCGCGTGGGTGGCTGATTGGTGCAGCCGTTATTTGCTCGCTGGAGCCAGCGTTGATAGTGCAGTGCCCAGCACGATAATTGCCCCGCAGCCCAGCATGGCAGGGGTGATGGCTTCTTGCAGAAAAATTCGCCCATAAAGCAGCGCAAAAACGGGCACAAGATAGGTAACCGTGCTGGCCAAAGCGGGGCTGGTCGATTGAATCAGGCGGTAATACATCACATAGGCAATGCCTGTGCAAAAAGCACCTACCGCCCCCAGCGCCAGCCATGCGTTCAGCCCAGGCATCTGGCGCGGCCCCCAGATAAGCGCAGGCAGCAGCAATGCCGCAAATGCCCCCAGATTGCTGCCAGCCGCCACTGCCAAAGCAGGCACGCCGCTGAGATATTTTTTCGTGGCACTGGCGGCTATGCCATAGCACAGCGTGGCCAGCAAACAAGCTGCCATTGCCAGCAATTGCGCACTACCGCCTGTGCCAGAAGAAGCTGCGGCAGGCAGGTTTTTGCTACCCGTTAGCAGGGCAACACCGGTAAAGCCAATCAGCAACCCCAGCAGCCGCACTTTGCCAGGACGCTGGCCTAGCCACAGCCACGCAACGCAGGCGGTAAACATGGGAGTGGTTGCGTTGAGTATGGAGGTAATGCCCGTAGGAATATACAGTAGCGCAAAGGCGTAGCAAACAAACGGTATGCCTGTGTTAAACAGCCCCAGCACGGTAATAACGCGCCAATGCTTCAATATTTCTGCGCCCAGCCCACGCGCAATAGCCAGCGGAATCAGCATCAGTGCGGCTATGCCAACTCGCCCTGTAGCTACGCCAATAGGGCCAAACTCGGGGGCAGCTACGTGCATAAACAGAAAAGACGCGCCCCAAATGGCAGCTAAAGAGAAAAAATCTATCTGCCAAGGGTAAGGTGTAGCGGGGTGGTTTATTGGCGGCATGAAATATCGGTAAACAGCCTGTATGGGCAACCTAAAAACAGTATGCGTTGCATGCCATGCAGTGTAATTCTATTTATGTATGCATCTGCTACTCTAAGCATCGTATGGTGGCGTACATTGATGACGAAGAAAAGCTGTCGGTTTACAGAGCTAACGGGTGATCTGCGGAGGAGGGTATTTGATTAAAAATCAAGCTCTGATGTGTTGAATTGCAGAACCCTGTTGCCTTCGCGAAAAAACTGCGCTTCAATTGCAACAGCTTTGGATTGGTGTGCTGCGGTAACAAAGCGGTCGTAGCCGCGTATGAACAGCGCTGTAGAGCTGTGGTCTGCAGGCTCTGTTGCGCTGTATGTTTGCACGTTGCCATCATCAAAGCGTACCTGCACCGTGCAGCCGTTTGCGCCGCACATAAACTGCCCTCTTTCAATGCTGAGAATGACATCTTTGCCAAAGCGCGGATGCTTGCGCAATTGCAGCGTAGCGCGTTGTGGGCGCTGATAGGGAAAGTTAAACTCAAAAGTGTTGCTTGAGTTTACATAGGCTTGACGAATGTTGCCTTTGCCCATGTCGTCTTGTGAATCGCTGTAGTTCCATGCCAATCCCAAGCTGCGCAAGGTTTCGTTTTTGTCTGGCGCAGGCTGTGATTGCTGCGCCTCTGTGGGCGATTGGGTGGGTTGTGGCGCTGGCAGGGTGGCAGGCACTTTTGGCGCTGGAGGGTCGCAGTGCGATAGCATGATGCTGGCTGCTGTAAACAGCAAGATGCCAATACCTAACTTTATCAGGCAGCCTGTGCGCTTTTTCTCGGGGTGGCAGTGTTGGCAGCGTGTGGCGCGTGCGCTTACCTGTAGGCCGCATTTTTTGCATGTTTTGGCGGTGGGCTTTTTTTGAAGCGGCGGCTCTGATTGCGCCATAAGCAAAGGAGCTACCAGGTCGTTTTCGATGGCGTAGAGCTTTAGGCACAAATAAGCGTAGTCATTTGCAGGCGTTGCAAAAGCAACCTGTTTGCCATCAAAAAAATCCAGCAACACAATAACCAACTGCTTTTTTCCGCCAGCAAGAGCGCCTGCTAACAGGCCAATGCCGCCAGACCCCAGCGCCAGCGGCTGCAGCCGTGCCAGCAAATGACTTGGCTTGCTCGTATTGCATTTCTGTAAGGCGGATGATGTCGTGCGGCAGGTAGCGATGCTTCGGCTGGGCAAATGTTAAGCCAGTGAATTTGCTGGCCTTCGCGCCAGTGAGCGATGTGCCGCTTTGAATTGTTGCGCGTCCGATGTAGTGACCGCCTACGCACTGAACGATACCGTTTGCCATAAATGCCTATGTATTGATGCAGCTTTACTTATGAGTGCTAAGCACGATTGTGAAACGTAAGAACGCACATTCTAAACACCAATTTTCACACCGTTGATTGAGGTGGTTTTTATCGCTTAAATTGCGCGGCTAGCAAGCCCCCTACAATGGCTGAAGTTTTTTCATTTTCTTGTTTTCAAGCATGCAAGTTTCACCCAGCATATTCAAAGCCTATGACATACGCGGCGTAGTGCCCGCCACCATCACCCCTGACGTAGCTCGTGCGCTCGGGCGCGCCTTTGGCAGCCGCGCTATGGCATTGGGCAGCAAAACGGTAGCCGTTGGGCGCGACGGGCGTTTGAGTGGCGCAGAGCTGGCAGCCGCACTCATGGCGGGGCTGGTAGAAGCAGGCGTGCAAGTCATAGACATTGGCATGGCCACCACCCCCATGCTCTACTTTGCCGCGCATACCTTGTGCGATAGCGGCATACAAGTCACAGGCAGCCACAACCCCAAAGACCACAACGGCTTCAAAATGGTGCTGCAAGGCCGCGCCATTTATGGCGACGAAATACAAGACTTGCACCACTGCATTGAAGCCGAAAACTGGCAGTTGCAAGCTGGTGGCAGCGTGCGCCAAGCCGATGTGCTGGCCGACTACCAGCAGCGCATCACCAGCACCACGCAGCTCGCGCGCCCCATGAAAATCGCACTCGATAGCGGCAACGGCGTAGCAGGCGCATCCGCCCCTGCCATACTGCGCGCACTGGGCTGCGAGGTGGTAGAGCTATTTAGCGCGGTTGATGGCAACTTCCCCAACCACCACCCCGACCCGAGCAAACCCGAAAACCTCGAAGACCTGAAACGCACCCTGCGCGAAACCAACGCAGAAATAGGCCTGGCCTTTGACGGCGATGGCGACCGCCTGGGCATAGTCACCAAAGACGGCCAAATCATCTACCCCGACCGCCAAATGATGCTCTTTGCCCAAGACGTACTCACCCGCGTGCCAGGCGGCACCATCGTCTTTGATGTGAAATGCTCGCAACGGTTAGCCCCCGCTATCGAGGCGGCAGGTGGTGTGCCGCTGATGCACAAAACAGGCCACTCACTCATCAAAGCCCGCATGAAAGAAGTTGATTCACCCTTGGGCGGCGAAATGAGTGGGCACATCTTTTTCAAAGAACGCTGGTACGGCTTCGACGACGGCACCTACGCCGCCGCCCGCCTGCTAGAAATATTGAGCCGCCACGCCAACCCCAGCGCCACCCTAAACGCCCTGCCCACCAGCCACAGCACGCCCGAAATCAACGTGCCCTGCGCCGAAGGCGAGCCGCACCGCCTCACCGCCACCTTGCAAACACTGGCGGCAAACGCCTTTGCAGGGCAGCCGCAAGTCAGCATCAACACCATAGATGGCGTGCGCATAGACTGGCCCGACGGCTTTGGCCTCATCCGCGCCAGCAACACCACCCCCGTACTGGTACTGCGCTTTGAAGGCCACACCAACGAGGCTTTGCAACGCATCCAGAGCAGCATGTTGGCACTGCTGCACCAAGTCAAACCCGATGCGGCGCTGGGCGCGGCGGCGCACTAAACAGAGAAAGTAGTAGCCATGAGCCTAGCCCTTGTCTCCAGCCGTGCCTTGATTGGGCTTGATGCGCCTGCCATTGCGGTGGAGGTGCATTTGGCCAATGGTTTGCCCAGTTTTACGCTGGTGGGGCTGGCCGATACCGAGGTGAAAGAGGCGCGTGAACGGGGGCGTAGCGCCATTCAAAACAGCGGGCTGGAGTTTCCGCATAACAAGCGCATTACGGTAAACCTTGCGCCTGCCGATTTGCCCAAAGATTCGGGGCGGTTTGATTTGCCGATTGCGCTGGGTATTTTGGCTGCCAGCGGGCAGATACGGGCCGATGCTTTGCGCGGCTATGTGTTTGCGGGCGAGTTGTCGCTCTCGGGCGCGTTGCGGCCTGTGCGCGGGGCGCTGGCTATGGCGGCGGCTTTGTTGCAGCAAGGCGAAGGGCTGCCGCTGGTGCTGCCGCCAACGAGCGCCGAAGAAGCCGCTTTGGTGCCCGATGCGCAGGTTTACCGTGCCAGCCATTTGCTGGATGTGGTGCGGCAGTTTTTGCCCGCTGGCAGTGTGGCTGCCAATGCGGCTGGTAATGTTGCTGCCAATGTTGCTGCCAATGCGGCCGCCAGCAATGCCGATGACGCGGGCTGGTGCGCCTTGCAAGCACAAGCGCACATGCCCGCGCCTGTGTACCCCGACTTGAGCGATGTAAAAGGGCAAGCTGCTGCCAAGCGGGTGCTGGAAGTTGCCGCCGCGGGCGGGCATAGCTTGCTGATGGTGGGTGCGCCCGGCTCGGGCAAGTCGATGCTGGCGCAGCGGTTTGCGGGCTTGTTGCCGCCCATGCAGCCTGCTGAAGCGCTACAAAGCGCCGCGCTGGCTAGCTTGGCGGGCAAGTTTTTGTTGGAGCACTGGGGGCGGCGCCCCTATGCCGCGCCGCACCATTCGGCCAGTGCGGTGGCGCTCGTGGGCGGTGGCTCGCCGCCGCGTCCTGGCGAAATCAGTCTGGCGCATAACGGCGTTTTGTTTCTGGATGAGTTGCCCGAGTTTCCCCGCGCCGCGCTGGAGGCTTTGCGTGAGCCGCTTGAGACGGGCCATATCCACATCTCACGCGCAGCGCGGCAGGCGGTGTTTCCAGCGCGGTTTCAGCTTATCGCAGCCATGAACCCCTGCCCTTGCGGGTATTTGGGCAGTGCCTTGCGTGCTTGCCGCTGCACGCCCGACCAAGTCAGCCGCTATCAGGGCAAACTCAGCGGCCCGCTGCTCGACCGCATTGATTTGCACATAGAAGTAGCCGCCCAGCCGCCGCACGAAATCATCAACGCGCCCGCGGGCGAAGGCACGCAAGCCATACGCAGCCGCGTGCTGGTGGCATGGCAACGCGCCCAGCAGCGCCAAGGGCACAACAACGCCGCGCTGCAAGGTCAGGCGCTGGAAGATGCTTTGCACCTGCAAGCCGATGCCGCACAGTTTTTGCAAACCGCCGCTGCCAAACTCGGCTGGAGCGCGCGCTCCATGCACCGCATTTTGCGCGTGGCGCGTACCGTGGCTGATTTGGCAGACAGCACGCCAGTGCAGCGCGCGCATGTGGCTGAAGCCATACAAATGCGCCGCGCCTTGTTTGCTGCGGGCAAATAGCGGCTAAGGCGTAGAGGCTAGGCGGTGTAGTGCGGCAAAGCGGCAAAGCGGCAAAGCGGCAAAGCGGCAAAGTGGCAAAACCAGTCATCAAAACGCCATAAATACAAGGGCAAGCGGCTATGATGCTTGCTTATGCTTATATCTCCTGAACAGCCCGATGTCCGCCGCTATTTTTGTCAGGTTTACGCCAAGTGGCGCAACCAGCAGCCGCTTGACGCTATGGAAAAGCTGCTAAGCGCATGGATGCAAGAGCACCCCGAATACAACGCCGTGCTCTCGCAGCCGCAAGCCGCCATTGGCAGCGTACCGCACCCCGAGCATGGCGACGGCAGCAATCCTTTTTTGCATTTGTCTATGCACTTGTCGCTCAGCGAGCAGTGCAGTATCGACCAGCCGCGCGGCATTCGCCAAGCCATTGATGCGCTGGCTGTGCGCCTGCAGTCGTTGCACGCAGCGCACCACGCGGCTATGGGCTGCTTGGGTGCCATGATTAGCACCGCGCAAAGCACAGGCCAGCGGCTGGATGGGCAAACCTATCTGGCTTGCGTGCAAAGCCAAATTGACAATGCGAGCCTCAGCTAGCAGCAAAGCACGCACCCAGCCCCATTCCTTTCTCCCTTATGCCAGCAGCCAAGGCGGATTTTTTTTAAAAGAAAGCCCAGCACAACCATGTCGCGCCCCAAAACCTTGTCACGCACACCATCAACCACAGAGCTTTTCCGCGCATGGCAGCCCGCGCCCGCGAAGGCAGGCGCTGCACATTTGGGGCTAGGCGCGTATGCGCATGCCGCGCCGATAGATTTAAGCCAATACGACCCAGCCGCAGAGCCTTTTTCTATGGGCGAGAAAAACGGCGACAAGGCGCTGGTGAAAGTGCTGGCTGAAGAAATCGACTTGCTGCAAGACAAACTGCTGGCAGACAAACGCTACAAGCTGCTGGTTATTTTGCAAGGCATGGACGCGGCTGGCAAAGACGGCGTATTGCGCGGCGTATTTAGCAGCACCAGCCCGCTAGGTGTGCGCACGGTAGGCTGGCAAGCACCCAATGAGCGCGAGCGCGCGCATGATTACCTCTGGCGCATTCACTCTGCCATGCCTGCTGCGGGCGAGATTGTTGTGTTTAACCGCAGCCACTACGAAGATGTGCTCGTGCCCGTAGTCAATCGCACCATCACGCCAGAGCAAACCCGCCAGCGCTACGCCCATATCAACGACTTTGAGCGCATGCTGACTGAAACGGGCACCGTCATCCTCAAATTCATGCTGCACATCAGCAAAGAAGAGCAGCGATTGCGCTTGCAAGAGCGCATTGATGACCCGAAAAAGCACTGGAAATTTGCCGAATCAGACTTGACATCGCGCAAGCAATGGCGCCAATACCAAAACGCCTACGCCGCCTTGCTTGGCGCAACTAGCACACCTTGGGCACCGTGGACCATCGTGCCTGCCAACAACAAAACCCAGCGCAACTTGTTTATAGGCACGCAAGTGCGAGACACCCTCAAAGCCATGAACTTGCGCTACCCGCCAGCCAGCAAAGCACTCAAAGGCTTGAAAATCGTTTAACTTCCCCCAAACTGATGCCAACTGCATTTGCGCGGCAAGCACAGCAAGCAGTAAAACCAGCCCAGCATTAACCAAGCAAAAAACCATGCCATTACAGCCAGCAAACCCCGCACCGTCTGACGAATCCCCCATCCAATACCCGTGCAGCTTTCCCATCAAAGTGATGGGAGCCAAGGCAGATGGGCTGGTACACGCCATCACCCACATAGCCCACCAGTTCGACCCCACTTTCGACCCCCAAAGCATAGAGCTTCGCACCAGCTCGGGCGGCAACTATCTGGGCGTAACCATCACCATCACAGCCACCAGCCGCGAGCAGCTTGATGAAATTTACCGCACCTTGTCAAGCCACCCCATGGTTAAAGTGGTGCTGTAACAAGTGCCATGACGAGTGCTACGACGAGCGCCATGAAGCACCATGCAACGCCATTACGCGCACGCCTGCGCTCCTGATGCAAATAGCGCAGATGGCGCAAATACAGGTGAGTGCCATCAGACAAAGCAAACAATGGTATTCTGCCCGCTTCATTACACAGGCAAAATGCAGGTGCGGCGGCGTAGTGCCTGCACTTTTCCCTGCCTGCTGGCATAAGCAAAAATTACCATCACCATTATCAAACTACCACTGAAGGAAGGAAAAACATGAGTAAGCAATTTGATGTCATCGTTATTGGTGGCGGCCCGGGCGGCTATGTGGCAGCCATACGCGCCGCACAGCTGGGCATGAACGTAGCCTGTATTGATGCAGGGCAAAACGACGCGGGCGAACCCGCGCTGGGCGGCACTTGCACCAACGTGGGCTGCATCCCTTCCAAAGCACTGCTGCAAAGCTCCGAGCACTTCGAGCACGCCAACAAGCACTTTGCCGAGCATGGCATCAGCGTTGATAACGTGCAAATGGACGTAGGCAAAATGGTTGCCCGCAAAAACACCGTAGTCAAACAAAACAACGACGGCATTGCCTACCTGTTCAAAAAGAACAAAATCACCTTCTTCCACGGCACAGGCGCATTTGCTGCTGCCAAAGATGGCGGCTACGAAATCAGCGTTTCGGGCAAAACCGAAGACACCCTGCACGGCAAGCACATCATCATCGCCACAGGCTCGGTTGCACGCGCCCTGCCTGGCGTGCCGTTTGATGAAGAAAACATCCTGTCTAACGACGGCGCACTGCGCATGGCTGCCGTACCCGCAAAACTCGGCGTAATCGGCTCGGGCGTAATCGGGCTGGAAATGGGCTCGGTTTGGCGCCGTTTGGGTGCAGAAGTCACCATTCTTGAAGGCATGCCCACCTTTTTGGGCGCTGTTGATGAGCAAATCGCACGCGATGCCAAACGCGCTTTTAACAAGCAAGGCTTGAAAATCGAGCTGGGCGTAAAAGTGGGCGAAATCACCACCAGCCAAGGCGAGCAAGGCAGCCAAGTCAGCATTGCCTACACCACAGCCAAGGGCGAAGCACAAACGCTGGAAGTCGATAAACTCATCATCAGCATTGGCCGCATCCCCAACACCAGCGGGCTCAATGCCCAAGCCGTAGGCCTGAAACTGGGCGAGCGTGGCGATGTGGTGGTTGATGGCGACTGCAAAACCAGCCTGCCCAACGTCTGGGCCGTGGGCGACGTAGTGCGCGGCCCCATGCTGGCGCACAAAGCCGAAGAAGAAGGCGTAGCCGTTGCCGAGCGCATTGCTGGCCAGCACGGGCACGTTAATTTCAACACCATTCCGTGGGTGATTTACACCAGCCCCGAAATTGCATGGGTAGGCCGCACCGAGCAGCAGCTCAAGGCCGATGGCGTAGCTTACAAAGCGGGCACTTTCCCCTTCATGGCTAACGGCCGCGCCCGCGCTATGGGCGACACTACAGGCATGGTCAAAATCCTGGCTGACGAAGCCAGCGATGAGATTTTGGGCGTACACATTCTGGGCCCCATGGCCAGCGAGTTGATTGCCGAAGCTGTTGTGGCGATGGAATTCCAAGCCAGCAGCGAAGACATTGCCCGCATTTGCCACGCCCACCCCAGCCTGAGCGAATCGATGAAAGAAGCTGCTTTGGCAGTGAGCAAACGCACGCTCAACCTGTAATCAAGCACCAGCGCGCCAAGCCCGCGCCGCATACCAAGCGGTGTGGGCTTGGGTTGTTTTAGTGGATTTTGATTGCATTTGCGTTTGTTTGCATTCATTTGCGTGCGTTTTTATGCATTTTGTGCGCATCTCCACCGCTTAAGCTGCACCCGTACCCTGCACCGCGCAGAGCATAGAGCGCAGCAGCGGCGTGTTGGGGCGTGCTTTAATACAGAAAAGCTGGTTTTTTCTGTTTCTGAAAACTGCCGCGCAAGGCTTTATCCAGAGCTTGCTCAGGGCTTTGCCCAAGGCTTTAAGCAAGGCTGGCACATGGGTTCAGACCTTGGCAGCGCGGCAGCACTATTGGTATTGGCAAGTAAATCATGTCGGTTTCCGAAAAATACAACCAAGCCCTGCAAGCGCAAGGCTACAAAAGCGACCAAGCGCAACGCATGGCAGTGCAGGCGCTGCAACGCTGTGCAGACGAGTGGGCGGCTTACAAAAGCCAGCGCCCCAGCCTGCTGAAAAAACTCATGGGGCGCACAACCCCCATTCCGCAAGGCGTGTATATGTATGGCGGCGTGGGGCGCGGCAAGAGCTTTTTGATGGATTGTTTTTACCAATCTGTGCCCGTTGAGCGCAAAACGCGCCTGCACTTTCACGAATTTATGCGCGAAGTACACCGCGAGCTGCTCAAGCTGCAAGGCAAGCCCGACCCCTTGCAGGCACTGGGCGCACAAATGGCGCAGCGTTTCGAGCTGATTTGCTTTGATGAATTTCACGTGGCCGACGTAACCGATGCCATGATTTTGCACCGCCTGCTCGAAAGCCTGTTTAGCAACGGCGTAGGCTTTGTCACCACGTCTAACTTCGAGCCAGATGGCCTGTATCCAGGCGGCTTGCACCGCGACCGCATTTTGCCCGCCATTGAGCTGCTCAAGCAAAAACTGCACGTTATCAACGTCGATAGCGGGGTAGATTACCGCCAGCGCCATTTGGAGCATTTGCCGCTGTACATCACCCCGCTGGGCGCAGCGGCGCAAGCGCAAATGGCGCAAACTTTTGCCGAAATGGCATCGGGGCAAGAAGAAGTGCCGCAGGTGCAGCGTGGCTCGCGCACCATCAACGCACACAAGCGCGGCGGCAAAGTGGTGTGGTTTGATTTTCGTGAGCTGTGCGACAAGCCCCTGTCGCAAAACGACTATCTGGAGCTAAGCACCCTGTTTCACACCATACTGGTATCAGACATACCCAAAATGCTACCCAGCATGGCATCTATGGCGCGGCGCTTTACCCTGCTGGTAGACGTGCTTTACGACCGCAACGTCAATCTGGTAGCCTCGGCCGAAGTGCCTGCCGAAGCGCTTTACACTGAAGGCACGCTGTCGCATGAATTTACACGCACGGTATCGCGCCTGCACGAAATGCAGTCGGCCCAATATCTGGCACGGGAGCATCGCCATGTTGATATCTCCATCACCTAGCCGAGCACCTGCTCCAGCGCCACGCAAGCAGGCGCTGGCAACGTGCATTTGCCTAAGCGCAATGGCAGTATTGCTGGCAGGCTGCTCCGCGCCAGTGCTGCCGCAACCCACGCCTGCGGCGCATGAAGTGCCGTTTCTGGGCAAGCAACTCACCCAGCAGCAAATTGCCGAATGGCGCGAAAAAGTTGCCAGCCAGCGCAACCAGTTGCAAGCCACGCTGCTGGAGCAAAAAAAGGCCTGCTACCAGCAGTTTTTTACCAATGCCTGTTTGCAAAGCAGCCAGCGCAGCTACCGCACACAAGAAGCGGTGCTACGCAAGCAAGAAATAGAGCTTAACCGCCAAGACCGCGCGCTCAAAGAAATCGACAGACAATTGCGCTTGCAAGAAAAAGCCAGCGGCGCACATTAGCAGCGCCGCACAATAGCAGCGCACAGCAGCGGCACAGGCAAAGAGCGCCATGCCTGCACCAATCGGCATGTTGCAAGAGCATCGCGGGCTTTTATTGTTGCGGTGCTGCCAGCAATGCCAACAATGCCAAAAAGCCTACAACCAGTATTTATGCGCCCTACAGGCCGAAAATGCCTGGTATGGCGCATAAATACTGGTTGTGCTGTTTTCCTGTTTGCTAGATTGGCTGGATGCGCTGAATTGGCTGCTTGTGTTGATTCAAGCCGTTTTGCCTGCCGCGCAAAACGCAAGCAGCCAAGACAAGCGCAGCGCCCTTACCAGTCGAGTTGCAGCAAGTGCGGCTGCGGGGCGTGCGAAGACGGAAGTTTGCTGGCCTTGAGTATGGCAACCGCAATGTTGTCGCCCGCGCCTTCAGCGCGCTCACGCGCTTGCTCTACCAAAAGGCGGCAAGCCTCGGCCGCAGTGAGCGAATCAACAATTTTGGCCAACTCGGTTTCGTTGAAATACGCCCACAGCCCATCAGTGCAGCTCAAAATCACATCGCCCAATTCGAGCTTGTCAATGCGGTATTGGGCAATGGGCGGCAAAACATCCATACCCAAGCAGCCAGTAAGCAGGTTGCTGCGCGGGTGCCCAATCGCCTCTTGCTCGGTGATTTCGCCTTGGTCTATCAGGGTTTGCACAAAGGAGTGGTCGCGGGTGCGCGCCATCAGCCGCCCGCTGTGAAAATGGTAAATGCGCGAGTCGCCGCTGTGAATCCAGTGGCTAGCGCCAGACGGCAGCAGCAAGTGCGCGGCAATGGTTGTGTGTGGCTCGTGCTCGCTGCTAACCTTAATCATGCGGATAATAGAATGCGCATCTGAAACCAGTTGGCGCATGAGCGCGGCAGGGTCGTCTTTGCCAACGGTAAACTGGTGCATCATCTCGCGGGCGCTGCTAATCACCTGCTCGGAAGCCTTGGCACCCCCGCTGCGCCCGCCCATGCCGTCGGCAAGCACCACCATCAAACATTGGTTGTCATAGGGGTGGCGCAAAACCTCTACCCTGTCTTGCTGGTATTCGCGGTCACCTTTGTGGGTAGCAGTGGCAATATTGAGGCGATAGCTGGCCATATTGTTTTGAATAAGTAGATAAGCAAACGGGAGCGAGCCCGAGCGAGTATGTAACGCGTATGTAAATACTTGGGCATTATCCTATGACAACGCACAGCAGGCAAGCGCGCGCATGAAAAAGTAGCCATAAGCATGCAGATGTTGGCATTATGCGGCAGTTATATATTTTCAGGGCAAACAGGGTTACTTCTGGCAGGCTTTACCCAGCCAACGTGCCTTGGGCAGCTTGGGGCAAGCCAGCCAGAAAAGCAGCAAATTTGCCCAGAGGCGCAAGCCCCAATCTGTTAGACTGCAAGCGCAGCCAGATATGCGTTTTTTTGGCGTGATTTGACTGAAGTTTCACCAGACAGACACACGGCCTGAATACTTTTTAAGCCATCTGGCAAAACTGTTTTTTTATAAACCATTCAACCCTTATCGAAGCAAGTAAAACGTTGCCAGAAAAGCGAATAAAACCTATTTGAATGGCATTTTGTTTTTTTGATTTTTAATACCATGAGCGAAACTTCTTCACTGCAATATCCCATCCAATTAAGCGCCGACGATATTTTGGGCTTCTTGCCACATCGCCCACCCATGCTTTTTATCCGCCAAGCCACCGTGCTGGCAGCAGACAGCTTTGAAGGCACGGCGCACTGGGCAGCCGACAACCCGATTTTGGCAGGCCACTTCCCAGGCTGCCCGATTGTGCCCGGCGCCATCATTCTTGAAGCAGCAGCGCAGCTTGCAGGCATAGGCCTGCTCGCGGGCGACCCCGTTACGCGCAACATCGAGCCCGGCCACGTCGGCATGCTTGGCGCGGTGCGCAAATGCTCGTTCAAACGCCCCGTGTTGCCAGGCGAAGACCTGCGCATCACCCTAACCTGCCGCCGCATGGCAGAAAAAGCGGTTCTGGCCAGCGGCACGGCTGACGTGGGCGGTGTAGAAGCGGCTGCGCTGGAGTTTATGGTGGTGTACGCACCCGAAAGCAGCCTGCTCGAATTCATCTCACCCGATTCACTCGCCAAGCTGTTTCGCAAATAAACGCAAGCGCGGTTTGATTTGAGCGCCAGACACGCTTCTTGATAAAAGCGACAACCAGTATCTATGCGGGTTCCAAGCCATTTATGCCCTGCAGCCCGCATAAACACTGGTTCTATACTTTCCCAAGCAAATTTGGCATTTCTTTTGCGACTTCTGCGTACCTTTTGCGCCTTTTGCGTTCGCCCCCGTATTTCCTCTATGCCCTCGTCGCAGCAGCGGCAAGTTGCGCTTCTTCGGCTAGCCACTCCAGCACAGGCACAGTGCCGGGCAAGATGGGGCTGGCGGTGGCGGGCAGTTGTTGCCAAACAAACTGCTGGCCTTCGTGCATGTGCAGCGTGCCAGCCCATGCGCTGACCTTGAAAAAATGCAGTTGCACCAGTGCGTGCGGGTAGTCCACCACCAGCGTGCGCCAAGGCGTGGCTTGTTGCACCTCAATGCCAATTTCTTCGCGCAATTCGCGCGCCAGTGCGGCTTGCAGCGTTTCGCCGCTTTCTACCTTGCCGCCAGGAAACTCCCAATAGCCCGCGTAGCTTTTGCCCGCTGGGCGGCTGGTGAGTAAAAACTGCCCGTCTGCCTGCACCAAAATGCCAACGGCGACTTGCGTAAGCGGGCGCTTGTCGGTTGGGCGCGGTTGCACGCCGTCTGCCACCCAATCAACTGCTGGCTGGCTCATGCTTTGCGCCTGCCTGCATAGTCGCGCGCAAACTGGCTGGCAACGCGCCCACTGCGCGAGCCGCGCTCCAGCGCCCAGACCAGTGCAGCGCCTTCGGCAGCGGCAATTTCTTGCGCAGGTATGCCGTAGCTGGCAAGCCATTGCGCCACGATGGCCAGATATTCGTGCTGGCTGAAAGGGTAAAAACTCAGCCACAAGCCAAAACGCTCAGACAGCGATATTTTTTCTTCCACGCCTTCGCCAGGGTGCAGTTCACCATCAGCGCCTTGGCTGTGTTGCAGGTTTTCATGGTGGTATTCGGGCAGCAGGTGGCGGCGGTTGCTGGTGGCGTAAATCAGCATATTGCTGGTGCTGGCGGCAACGCTGCCATCGAGCATGGATTTAAGCGCCTTGTAGCCCGACTCGCCCGCTTCAAAGCTCAAGTCATCGCAGTAGATGATGAATTTTTCTGGCCTTTGCGCCAGCATTTCGGCAATGTCGGGCAAATCAATCAGGTCGTCTTTATCTACTTCAATAAGGCGCAAGCCCTGCGCGGCAAAGTGGTTGAGGCAAGCCTTTACCAGCGAAGATTTGCCCGTGCCGCGCGCACCTGTGAGCAGCACATTGTTGGCAGGCTTGCCCGCAACAAATTGCGCGGTATTGGCAAGCAGGCGCTCTTTTTGCTGGTCGATTTGTTTGAGAGCTGCCAAATCCATGTGCGCAATATGGCGCACGGGCTGCAACATGCCTGCGCGCGCCAGCAAGCCGTTGCTGCGGCGGTAGCGGTAGGCGGTAGAGGCTTGCCAGTCAGGCGCTTGCAGGGGTTGCGGCAATATGGTTTCGATGCGTTGCAGCAGCGTTTCGGCGCGGGTAATCAGGGCGGTTAAGTCAGACATTTTTAGAGGCTTGTTTGGAAAGAGTATGCTCAGGTGGCGCGGGCGGCGCTGCTGGCATTGGTGACGCTGGAGGAGTGGCCAAAGAAAGCAGCATACCGCAATGCGTTAGCCCAAGCCTGTGGCTGCTTGTAATTCGGCTTCAATTACGGCTTTAAGGAAACGCTGGTTTATTTTGGTTTCGTATAAAAACACCATCGCCCGCCATTCCCGCGCAGGCGGGAATCCACGACTGCGCTTCTTATTGCAATGGATTCCCGCCTGCGCGGGAATAGCGGTTTTTTGCGTTTTCTCTTGCATGAAGCATAAATCAGCACTTCTGTAAATGCCGATTCAGATAAGCGATTCAGAATGATGATTTGGAACGATGATTCAGATTTGCTCTTGAATTTGCGCAAAAAAAGCCGCCCCGATTGCTCGCGGGCGGCTTTGCTTGCAGGCTGGGTTAGCCGTGCGGTTTTGGCTCTAAAGCGTTAAAGTGATTAAGCAGTTTCGCCGTAAACCACAATGGTTACATCAACCACCACATCGGTGTGCAGGGCGATTTGCAGCGTGCTTTCGCCAATGGTTTTGATGTGGCCGTTGGGCATACGCACTTGCGATTTGTGCACAGGGTAGCCCATTTTGCCGAGTTCTTCGGCAATGTCGTGGTTGGTAACAGAGCCGAACAGACGACCATCAACACCCGCTTTTTGCGTGAGTTTGACGTTAGCGCCAGCGAGTTTTTCGCCTTGGGCTTGTGCAGCGGCGAGCTTTTCGGCGGCTTGTTTTTCGAGTTCGGCGCGGCGTGCTTCAAACTCTTTGATGGCGCTTTCTGTGGCGCGGCGGGCGCGGCCAGAAGGAATCAAAAAGTTGCGGGCGTAGCCGTCTTTTACGCGAACGATTTCACCCAGATTGCCCAGGTTCACCACTTTGTCGAGAAGAATAATTTGCATGGTGCTTGCTCCTTAGATTTTGTGCTGGTCGCTATAGGGCAGCATGGCCAGGAAGCGGGCGCGCTTGATGGCAGTGTTGAGCTGGCGCTGGAAAATGGCGCGCGTGCCAGTCAAGCGGGCTGGAATGATTTTGCCGTTTTCAGCAATGAAGTCGCGCAGGGTGTCGATGTCTTTGTAGTCGATTTCTTCTACGCCTGTTACTGTAAAGCGGCAGAAACGTTTGCGCTTGAACAGCAGGGATTGGGTATTACGCTTTGGGCGTTTGTCTTTGTTGGATTTAAAGCTTGCCATGATGGACTTTCTTTTAAAAAATTGGGTGCGTTTGCGCTAAAGCTGCTCAAACACTGCTAAACGACTGTATATGCAAAACCACGCTGCTGCTCAGGTTGCCTGCCACAGTGCTGCGGCGGCTGGCGGGGCTGGCTATAAAACCTTCAAACACGGCGGTTTGGCCGAGGGTTTGTTGGTCAAGCTGCTGCGCCACGGCTCCTAGAGCAACTGCCTTGATATTGGCTGAAACCTGCCGCATGGCGCCAGCTTCGAGTGCTTGCGATGTGTGCGTGAGCACGCAATCTAAAACAGGCACACCTGCGGGGCTGTAGCGCATGGGATTGCGTTGTGCAATGGCTGCGGTGAGCACCAGTCGGTTAAGCGGGGTTGCTGCGCGGGTTTCGTCGTTCAAGACAGGTTTGGTGTTTAAGCTGCTTCGGTTTCGTTGCTGGACTGCTGCGATTTGCGTGCTTCTTCGCGCTCAACAGATTTCATCATGGTAGATGGCGCTGTTTCGGCTTTTTTCTTTTGCACGGTGAGGTGGCGCAGTACGGCGTCGTTGAAGCGGAAAGCGTGTTCCAGCTCGCCCATCACGGCTTGGTCAGCTTCAATGTTCAGGCACAGGTAGTGCGCTTTGTTGAGCTTGTTAATCTGGTAAGCCAGTTGGCGGCGACCCCAGTCTTCAACACGGTGCACATTGCCGTTGCCAGCGGTGACCATGCCTTTGTAGCGTTCCAGCATGGCGGGAACTTGCTCGCTCTGATCCGGGTGAATCAGCAAAATAATTTCGTAATGACGCATGCATACTCCTTGTGGATAAAAGCCACCCGCCCAGCGTCAAGCAGTGCAGTGTGGCAAGAGAAACCGCAAATTATAACCAGTTGTGGCGGCTATGCTCAAGCGAGCTGCGCATTATTTGGGCAGGTATTTGTTAGGGGCATTTGTTTTTGTGGCGCAAATGCTACTTAAATAGCACTGGAATGCCGTTTTGATGCAGCTTTGATACCGCTTCGATACGGCTTTAATACCGCGTCAGTGTGGCTTCTAGAAGTTGCTTTTATGCCTCTTGCAATACGGCTTTTTGGCGAGATTGTTGCCTGTTTTAATTGTTGGCAATTTCGGCTTTTGTTGGGCTTGCTTTTGCTTGTTTATTTGCATGGGTTAGCGTCGTTTTTTATGCGATTTGTGTGAATTATTTATTTAAATTACCCATTAGTTAAGATTTTGTTGTAGAATTTTCCGATAGTTTGGCGGGCGCTGCAAAAGAAGCTCGTCATTTTTTTGCGGCTTATTCTTAACTTTTCAAGGGATGAGAACATGAGTTTGAAACGATTTTTTCAGGGTTCGCGGGTTGCTGCGGTAGCTTTAACCGCTACGTTTGCGGCTTCTGTCGCTATGGCGCAGGCTGCACAAAAAAGCATCAACGTAACTGACGTAACTGGCCGCCAAGTCAGCGTTAAAGCGCCTGCACAAAAGGCCATCATTGCCTGGTCTGGCTCGGGCGGCCCTTTCATGACCATGTCGGCACTACTGGGTAAAGACGTGCACAAGCACATTGCAGGCTGGGACCAAGGCTTGTCTATGCACCGCCGCGATATGTATGACGCGTATCTGAAAACTGTGCCCGAGCTGGCAAAGCTGCCTGTTGTTGGTAGCCCAGATAGCGATGACTTCAATATGGAAAAAGTGCTGGCGCTTACGCCAGATGTGGCTATTTTCCCTGTTGGCATGAAAGAAACCATTGACGCTGGCGTTGGCAAGAAGCTGCAAGATGCTGGTATTCCTGTGCTGTTTATCGACTACCACGCCGAGACGGTGGAAAACCACACCAAGTCCACCCTGCTGATGGGTCAGGTGTTTGGCAAAGAGGCGCGCGCCAAGCAGTTGGCTGATATGTATGCCGCCAAGCGCAAAGATATTGCAGCGCGCGTAGCCAAAGCCAAAGCCGCTGGCAGGGTTGCTCCCAAGGTGTATGTAGAAGGCGGCAGCAAAGGCGCTGCGGGCTACGGCCACACTTACGGCAAAGGCTTTATGTGGGGCGGCATTACCGAGATTGCTGGCGGCATTAACGTGTCTGCCAACGCGGTAGGCAAGTCTTCTGGCCCGATTGCGCCAGAGTTTGTGCTGCAAGCCAACCCTGATATTGTGGTCATTACGGGCTCGTTCTGGCCCAAAGAGCCAGCTTCGCTGCTGATGGGCTACACCGCCAACGACCAAGGCGTGCAGAAAAAGCTCGGCGAGTTTGCCGCGCGTCCAGGCTGGAATGGCATCAATGCCATTAAAAACAAGCGCCTCTACACCATTCACCATGGCTTGGGTCGCGATTTGTCGGACTTTACCGCCATTGCGGCCATGGGCAAATACTGCTACCCAGAGGAGTTTAAAGACGTAGACCCAATGGGCGAGCTGCGTACCTACTACAAAACCTTCTTGCCCTACGAGCTCAGCGGCATTTGGTTTAGCCAGTGGAAGTAAGCGCAACTGCTTGTATAACGAGCAACAAGTGCGGCTGGTAAGCACAACGCGCAAGTACAACTCGCAAATGCTCTACTAGCCACGCATCTGTAACGTGCCAAGCACGCAATCTGGCCGCCTCGCAAGCGGCCAGATTTATTAGAAGGCAAACCTTTATGAGTGATGAAACAGCCAAGACAGAAGCGCCCGCAAGCCCAGCGCTTGCACCCGCGCCTGCTGCCGTAACGCCGCCGTCTGCTACGCTGGCAACGTCGGCGCAGCAATCCGCGCCGCCGCGTTATGACTATAAAAAAACGGTTTACATGCGCTTTGTCATGTTGGTTGCGGGGCTGCTCGCCTGCGCCGTTTTGATGGTGATTGATTTACTTACTGGCTCGGCCAATTTGGCAGTAAACGAAGTTTTTTGCGCGCTTACCCAATGGTGCGAGGCTTCAGACATGGCCCGTGTGGTGGTGCTTACCTACCGCATGCCCTCAAGCCTGATGGCGCTGGGCGTAGGCGCATCTCTGGGCGTGGCAGGGGCAATCATGCAAACCATTTTGCGCAACCCGCTAGCAAGCCCTTATACGCTGGGCATATCGGCAGGGGCAGGCTTTGGCGCGGCGCTCACCATTGTTGCGGGCATAGGCATTTCGGCTGGAATGGGGCGCTGGCTTGTGCCGTTTAATGCGTTTTTGTTTGCCATATTGAGCAGCTTTTTGATTTACATCATTGGCGCGGCCAAAAAGCTCACGCCTGGCGCGATGATTTTGGGCGGCATTGGGCTGTCGTTTATGTTTGGCGCGTTGCAGTCGATGCTGCAATATGCCGCAAGTGCCGAGCAAAACCAGAGCATTGTGTTTTGGCTATTTGGCAGCTTGTCCAGAGCCGAAACCAGCACTGCTGTAGCCATGCTGATGCTGGTAGCAGCCGCCTTCCCAGTGCTGGTTGCCAATGCGTGGAAATTTACCGCGCTGCAACTGGGCGACGAAAAAGCCACAGGCCTAGGCATTAACGTCAAACGCCTGCGCATACTGGGCTTTGGCATGGCTTCGCTGCTCACAGCCGTGGCAGTGAGCTTTGTGGGCACGATAGGCTTTATCGGGCTGGCCGGCCCGCACATCGCCCGCATGCTGGTAGGCGAAGACCAGCGCTTTTTCATGCCATTGGCCTCCATCTTTGGTGCAGCCATATTGCTGCTGGCCTCCATCGTCAGCAAGGTGATAGTGCCTGGCTTTGTGTTCCCCATTGGCATTGTTACCTCTTTGATTGGCGTGCCCGTATTCTTCTCGGTGCTACTTTCCAAAAAGCGCAGCTACTTCTCATGATTCAGATTCAGAACTACTCATTTGGCTACAAAGACACGCCAGTGCTTGAAAACGTGAACCTGACCGTGCCTAGCGGGCAAATCACCGCCATCATTGGCGCAAACGGCGCGGGCAAAAGCACACTGCTCAAAAGCGTAACGGGGCTGGTGCAAGGCACAGGCGGCAGCATTACGGTGCAATCAGCCAATTTGCAACAACTCTCGCGTCTGGAACGCGCCAAAATCATCAGCTACCTGTCGCAAGACATGAGCTGTGATGCGGCGCTTAGCGTATTTGAAATCGTGCTGCTGGGCATGGTGGGCAACCTGAGCACGCGCGTAGATGCCGACGACATAGAACGCGCCCACGCTGCGCTGGAGCTATTTAAGCTAGAGCGATTTGCCAAACGCAACATAGCCGAGCTTTCAGGCGGGCAGCGGCAAATGGTCTTTATCGCGCAAGCGCTCGTTAAAGAGCCAAAAATACTCGTGTTTGACGAACCCACCGCCAGCCTGGATTTGTGCCGCCAATACGAGCTGATGAACAAGCTGCAAGAACTCACCCGCACGCGCGGGCTCACCACCTTGCTCACCTTGCACCACCTGGAGCTGGTAGCGCACTATGCCGACCAGGTAGTAGCCATGCACGACAAAGCCATCTACGCCTGCGGCAAATCAAGCGAGGTCATGACAGAAGCGATGTTTAGAGACGTGTTTCGTATCGAAACCGAAGTCTTTACCGACAAACGCGGCACGATACGCGTGCTGCCAATATCGCCAGTGGCATCGGCTTGCTGTGCGCCCGAGCCAGCAACAGCTTTGGCTTAAAGGCTGGCGCAAGCAAAGCCTTGCCGCTACCTGCCCGCATAGCCAGGCAATAGCGGCAACAGCTTACGCCTGAAAATACCCCTGTTGTACAAACGGTCTGGGTCTGCTCTACACTTCGTGCGAAAACAAGGGCGCACAAAGCGCCAGCATGAAAGCACAACCATGTCATCTCTGCCTACCGACTTGCAACAGGAACAATTGCCAACACGCCTTGCCGCTATCAGGCAGGCTTGGCAAAGCGTTATCGACCCGCTTACGGGGCGGGCGCTGTTTTCTGCCAAGCAGCTTGGCAGTGTGCATATTGCTGCCAACGGCACGGTGCAGGCCGAAGTTGTGCTGCCTTACCCCTGCCGCAGCAGCGAGGCGGGTTTACGTGATTTGCTGTTGAATGCTTTGTGCGGTATAGAGGGCATGGATGATGCGGCAAGCATGCAGGATGCGGTGCAAATTCGTTTCAGCAGCCGCATTGCAGCGCATGCGGTGCAGGCGGGTGTGCCGCTGCTTGCAGGGGTAAAAAACACCATCGCAGTGGCTTCTGGCAAGGGCGGGGTGGGTAAAAGCACAACGGCTGTGAATCTGGCGCTGGCACTGGCAGCACTTGGGGCGCGGGTGGGGGTGCTGGATGCAGATATTTACGGCCCAAGCGTGCCTGCCATGCTGGGCGTAAGCAGCCAGCCCGAAAGCCCTGATGGCAAAACCATGCTGCCTTTGCAGCGGCATGGCTTGCGGATGAATTCCATTGGTTTGCTGGTTGCGCAAAATCAGGCATTGATTTGGCGCGGGCCCATGGCGGTGCAGGCGCTGGAGCAGTTGTTGCGCCAAACGCGCTGGGGCGCAGCGCCAGATGATGTGCTGGATTATCTGATTGTGGACATGCCGCCTGGCACGGGCGATATACAGCTCTCGATGAGTCAACGCGCCCCATTAACAGGCGTGGTGATGGTGACTACGCCGCAAGACATTGCCCTGCTGGACGTGAAGCGGGGCGTAGCCATGTTCCAGAAGGTGGGCATACCCGTGCTGGGCGTGGTGGAAAACATGGCGGTGCACACATGCAGCCAATGCGGGCATAAAGAGCATATTTTTGGCGCAGACGGCGGCAAGCGGCTGGCGCAGGAGCAAGGCTTGCCCTATTTGGGCGCTTTGCCGCTGGCGCTGCAAATTTGCCAGCAGGCCGATAGCGGCACACCCACCGTTGCAGCCGAGCCGCACGGGGCAATAGCGGCGCTTTACCGCGATATGGCTTTGCAAGTGGCTGCTGGCATAACCAAAATGCCGCTGGACTACAGCCACAAAATACCTGCTGTGGTGGTGGCTGGCAAGTAGCGGGGATGCGGGGTAATGCGGGGGCGAACGCAGAAGGCGCAAAAACTACGCAAAAGACGCAAAAAAATCCAAAAAAACACTAAAAGCAAATACGCAGGGGCGAAGTAAAAATGTGGGCGTGTTTGTTGCGGCTGCTGCGGTGGATTCCCGCCTTCGCGGGAATGACGTGGAGACGTTTTGCGCCTTTTGCGCTCGGCTCCCGTATTCCTGCACATGCGCATGACCTAGTGGGCTTAGTCGTAGCTGATGGAGTAAATCAAATCGACGCTGCTTTGCTGGCCTGTTTGTCCGCGTAGTTTGAGGAAACGGTTGATGTCGTAGAAGAAGGACAGTGTGCCCAAAGTGGCATCTAGCCCTTTTTCATAGGCGATGTAGGCGTTTTTGCCGAAGCGTTTGCCTAGTTTGACGCTGCCTGAGGCGATGGCGCTGCTTGCTTCGGTAGTGTTGGCGTTGCCGCTGCCAAAGCCGATTTCATCCAGCCCCAAAGCGTCTGCCAGTTGCCCGCTGATGCCGCGCTGGTTGCCGCCAAGCAGGGCCAGTGCGGCTTTTTGCAGCAGGGCGGTGTCGGCTACGCTGCTGGAGGAGCGCCCCAGCACCAGCCAAGACAGGCGTTCGGAGTCGGGCATGGGGGGCTCGGAGTAGAGTTGCACCAAGGGGCGCTGGGCGCTGCCGCGTATTTGCACGCCTACTTCAAAGTCGAGGTTGGGGCGGATGGCGGCTATGTCGAGCGTGGGGTTGTCGGGGCTGCCTGTAAAGGTGATGCGGCCGCGCTCGATTTGCAGGTCTTGCCCGTAGGCGCGAAACGTGCCGCGTTCGGTTTGAATGGTGCCTGTGAGCAGCGGCATGGCGGTGATGGTGCTGGTGTTTTGCAGTGCCAGTTTGCCATTCAAGTGGGCATCAAGCCCGTAGCCGCGCAGACGGAAGTTGCGCCCTAAATCGATGCTGATTTGGATGTTGGGGGTGATGGCAGGGTTGGGGCTGGCTTTGTTTGTGGATGTGGTGGGGGGCGTGGCGACAAGCGCAGTTGCGGCGGCTGGTGCGGGCGTGTTGGCGCGGGCTTGGGTGGTGCGGGGTTGGGCTGTGGGTGGCGTTGTGGGTGATGTTGCAGGGGCGGCGGCGTGGGTGGTGGCACGGGGAGCTTGGGCGGCTCGGGTGTTGGCGGGTTTGATGCTGATGTCGCTGTCGAGGGTGGGCAGGCTTGGTGCGCTGGTGTTTGCGGGGGCTGTGGTGGCGGGCGCGGTGGCTATGCCGGGCGCGGTTGTGGGTGCAGGCGCAGCAGGTGTGGCGCGGGGTTGAGCAAGGGCGGATTTGGGGTGTTTTTTGCTGGGCAGGATGACTACGTCGGTATCGAGTTGCGGGGCGAAGTCGCTGGGCAGGTCGATTAAGGCGCGGTTTACGTTCAAGCCGCCGCGCATGTGCAGTTGCAGCGCGGCAAGGCGGGTGTCGATTTCGCCAGAAAGCACCAGCAGGCGCTGGGGCTGGGCGAAGATTTGCAGGCGGTTTAAGCGGGTTTTGAGTTGTATTTGCAGCGATTGCAGCAAGGAGGCGGGCTTGGCGCTGGCTGCGGTGTTGCTGCTTGTGGCGGTGTTGGTGGTGTTGTCAGGTGCGTTGCCCCATTGCACGTGGCCGCTGATGTGGGCGTTGCCTCCGTCGATTTTGCCGCCTTCGAGCAGGCCTGTTTGGTTGGGTGTGCCTTGCAGGGAAAATTCGTCGATTTCCATGCGCTGGCCCGTAAAGCGGGTGCGTAGTTTGCCTTGGCTAAAGGCAAAGCCATCGACGATGGAGCGCACGCCCAGGTCGCGGGCGTTGAGGTTGCCGTGCAGAAGGGGGGTTTGCAGGGTGCCGCTCAAGCGCAGGTCGGCATCGAGTGTGCCGCGCAGCCGCCAGCCCGGGGGGGCGAACAGGTTCCACATGCCGACGCGGGGCATTTGCGCTTGCAGGCTGCCTTGCAGGGGGGCGGTGGCAGGGAGCGTCCAGCCGCTGGCGGTGCGTGCCAGTTGGGTGCCAAGGCTGGCGTGGGCGCTGCCTGCGTGGGCGCTGTCCCAGTCGAGCGTGGCTTGTAGCTGTGTGCCGTGGCTTTGCAAGGCAAGGCGGGCGGTGCGCACACCTGCAGGGATGCGGCCACGGCTGCGCGGCACGGTTTGGCTGGGGGTGCTGCTTGGTGCGTTGCTAGCTGCGCTGCCGTCGCCCGTGAGCACAATCAGGTCGCCGCTGCTGCGTTGCAGGCTGGCTTCGATGTGCAGTTGCTGGTTGAGTTGCACGTTCCACGCGCCTGATAAGAGCATGTCGCCAGAGAGCACGTTGGTGTGTGCGGCACGTTGGCTGATGGCGTTGGCCCAAAGCAGGGGGATGTCGTGCAGTTGTCCTTGGCTGCTGATTTGGTAGCTGTTGCCTTGCTGCACAAAGCGGATGGGCTGGGCTTGCAGGCGGGTGGTGTTTGATATGGCGCTGCGCATGGCGATTTCAAAGGCGTTGCTGCTGGCGCTGAATGTGTCTGCATTTTGGCGCAGTGCCAGTTGCAGCGGCGCTTGCAGGGTGGCTTGCCAGGGGCGGCCTTGTTCCTTGCCAAGGAACTGCAATTGGGTGGCTTGCAGTTGTGCTTGCCAGCCTTTGGGCAGTATGCCTGCTTGGCCTTGGAGCGCGAGTTGTAGCGCCAAGCCGTTTTGCTGCGCCTGCGTTTGGGCATTGAGCTGCAGTTTGGCCAATGTGCCTTGCAGGGCAATGCGGGTGTTGCGGATGGTGGTGATGGCTGGGGCTGGTGTGGTGGCGCTTGTGGCTGTGGCGCTGCTGTTTGCATTTTGGGCAGAAGATGCTGCCAGCGGCTTGGCTTGCAGGGTGATGGCGGGGGCATCAAGGTTGGCATTGAGCTGCAATGTGCTGCCTTGTGCTTGCCAGCCGCCGCGCCAGTGGGCAGCGAGCGTGGCGGTGCCGCTGGCTTGGTATTGGTGCAGGGCGGGCGCGGTGGTGTATGGGGCAAGCCAGAGCAGGGTTTTTTGTATGTCGCTGGCGCTGATGTGCAGTTGCCCTTGTCCGCTGGCGGGGGCGATTTGGCCTTTGAGTTGTGCCTGTGCGCCAGGGGCGGCGAGTTGCAGGTCGGTTTGCGCGGTTTGGGTGTGGGTTTGGTAGCTGGCGCTGCCTTGCAGGGTGGCATCGCGCGTTTTTACGAAGATGCTGGGCAGGGTAAGGGTGTGCTGCTGCCATTGGCCTTGCAGCTTGATTTGTGTGGAGTTTGGCTGGCTGGGGCGTTCGGTTTGCAGGGAAAGGGCGAGGTTAAGCGGCGCGTTGTCGGCGCTGGGCTTGGGCAGGGGGGCAGATTGCAGCTCGAATGTGCCGCTGATTTTGTCGTTGGTTTTGTTGTTTGGCGAGTTGCTTGCCAGCGGGCTGTAAAAGTCGGCAGGGGCGAGCGCGTGCGCGTTGATGCTGGCTTGCCAGCCGTGTTGGGGCTGGTATTGGGCATGGGCGGTGATGTGACTGGCGGCGCTGGCGCTGGGCTGCCAGTGCAGGGCTGGCATGGTGAGTGCGCCGTTGTGGTATTCAAGCTGGGTTTGCAGGCTGTGCAGGGGGAGCAGGTTTTTATCCCAAGCGCCTGCTTGTGCGTTGTGGGCTTGTAGCGCCAAGCGCCAGTGGCCAGCGCCCAGTGCGGCAAATTGGCCTGTAACTGCGGGTGCGATGGCGCTGGGCTTGCTGGGTTGGCTGTGTTGCTGTGCAAGTGTTGCGGGCGAGATGGGGTGCAGCTCAAGTGCGCCGCCAAGCAGGGTGTGCGGAAGCGCGGGCAAGAAGGCGTGCAGGTTTAAGTTTTGCCATTGCAGGCTGGCTTGGGTGAGGGGTTGTGGCTGCCAAGGGTGCAGGGTGGCTTGCAGTTGCGCTTGTGCGGCTTGTGCTGTGGTGTTTTGTGTTTGCGTTTGGAGGCTGCCTGTAACGCGCAAGCTGCCTTCGGGTTGCGCCAGCGTGCCTGTGGCTTGCAGGCTGATGCGCAGGGTTTGCTCAGCGGGGCTGGGTGAGGCTGTTGGTGTGGATGCGGCACTGGCGCTGCTGGTAGCCAAAGCAGGTGCGGCAGGCACGGGCAGGGTGGCGCTGGCTTGCAGGTGCAGCGGCATGGGCGTTTGCCCGCCGAGTGTGGCTTGCAGGCGCAGGCGGCTGGCGCTGCTTGGTGTATTGGTTGGCGTGGTGGCTGATGCGGCAGTGGCGGGTTGCCACTGCACGGAGTTGATTTCAAGGCGGTGCTGGGCTTGGGGCTGGCTGTAGCGGTAGCGGCCTGCAAGCTGATGCAGGGTGGTGGTTTTGGCTGCAACGGCTGATGGTGCAGCGCTGGCTGCGGTGGCGCTGGAAGATGTGGCAGCACTTGTGGCGGCGCTTGCGGGCGGGTTTGCAGGGGTGGCTGGCAGAAGCAGGGCATCGATGGCGAAGGGGGCATCAACGCTTACGGGCAGGGTGAGCGAGCGCAGTGGGGGGCTGCTGTCTGCGTGCGGGGGGCGGGTGTCGGCATAGGTGAGGCTACGGATGTGCAGGCGGCGCAGGCGCGTGGCGCGGTGGCGCAGTGCGGTCCAGTCCCAAGCGATGTCGATGTGCTCGAATGTGAGGGTGAGTGCGCCGCTTGGTGTGGGTGCGTTGGCGTTGGCTGGGGCGGGAGCGTGTTGGCGGTAGATGAGTTTGTCGATATGCCCGCCTTGGAGCAGGTTGCCACGCACGCCTTCTACTTGCAGGCTGCTGCCTGCGGGCATGTGGCGCTGGAGCAAGGCGAGTGCTTGCGCCAATGATTGCTGTGCGCCCAGCCAGCACCATAGCCCGATGGCGGATAGCAGCAGCACCACTGCCGCGCCCAGCGCCAGCCGCGCGCTGGTGCGTAGCAGGCGCGGGCGGCGGGCGGGCGCGGGTGGCTGGGTGGCGGGTGTTGTGCCTGTTGCTGTATCTGCCGCTATGCCAGTGTCAGTGCTAGCAGGTGTGTGGGGGTGCTGCTCGTGTTGCATCAGAAGTTAAACCCCAAGTTCATATGCAGGCGCAGTTTTTTGTCTTGCAAGCCGTAGGCCAGTGCCAGTTGCACGGGCCCTACGGGGCTGCGCCAGAGTGCGCCTGCGCCTGCGCCGTATTTGAGTTTGCGCAGGCCAGCGGGTGTGTCGGCGACGTTGCCTGCGTCAAGAAATATAACGCTGTCCCAACTGGTGGGGCGGGCGTTGGCGTAGATGGGGCGGCGGTATTCGACGCTGCCCGAGAGCATGTAGCGCCCTGGCAGGGTGATGCCGTTGTGGTCTACGCCGATTTGCTGGTAGCCATAGCCGCGCACGGTGGCGTTGCCGCCCGTGAGGAAAAGCAGGTTGGGCGGGATGGTGGCATTGCGCCTGCTCCATAGGGCGGCTGATTCAACGCGTAGCACCAGTTCGCCGTTTTTGCGCGTTTTTGGCGGCGGTATGGCTGCTGTTGCGGTTGTTTGCGGGGTTGCGCTGGGCTTGCCTGTGACGGCTTCGCGTATTTCGCCAGGCAGGGGCAGGGCTTGTAGCAGCGACGCGCCCAGACTTTCGTCTAACGACAAAAAGCCTTGGTAGCGCGCACTGGCACGCGCAAACGGGGCGCGTTGGGGCGACTGCGTAATGCCGCCGCCTGCTTCCATGCCTATGCCGTAGCCGCTGGTGGGCATGGTCGGGTTGTTGAACTGGTGCAGCGCCCAGATGTAGTTGGCACTGAATGCGCCTGCGCTTTTGATGACGGCTGAGGCGTAGTCGGCGCGGCTGTGGTCGTATTGCAAGTACCAGGTGCGCTGTATGCGCCCCAGGTTTTTGGTGCGCCCGAGCCGCATTTGCCATGTGTTTTGCACGGTGGAGTCAAACGTTTCGCGCGTGTATGAGCCGTTAAGCAGCCATTGCCAGAGTTTTTCATCTGGGGGCGAGAGCAGGCTGCTGGTGAAGGTTTGCTGGTCGCGGTTCCATTTGAGTTTGCTCAAGCCCCGCCAGCCCAGCGCGGGCAAGCGGTTGTGGGTGTGCTCGATAGATGCGCCCGGGCCGCTGTCGGTGTTAAAGCCTGCGCCAAGCACCAGTTTTTGCAGAGGTGCTTCTTGCACATTGACCAGTACGGGTGCGGCTTGCGGGCTGGCCTGTGGGCTGGCCTGTGGGCTGGTGTCAATCGCCACAGTTGCGCCACTGTAGTAGCCGCTATCGAGCAGGCGGCGCTGGGCGGCTTGCATGTCGCTTTGGCGGTATTCGGCAGCCAGCGGGGTTTGTGCCAGCCGCTGGGCAATGGCCGCATCGTAGCGGGCAGCGCCAAGCACTTGCACTGCGCCGTAGCGGTAAACGGGGCCGCAGTCGTAGAGCGCGTGCAGTTGTGCGGTGTTGCTATCGGGGTCAATCTCGGCCTTGCTGCTTACGAGCCGCGCCGTGGCAAAACGCTCGGCCTGCAAGGTTTGCAGCACGTGTGCTTTAGAGCTGCTCCAGCCCGCTTGGGTAAAGGCTTGCCCGGGCAGCAGCTCCCAGTCGTAACGCGCTTGCGCCAGTTGGGTGTGGGCGGGGGTGTAGGCAAGGGCGGCATCGTCAAAACGCAAATCAAGCTGGCTAACGGTGGTGCGCGTGCCGGGGTTGATGTGGATGCGTATGGTGGGGCGGCTGGGGCGAACGTCTGCCTGTGTTTTCTGCGCTGCATCAGCCAGCAGGGTGTGGCTGATTTCAGGGGTGAAGTAGCCTTCGGTAGCCAGAAGTTGGCGGATTTGCGCTTCAGAGCGTTCAATCAAAAGCCCGAGCTCGGCGTTGTCCAAATCGGCAACTTGCTGGTAGCGTTTGAGGTCTAGAAAATGGTCAATCAGCCCATAGACTGTATCGGGCGCATCAAGCTGCACGGTAAAAGCCAATTCGCCCGTAGCGGGTGATGCATCGGGAAAGTCGGCAACGGCTGCGTCGCTTGCGGGCTGGTTTGCTGCGGGGCTTGTGGCGGGCGCTGCAATGGGGGCTGCCATAGTTGGCGCTAGAGGCAGGGCTGGCGCTGTTGCGTCTGATGCGGCGCTTGCAGGCACGGGCAATTTGTCTGCTGCATGGGCGCAGAGGGGCAAGGCCGAAGCAGCAGCCCAGAAAATTGTGTGCGCCAACGCGCCAGCCTTATTGCCCCACACCCGATACAGCCCTTATTCAAACAAGCCTGCAAACCCCGCGCTCGCCTTGGTAACAGTGGATTATCGCGGCATTGGGCGGGGTGTTTGGAGAAACCCGTTTTTTGC
>RRZT011668284.1_pt1 | contig 34682 bp, 32 predicted proteins | sample 2165551 | NCBI WGS metagenome assembly RRZT01 (sample SAMN10456910, study PRJNA506462) | wastewater metagenome | biome: wastewater; feature: sludge; material: wastewater sludge; isolation source: wastewater sludge with Escherichia coli K12::gfp cells carrying plasmid... | place: USA: Moscow, Idaho...
CCTTTGAATCGAAGCGAGACACGAGTCGGGTAGGGGCGGCCTTTCGTCGTCATGGGAGCAATGATGACCGTGTCTATGTGCTGATTCATTTCCTCCGGGGAAATGATGAGACAGGGGCGGGTCTTACGGATCTCACGTCCTTGTGTAGGATCGAGACGGACGAGAAAGACATCGAAGCGGGACACTACCATGTCCATTCGCTCCGATCCCATGTAGACATCGCTGCAGATTCTTCATCCAGCAGGTGGTCATCCCCGTGTCGATGCATCTGCTCAAACGCTTGACGCCAGCCGGCGCGCGGTTTGGATGCCGCACGAATAACCAATTGTCCGTGCTGAATCTCCAGATCGACGTCTCCGTGCAGGTGACACTGTTCAATGACAGATTTCGGAATCCGGATGCCCTGGGAATTGCCGATTCGCACAACACGAGCTTTCATTGCGATTTCCTCCCCTGCCTTGCTGAACTCTTGTGTAATTACATTGGCACTACCCGCTCTGTCAAGAATTCATACCACCGCCTCACTCCCTCAACCCCTCGCTCGCATCGATCTTCATCCACATCACGCCGCCACCAGCAACGAGGCGGTCCAACCCCAGTGGTCGGCGAACCAGGGCGTGAGGGGCAGGGAAAATGAGACGTAAAAATGTACAGGGAGTCTCCTAGGCCCCCCATGTGCTGCAACATCAGGAAATGGCTGGTATGGCGCAGGAGATAGAACGGGTGCTCCAGTCGCCGACAGAAGTGCGGCTTTCACGGTTCGACCGGGCGGTGCGGTTATTTTATGAGCGCTACGCCAAGACGAAGGATGGTGGGAAGTGGCTCTGAGTCGTGGTAACCTGGAAAGCCTAGGCAAGGACAACGGCGAAGGGGAGACAGGAAGCCATACCTCCCGCTGCTGCCCGACGATGAGCCTACCCGCATTATTTCGCCTTCCATCCCGAGTGCATCGGGGCTATGATCGCCGCATGCCTTCCATGGTCCCCCCATTTACCGCCACCCAGGCCGCCGTCCTGAAGAACTTTCTCGCATCGCCCCAGCGCCCGACCGGCACGCTAACGTATCCACAGCTGGCAGGATTTCTGTTCAGCCTCGCGAACGGTCCGGAATTAATCCCGCCATCGGAGTGGATACCGATGGTATTCGATGATCATGACGCCGGCTACGACACACAAGCTGAGGCAGAGCAGGTGCTTCAGGCCATGATGGCACTCTATAACGACTGTGCCCGGCAGTATTTTGCTGATCGTCCCACGCTTCCACCTGGCTGCGACATCAGACCGGCCCCCCTCGATAATCTGGAGCCCGACGCACCGCTGAGCCACTGGGCACAGGGGTTCGGCATGGGCCATGACTACCTGGTGGAATACTGGGACGAATTCACCCCGGAGGAACTCGATGAAGCGCTGGGAGCCGCGCTGATGACGTTGACCTTTTTTTCCTCTGCCAGCCTGGCCAGGGCCTACCATGAAGAAGGCAAGGCCGGCACAAGCCTCGCGCAGTTGGCCGGAACCGTCCTCGACATCTTTCACGATGCCCTGGGTGAGTACGCGCACCTCGGTCGCGCAATCTATCAGGGACGGCGCGAAGCGGGCGATCTCAGCCCTGCACCGACGACCGGCCGGAAAGTCGGGCGCAACGATCCCTGTCCATGCGGCAGCGGCAGCAAGTTCAAGAAATGCTGCGGGGCGACATGACTCAGTGCCGGGACGTATCCTCGGGTGCGGAAACACCACCGGGGCATCTCGTGGGCAGGTGCCTCTTCACGGCGATACTCCGCAAGCTTGCGACCGGTCTCGTCTCCTTTCACTCCCTCACCCCTCCGTCGGATCGACCTTCATCCACTAGCGACACCCTCCAACCCCAGTGATCGGCGAGCCAGGGCGTGAAAGTATGAACAGTGGCGGCGCTTCACTTCACCACAGAGCACAGCCTAATGGTCGGGGAGAGCGAGCCGCGGAACTAACCGAGATCCATCACTTCTTTGAGAGCGTGGGTTATGGCCCTGAGTTGGATCGTGGTGAGACGGGTCAACGGACCTTCGATCAATCGTTGGTTATCGATCGCGCGGAGTTGATCCAACAGCAGATCGGAGTCTCTCCGAAGTTTGCCCTGAGCGGCAATTCTGAGACGGAGCGGTTCCGCGTCGTCAATGAGCTGGGTGGCAAGGGGAATGATCAGGGTGGAGGGATGTCCGGCATCGAGCAACGCTTGGGCTTGGACGATGAGCACGGGTCTGGTCTTTCCCGGTTCCGTCCCACGGCGAGGATTCAAGTCGGCAAGCTAAATCTCGCCGCGCTTACGCATAAAGGTCTGTCTCAATGGCATCAAACTCCCCGTTGATGCGCATACTTTGGTCGCGCACCTTATACGAGGCCTTGGTGAGACGATCGACACGAAGCCTTCGCTCGGTTTCGAGGTTCATGCGTTCCAAGGATTGCCGGATATAAGCCGCCCTCGATATATGGAGGGCCTGGGCGTAACGCGTGCAACGCTTGAGCAATTCGTCCGGCAAGGTCACCGTAATGGTACTCATCGATACCTCCAGCAACTATCGGAACCCGATATCATGTCATACTAAATCGAGGATGAGCGACGGCGCAAACAGTCCCGCATCCGCCTTCGTTATGCGCCAAGCCAATCCCTCGCCGTCCGCCTCACTCCCTCAACCCCTCGCTCGCATCGATCTTCATCCACATCACGCCGCCACAGAGGGCGATGAGCGCGGCCACGAGTAACGAAGCCGTCCAACCCCAGTGGTCGGCGAGCCAGGGCGTAAGGCTCGGAGAAATGACGCCGCCTACGTGCGCGCCCATATTCATCACGCCCGACAGGGTGCCCGCATGCGTCTTGGAGAGATCGGTCGTCACGCTCCAGTAGGCCCCGACGGTGAAATACAACCAGCCGGCACCCAGCGAGAGAGAGGCGATGGCCACGGCCTGTGAGTCGGCCCAGGCGCCGACGGCGATCAGTCCACCGGCCAGCCCCATGCCGATCATGCCGACGATCATTCGAGCCTTCGTCAGACCGAGGGTCGAGACCAGGCGATCCGTGGTCCAGCCGCCGAGCGGGCAGAAGACGAGGATCGCCACGAAAGGTGCAGCCGCAAGCCAGCCGCCACGCAACAGATCGATGCCGCGGACGTTCACCAGGTAGAGATAAAACCAGGACATATAAATGTAGGCGACGTAACCCAGGCAGGCGTAACTCAACACCAGCCAGCGCAGGGATGACGAAGCGGCGAATTGCCGCCAGGGAACGACTACGCGCGGGTGTATGGACGCCACGCCATCCGCCGCTTTCTGCTCTCGGGAGCAGAGCACCCATAACAGGGCCACCACCAGACCGATCAACGCGGAGAGGTAGAAGACCGTCTGCCAGTGGTAATTCACCATGACCCAGGAGGCGAGGGGAGGGGTGATCGCGGCGCCGATGCCGATGCCGCCGATGGCAATGCCGATGCCGAGTCCACGTTGCGCAGGCGGAATCCAATCGGCCACGGCCCGATTGAAATTCGGCAGAGCCACCGCTTCTCCGACACCGAGGAGAAAGCGCACGACGATCAGCGCACCGACCGTCCCGACCATGGCGGCCAACGGCAGGGTTGCGGCCACCGCCGTCAAGGCCGTGAACAACGACCACCAGACCAGCGCACCCGCCAGCACCACCCGGGCTCCCCAGCGATCGCCCAGCCAGCCGCCTGGAATCTGGCAGAGCGCGTAACCGAACACAAAGGCGGAAAAGATATAGCCCATGTCCTGGTCGGTGAGGCCATAGGCGGGCATCATCTGTCTCGCGGTGACGGAGATGTTGACCCGGTCCATGTAGGTCACGGCGCTGATCGCGAACAGGAGCCCGAGAATGCCCCATCGCGGTTGTGTCGTCGCTCTGCCTGCTCCCACGCGTACCCCCGGTTTTTACTCACCCGTCAGAAAGCGAGGCATTATAGACCGGCACGCATCAACCGACGAAAGGTATTTGCGATCCCCAACGAGATACGGTCTCCTACCGTTTCACGTCACACGTGTGACGCCTCACGTTTCACCTTTCTCGTTTCACGTTTCACGCCCGATAGCGCCTCTCTGCCGTATGGATTTCCCTCTCATGCATCCAGTACACTCAGATTTTGACCTACCTGATGGAGGTGGAGTGAGGGTTCGTCCGCGCGTTGTCGTGTTATCGCTGCTCGGCCTGGTGGTCGTGGGTGCGCTCCTTCTCCTCTATTCGCGCGAGTTGTTCGGCGTCGACGTCATCAAGAATTTCTTCCTCCAGCAACTCGAAACCAGTCTGCGGCGCAAGATCGAGGTCGATCGGATCAAGCTGGTCGTCCTGCCCAGCGTCCGGCTCGAACTCTCCAATGTGGGTGTCTATGGTCACGACGACCCGACCCACGTCGTCTTCCAGGCCAAAGAAATCGACATCGTCCTGCGCCTCTTGCCGCTGCTGAAGAAGCAGGTCGTGGCCAAACGAATCTTTCTCGACGAGCCGACCGTCACGCTGATCCGCAATCGCTCCGGCCATTGGAATGTGCTCGCCGGGCTCCCCTCTGCGGCCAAAGACGAATCGGCCTATCAGATGTTCAGCCGTCTCCTGCAAATCCGTGAGGCCACGATTCAGCAGGGGCACATCACGATCACGGACGAGGCCCGTCCGGACGGCGTCCGCACCACGAAGCTGGAAGCGGTCGAAATGGCATTGAAGGTCTATCCTGGCAAGGCCCAGGGAGACTTGCACATCTCCGCCTCTTTGCCCGCAGAAGCGGCCCCTTCTTCATTTTCCCTCACCGGCACCATCGGCTTGAGCGAATCCTCTTCGTCGCTGGCGGCGGAAGAACCCTATTCCGTCCATCCCGCGTTTCAGTTCGACGGCGAGATCGAAACCACCAACCTGCGCCTGCGCGAAGCGGCCGACTTCTTCGGCCCGCGCCCCGTGCCCGCTCAACTGCAGGGTGGCGCCAATCTGCAGAGCCGCATCCGCGTGGCGCCCGGCGTGGCCGGGTATGACGTGGTGCTCACGGAGATCGCCGCCAATGTCGATCAACTGGCGATCACCGGCAAGGCGAACATGGCGGGACTCCTGACCTCGCAACCCACGTTCTCCATCACCTTTGCGTCGCCCACCATCGATCTCAAGACGCTGTTCGCCCGCATGCCACCGCAATGGATTCATCCCCAATTGCCCGGCATCGTCGAACAGCGCCAACTGGGCGGGACGGTCGAAATCGTCTCGGCCACGCTGACCGGCGCCACCGCGCCCAGCCCGCAACTGTCGCTCACAGGCGACTTCCGGATTGAGAAGGGCACGGCGCTGATCGGAAACGACCGTGTGCCGACGCAGGATCTGTCCGCCACCATCTCCGTCGAGCCGGGACGTATCCGGGTCGGAAAGGTGACGGGGAGCTACGGGTCCCTCCAGATGACCGACGGAAAAGCCGTGGTGTCGTTCTTGGATGAAGGGCCCTGGATGGAGCTGGACATCAGCGGCAACATGACGGCGGCGGATCTGGTGAAATTTTTGACCAAGACGATCCGTGCGGACCGGTTGACCTCGCTGCTCGCGCAATCGCGTGAGATCGAAGGCCAAACGCATCCGACCTTCCGCCTCGTCGGTCCGCTGGACAAACCGGAAGGCATCACGTTCGCAGGCGGGGAAGTGCTGGCCGAGCAGGTCAGCCTGGTGAATCCCTCCCTGCCCCAACGGCTCACGGCCATGCACGGGCGCATCCTGTTCTCGCAAACCGGCGGAGCCCAATTCGATCAAGTCACCGCCAACGTGGGCGAGACGCAACTGCAGTTCAACGGCATGATCAGCGGCGGCACGCCCAGCGTCTTTCAGGATTTTGTCATCCGCGCCAAGGGCAGCGCCGCCCAACTTCGCCAGATGGTCTCTGCCGGAACCTTCCCCGACGATCTCCTCTATGGCATGGTCAACGCGAAAGTCCAGTTATCCGGGGCCTCCGGTGCGCCGCACCTACGCGGGGAGATCGGCCTGAACGACGCCAAACTCGTACTGCCGATGGTCGGAGAAAAACCGTTCGGCTCACCGGCCTCCCTGGAGCTCGATGCCGATGTCACACGGGGAGTCGGCTTGGTGATTTCCCGCATGGAGCTCGTGGTACCGCCGTTGCGGTTGCCCTTGAAGGGACGCATCACCTTGGGCGATCAATTTTCGATCGACGCCTCACTCGCTTCCGGAACGGTCTCATTGTCGAGCCTTCCCGAATGGATCTACCGCAGCGGGTTCGAGGCGGGAAATCTCGAAGTTTCCATGGATGTGAAGGGCACGGATGCCGAATGGAGAAACTGGCGCACGGGCGGATGGCTGGCGCTCACCAACGGCCTGATGTCAGTGAAGGGCGTGGACGGCCAGGTCGAGGATATTTACCTCCGGCTGAAATTCTCGAAGAACATCGCCGATATCAAACAGCTCTCCTTCCGCATCAAGGACAGCGATGTCAGCCTGTCGGGGGCGCTGAAGAACTGGACGACGAAACCGGTCATCGCGGTGAAGATCGAATCGTCCCAGATGGATCTCGACCTGCTCATCCCCAAAGGCCACCGCTCACCGATCCGGGAATTTCTTGAGACCCTGGCTTCGACCAGTCAGGTCAGCGCTACCGCCACGATTGAAAAGGGCCTCTACAAACACCTGCGATTCGGCGGCTTGTCCGGGCGCTTGACGATTCAAGACGGCATGCTGGATCTCGACCGTGTCGTCGCTCAGTCTGGAACCGGCCATGCAGCCGGACGCATGGTCGTCCGGCTGCCCAAGGGACAACCGGCCGAAACCGAAACCTCAATCCGGATGACGGGCATCCCGGCCGAATCCCTGTTGCCGCTGCTCGGAGCCCATGATCAGCCGGTGACCGGCGAGATGAAGCTGACCGGTGTGATCCGCGGGCATGGACGGAACCCCCATGGCCTCCTACCGACCCTCAACGGCAAAGTCGAGCTGGTGTTGCAGGATGGCCGCATTCTCAAGACGGAGAAACGCGCCATCTGGAAGATACTCTCCATTCTGAATCTCCCCGCGGTCCTGCAAGGCAAGGTGGATCTGGAGAAAGAGGGATTACAGTACAACCGGGCTAGCACCACCCTGACGATTCAAAACGGATTGGTGAAGACCCAGAACATCGTCCTGGACAGTCCCGTGTTGAAAATTTCCGCCGTCGGTAATTACGACATGCCCACCGATCAGCTGGACATGATCTGGGCGGTGAGTCCCTTCGGGTCCTACTCACAATTTTTGAAATCGATTCCGCTCTTCGGGCGGCTGATCGCCGGGGACCGCAAGGGCCTGGCGACGGCGCTGTTTCAAGTGAAGGGCTCCATCGACGATCCGGACGTGACTTACATGCCGATGAAATCCTTTACGACGGGATTGACCGGTGTCGCGCAGCTCGCGTTCGACCTGCTGAAAAATACGGTGATGCTCCCGATCGACATTTTGTCGCCGCAGGAGGAGAAGGATCCGATGTTCGATCCCTCGCTGGAAATTCAGACGCCGCCGTCCACCGCGCCGCCGGTCGAGACGCCCACGACTCCGACACCGGCCACGCCTTGACCACCTCAGGACCGCGTGATAGCATCCGAATGACGTGAACGCATCCATCTCATGAGCCACTCGACCGAACACAACAGCCGCCCCGAACAGAGCGCGACGCTCTTCATCGCCGCCAGCGAAACCGATTCCAATCTCTATTACGCCACCCGCTTCATCGCGCCGGATCCCTTCATTTATCTCGAAGTGAAGGGTGAACGGCTCATGGTCATGAGCGATCTGGAAGTGGACCGGGCGCGTAACCAGGCGACGGTCGATCGCGTATTGTCCTATTCCGAGTTGGAGCGGCGGGCCAAATCGCAGGGCGTGAAAGATCCCGGCACGATCGATGTGATTCATCTGGTCTTGCAGGATGCCGGCCTGAAAGACATTCTGGTACCTCCGACGTTTCCCTTTCTCCATGCGAGCCGCCTCCAGGAACTCGGCTATCGGCTGCGCACCAAACGCGAACCGTTCTACGAACAGCGGGTGATGAAATCGGACGACGAGGTTCGGCACATCGAAGCCGCCCAGCGAGCAACGGAAACAGCCGTGGCCGCCGCGCACCAGACCCTTCGACGCGCCGAGATTCGCGACAACGTCCTCTGGCTGGACGGCGAGATGCTGACCTCCGAGCGGGTCAAAAAATTGATCAACGTCGCCCTGATGGAATGTGACTGCGTCGCGCAACATACCATCGTGGCGGGCGGGGAGCAGGCCTGCGATCCCCATGATGAGGGCAGCGGCCCGCTGCCGGCTCATCGCAGCATTATTTTCGATGTTTTTCCGCGCTCGGCCGGCACCCGTTACTTCGCCGACATGTCCCGCACGGTCGTCCGCGGCACACCCTCGCCGGAATTGACGCGCCTCTATCACGCCGTCAAAGACGCGCAGGAAGAAGCCATCACCAAGATTCGCGACGGCGCCGACGGGGCTGCCATCCATCAGGGCATCTGCGATCGGTTCGAGAAGGCGGGCTACAAGACCGGCCTGGTCAACGGCCGCATGCAGGGGTATTTTCACGGCACCGGCCATGGCGTCGGCTTGGATATTCACGAAGCGCCCCGTATCAGCCGGACCGGTTCGCTGCTGCAGGAAGGACATGTCGTCACCGTCGAGCCGGGACTCTACTACCCGGGCCTCGGCGCGGTGCGTATCGAAGACATGGTCCTCGTGACGAAAGACGGCTGCCGGAATTTGACGAATTACCCGAAAGTCTTCGAACTCGGCTGACCCATGGTACGCGCTCCCTCAACCTAGGGGCGGCTCTCTTTTCCGGTTTCACGTTTTAGGTCTCACGCCTCACGATTCTATGCGCCTGACCTTTACCATCCAGCGTTTTAATCCCGAAACCGATCAACAGCCTCACCGGGAAGACTATCGTCTCGACATCGGGCGGGGCATGACCGTGCTCGAGGCTTTGATCCGGATCAAGAATGAACTCGACGGCCGGTTGGCGTTGCGTTATTCCTGTCGATCCGCCATTTGCGGCTCCTGTGCCATGCATATCAACGGCACGGAAAAGCTGGCCTGCCGGACGTCCATCCGCAAAGAACTCGAACGCCACGGCAGAATCTCGATCGAGCCCTTGCCCAACCTCCCGGTCATCAAAGACCTGGTGGTCGATATGTCGCCGTTCTGGGAGAAGATCCGGGCCGTCACGCCCTGGCTGACGCCCGAAACCCATCCCACCAAACGATACGGGTCATCCGGACAACTTCGCCTGTTGCCGGAGTCGTACCAGTTTCATAACGTAGACGCCTGTATCATGTGCGGGGCCTGTGTGGCCGCCTGCACCTCCCATGAAATCTCACGAGGTTTTCTCGGCCCGGCGGCGCTCGCGAAGTCTGCGCGATTCGTCGCCGACCCGCGCGAACCGGCAGGGGCGAAACAGGCCAGACTCACCGCGCTCCAGGAGGCCGATGGCATCTGGGACTGCACCCGCTGCAACATGTGCGTGCAAGTCTGCCCGAAGGATGTGCAGCCGATGGAGGCGATCATTCGTTTGCGTCGCTCGTCCCTCCGGCATGGATTGACCTCAGCCGAAGGCGCTCGTCACATCACCGGCTTCGTCGACCTAGTCCGCCACGAGGGACGTTTGAATGAAGCATTGATGCCGTTGAAGGTCCTCGGGTTCAATCTCCGACGGGTGCTGGATGTCATGCCGCTCGGCGTGCGTATGTGGCTCAAAGGAAAGGTACCGTTGCCGTTCGGCCACACCATTCCGGGCATCGAACAGGTCCGGGCCATCTTTGCCGCTGCGCGCCGTCGGGCTCCGCGCGCCTGACGCCCATGCCGGGCTCTTTCCGATTCCTCGACGACATCGCGCTGGCCGATATGGCATTCGATGCCGAGGGAGAGTCTTTGCCGGCCCTCTTCGAGGCCGCGACGCAAGCTCTCATCGAAAGCCTGGCCGATCCTGTCACCATCGCCGAAACGTGGAGGCACAGCCTGGACATGGAAGAAGCGGACATCGAGACGCTCCTGTTCGAATGGCTGGGACGGCTCGTCTATTTGAAAGATGCGCAGGGCGTGGTCTTCCATCGGGCGACATTGTCGCTGAATCAGAATGAGGCCCACACAGCCTGGCACCTCCATGCCGAACTGACCGGTGCACCGGTCGATCCCGCGACACAGGACCTGCGCTCAGACGTCAAAGGCGTCACCAAACATCTGTATGCGGTCACACTAGAGGGGATAAGCTGGAAGGCCAGGGTGGTGCTGGACGTATGAAACACCCCTTCGCGCAGAATCACCTTCATTCAATACAAGGATGCTCAAAAAGGATCGCCAACTAGGCCGCAGGACGCGAAGGCCCCGAGGCGTACTCAGCGTACGTCGAGGGGATTGAGTGCCCGAGCACGACGTTGGAGGCCTTTTTCAGCATCCGGCTGGACGTATGAAACTGAACACCGACATGCAGGTCGTCAAGATCAACGACTACCTCTGGGAAATTCCGCCCTCTGAAAAGCCGGGCATGCTGGTCCCGGCTCGCATCTACGCCAGCGCGGCGATTCTCGGTGCGATGGATCGGGGCGTCTTCGATCAGGTCACCAACGTGGCCTGTCTCCCCGGTATCCATCGTTATGCCCTCTGTATGCCCGATGGACATTGGGGGTACGGCTTTCCCATCGGCGGTGTGGCCGCATTCAATCCTGAGGATGGAGTCATCTCACCCGGCGGCGTCGGCTACGATATCAACTGCGGGATGCGGCTGATCCGTACCGACTTGTCGCTCTCCGAGGTGCAATCGAAACTGGAACTGCTGATGACGGAACTCTTCCGGCGCGTCCCTGCCGGTGTCGGATCGCGCGGCTTCGTGAATCTTTCCCGGCATGACTTTCGCGACGTTATGCGGCAGGGAGCCGGCTGGTGCATCTCCAAAGGATATGGCTGGGAGGAGGACCTCGAACGCATCGAGGAACGCGGTTGTCTGGAGGGCGCAGACCCCACCCATGTGACGGACTACGCCATCGAACGCGGCATCAACCAACTCGGCACCCTGGGATCCGGCAACCACTACCTGGAAATACAGGTGCTCTCCGACAAAGGGATCTACGATCGTGCGACCGCCGCGGCCATGGGGTTGACCGGTCGCGATCAGGTTGTCGTGATGGTCCATTGCGGTTCGCGCGGATTCGGCCACCAAGTGGCGAGTGACTACCTCAAGGTGTTCGAGAAAGCCATGCGCCGGTACGGGATCTCCGTCAAAGATCAGCAACTCGCCTGTGCGCCGTTTCGCTCACCGGAAGGACAGGACTATTTCGGCGCGATGAACTGCGCGGCCAACACCGCGTTCGCCAACCGGCAAGTCATCACGCATCAGATTCGCGAGGCCTTCGAAGCGGTGTTCGGAGAAAGCGCCCGGCGCCTGGGCATGCAGCTGATCTACGATGTGGCGCATAACATCGCCAAGGTGGAACGCTACCGGGACGGGGAGTGGCTCGTGCACCGGAAAGGCGCCACGCGGGCATTCGGGCCCGGAAGCCCTGAACTCCCGGCCTGTTATCGAGGGATCGGCCAGCCGGTCATCTGCGGCGGCTCCATGGAGACCGGCTCGTATCTTCTCGTCGGCACGGATCGGGCGATGCAGGAGACGTTCGGCTCGACCATGCACGGGTCCGGCCGGACCATGTCGCGCGCGCAGGCGAAACGCACGGTGCGCGGCGAGCAGCTCATGCGCGACATGAAACAGCACGGCATTCTGGTCAAAGCCGTATCCATGTCGGGTCTGGCTGAAGAAGCCGGGTTCGCGTACAAGAACATTTCCGATGTCGTCGAGACGGTGGACCACGCGGGAATCACAAAAAAAGTAGCGGAACTCAAACCAATCGGCAATATAAAGGGCTAGCCTTGTACCAGCGCTAGCCGATCATGGACCAACGCCACCATCCTCGTTTTTCAGTTCACTTTCGCAGTTCCTTCAGTTCGGTCAACCGCGTCGGCGGGGAGGGCAATGTCGTCGATCTGTCCCTGCGCGGTTGCGGGATCCTGAGCGCGACAGCCGTGCATCCAGGCACCACTCTTGAACTTCGCATCCAGCCCGCCGGTGATGCCGCCGCTCTGACCATTCAGCAAGCCGTGGTACGCTGGTGCCGCGACGGCCGCATCGGCATCGAATTCGTGTCCCTGCAACCGGACGAATGGACTCGCCTCCAAGGCATTGTCAAAGAACTCACGCGCCAACCCTATGAACGGGCCAACGACCGGCAAGACGGTCCCGGCACGTCACGACCCTGACCGAGGAGGATACAGCATGGCTCACGCGTCCCGATTGCCCCGCACCTGGCTTCCGGCGGTGTTCATCAGCGTGATCGTCTCCGCCTGCTGCGCGGCGGCGCTCTATGTGCTCCTGGCTCAGCACGATCGTTCGCTCGTCTCACAGCGCAATGCGGCGGCCATCATGGCGGCCGAGCAGAGCGCACGCGCCATGGCGCGAACCGTGGCCTGGTTCAGTGAGTCGCTCCCCGGCGAGAGTCTGGGCACCGTTCAACAGACCCTGGAACAACATGCCAGACAGGCCAATCTGCTCGATGCCGCCGTCATCACAACGGACAACATGATCGTGGCCGCCAGTAATCCGGCCATCATCGGCAGCCCGATGCAGGATGGCGCATGGCCGGCTGCACGCAACAGTCAGAGCAGTTCCATCACTCACGGGGTAGACAAGGGGAGGCCGGTCATGATCGTGATCGAGCCCTTCCGCCAGGACAACCGTATCGCAGGATGGATCAGACTGGTTGTCGCAACCCCGCCGGAGGCCGCAGCCCTTCGTTCGGAGGATGATCTGGGGCGGGACGTGGCCCTGGTCATCGGACCGCTGCTCCTGGTGATGGTCATCCTCTTGACCCTGACCATGCGAGGACTCATGAGCCGGGTTCGCACGCTCTTGGCCGGCATCCTCATGGAAGCCGGGGAACAGCGCTTCGTCCCGGCCGGGAATCCCGTCGAGACACCGGAGAGGGGTTGATTCACCGGCACGGACATTCCCGCCGTCGGCTTTGAGTCCACCAGATTTCCACTTAGGGATGGGAGCGGCCTGCGCTGCTCAACAAGTGCTAATTATGTAGCGCTTATTCAGAAGTTTGATACTCTCACACGAGAGCGAAACAGGCAGGCCTGTCAGAGGCACCCGAGGCATTCTCGCCCCGGGAACCCATGCGCCCGCGCTATAACCACCTGTGCCTGAAGACCATACGATGACTCAAACCCGTCCCACGATCCTGATCGCCGACGACGACCCGCTCTCACGGCTCTTTGTTCGGAACGCATTGGAACCGGCCGGCATGACCGTGGCCGAGGCCACCGGAGGGCAGGACGCGCTGGTGAAATTCGAGGCACTGGCGCCTGATCTGGTCGTCCTGGATATTATGATGCCGGACATGGACGGGTATCTGACCTGTTCCCGGCTTCGTACGCTTCCGCGCGGCAAACGCGTCCCGATTTTGATCCTCACGGGATTGGATGACGCGAATTCCATCGCGCAGGCCTATCAGCACGGCGCTACGGATTTCATCACCAAACCGGTCAACGCCACGATTCTCTGCCACCATGTCCGGTACATGCTCAGAACCAACAACGTGCTGCACGCGCTCATCCGAAGCGAATCGCGGCTGGAATTGGCCCAGCGGATCGCCCGGATCGGCAACTGGGACTGGAATCCCAAGACCAATCGTTTGAGCATGTCCAATGAATTATGCCGCCTGCTGGGCGTGCGTCCGCAGGATTTCGGCGGCACCTTCGAGGCCTTCCTGAATCTGATTCACCCCGACGACCGACCGGTCGTGACCGGCGCGCTGGAGCGATTGGTCTCGCAGCACACGCCATGCGATATCGACCACCGCGTCGTGTTGCCGAACGGGACCGACTTCATCATTCATCTCCAGGCCGAAGGGGTGCGCGAAGAAGAGACGGACGAGCTGACAGTCATCGGGACCGCCCAGGACATCACCGAACGCAAACAGGCTGAACGGGCCATCCATCAACTCGCGTACTACGACAGCCTGACGGGCCTGGCCAACCGTGTGTTGTTCAAAGATCGCCTCTCCAACGCCCTGTCCTATGCCGAACGCTACCATCAGCATCTGGCCACCCTGTTTATCGACTTGGATCGGTTCAAGGTGATCAACGATACACTGGGGCACACGGTGGGAGACCGCTTGCTGACACATGTGGCCGAACGGTTGAGTGAGTCGGTTCGTCAGAGCGACTCGGTCGGCCGGCATGCCGACCACGAACCGACGCATGCCCTCGCGCGACTCGGCGGCGATGAGTTCACCATTCTGCTCACGGCCTTGCCGACGCCGGAAGACGCAGGCCGGGTGGCCCGTCGGATACTGGAGGCATTGGCGCACCCCCTCAGCATCGACGGGCATGAAATTTTTATTTCCGCGAGCATCGGCATTTCGATCTTTCCCTCGGACGGCGCCACCGTGGAAGCGCTGCTCAAGAACGCCGACACCGCGATGTACCACGCGAAAGAGCAGGGGCGGAACAACTGCCAGTTTTATTCGTCCGGCTTGAACGCCGCCGCGGCAGAACGCCTCGACCTGGAGAACGAACTCCGCCGCGCCTTGGAACGGGAAGAGTTTGTCGTCTTCTATCAGCCGAAGCTGAACATCCATTCACGCAAGATACTGGGCGCGGAAGCGCTCGTCCGTTGGAAACATCCCAAACGCGGCCTGGTGCCGCCGGGAGTCTTCTTGAATGCGGCCATCGACACGGGCCTCATCCGCCCGATGGACGAATGGGTGCTCCGCGAAGCCTGCCGCCAGGTGAAGGCCTGGGAAACGGCCGGCCTGCCGCCCATCACCGTGTCGGCCAACGTGTCCAATTCCCTGTTTCATGGACGGACGCTGCCCGCCACGGTGGCCGATGCGCTTCGGGACTCCGGGCTGAATCCATCGCAACTGGAGCTGGAATTGACCGAGTCCATCGCCATGCGGGACGTCGAGGCGTCGGTCACCATGCTGGAAGGCCTCCGCACCATGGGCGTCCGTCTCTCCATCGACGATTTCGGCACCGGGTATTCGTCGCTCAGTTATCTTCAGCGTTTTCCTCTGAGTCGATTGAAGATCGATCAATCGTTTGTCCGCGATCTGCTCACGAACGAAAACAACGTGAAGATCACCCGGGCGATCATCGCGATGGCGCACAGTCTGAATCTCTCGGTCTTGGCCGAAGGAGTGGAAACAGAAGGCCAGTTGGCACGGTTACGGGAAGAAGGATGCGACGAGGTGCAAGGCTACCTGTTCAGCCGGCCTGTCTGCGCGGAAGATTTTGAGAAGTTACTCAGGGGCGATGCCGATGCCCGTACAGCAGCGTGATATTGATACGCCGGTTGGTGAACCCTTCCTTGAAGGCAATGTCATCGGTTTCGTGGAACAGATCTGAGTTGAACACAACCGCCCGGTTCGCCCGATACGGAATCTTGATTTCCTTCGCCCCCTGCGCGTTCAGCCACTCGTAAATCTTACCTCGGGCCTTGTCGCTATTGTACGTCTTGAAATCCCAATCCCTGGGCGCTTCCTTATCCCACACCACCAATCCACCACTGTCAGGATTCAGGTTCGCCTCATCCGGCGTGATCCAGAAATTGACGTTGACCGCCGCAGCATCGGCGTGAATGTTCAAGCCGCGCCTGGCGCTGTCGTGCTTGAATGCCCAGGCCTGCGTCAGGCGATGCGTCCCGAAAATGCGGGGAAACCGGCGGCGTAACTCCTCGGCAATTTGAAGCAGCAGGGGAGAGGCGAATCCATCACCGAGGAAGGCCCCGATATAGCCGTTCTCGTAGTCCTTCTTCCAGATCGTGGACGCCCAGCAGAACCGTCTCAACCGTTGCAACGCTTCGTCCGCCAACAACCCGTCGATGTACGTCACCTCCGGATTCGTCGCCAGATAGCGGGCCTCCACGGCTGCGCTGTCCAGATCCGCAGCCAGCGCCCCTCCCTCGATCGCCTCGCAAGGAGCGATATGGATCAGCCGGTTGTACGAGGCCGCAATGGGCTGCATGTCGGCAGGCGACAGCGGCACGCGATTTGAGGATCCGGTCGCATCGGTCGCCGAGTGTTCCAATTTTTCGCACAGTCGAGTGAGGGCCTCGTGATAGGGGTTCCACTCATCGCCCAACAGCCCGCTCTCTCGAAGATACTCTAGCTGCTCGGCATCATGCTTGAGCCGGGAGCGAAAGACGGTCGTCTCTGCCACAGGGCGGCCGTGCGCATGTTTGGCTTGCGCGGTTTCGGCAAAACAGCGCAGCGCCCGCGGTATATCCTCCCGCCAGATCCAGGCAATACCGAGGTTGTAGAGCGCGGTTCCATAACCGGGAACGATCTGAAGCGCGCGTTCGAAGCAGCGAATGGCATCGTCCAACCGACCCTGTTCCAGGAGCACCAGGCCGAGATTGTTCTGTGCCTCCGCATGAGTCGGCTTCAAGGCGATGGCACGCCGATACGACTCCGCGGCTTCATCCAACCGCCCCTGTTCTTTCAGCACGACGCCGAGATTGTTGTGCGCCTCGGCATGATCGGGGTTGAGCGTCAGGACCTGCTCATAGGCGGCTTGCGCGTCTGAAAGACGTCCCAGTTCTTTGTAGGCGTTCCCGAGATTGGTGCGGGCTTCGATGTAGCGGGGATTCCAGTGGATGGCCTGGCCATAGGCCTCGACCGCGTCCGTCGTGCGTCCTGCGCGTTGCAGCACGACGCCGTGATTGAACCAATAGATCGGATTCCGCGGACCGGCGGCACAGGCCTTTGCCAGCCACCCGAGCGCGTCGTTCAAATGACCGTGCCGGTAGTTCAGGAGGCCTAAGCCATGAAGTGCGTCCGGCTGTGTCGGTGCGCGCTCGAGCAGTGATCGGTAGCCCCGTTCCGCTTCATCCAGACGTCCGGCCTGATGATGCAGCTGCGCCTCGCGCAGGAGCGCCGCCGGGGCATCGGCACCTCCGGCCTGCTTCCCATGCAATTTTTCATCGCGGCGGCGCTCATTGCGATTCACGAAGATCCCTCCAGCGGCGACCTTACGGGTCGCCCCGGAGAGTAGCGCACATAGGGCATGGGGGTCAAAGAGGGAGAAGACGGCAGGGGGCGGGAGATTAGGCCGCTTGAGTGGTGCTCTGACGCTTGCGGCGTTGGCCCAGAATATCGAGCGCGGCCACGCGATACCCTTCGGCAAACGTAGGAAAGCTGAAAATGGAATCGATGAACCGGTCGATGGTCGCCCCGTCCTGCAAGGCCATCTGTCCGAGGTGAATCAATTCGGTCGCATGCTCGCCGACGATCTGCACGTCGAGCAACCGTTCACCGGAGGGGTCGGCAATCAGCTTCAGGAGTCCGTCGCAGGATCCCGTGATCTGCCCCTTGGCGATTTCCGTAAACCGCGCGCGCCCCACGAGCGGGCCACGGTACCGGGCTGCAGCCTGTTCCTCATCGAGTCCGATGGAGGCGATTTCCGGAATGGTATAGATTCCGATCGGCACCTGATTGAGCGAGTCGCCGACTGGAAGGCCCAAGGCGTGACTGACCGCCCGACGACCATCCTCCATCGCTTGTGAGGCCAAGGCCGGGGGACGACCCAACATGTCGCCGGCGGCAAAAATATGCGCGACGGGGGTTTGCCCGTATTCGTTGACGGGGATCCGGCCCTTCTCGTCTAACGTCAACCCGGCCGCCTCAAGATTCAATTCTTCGATGTTCGGTTGACGCCCCAGCGCGACCAGCATCTTTTCGCTCTTGACCGCCATGCCGTTCGCCAGCCTGGCGACGACGGAGGACACGCCGTCCCACACCACTTCCTTGACGGTCTGTCCCACGTAAAACCGTCCGCCTTGCCGTTCGATGCTGCGCTGAAACACCTCGACGATTTCCGCGTCCATGAACGACAGGGGGCGCTGGGCCCTGTCGATGAGTGTCACTTCGACACCCAGCAGCGCAAACGTCGAGGCATATTCGCAGGCAATGACTCCTCCGCCCAAGACCGTCAACGAGCGGGGCAGGTAGATCATCGACAGGATCGAATCGCTGTCCAGCACATGTTCGTGATCGACAGGAATTTCAGGAATCGAACGCGGTCGGGACCCCGTGGCCAGCACGATCGTGTCGGCTCGCAGGGCCTGGCAGGCGCCGTCGATGGTCTCCAATTCCACTTCATGCGGCGAGAGAAATCGCGCGCGTCCGTGTCGATAGGTCACGCTGTTGCGGGTGAGTTGGTCGGCCATGTAACACTCGTGCGCCTTCACCACCTCATCCAGGCGGTGCAGCAGCACGGACATGGGCACATCGAGCCGCAGCCTTCCTTCGAACACTTCACTCGACCGTTTGAGACGCTCGAACTGCAATGCCGTCTCGCGCAGCGTCTTACTGGGAATCGTGCCCCGGTACACACAGTTGCCGCCGATGCCTTGTTCCTGTTCGATCAGGACGACTTTCTTGCCGGCCTTGGCGCCTTGAATGGCGGCCTTCTGGCCGGCCGGACCGCTCCCCACCACCACGATGTCATAGGCATTGGGGGGCATCACAACGGCATCGCCTCCACGACGGCTTGCACCTTGTCTTTCAAGGCCAGCAGCGCATCGATATCTTTGGGATAGAGGTTCAGATCGGCAAAGACCGCATGCTCACGGACCATCGCCTCATCGAATGCGACGGGATCGAGAAAATGGTTGGCCAATCGCCCGGCCAGACAAGTCGTCATGCACTCCTGCTTAGCCGTCTTGGCATACTGGTAATCGCTGTGAAAGCCGATCGATTCCACGACAGGCGGCGGGAGCCCCCAGTCTTCGGCGACGAGCAGGCCCACCTGGATGTAATAGCCGTCCAGGAGTTGATGCAACAACTCCTGCGTCAAGGTGAGATTCTGTTCCTTGGCCAACGCGACCAGCGTCTGCAACACCACCGGTTTGCCGATCCCGTGCAGGAGCCCGCAGAGATAGGCGCTTTCGACGTTGAACCGGCGGACGCGGGCAATTTCTTTGGCGTAGGCGCCGCTTGCCAGTGAATACTGCCAGAGGCGCTTGACTTCATCATCCCACCCCGGCACCTTGAAGGCACTGCCTTTGATGGAGGCGGAGAACGCCAATTCCGACATCAAGTTCATGCCCAGCATCGAGACGGCATGTTGTAACGACACCACAGGATTGCGGGTCATGTAAGCCGGAGAGTTGGCAATCCGGATGACATGGGCGGCGAGGGCCTGGTCCTGATGAATGAGCGCGGCAAGCTTGGCCGCCTCCGCATCCGGATCGTAGACCATACTCAAAATTCTGGAAGCTACTTGAGGCAAGAGAGGGAGTTCGATCGCTCCCTTCCGGATTCGCTCGATCAGATGCTGTTCCAACGCGTCCGTAGAGGCCGCGTCCGTCGCTTTGGGAAGTTCAGCGCTCATAGGGCTTACACCACACGTCAAGGTTGCGGGATTGTCTGCCTTGTAGATCCTTTTCGGCTCATTCTTCCCAAAACCTTAACCCGCATTATTCATGAGCGCTTCTGCTGCAATCGCCGATTCACTGCTGCGACGGGCCTTTGGCCGGCGGGCTCGCCCCTCGGATCCTCAACGTACTGCACGAGTACGCTTCGGGTCCTCCCGGCTCCGCGCGCCGGTCTCGCCACGTGACTCGGCAATTTCGCGACGAACCGTCATGAATAACGCGGGTTAACCGTCCGGCAGGGGATCTGGGGGCACAGAACATGCCGGAGAATGAGAATAATGTGACCGCGTTGGGCCGAATGGCTGCATCCCGTCTGAAAACAAAAAGGAGTCCCCGCATGGCCGTAGCTAGAACGCTGGCGTTTCTGTGCATGATCGGCACCTCCCTCACGCTTCCTCCCCGGACGACCGCCGGAGACCAGCCGCAACCGTCTACAACCGACAGGGTGATCCGGGATACCAAGGAGGCCGTCGAAGCGACCAAACAGTATACGCTTCAGCAAAAGGAGACCTTCCAGAAGGCGGTGCAGGCCGAACTGGCCGAGATGCAGGTCAAAATTGCGGAACTCCAAAAGAAGACCAACGCCGCCTCCGCGGAAGCCCGGACTGAAATGCAGAAGGCTCTTCAGGAGCTGGAACACAAAAAAGCCGAGGCAGGAAAGCAACTCGAGGAGGTGAATGCCTCCACCAGCTCAGCCTGGAGTAAGCTGAAAGACAACATGAACGCCGCCGTCGAAGACCTGAAGAAAAGCTATACGGAGACCGTTTCAAAACTTCCCTGATTCCACCTATGGCTCACGCACCCGAGAGAATCCCGATTCCGTCTGTTCATCGAGGGGTGAAATACGCTATGTTGGGACGGACAGACCGGACGAACAGGCGACCCACTCTATGCCCCTGAAATTTGCCCTCTATCCCGGTTGCGCAGCGAAAGGCGCCACCCCCGAACTCTATCAATCCACGATGGCCATCGTCGGGCGATTAGGCATCGAGGTCGTCGAGCTTGCCGCCTCCTCCTGTTGCGGCGCCGGCGTGATCGGAGAGGCCGATCCGGATGTGGCCCTTGCGCTGAACGCCCGGACCTTCGCTCAAGCGGAGCGGCTCGGGCTGGACATCATGACCATCTGCGGCACCTGCCAGGGGGTGATGAGCGCGGCAAACCGCCGCCTGAAGAACGAACCGGGCACCCTTGAGCGGGTGAATACCATCCTCGCGCAAGACGGCATCAGCTACGGCGGCGGGGTCCAGGTGAAACATCTCCTCTGGATCGCGGTGCGGGATATCGGACTCACCCGCGTGGGTGAGACGGTCCAGTCTCCATTTCGTAATTTTCGTATCGCCCCTTTCTACGGATGTTACATGCTCCGGCCCTCCTGGGAGTTGGGATTCGACGATCCTGAGAATCCGTCATCGCTCGAAAAAATTATTCTCGCCGTCGGCGGGGAACCGGTCGCCTATGCGGGCCGGACCAAGTGCTGCGGCTTTCCTATCATTCTGGAGAAGGAAGCGATCGCGGTGGCCATGGCCGGCACCAATATGAAGGATGCGAAGGACCATGGCGCGGACTTCATGGTGACTCCCTGTCCGCTCTGCCACATGAGCCTCGACATTTACCAGGAACGGGCAGGGCAGGCCGTCAAAACGGCGCTGAACCTTCCCATCCTGCATCTTCCCCAGCTACTTGGCCTCGCGATGGGTCTCCCTGCACAGGACTTGGGGCTCTCACGCCACTTGATCTCCGTCGACCGTATCGTGACGCGCCTGCACACACCGGACACAACACATTCATCCTGACCCGTGGAGCCCACGACATGAAGGTACTCACGCTCGCAGATTTTCAGCAGTTCAGTTCCGAGAAAATGAAGAAGAATAACCTCTTCCAGACCCCGCGTTTTTTTTGCGACATCTATTGCTTTGAACCGGGCCAGGAACAGAAGGGCCACATTCACGGCGAGCAGGATAAGGTCTACATTGTGCTGGAAGGGGAAGGGACGTTTCAGGTCGGCTCAGAAAAGCAGGTGCTGCGACCGGGCCAGGGCACTATGGCCCCGGCCGGCGATGAGCATGGAGTGAAGAATCACACGCAACAGCGGCTGAAAGTCCTAGTGTTCGTCGCGCCGAATCAGGCCTGACATCCGGCAACCGCCATCCGGCAATCAGCGATCGTTCCTGTTATCAGAATCCCGACCGACGCATGCCGTCTCATTTTCGGATCGTTAGCGGGGCCGTGACTGTGATGGCCCCGGCAAGGTCGCCTTCCTTGTGCCCTTCTTTGGGGTAGCCGGAGATGTCGAGATCCCCCTTCGGTTCGCCGTGACAGGCGAGGCAATCCTTAGCGTAATAGATCGGCATGACGACGCGCAACGTACGCCCCTCGTCCGTCAGCTCACTGACATAGGCTTCCGCGCGTGGCCTTGCAGAGAGCCATTTCAGCACCGACGCCTCATATTCATCCGGCTCGTTTTTCGGATTGCGGGGCTCGATGGCCGTCTGTTTCAGGCGCACGTGCGCCGACTTGGAGAAGCGAGCCGAGGCCTGACTCCCATACGTCGCCGGGATGAAATTCTTATAGCCGATGCCGCGCTGGTTGATGACGACTTGAGCATCCCGCACCACTTCCCGGCTGGCCTGCACCAGCGCTGGCAAGAGTTCTTTCGCCAACGGCGGGATAAGGATGGAAACCGGCGCGGCGGGCAGCGCGGTGAGATCGATCCCGGTCTTGGCCAGAAACTCCCGCACGAGTTGTTGCTCGAATAGTTCCGGCGTGAACCCTTTCTCACCCTTGTGGGGATCATCGATCAACGTCTGATTCCGTTCGATCACCATGCGGCCGGATTGCAGGAGCTTTGCCAACAACCGCGCCGTTTCTTCCGCCTCCGCCCGTTCGACCGCACCGACCATCGACGGTTGCGCGATCACTAACAGGACTGCGGCCGCCAGGATGCAGAACGCGTGAGTTCTCATGACCATTCTCCTATCCGTGATGTTACGGCTCGACCTTGAGGCGACAGGTCCCTTGTGCGTAATGGGCCGCCATCCGTTCCACGTCAAACGACAACCCCTCCAGAGAAGCCCGGCGTGGAAAGGCGTACTCCTCATCAAGCCACCTGGTTCGCATCTCGCGAAGTCGACCCGACTCATCGAGTTTCAACAGCAGGTCGTTCAACAACCACCGCAGGTGGTAACTCTCTTCGGCCACCACAACTCCGTAATCGGCTTTGGTCAAAAACAAGGGGCGGCCGTTTTCCCGTGTCAACGGCGACCAGTCTTTACGAACCCGTTTGACCATATACTCCAGCACCGGTTGCGCACCGAGAATCACGTCGACACGTGGCTCTGCCTGCGAGTCGGCATACTCAAACGCGGCCGGGAGCGAATCGCATAGAATCAACCGGTGGGGGCTCAGATTCGCCTCGGCGTAATAATAGGCGCTGGTTTCGTCCTGTACTGCAATCGTCAATCCGTCCAACGCATGGCTGGTCGCCGCCAGCCGGTCGGGAGTGGGATGAATCGCCTGCTCTCGTACATTTGCGCGGACTCGCTCAAGAACCGCGGGACTTGTCGTGATCCCGCTGATCCCACCGCCGTAAAAGTAGGGTAGGGAATAGGCCACACCGGCCCGGGCCGGCGCTGGTGTATTGATCGCCACGGCGGACATAAACCAATCGAGATGCCCTTCATTCAGCAGTCGGAACAGATCCCTGAACCGCACCAGGTGCAAGACAGGGGTCACCGCGCGTCCGCACCGTCGGGATAATTCATCGGTCATCGCCCGCACCAGTTCCACGTCGAGCCCGGTGACCCGAGCGCCCTCGTCGGTCCAGATCGTCGGGAACACAAACGGACGAAAGGGCTCCATCGCGAGGCCGACTTGCACCCGTTCACGTTCGCAGATGATATCGACCTTGTTGCCTGACACGGGCCAGACGTGCTCGACCGCGTCGATCAACAGCCCGCACCCGGGAAGGCACAGACAGAGGACCGCCATCCATCCCACGCGAACTCGCGACGCCCGCATCAAAACCGAACGCCTGTGAGAAATACCCATTGTTGCGCCTGTCCCGCCTCGCCGCGAAAATCTACGCCGTACTGGCTATATTGCACGCTGATATCGACCGACAGACTGCGTGCCACAGGAAATCGCACGCCCAGCTGACCTCCGATCAAATGGCCCGGCGCGTGGTTCCCCGGACCGGGCAGCACACCTCCGGCCAGGAGCCCGACGTACGGGACCGCCCGATCCTCCAAGGGACCGAACAGGATATGACGGAGCAGGCGACTGATCGGTTTGTGTGTGGGAAAATCCAGAATGTCGATGAAGTTGTTCCAACGGGGATTGAGAAACAGGGAATGCTGGTCGGTCCTGAATTCCTGGGAATGGATGCTGAAGTATTGGTAGATGGTCCGAACCTCCACGTTGCCGTAGCGGAGCGCCGTGATCCCGAGTTGCACGCCGATCTCGCGGTCGTCAGGGGCGAACGTCTGCTGGCGAAGCATGACATCGACATTGAAGGGCCGGATGGGAAATTCCAGCATCGCCTCCTGGGCCGACAGAGACGCGGCAGAGGCCAGACACCACCCAACGATTGCGATCGCGCCACACAGCAGACCGGTCCATTTGTGCGCCATGACGCCGGTAGTCTCCGCAGAGAGCTTCGGATAGACCGCGCCTACTCTGTCTGAACGGTTCAAAAGTCGCAAGCGCTGCTTACCGGGGCAACGGAGCGGGACCTGCGGAAATACAGGACTGCATGATCTCAATCCGGCAACGCATACCGGGAATCAGGCGACGACGCGCGGCCGCCAAGAGATCTTCCGAAGTGACCTGGCCGCCGACCACATCGATCAGCACATGATCAGGGACGCTGTCCGGCTCCACGCGCGTGACGCCGGGAACCTGCGCCAACTCCGCAGCGAGACTCGGGCGGAAAGAGGGACAGTCTTGGCCGGACAAGAAGAGCGCCACGCGCTCGTGCGAGGTGTCGGCATTGGCTGGGCTCGCTAGGCATCCGACGAACAGGAGCGAGCAGCACCGCGTCATCCCATGAAATCGCATCGGCCTCCCCCAAAAACCACACACCCGGGACAATTGGATTGGTCATGATCTGGCTTTCGGATTGTCCGGCCGGCCCTTTCGAGCCGGCCGGTGCATCGATGAACCCGGCTGCGTTACTTCGCCGGCAGCTCCCACGGCACCATCGGCATCAACGGCGCCGGTTTGGCATCCGGTCCGGCCAGCAACACCGCGATGGCTCCTCGCAACGCGCCCGTGAGCGAATGGGTCACCAGCGGATAGGCGCCGGCAGATTCCACCACCACGTCGAAGGTGGCCGCGCTGCCCGGTCCCACCACGTAGGTCTGCACGCCCTTCAAATTGTTGGCGGGATTGCCGCTTTCATAGACGTTGTCCCAAATCTCGCCGATCGGGTGAAACGAGGAAAACTCATTCGGGCCCGCATTGACGAAATAAATCCGCACCCGCTCTCCCGGCTTCGCATCCAATTTCCCGCCGCCCGTCACGAACGGGTGATACTTAAAAATACCGCCGTTGAACATCATGCCGTCGTACTTGCGATCGAACATCGCCTGCACGTCGTTCGGATTCTTGAAATACTCCGATTGCACCAAGACATATTCCCGATCCGCTTTCGGCCAGACCTTGGCGTCTTTGGGATCCACAATGATGGCTCCGAACATCCCGCGCGCGACGTGCTGAATCATGGGCGGGGCGCCGCAATGGTAGAAGAACACCCCCGGCTTCTTCGCCGTGAACGAGAAGCTGTGCGTCTCGCCGGTATTGACGGCGCGGTAGTTCGTTAAGAAATCGACTTCTGCGGCATGGAAATCCATCGCATGGGGATTCTTGTTCGTGTCCGGGTTCGTCAAGGTGAAGTTGACGACATCGCCTTCCGTGACCCGTACCACCGGACCGGGAAACTGTCCGTTGAACGTCCAGGCGGCATACTTCTCTCCGCCTCCGTCGATCACGATGTCCGTCTCGACCGCCGTCATCTTGACCTCATGGGTTTTCGCCTCGGCCGACAGGCCCATGCCGGCCACCAACCCCAATGTCAGCCCCAACAACGACGCCGTCTTGCACCGACCGCGTCCGTGATTCCGTGCACCCTTCTGCTCTTGCATGCCTGCCTCCTATGAAATGGTCCTCGCGCTTTCGGTTCCGCTGCTCTCCGGCATCATCCGTAGCGCTCATATGACGCTCACTTCTTACACCATACGACAACGCATGCCTACAAAATATGACATTTGTCATATTTTAAAAGATTCTTCACTTGTGGTATCGAACAAGCGATTACGTGGAAGCGAGCAGCTTCAAGCGAGGAAGATCACGGACCACAAGGCGGGAAGCGGTTCCGGAGACGAGCCCATCCCGTTTGAAACGCGCGAGGATGCGGATGACCGTTTCGGTCGTGACGCCCACCATATCGGCCATATCCTGGCGGGTCAGGCGTACGGAGAGACGGATGCCTTGCGGCTCCCGCAGCCCAGTTCGCTCGGCAAGACTGGCCAACAACGAGGCCAGCCGTTGATCGGCCCGGTCCAGCGCAAGGATCTTCGCCTTTTCCTGCGCTTCGTTCAACCGGTGCCCCAGGTGACGGATCACTTCCATGGCGGCATCCGGATTCCGGCGCAGCATGTCGAAGTAGGCTTCTTTCCTCATCCGCAAGACGCTGACTTCGCTCATTGGCTGAGCGGTTCCTGGATGGTAAGCGCCGTCGAAGGTCGCCGCATCGCAACAAAACAGGTCACCCGGCATGAGCACTTTCAACATGCATTCCTTCCCGCCTGGGGAGGATTTAAAGCATTTGACCGTGCCTTCCTTGACGATGTGGAAGTATTCGGTGGGGTCCCCTTCGCGGAAGATGTACTGCCCCTTGCCGTAACGGGTTTCCATCATTTCGCCCAGGACCTTTTGGCGATCCTGGGCGCTGAGGATCTGGAGGAGGGGAATCTGATTTAACCCGGCAGGGAAGGCAGGGCCGGATTGTTCAGCGGGAGGCTGTTTTGACGATTTCTTGGGCAGCTTTGACAATCGAGCGTACTCCAATTCCAAAATGATCGACGAGTTCATCCGGCTTTCCGCTGCGCGGAATCTCCCGCACGGCCAGTTTGTGCACCCGCACACCGTCCGATGCGAGCGCGCTCAAGACGGCATCGCCGATGCCTCCGTGCGCATAATGGTCCTCGACCGTCAGGAATCGTCCGCCGGTGGCTCGCGCGCAATCGAGCAACGTCGCCCGATCCACCGGCACGATGCTGTAGAGGTCGACCACGCGGGTCGTAATGCCGGCCGCCTTCAGTTGGTCATGGGCTTTTAAAGCCTCGAACAACGTCACGCCGGCCGCCACGATCGTCAGCTGATCGGCGGCACTCTGCCTCACCACCTTGGAGCCTCCGATCCGGAACTGCTCGTCCACACCATAAATCACCGGCGTCTTGGGGCGACCGGCGCGGAGATACACCATGCCCTTATGAGCGGCCGCCACTTCCACCAGTTTGTACATCGAGAGCGCGTCGGACGGGTACAGCACCGTCACACCGGGCTGCGCCGACATCATCGCCAGGTCTTCGAGCCCCATCTGCGAGGGGCCGTCTTCACCGATACTCACACCGACGTGCGTCCCCACCAGTTTGATGTTCGACTGGCTGATCGCCGCCATACGAATGAAGTCGTAGGCCCGCGTGAAGAACGCGGCAAAGGTCGCCACAAAGGGAATCTTTCCGCAGGCGGCGATACCGGCCGCAGCGCCCAGCATGTTCTGCTCCGCGATAAAGTTCTCCAGGAAGCGGTCCGGAAACCGTTTGCCGAACTTGTCGCTGTAGGTGGAGTTCTTCACATCCGCATCCAGCGCGACCACCTGCGAGTTCGCCTCGCCGAGCGCCAGGAGGGCGGCTCCGAATGCTTCCCGCGTCGCCGCTGAATCACCGAGTTTGTAGGGCGGAGGCGCCATCGTCCCCTTGGCAGGGGCAGCAGCTTTGACGGCTGTCGGCATCGGAATCTGCGGTTGCGTCGAGCCGGGCTTGAGTTGCCGCGTCAACTCATCCAAGGCCTTCTGCGTTTCTTCACCCTTCTTCATGGGCTTTCCGTGCCATTCGGGATGATTCTCCATGAAGGAGATGCCGCGCCCCTTGAAGGTCTTCGCCAACAACACCGTCGGCCGCCCCTTGGTCCGCGCCGCTTCCTCAAACGCTGCCACGAGGGCGCCGATATCGTGACCGTCCACCACGATGGCATGCCAGCCGAACCCGGCCCATCGGGCACGATAGGCCTCCATGTCGTGCTGCAACATCGTGGGGTCGCTTTGCCCCAACCGGTTCACATCCACAATCGCGCACAAATTATCCAACGCCGCGTGCCGCGCCACTTCCGCCGCTTCCCAGACGGAGCCTTCGACGGATTCGCCATCGCCCATCAGCACATAGGTCCGGTAGTCGGTCTTGTCGATTGATTTGGCATTGAACGCGAGACCCACTCCGGCCGGCAATCCCTGCCCCAACGAACCGGTGGCCATATCCACGAATGAAAGGCGGGGAGTCGGATGGCCTTCGAGATCCGACCCGAGGGTGCGCAATTTGAGCAATTCCGATTTGGGAAACAACCCGGCTTCCGCCCAGGCCGCATACAGCAGGGGCGCCGCATGGCCTTTCGAGAGGACGAATCGATCGCTATTGGGCAATTTCGGGTTTTTCGGGTCGTACCGCATCACCGAAAAGAACAGGACCGCGACGATGTCTGCGGCCGAACAACAGCTGGAGGGATGTCCGCTCCCGGCTTCAGTCGTCGCCTTCACACTGTCCATGCGAAGGTGCGTAGCCTTATTGGCCAAAGCGATCAGAAGGTCAGGCGTGGCGGTAGAGGCAGCAGAGGCAGTCATGCGCGATCCTTTCAGGATGGGAGCTGATAAATTCCGGGTGACTGGATGATAGTCGAGAGAGGCGGACCGCCTCTCAACGGCACGAAGCTAACAAATGGCATGCAGGGAGTCAATGAAGGCGTCGTCGTGCAACACAGGCCACACGGGGCACGGAATTCTTGACACGGTAGGGGCAACTCGTTAAGATCGGCTCGCCTTTAATGCTCATCCTGTGAGGTGGGTAAGGAGATCATGACCACACGACACGGCAGCCAGCCGTCCGACAACCCGCACCTTCTCATCCAAACCGATGGGAAGGTTTTTTTATGCCCCCATCGACTGAACCACCTATGACAACCGAACCCACAACTGGCAACCGGCAGGAGCGTGTGGTGATGGACGCCGGCGATATCGCCCGCGCCGTGACCCGTATCGCGCATGAAATTCTGGAACGCAACAAGGGCATCAAGGACCTGGCCTTGGTGGGCATCCGGACGGGGGGCGTGCACCTGGCGCATCGTCTCGTGCGGCGCATCCACGACATCGAGGGCACCCAGATCCCGATCGGCGAATTGGACATCACGCTTTATCGTGACGACCTGTCGCTCCGAAAAGATCAACCGATCCTCCGCAAGACCTCGGTGCCGTTCAAAATTTCCGATCTCAAGGTGGTCCTCGTGGACGATGTGCTCTTCACCGGCCGCACCATTCGCGCCGCCATGGATAGCCTGATCGACCTGGGACGACCGGCGGAAATTCAGCTGGCGGTACTGGTCGATCGCGGCCATCGGCAACTGCCCATCAAAGCCAATTACATCGGCAAAAATATTCCCACGTCACGAGAAGAGGCCATTGAGGTCCATCTCGAAGAAAACGGGGAAGAGGATCGCGTGGTCATCCTCAGGGCGTAACCGGAGACATTGTCGTGGGGCTCAAACGGAAAGACCTGCTCAGCCTGACCGACCTGTCGGCGGACGACATCACGTTGATCCTGGAAACCGCGGATTCCTTCAAGGAAGTCTCCGGCCGGGAGATCAAAAAGGTGCCGGCGTTACGAGGCAAGACGGTCGTCAACCTCTTCTTCGAGCCGAGCACGAGAACCAGAACGTCGTTTGAATTGGCCGCCAAGCGGCTCAGCGCCGACGTCATCAATTTTTCCCCCTCCTCCAGCAGCGTGGTGAAGGGGGAAACGCTCCTGGATACGGCCCGCAACATCGAAGCCATGCAGGCCGATATCATCGTCCTGCGGCACTCCTCAGCCGGCGCCGCAGAGACCCTGGCGCGGGGCGTCAAGTCTTCGGTCATCAATGCCGGTGACGGGTGGCATGAACATCCGACACAGGCTCTGCTCGACCTGTACACCATCCGCAGCCGGCGAATGGGCTTCGCCGGATTACGCGTCGCGATTGTCGGCGATGTGGCGCATAGCCGCGTCGCCCGCTCGAACATTTTTGCCCTCACGAAACTCGGAGCGGAGGTGCGGGTCGTCGGACCGCCGACCATGATCCCTCTGCAGATCAGCCAGCTCGGAGTGCAGGTGTACCACAACTTGGACGAAGCGCTGCGAGGCGTCAACGTGATCATGATGTTGCGGCTCCAACTGGAGCGACAGGGCCGCGCGTTGTTTCCGACGATCCGGGAATATGCGCGACACTATGGATTGACCAGCGAACGCGTAAAGCTGGCCGAGCCCGGCGCCATCGTCATGCATCCGGGCCCCATCAATCGCGGGGTGGAAATCGCGCCCGACGTGGCGGACAGTCTCTCGTCCGTGATTCTCGATCAGGTGGCGAACGGCGTGGCCGTGCGCATGGGCATTTTGTATCTCATGTCGGGAGCCGGCTGAGCGGGACGAAGCGACTGAATGAATCCTTTTTACCTTATTCTTTTTATGAGTGAACGATGACACTACTGATTCAAGGCGGTCATGTGATCGATCCCGGACGCGTGAACGGCGTGGCGGATGTCCTGATCGAAAACGGAACAATCTCGGCAGTCGGACCGGCACTTACTGCGCCGGCCGGCGCGACAGTCATTCAAGCCAAGGGCCAACTGGTGCTTCCGGGGTTCGTGGATCTCCACGTGCATTTCCGCGAACCGGGTTTCGAGTATAAAGAGACGATCCAGTCAGGAACGGCTGCGGCCGTCGCGGGTGGATTCACCACCGTCTGCGCGATGCCCAACACCAATCCCGTCAACGACAATCAGGCCGTCACCGAATTCATGCTCGAGCGCGCGAAGGCAGCGGGTAACGCCCACCTCTATCCAATCGGCGCCATCACAAAAAAATCGGAAGGCAAAGAACTGGCGGAAATCGGCGATCTGCGCCGCGCCGGTTGTGTCGCCATCTCCGACGACGGAAAGCCGGTGATGAACAGCCTCGTCATGCGACGCGCCATGGAATACGCGCGCGCCTTCGACGTGCCGGTCGTGGACCACTGCGAAGATCTGCACCTGTCCGAGGGCGGGTGTATGAACGAAGGGCTGGTCTCGACCGAACTCGGCCTGCCGGGCATTCCCTCCGCGGCGGAAGATGTCATGGTGGCCCGCAATGTCTCGCTGGCTGAACTGACCGGCGCCCGCCTTCATCTCGCGCATATCAGCACCGCCGGCTCGGTGCGTATGGTGCGGGAAGCCAAGGCGCGCGGCCTCAAGGTGACCGCTGAAGCCTGCCCGCACCACTTCACCCTGACCGAAGAACTGACACGCGGGTACAACACCCACGCGAAGATGAATCCTCCGCTGAGGACCATGCAGGACGTTCAGGCGATCAAGGAAGGACTCCGCGACGGAACCATCGACGTGATCGCGACCGACCATGCCCCGCATGCGACCCAAGAGAAGCAGCAGGAGTTCACCGAAGCGCCCTTCGGCATCGTGGGCCTGGAGACCGCCCTCTCCCTGACGTTGGCCCTGGTGGATGAAGGGGTGCTCACGCTCGAATCCGCGGTAGATAAACTTGCGACCGCGCCGGCCAAAGCGTTCAGTCTCAATGCCGGAACTCTGGCGGTCGGCGCGCCGGCCGACGTCGCCATCGTCGATCCGAACAGGGAGTGGCAAGTCGACCCGTCACGGTTTCGTTCCAAGAGCCGCAACACACCATTCGCCGGCTGGAAGGTGAAGGGACGGGTGACGACCACCATCGTCTCCGGTCGTGTCGTGTTCGAACTCGATCGCTCAGAGCGACAGGCATAGGGATTCGACACGGTGCGCCAAGGACTGATCGCCTGTATTACCTGTGAGCTGCTGGCCCTGGCGGTCTGGATCGGTGGGCTCTTGGTGCTCGTTGCCGCCGTCATCCCGGCCGTGTTCAATACGTTCGGCGGGCAGGACACCGGCGGATTCTTTCTGACCCGCGCCTTCGACGGGTACAACCGTCTGGTGCTCGGATCGGCGGCAATCCTGACCTCGGGAGTCCTGTGGCGGGCCTGGCTGGTCCAGCGGGGCTTGGCGGATGGCGAGATCACCAGAACCGAATGGCTGTTGCTCGGAGCCATGCTCCTCACCGCGGGAGTCATCACGTTTGTGCTACATCCCCAGGCGGCGGCCCTGCAGGCACAGGCCTTTGCCTCCAAAGGAGAGGAAGCGCGGAAAGCGGCGTTCGAAGCATTCTTTCAACTGCACAAACCGGTACGGGCCTTGTATATCGTAAATGTCGGACTCGGAATCGCGCTGCTGACCGTGCGCGTACGATCCTGGGTCCCTCGATAAGGAGTCATCTTGAAGAAAGCGATTCTTGCGCTCGCCGACGGCACCTGGTTCGAAGGACGGGCCCTCGGAGCAGAAGGGGAGACCGGAGGCGAAGTCGTGTTCAACACGGCCATGACCGGCTATCAGGAAGTGTTGACCGATCCCTCCTACCGGGGACAGATCGTGACCATGACCTGTCCTCACATCGGCAACTACGGCGTGACACCGGAAGACATCGAGTCCACCCGGATCTGGGCGGAAGGATTCGTCGTCAAGGAGTCCAGCCGCCTGGCGAGCAACTGGCGCAGCAAGGCTACGCTTCAGGAATATTTGCAGGCCGCGAACATCGTGGCGATCGAGGGCATCGATACCAGAGCCCTCACCACACATCTGCGGGAGAAGGGCGCCCAGCCGGGCGTGATTTCCCACATCGATCTCGATCCGCGTCGCCTCGCCGACAAGGCGCGGAAGGCGCCGAGCATCATCGGACGGGATCTGGCCGCCACTGTGACCTGCGAGCGACGCTACACCTGGACAGCCGGAACCGGCGACTGGGCGCCGAAGCTGACGATGCCCGAGCCCGGCGCCGCGCAGGCAGCCCGAAAAACCTGGCGTGTGGTGGCCTATGATTTCGGCGTCAAACAGAACATTCTCCGGCGGCTCGTCGATGTCGGCTGCGAGGTCACCGTGGTGCCCGCATCCACCCCGGCGAAGGACGTGCTGGCGCTCAATCCTCAGGGATTGTTCCTCTCGAACGGCCCAGGGGACCCGGAAGGGGTGCCTTATGCCATGGACGCGCTTCGGGAACTGATCGGCCGGTTGCCGATTTTCGGCATCTGTTTAGGTCACCAATTGCTCGGCCTGGCGCTTGGCTTCTCCACCTACAAACTGAAGTTCGGCCATCATGGCGCCAATCACCCGGTCATCGACCTCCGGACAAGAAAGGTCGAGATCACCTCACAGAATCATAACTTCGCCGTGCGCTTTCCGATCGGGGCACCGGCGCAAGGACAGGCCATGCCGATTGTGGACACGCCGTTCGGGCGCGTGCAGTTGACCCATACCAGTCTCAACGATGGATCGGTGGAAGGGATGATGTGTCTGGACCGCCCGGTTTTCTCGGTCCAGTATCACCCTGAAGCGGCACCGGGCCCGCACGACTCGGCCTATCTCTTCGAACAATTTGTCGCGTTGATGGAGACACATTATGCATAGGAGCCTGCCCGACGTTGACCTGTCTGCTGTGGCGAACGATCTGCAGCTAAATGCGAGGCCGCATCTTCGTCGCCTCGACATGAACCGCAAAGTCGGACAGGCCCTCAGCCCTTGGCATCTCTGTACCGCGGTTGCCGTGCTTGTCCTGGCCTTGATGCAGGCTGCCTGTGTCACGATCAATCTGCCGCCGGGACCGGGCGCGCTTGAAGAGCATAAAGTCAGCGGGACGGGCAAAGACAAAGTCCTGCTGATGGACGTGTCGGGTGTGATCAGCTCCGAAAATAAGGACGGGTTTTATTCCTCACCCGGCATGCTCGCGACCGTGAAAGAAGAGCTGGAGCGGGCCACGAAGGATGAGCGCATCAAGGCCGTCGTGCTCCGGATCAACAGTCCGGGCGGCACCGTCACGGCCTCCGACATCATTTATCACGAACTCAAGTCGTTCAAGACCAGCCGGAAGATTCCGATTGTGGCCTCCATCATGGATGTGGGCGCCTCCGGCGGGTACTACATTGCGGCTGCAGCCGATACCGTGCTCGCTCATCCGTCGACCGTCACCGGCAGCATCGGTGTGATCATGTTGACCGTCAATGCCAGAGGGCTGCTCGAAAAGGTCGGCGTGGAGACCAACGCCGTCACCTCCGGACCGCGCAAAGATATGGGCTCGCCCTTCCGGGCGATGCTGCCGGAGGAACGCGCGATATTCCAAGGCGTCATCGACGGCTTCTACCAGCGATTCCTCCAGGTCGTGCAGGACGGTCGCCCGAACATGAACGGCGAGACCATCAGGAAGCTGGCCGACGGCCGGATCTATTCCGGCGAGCAGGCGAAAGCCTCCGGGCTGGTCGATGACATCGGATATCTCGAGGACGCCATCGAGCTGGCGAAAAAGAAAGCCGGCCTCACGGAAGCGCGAGTGGTGACCTATCGCAGACCGGGCGAATACCAGAACAATGTCTACTCGCGCTTGGTGGCGCCGGCGCCGAGCCTGGCCAGTCTGGCGAACATCGATGTGCTCTCGGTCGTGCGAGGCGGGTCTCCGCAGTTCATGTATCTGTGGATGCCCTGAGACGGTGAGTTGCATCCCGCGCCTGGTGCTGATTGAATGGAGTGGACATGATGCATCCATCAGGCCGACATTCAATCGACACCCTACTCGACACCCCGATGGGAAGACGGGCGGCCCTGGCGCTGGGAGTCCGCGCCGCCTATCTCCTTTCGACGACGTTGGGGCTCGGTGCGGCGTCAGGCCTGATGCAATCGCTCGCGGGTTGCCAGCGGGCGCCCGGCACCGCGCGGGAACAGTTCATCTATATTTCGGAAGAAAAAGAAATGGCGATGGGCCTCTCGGCCTTTCGAGAAGTGCTCCGGCAGGCTCCCTTGAGCGACAATCCGGAGCTCAACGAAATGGTGCATCGGGTCGGGAATCGCATCGCCAAGGCG
>RRZT011702813.1_pt1 | contig 34619 bp, 34 predicted proteins | sample 2165551 | NCBI WGS metagenome assembly RRZT01 (sample SAMN10456910, study PRJNA506462) | wastewater metagenome | biome: wastewater; feature: sludge; material: wastewater sludge; isolation source: wastewater sludge with Escherichia coli K12::gfp cells carrying plasmid... | place: USA: Moscow, Idaho...
AGAGGTGTGCAACGTGAAATTATCACTCGGATTATTAGAAGTCAGCGGTTTTGCGCTGGCCGTCAACACAGCAGATGCCATGGCGAAATCGGCCTCGGTCAAGCTGGTTGGTATTGATACATGCAAAGGTGGTGGTTGGATGACCATCAAAATTACGGGTGATGTGGCTGCGGTCGATGCCGCACTGAGCACTGGCGCGGCTTTCGCAGTGAAACATGGTGGTTTGATCGCAAAATCATTATTAGCCCGCCCTGATACACAGCTAATGCAACAGGTCGTGCCGTCAAAAACCAAGGTGGAACAACCGTCGCTAACGCCTGAGCCAACAGCAACACAACCCATCGCTCAGGAAGCCGTTTCCGAAACAGTAACCGACGAAGTGACACCCGATCAGGAAGGAGAACCAACCGTGGATTTTCCTGACGGCAAAGTGACCTGCAACCTCTGTCAGGACCCACTTTGCCCGCGCCAGAAAGGTGAACCACGAAGTAAATGTATTCATGCCAGAGGTCACGCATGATGGAAAAAGAACTCGTCAGAACCGCTGTCTGCCATGTGTTGGATGAACTGCGTCAACGCCCTATCCCGCTGGGTGTGTCCAATCGTCATGTGCATTTATCACAAACTGACTATCAGCAATTGTTTCCTGATCAGCCGTTAGCGGTCAAAAAAGCCCTGAAACAACCAGGACAATTTGCCGCCGAACAGACAGTCACCGTTGCCGGCCCGAAAGGTCATCTGAAAAATGTCCGTATTCTCGGACCGTTACGCAGTCAGAGCCAGATTGAAATTTCACGCACCGATGCACGTACTCTGGGGGCCACTGCCCCGCTACGCTTATCCGGCAAACTGAGTAATACACCGGGCATCAAGCTGATCAGCCCGTTCGGGGAAATCACACTGAATGAAGGCGTGATTGTTGCCCTGCGCCATATTCACATGTCCCCGCTGGATGCGCTGATTTACGGCGTGCAGCACGGTGACTCCGTCAAAGTAGCCATTGAAGGCAGCAGTCGCAAAACCATTTTTGAGGATGTTGCGATCCGGGTTTCTCCTGAGATGACGCTGGAAATGCATATTGATACCGACGAAGCCAATGCCGCCGATGTCGATAATCCGGCGGCCTTCGCCACGTTGGTGAGGGAATAGATCATGGCCGCCCTTCCTCTGGATCAAACTGCGCAAATCGTCAGCCGGATCGTTGCTCTGCTGCAGCAACGTGAACGTGCCGTGTTTGCTGCCCGCCAGTCAGATTTAGCGCAAGGACTGTCTCCTTCTGTTTATGTACGTCATGCCAATCTGCACATTCAGCAGCCTGATCTTGGCTTTATGCGCCAACTCGCTGCGCTTGATGCTAATCATCCGGCAGTCGCCACTGCGCTTGATGCGATGTCTTATGGCATTCATCTGCACATCAGTCTGCATCAGCAATTATTGACTGCCTTACCTGTCGCAGGGCTGAGCAAACTGGCGCTCACCCTCAGTGATCATCAGGGGCAAGCAATCTGGTTATGCCCAAAATCAGTGATTGGTTACAGCGATGTGATCAGTCTGAGACCCGGCACGCTCTTGATTGCGCCGCGCTCGTTATTAACCCCGCTGGCGTCAGATGTGCTGACTCAGCGCCACATGCAATGGATCCGGCCGGAGTAAATCATGCAATTAGCCAAAGTCATCGGTTCCGTCGTTTCGACACAAAAATCACATTCCCTGACCGGAAAGAAATTGCTGTTAGTCCAGTTGCTCAATGCGGATGGCACGCACCCCGAACAAGAACGTTTACGGGAAGAAGTGGCGGTTGATTCTGTCGGTGCGGGTGAAGGTGAAATCGTGCTGATCGCACGCGGTGCTTCTGCGCGCTGGGTATTTGATGAACCCAACGAAGCCATCGATCTGGCCATTGTCGGTATTGTCGACTCGCTGTCTCAAAACCCGTCTGCCTGAGGAGTGATTCATGAGCATTTACACCAAAACCGGCGATAAAGGCACCACCGCACTAGTCGGCGGCGCCAGGGTTAAAAAGACAGATTTACGCGTCGAGACCTACGGCACCGTGGATGAACTGAATGCCATGCTGAGTCTGGCCAGTAAGGAAGTCAAAGACGCAGCAAACCAGTCTCTGCTGGAAGCGCTTCAGTATCAGCTGTTTTATCTGGGGGCAGAGCTGGCGACGGCTGATCCTGCCGCAACCAAAGCTAATCAGCGAGTTGTCACAGCCGATGATATTACGGCAATGGAGAACGCGATTGATCGCTGCATGGCCGCCTTACCACCCGTGCACAATTTTGTGCTGCCCGGCACCTCTGAAGCCGGCAGCCGGTTACATGTCGCCCGAACCATCGCGCGCCGGGCAGAGCGCCGGTTAGTGGAATTGTCTGAAACGGCCACTATCCGGCCGGAATTACTGAAATATTTAAATCGTCTTTCTGATTGTTTGTATGCCCTTGCCCGCTTTGAAGATCAGCAGGCTCATACCGATCAGATTGTGAAAACCGTCATTCAGCGCTATCTGTCCGCAACCACCGAACGCCGGAATGCTCTCCCGGCGGCGACAACTGCGACCCAGGTTGTCAGCGGACAGTTAGCGCTGGACTTCTCGCTTGCACATCGTCTGCTGCAACAAGCCATCTGTGCAGCAAATGAATTGCAGGTGCCGGTGGTGATTGCCCTCACCGACCGGCATGGCAATGCCATTCTGACTTACCGGATGCCGGACGCGTTATTGGTAAGTCTCGAACTGGCACCGAAAAAAGCTTACACCGCCGTGGCCCTCAAAGCCGCAACTCACGAATTAAGCGCCGCGATCCAGCCCGGTGCCGACCTGTTTCAGCTTGAAGCCAGCAGCGGCGGAAAAGTGGTGACATTCGGCGGCGGTTATCCGCTCTATCGCGACGGTCACCTGGTGGGTGGTTTAGGGATCAGCGGTGGCAGCGTTGAACAAGATATGCGTATTGCACAAGCCGCACTTCATGGATTACATCTGGGGAAAGAAGAATGAATAACACAGAGTTAGAAAGCTTAATCCGCACTATTCTGACTGAACAGCTCACGCCTTCCGCTACGGACACGCCTGCATGTACCGCTTCGTCTGTTGCATTGTTTGATGATGTGGACAGTGCCATCTGTGCAGCGCATGCCGCCTTCCTGCGTTATCAGGAAGCACCGTTAAAAACCCGCAGTGCCATTATTGCCGCCATTCGTGCTGAGATTGCGCCCTGCCTGTCTGAACTGGCAGAACGTGCTGCCGCAGAAACCGGTATGGGCAACACCGCCGACAAGATCCTGAAAAACAAAGCAGCACTGGAAAATACTCCCGGTATCGAAGATTTGAAAACAACTGCTCTGACCGGTGATGAAGGTATGGTGTTGTTTGAATACTCTCCGTTTGGGGTAGTTGGTGCCGTAGCACCCAGCACAAATCCGACCGAAACCATTATCAATAACAGCATCAGTATGCTGGCCGCCGGAAATGCGATCTATTTCAGCCCGCATCCCGGTGCAAAAAATATCTCTTTGTGGTTAATCCAGAAAATGGAAGAGATCGCCTTCAAAGTCTGCGGTATCCACAATCTGATCGTGACGGTCAAAGAGCCGACTTTTGAAGCCACCCAGCAAATGATGGCACATGACAAAATCGCGTTGTTAGCCATCACCGGTGGCCCCGGTATCGTGAATATGGGGCTGAAAAGCGGGAAAAAAGTGATTGGTGCCGGCGCCGGTAATCCGCCTTGTCTGGTGGATGAAACCGCAGAGATCGTCAAAGCCGCACAAGACATCGTCGCGGGTGCCTCTTTTGATTACAACCTGCCCTGCATCGCAGAAAAAAGCGTGATTGCCGTCGATTGCATTGCGGATCAACTGATCCAGCAAATGCGTGAATTCGGCGCAATGCAGATCACCGATCCGCAACAAATCGCTCAGTTACGCGAAGTATGCATTCAGAAAGGTGCGGCTAATAAGAGTCTGGTCGGCAAAAGCCCGGCAACGATTCTGGCAGCCGCCGGCATTCCCTGCCCGGCCAAAGAACCGCGGCTGATCATTCTGGAAGTCCCGGCCAATGATCCGTTTGTTGTTACCGAACAACTGATGCCAGTGCTGCCGATTGTTCGCGTTGATAACTTCGAACAAGGCCTGCAGCTGGCACTGAAAGTGGAAGATGGCCTGCATCATACCGCCATGATGCATTCACAGAATGTTTCTCGCCTGAACAAGGCTGCACATCTGATGCAAACCTCAATTTTCGTGAAAAACGGCCCTTCCTACGCAGGAATTGGTGTGGGAGCAGAAGGATTTACCACCTTCACCATTGCCACCCCGACCGGCGAAGGCACCACATCAGCCCGCACGTTCGGTCGCTTACGCCGCTGTGTACTGACCAATGGCTTTTCAATTCGCTAAGTTCTGATGAGGCATGAATAAATGAACAAGTTTTTAGTCAGTACGAAAATCTACAGTGGTATTAACAGTCTGGATGTACTGAAGCGGTTTAACGGGAAAAAGATCTGGGTCGTCTGTGACAGTTTTTTAGCCAAAAGTCCGGCGTATACACGGCTCGAAACTCTGTTAGCACCGCAAAATGAGGTTCATTTATTCAGCGATATCACCCCTGATCCCAGCATTGCCATCGTGGTGGCCGGGATCACCCAATTCAACGCTGTTACACCCGACATCGTCATCGGTTTTGGCGGTGGTTCAGCTATTGATGCCGCCAAAGCCATTGTTTATTTCGCGCGTCAGCAAGGACGGGATATCGAAACCTGTATTGCCATCCCGACCACCAGTGGTACTGGTTCAGAAGTGACCAGTGCAACGGTGATCAGTGATCCGGAAAAAGGCATTAAATATCCGATTTTTGAAGACAGCATCTATCCGGATATCGCGATCCTTGATCCGTCACTTGTCGTGACTGTACCCCCCGCGATCACCGCCAATACCGGGATGGATGTGCTCACTCATGCACTGGAGGCCTATGTTTCCAAAGGCGCGAGCGATTTTACCGATGCACTGGCTGAAAAAGCTGTGCAACTGGTCTTCCGTTACCTGCCGACTGCCTGTGTTAAAGGCGATTGCCTGCAAACCCGCAGCAAAATGCACAATGCCTCTGCGATGGCCGGTATGGCATTCAGTCAGGCCGGATTGGGGCTGAATCACGCGATTGCGCATCAGCTGGGCGGTCAGTTTCACATCGCTCATGGTCTGGCGAACTCGTTATTACTAACGCAGGTAATCAGCTTTAATGCTGCCAGTGATGTTCGTGCCCTGAAACGCTACGCCAGTATGGCCAAGCACTGCCTGTTCTGTGCACAAGATGCCTGTGATAAAACAGCACTTAATCAGCTACTCAATCATATCCGTCAGTTACAGAAACAGATCGGAATCGTCACTTCGTTACATGCGCTGAAAATCAGCGAAAAACAGGTGCGTAGCTGTTTACCCGACATTATTGCGGCGACACAAGCTGACAGCACATTAAAAACCAACCCTTGTCCGATTACAGATATTGAAATCAGCCGGATTGTAGAGGCTATTCTATGAGCGGATCTGCCATTATTTTGCAGGAACAGCAAATTCAGACGGTTTTACAAACACTCGATCTGAATATGCTTCCGGAAAAAGTACGTCAGGCCGGTATCGTCGGTGCCGGTGGCGCCGGATTTCCTGCCTATGTGAAATTGCAGGCGAAAGCAGAGATCTATCTGGTCAATGCTGCTGAATGTGAACCCATGTTGAAAGTCGATCAGCAACTGATGGCGCAACATGCCAGTCAGCTTATCCGCGGATTACGTTATGGCATGGCGGCGACAGGTGCTAAAGAAGGCATTATTGCGCTGAAAGCAAAATATCAGCCGGCCATTGCCGCGCTGGAACCGCTGTTACCCGAAAACGTACGGATCCACATTCTGCCTGATGTCTATCCTGCCGGTGATGAAGTCATCACCATCTGGCAGGCCACCGGACGCCGGGTGCCTCCTGCTGCATTACCCATCAGCATCGGCGTTGTCGTCAATAATGTGCAGACACTGCTTAATCTTGCTGCCGCATTAGAAACAGAAACACCGGTGACTCACCGGACACTGACCATCAACGGTGCGGTACGGAATCCAATGACTGTGACGGTTCCGCTGGGAGTGACATTACGCGATGTATTAACGCTCGCAGGAGGAGCCACCATCCCTGATCCGGCGTTTATCAACGGCGGGCCGATGATGGGAAAACTGGTCACAGATCTGGATGCACCTGTCACTAAAACCACCGGTGGTTTACTGGTTCTTCCGGAAGATCATCTCATCATCCAGCGCCGGAAACGCAGCGATGATGCCATTCTGAATATGGCAAAAACAGTGTGTGAACAATGCGGTTTATGCACCGAACTCTGTCCGCGGCACATCATTGGCCATGAGCTGCCGCCACATCTGCTGGTGCGGGCAATGAATTATCAGCAGGTGGCAACACCATCCATTCTGTTATCCGCACTCACCTGCTCCGAATGCAGCGTTTGTGAGAGTTACGCCTGTCCGGTGGAAATTTCACCGATGCGGATCAATCAGCTGCTGAAAAAACAACTCCGTCAGCAAGGTGCGCGGTATCAGGGCGAATTACGCCAGCAGGATCCGATGGCGGAATACCGCATGGTTCCGATCAAACGGCTGATTTCCCGCCTGAATCTTGAACCGTATTACCACAAAGCACCGTTCACGGACCTGTCATGGCAACCGGAAAGCGTCACGCTGCCACTGCAGCAACATATCGGTGTCGCAGCTGAAGCCATTGTTCAGCCCGGCGATCAGGTTGTAACCGGCCAGTGTATGGCCACCCCCAAAGCAGATGCATTGAGTGTTGGCATTCACGCCAGCATCAGTGGCCGGGTTACCAGCGTCACGCCGACAAGTATCACCATTAACCGAGGATAAAGCATGTATCACGCAATTGGTCTGGTCGAATTAAGCAGTATCGCCAAAGGCATTCAGGTCACTGATGTCATGCTCAAAAGTGCCAATGTGGATCTGTTGAGTGCAAAAACCATCTGCCCCGGTAAATACATTGTGATGGTGGGTGGTGAAATCGCGGCCGTACAGCAATCAGTACTGAACGGTGAGCGCGAAGGCGGTCACATGAAAGTAGACAGCTTTGTCTTACCCAATGTGCATGCCTCCGTTTTACCTGCCATCAGTGGTGTTACTCCGGTAAATAAACGGCAATCGCTGGGCGTAGTTGAAACCTACAGTGTTGCCGCCTGCATTGCTGCCGCAGATTGTGCCGTCAAAGCAGCCAACGTTACGCTGGTGCGGGTCCATATGGCCTTCGGGATTGGCGGTAAATGTTATCTCGTGCTGAATGGCGATATTGCCGATGCCACAACAGCCGTAAAGGCCGCCAGCCAGAGTGCCGGAGAAAAAGGGCTGCTGGTACATAGCATGGTGATAGCCAAACCCCATGACGCCCTCTGGCAACAATTAATCTGATCGGACGAAGGTGATTTTATGCTGGAACAGTTTCAAACCAAAGAACGCGTGATACAGGAATATGTACCGGGGAAACAGATCACGCTGGCACATCTGATCGCCAATCCGAATAAAGAACTCTACAAAAAACTCGGGCTGAACGAAGCCGCCAGTGCTATCGGTATCTTAACGATCACACCGAGTGAAGGGGCCATCATTGCCAGCGATATCGCCACCAAATCCGGTGCTGTCACGATCGGCTTTATCGATCGATTCACAGGTGCCGTCATCATCACCGGTGATGTCTCTGCCATCGAATATGCCTTACGGCAGGTCATTCACGTTCTGGGTGACATGATGAAATTCAGCGCCTGCGAATTAACGCGGACATAACCATGATGAAACGAATCATGCTGATTGGACAAAGCCAGTGCGGCAAAACGTCATTGCTGCAACGCCTGCAGAGTGAGCCCATGCAGTATCAGAAAACACAGGCGCTCGGTTATTTCGACTGTGCCATCGATACGCCCGGTGAATATCTGGAGAACCGCTGCCTTTACAGTGCTTTGATCACCACCTCGTGCGATGCCGACATTATTGCTCTTGTCCAGAGTGCCGACTGCCAGCAAGGCTTTTTTGCGCCGATGTTTGCTACCGCATTCAACAAGCCGGTGATCGGCATTATTACCAAAGCCGATACCGCAAAAGATGAAGCCGCCTTGTCATTCGCGACTAACCAGCTCAGACAAGCGGGTGCCGAATACTTGTTCGTTACGTCCTCAATAACCGGAGATGGTATTTCACCACTCCTGGACTATCTCAATTAACGTCGTCAATCGGAGTACACCATGTTGCAAAAAATCATGGCGATAAATGCCGGCAGCTCTTCTCTTAAATTTCAGCTTTTCTCCATGCCGGATGAACAAGTGATTACCAAGGGAATGATCGAACGAATCGGCAAGCAGGATGCTTTTTTTAGCATTCAGTATGGGGAACAAAAGCACCGTGAAACCTTTGCCGTGGAAAATCATCAGCAGGCGGTTGATCACTTGTTGTCAGCTTTGCTTGATCACGAGATCATAAAATCACTGGATGAAATTGCCGGTGTCGGCCACCGCGTTGCTCACGGCGGTGAAGCATTCAGCGATTCTGCGTGTATTGATGCCGCAGCATTACAGCAAATTGAGCATCTGGGCACACTGGCCCCTTTGCATAATCCGGTGAATGCCATTGGTATCCGCGCCTTTATGGAAGCGCTGCCTCATGCTAAAGCCGTTGCAGTGTTTGATACCTCCTTCCATCAGACAATGCCCCCGGAAACCTTTTTATACGCCCTGCCTTATCGTTACTATCAGGAACAAGGTATCCGTCGCTATGGCTTTCACGGCACCAGCCATAAATACGTCAGTCAGAAGTGTGCTGAAAAACTGAGTACCCCTCTTTCAGATCTGCGTTTGATCAGTTGCCACCTGGGAAATGGTTCCAGTTTGTGCGCAATTCAACATGGTCGTTCGGTGAATACATCTATGGGTTTTACGCCACTGGCTGGCGTTATGATGGGAACACGGTGCGGCGATATTGATCCGTCCATCATGCCGTATCTGGCAAAACAGGAAAACAAAAGCGCAGATGAACTGAACGCGCTGATCAATAATGAGTCCGGTCTGCTCGGTATTTCCGGTGTTTCCAATGATTACCGGGATGTAGAACAAGCCGCAAAAGACGGTAATGAGCGGGCGCAACTGGCCCTGAAAATGTTTGCAGAACGCATCCGTGCCTTTATCGGTAGCTATATCGCTCACATGGGCGGATTAGATGCGCTGATTTTTACCGGCGGTATTGGTGAAAACTCCCGTACCGCCCGTGCAGCAATTTGTCATGCACTGGAATATCTCGGTATTGCCCTTGATGAAACCAGAAACAACGCGAATGAAACCTTTATTCAGCAGGATTCCGGCCAGGTCAAAATTGCCGTGATCAACACGAATGAAGAATTAATGATTGCCCGTGACGTCATGAGAGTGTGAATTATGAAAGGTAAAGTATGGTTAGTAGGCGCCGGCCCCGGAGATGCATCCCTGATTACAGTAAAAGGACTGCATTGTATCCGTAATGCCGACGTACTGGTCTATGATCGCTTGGTTTGCCGTGAATTGCTGGAAGAAGCCAGTGCAGATTGCGAGCTGATTAATGTCGGGAAAACCCCGAACAATCACCCGATCCCTCAGGATGAAATTAACCAGATCCTGGTAGCTCAGGCGTTAATGGGACGTGAGGTTGTACGTCTTAAAGGCGGTGATCCTTATGTGTTTGGCCGGGGTGGCGAAGAAGTCGAAACGCTGGCCAAAGTCGGTATTCCTTTCGAAGTGGTTCCCGGCATTACCTCTGCGATTGGCGGATTAGCCTACGCCGGTATTCCGGTTACTCACCGGGATCATGCATCTTCATTTCATGTGATCACCGGACATTTACAGCAAGGGAAAGAGCCGCAGGATTGGGCAACTTTAGCCCGATTACAGGGCACGCTGGTCATTTTAATGGGGATGTCGCAGATTGATACGATTTGCGCTCAGTTAATCGAACATGGCAAACCGGCCGATACCCCTGCCGCTGCGGTAATGTATGCCAGCCGCAATGTTCAGCAATCCGCCGCTGGGACACTGGCGACTTTACCGGAAGATGTCATCCGTGCCGGCATTAAAGCACCGGCGTTGATCGTGATTGGTGAGGTGGTACAGCTACAGTCATTGCTGCAATTTACGCCAACCGCAATGCAATTAAATGAAATCGCAGGCATTAGTGAGATAGCATAGTCACTTACGGCTGCAGGAAAGGGATCAACACAGATGGCGAAAAGCGGTCAGCACGGCGGCAACGTGCTGGAAATAGCGGAGAAATATGGCCTGAATGTCAGTGATATTCTGGATTTCAGTGCCAATATTAACCCCTTGGGAATGCCTGATTCATTAAAGCAGGCGATTATCGGGCACCTTTCCCTGGCCGAACGCTATCCTGACATCGAATACCGCCAGTTGCATGCTGCACTGGCAAGGCATAACGCCTGCCCACAGTCATGGGTACTGGCCGGTAACGGCGCCACTGAGTTGATCTTTGCACTGGTACAACAGATCAAACCGGAAAAAGCGATGTTGCTGGTTCCGGGATTTGCCGAATATCGTCGTGCACTGGAGCGGGCCGGTTGTGAGATCGTCAATTATCCGTTGTTTGAAGAAGAAGATTTTCAACCCAACGAACGGTTACTGACGACGCTTACTGATGATTTGGATTGTCTGTTCTTATGCACTCCGAATAACCCGACAGGTCAGCAACCGGACAAATCGCTCCTTCAGGCTATCGCGGCGGTTTGTCATCAGAAACAGATCGCGCTGATTGTCGATGAATCCTTTATTGATTTTCTTCCGCATGAAACCGGTATGGTGCCTTTGCTGGCAGATTATCCCAATCTGTATGTGCTCCGCTCATTAACGAAATTTTTCGCCATTCCCGGTCTGCGTTTGGGTTATCTGCTGAGTGCCAACACGGTTGCGGTTTCACAAATGCGCGATTACCGGGAACCCTGGACCATCAATGCCTTTGCCGCTCTCGCCGGTGAAATGATTTTGGATGATCGGGAATATATTCAGGCAACGCATCGCTGGCTGGCTGCAGAACAAACACACCTGTTTAATGCCCTGAATACCCTGCCCGGTTTACGTGTCTGGCGACCTGCTGCGAACTACATCTTTTTTCACTGTCTGCGTGACAATCTTGATCTGCAGAAAGCACTGCTACAGCACCATATTTTGATCCGTCATTGCGCCAATTATCCGGGATTAACCGCTAACCATTACCGTGTGGCGATAAAAAGTCCGGAAGATAATGTCAGGCTGATCCGGGCGATGCAGCAGGTATTTACCGATGGCTGAGGCATCCTGTCCGGCATCCTGCGGTGAGTTTATTCAGGGTTGGATCAATGGCGGAGAAAAACTGATCTCCTGCCCTATTAACTGGTTCAGTACCGTCGAAGTAACTGAAGGCACACCTGAACCCAGTGAACGCCCGCGGATGCGTCAGGCCTTAAAAATGGTATTGAACGCTGTTGGATACGCCGATGATGTCAGTAATTTACTGCGTATCCGCTTTGACTCGACGATTCCTGTCGCCAAAGGAATGGCCAGCAGTACAGCTGATATTGCGGCAACTATTGTTGCTACTGCACGCTTATTAGAAAAACGGCTCACAGAGCAGGAAATCGCCAATATTTGCCTTCAGATAGAACCTACCGACAGCACTATTTTCGAGGCGCTCACCTTATTTGATCATAACAATGGCAAGACGCAAATCGGCCACAACTGGTCGCCGGAGCTGGATATTCTGATTCTGGAAAGTGATGCCCGGCTGATAACGGCTGATTACCATCAGATTGATCGCCGGCAGACATTACTGGCAAATGCAGAGAAACTGGAAAAAGCCTGGTGTTATTTTCAGGAAGCAGCTCAAAACAACAATCTATATAAATTGGGTGAAGCAACCACATTGAGCGCGGAAGCCAGTCAGCATATTTTACCCAAACCGGCATTTCATGATCTGATGCAATTAGTTGATAAGCATAATCTTTATGGTTTGAATGTCGCACATAGCGGCACGGTAGTGGGTTTATTATTTGATAACCGACAGCACGATGTTGAAAAAATCATGTCAGAGGTTAAAAGTTCATATTTGAACAGACACTACCCGCAGCAACATTATTGTTTATTGGCTGCGGGCGGTATCAGATAATTCACTCTATTGATAATTGCGTTTGTGGCGAACCAAATACCGGAAAGCCCTCTTCATTCCAGGTGAACGTCTGAATACAGGTATGACGATTCGGATCCCATAATGGATCACCTTCTATTTCGGTATAATTCCGGGCGTGATAGACCAGTAAATCCTGCTTACCATCTTTCGTTTGCGTAAAACTATTATGCCCCGGTCCGAAGATACATTTTTCCCAGGATGTCTGAAATACAGGTTCCGGATTCTTATGCCAGTTTTCCGGATTCAGCAGATCAGCATTCTGATCAGCGTATAACAGCCCCATGCAATAGTTTTCATCGGTGGCACTGGCGGAATAACTGATAAAGATCCGGCCATTGCGTTTTAGTACTGAAGGCCCTTCATTGACCCAAAAACCGCGGGTTTCCCAGTCAAATTCCGGCTTACTCAACAATACCGGCTCAGAAAGCAGTTCTGTCGGCGACTTCATTTGAGCAATATAAAGACTTGAATTACCACGGATATCCGGATGTTTTTGTGCCCAAACATAATAGAGCTTATTGTCGTGAGTGAAGGTGGTGGCATCCAGACAGAATGCATCTATACCCGAATCGACCTGTCCTAAAAAACGCCATTCCCCTTCCAGCGGGTTTACACTTTCATTGCCAATCACATACATACGATGCTGAAAAGCGGCATCCTTTATTTCCCGGTTCGGTGCGGCGGCAAAATAGATATACCAGTGGTTATTAATATAATGAATTTCTGGCGCCCAGATCAGATCACTGCATGGCCCTGCTTCTGGTTTGGTCCAGGCGGTGATAATTTCATTCGTGGTGCTTAATTCAGCTAACTCCCGGGAACGCCGTAATTCGATGCGATCGTATTCCGGGACGGAAGCCGTGAAATAGTAATAACCATCCGTATGCAGATAAATATGCGGATCAGCTCTTTGTTCAATAACCGGGTTCATGATTTTCATGTTTATAACTCCGTTGCCTAAAACAAAATAAACCAGATGAAATTCATCAATTTCGCAGTAAATCTAAATATGTTATGTGCATATCCTGAATTCAGAGCGCACGAATCCCGCGTCGGAATAAGACGCAAAAATTAATCAGACTAAATTCAGAAGGTGGATCTACCGTTCAGGTAGATTCACGAATATATAACTCACCTTCAATTTTTATCAGCGGTAACGCCTCTTCCGGTGACACCTTGCAAATCAGTTCAACGGCTTTTCTGCCCATCTCGTCATAAGGCAAATCAATCGAGCTCAGTCCCGGTGTCAGTTCACTGGCTAACAGCTGGTTGTCATATCCCATCACGGCAATATCGTCCGGAATGGTCAGACCTTTTTTCGCAATCGCCTGATAACAACCCACCGCCATTAAGTCACTGGCGCAAAAGATCGCGTCCGGTCTGGGTGTTAATTCCAGAAGACGAAGCGTTTCCAGATAACTCTGCTTAACCGACCAGTTGCCTTCCACAATCCAGTCCGGATTAGCCGGAATATCGGCATTCACCAGCGCCTGCTGATAACCTTTTTGGCGCTGGATGGATGACTCTGACCAGCTCTCCCCGGTGATCATGGCGATATACCGGTAATTCCGGGAAATCAAATGACTGGTAGCCCGGTAACCGCCCAAAAAATCGGCGGCTACTACCGCCGTAATGGTGCTGGGAACATCGCAAAAACAGTTCAGCATCACCGTCGGGATCTGCGGAGCATCATCCAGAGGAGATATCGACTTCGGCGTGTTCGAAGCAAATATCATCCCCTGATAGTCGTCTTCTTTTATCTCGGAAAAGATGGCCTGCTTTAACTCTTCGTCTTCTTCGTAATCGAATACAACCAGCAGGTAATCGAGTTCCCATGCTCTGGTTTTAGCGGCAGAGACAGCGTTGATGAACGGGTCATGCATATTCAGACTATTCACCACCAGTGCAATACGCGGATGCATATTGCTGTGACGGATATTCTGTTTCAGTGCATATCCCAGTTCCCTGGCTTTATTCAGCACTTTAATACGCGTGGCTTCCGACACTTTAATGCTGTCAGAACCATTCAGGATGGCGGACACCGTCGGCTGAGACACCCCAGCCTCAGTGGCAATATCGCTCATTGTTACTTTCTTTTTACGCATATTCTGCCTATTACTCTACCGCTAAAATCCGATTCAGAACTCAGCACAAACTGAGTCAGACAATCCTTTGATTACTACAAGTTAGCCAGCATTTCGTTGACCCGGGACTCAGCATCCGCAAGAGCCGAATCGATATCTTTGGCTCCGGTAATGGCTGCCGCCAGTTCTTCACCAATGATGTCCTGAATAGCGAACTGCCGCTCCACCTTGCTCGGTAAACCGGTGCCAATCTTCGTAACATCCATCAGGTTGGTACGCTGTGGCAATGCCTGAAATTCCGGTTTTTCCAGCACAGCTTTGACGCTCGGTAAATGTCCGGTACGCGACCACTGGAAGTCGTTGTCAGCCATGAATTTATAAAATGCGCCGATAGCGGCCAGTTCATCCTGACTATGCTCTTTATTTGGCATGACCCATGAGTGACCATCAACATAGGTGGCTGCTTTTGCCTTATACAACTGAGGATAAGGCACTGCGGCATAACTTTCATACAGTGCACTGGTCGCTTTATGCGATTCCGCATCGTAAGTGCCGAGCAACCAGTTACCGTTCAGTAATATACCGCCTTCCCCGTTGGAAAACGCAGACACGGTCGCCGGATAATCCATATTTTTAGTGGTCAGACCTTCGTCATAGATCTGCTTGAACAAGCTTACAATATTTTTTGCTTCAGGAGTGCTGAGCTGTATGTGCGTAGGATCTTTAAATATTTCAGCGCCTTGCTGGAACATATAGGTATAGAAGAGGCGCGCGTAGGCAGCGGTTTCGTTAGATAAAATCTGCACGAAATACGGTTTGCCGGTCGCCTTCTTAAACTGACGCGCCTGTTTCAGTAGTTCATCCGGCGTAGTTGGTAAGACCGGTTTGCCGGAAGCGTCCATCAACCCGGCCTGTTTCATCAGTTTAGTATTGATGTGATACAGCATGGTCCAGGTATCAATTGGCAGACCATACATTTTCTCATTACGCACCACCCCATTCTGCGCAGTCGGCGTAAAAACCGATTTATCGACTTTCGCTGTCGCCAGTATATCGTCGATCGGCAGGATCAAATCACGAGACTGGTAATCCGCAATCACTGAGTTATGCATAGTCACCAAATCAGGCGGTGTTCTTGATGCCATCTGCGCGGTTAACTGATCGTAACCCGGCCATTCCACGGTTGAAACTTTGACTTCAATATCCGGATGCTCGGCACTGAATTTATTAATCAGCGTGGTCATGATGCCGCACTCGCCTTCGGCGGCACTGACGTCGGTGCTTTTCCCGTATTCAGCATCACAGGCACCAAAGAAACGCTGCAGGTGTAACTGTGTCGCGGCAAATGCACTGGAGGCATTAAGTAAAGAAGCTAAAGTCATGCAAACAAAAACGCGTGAATGTTTCATTATTCATTCCCTTCCTGAACGAGATCATCTCTCATATTCGTTGTTGTGTTGTTCTGTTACTGCATTGTTTAGTTACGAGCTTGTTTAGTTACTGCATTGATTCATCCTGTCTGTCATTGTTTCACTGCACCTCCTGACACCGCGGTCACTATGTGTTTCTGGAAAAAGATGTAGACAAGAATGATCGGGATCGCAGAGAAAATGGCCTGCGAAGAGAGGAAACCCAGCCCTTCACTCTGCGCAAAATTAGACTGAGATGACGCAATACCCACCGTCAGCGTAAACATTTCTTTCTGCGTGGCAGAAATCAACGGCCAGAAATAGTCGTTCCAGGAAGTCAGGAAGGTCAGGATGCCCAGCGTCGCCTGTGCCGGCAGCGTTAGCGGCAGCAGCACTTTCCAGAAGATTTTAAAGCGCGAGGCATTATCCAGTAAGGCCGCTTCATCGATCTCTTTCGGAATCGCCTTGAAAAACTGCGTCATCAGGAATACGCCAAAGGGTGCCGATAACCCCGGTAAAATCAGCCCCAGATAGGTGTTATGCAGACCGAACTGACTGAACAGCTGATGACGGGCAATGATCACTGCCTGCTCCGGCACTGCCAGCCCCATCAGGATCACCACAAATAGCACTCGTTTGAACGGAAACTCCAGCCGCGCAAACGCATATCCGGTCAGTGAAGAGAGCGCCAGCACACCCAGCGTCATACAGCCGGAAACAATCAGACTGTTTTTCAGCCAGCCGAATACTGCAGAACTTTCCATAATGTTCAGGTAGTTCTTCAGCGTGTAAGGGAAACGGAACACCGTTTCCGTCCCCATCATCAGTTCCTGATTCGACTTAAACGACAGCCCCAGCGTCCACAGGAACGGTGCCAGCATGAGTAATGAGAGCAGCACAGTAAAAATCAGCACCGCCCGGCTGGTTTTGGTGACACCCGGATTATGAGTGACCAATTGTTTTTCGGTATCAGACGCACGGATCTGAAGACCTGAATTCATAACTTTGGCTTGAGACATCAGGCATTCCTCTTTGAACGGCTGGAGACAAAAAACTGTGCCATGGCTGCCACCAGAATGACGGCAAACAGGATCTGAGAAGCAGCAGCAGCAAGACCGATATCCCAACGGCGGAAACCGACGTCGTAAATGAACATCACCATCGAGCGCGAGGCGTTATTCGGGCCGCCGTTGGTCATGAGCAATGCCTGTCCGAATAATTGAAACTGCATGACAATTTCAATAATGACGACCAGCACAATCGTGCGCATGATGGAAGGAACAGTGATCCGGAAAAACACAGTCCAGCGGCTGGCGTTATCCAGTGCGGCGGCCTCATAAATCTCTTTCGGGATCTGCTGCAATGCGGCAATAAACAGCATCATTGGCAGGCCCAGACACCACCAGACCGTAGCGACTGCGACCGCAATCAGTGACCAGTTTGGATCAGACAAAAAGGCGATCGGCTCCATTCCTAACTTCGTAAAGATGTTCGCCATCAGGCCGTCATTAGGAATAAAGACGATGCGCCAGATCAGCGTAACCACCGTGACCGACAGGATAGTCGAGGAGAAAAAGATCCCGCGCAGACTGGCGGCGACCCAGGTCTGTTTATTCAGCGCAATGGCCAGAAACAGACCAAGCACGACGAGTGCCGGCACTGTCAGCAGAACAAAATAGAGCGTATTACCGACGGTCTGCAGGAAAATCTTGTCACTCAGTAATCGCTGATAATTAGCCAAGCCGACAAAGCGACCGCCACCAAACAGATCCACCTTTTCAAAACTCAGGCTGATCCCCCATACCAGCGGGATCAGGATCATGGCGATAAATACCAGCAAATATGGCAGGATGAAGGCCAGATTCAGCCACTCACCCCGGTTACGAATTTGATCTTTCATCATTCTTCTCCGTGGTAAGCAACACCGTTGGCATCAAACAGATGAACAGCCACTTTGTTCATCTTCAGATGCACTGTTTCCCCGGCACTGATTTGTGATTTACCGTCGGTATCGGCAATCAGCATCCGGCCATCGGCCAGCCGGACATACAGCAGCGTACGTTCCCCTAGCCGTTCAACAAAAGAGACTTTGCCACTGACTTCGGCTTGCGACTCCTCCACCAAATCAATGTCTTCGGCCCGGACACCTAATTCAAAGCATCCCTGCGGATCCGGCAATTTTGCATAAGCAATGCTGGTGTCGATCGGTTTCATCCCGTCGATCTGCACTGTGGTGGCGCCGCCGTCATTGGTTAACGCCGCCACATTGACGAAGTTCATGGCAGGTGTACCGACAAAACCGGCCACAAATTTCGAGGCAGGTCGCTGGTAGATATCGATCGGTGTACCGATTTGTTCAATCCGGGTGTTATTCAACACCACGATACGATCGGCCAGCGTCATCGCTTCCACCTGATCGTGGGTAACGAAGATCATGGTGGCTTTCACGCGCTGATGCAGTTGCGCCAGCTCAATACGGGTACGGCCACGCAGTGCGGCATCCAGGTTGGAAAGCGGTTCGTCAAACAGGAACGCTTTCGGTTCTCTGACAATCGCCCGCCCGATCGCCACACGCTGGCGCTGACCACCGGAAAGCTCTGCGGGTTTGCGTTTCAGCAGGTGCGTCATTTCCAGCATTTCTGCGGCCGATTTGATTCTGGTGCGGATCACATCCGGATCAGTACCGATATTTTTCAGCCCGAATGCCATATTGTCTTCCACGGTCATATGCGGATACAGCGCATAATTCTGGAACACCATCGACACATCGCGTTTGCCGGGCGGCAGCACATCGAGGCGATTCTGATCCATCCAGATCTCACCGTCACTGATGCTTTCCAGACCGGCAATCATGCGCAGCAAGGTCGATTTGCCACAGCCTGACGGGCCTAGAAAAACAATGAACTCACTCGGTTCAATCGAGAAGGATATGTCATCCAAAATCGTTAAATCATTGTAGCGCTTAGTTAAATTTCTAATTTCGATAGCCGATGACATAACGTTTATTCCTTTAACTGGATGAAATGATAGGAAAGAGGCGCAACAGAAATCTCAATCTGCTGATTGTCGATAACGAGAGCCTCGCCTTTATCGGGTCTGATACGATCCGGAAACTGGCTGGAGTTGCAGCTTTGCAGATCGTGACCACTAAGAATCTGATGCGCACTTACGTGCAAATTCTGAAATTGCTGAAATTCGGTACGCAGAGAGATGTGTTCACTTTCATGGCGGTTAACAATGAATAAACTGAGTGTTTTCTCTTCTTCATTGTAAACGGCGGACATATCGATATACGGCACGTCAGTTGCCCATTCCACCGCATAGCAAGGGCTGCGAATGTCTAACTGCAATGCGTTGCCGCGTGCATGTAATGACGCCAGCTTAAAAGGATGGAAATGGTCTGCCGCCAGGCTGCACCACCTTCTTCTGTCATGATCGGCGCAATCACATTGACCAGCTGAGCGAGACAGGCAATTTTGACGATATCGCTTTTGCGGATAAAACTGTTGATCAGACAAGCGACCAGCAGCGCATCTTCAAAGTTGTAAACATCTTCCAGAATGGCAGGCGCATGCGGCCAGCCTTCCTGACCAGACAATATTTTTTTGTCTTGTTCTTCGGAGTGATACCAGACATTCCACTCATCAAAACTGATATAGATCTGTTTATCGGAATGCTTCTTCGCCTTCACATAATTGATGGTGGACGCAACGGTATCGATGTAGCGTTCCATCCGCAGGGATTGCGCCAAAAAGCGCGCTGTATTGCTTTCGTGGTTTTTGAAATACATATGCAGTGAGATGTAATCAACCGCATCGTAGGTGTGTTCCAGCACCGTTTTTTCCCACTCAGGAAACGTCGGCATATCCGGACTGGAAGAACCACACACCACCAGTTCCAGATTTCTGTCAAACGCCCGCATGGCTTTTGCCGTTTCATAAGCGATACGACCATATTCATCAGCTGTTTTCTGACCAATCTGCCACGGGCCATCCATCTCATTACCCAGACACCAGGTTTTGACACCCCAGGGTTGTTCGCGGCCATTCTTGCGACGTAAATCAGACCAGTAAGAACCTTGCGGATGATTTACATATTCCAGAAAATTGCGGGCATCGCTTAAGCCTCTCGAACCCAGATTCACCGCCAGCATCATGTCACTACCGACTGTTTCCGCCCAGTTGGCAAATTCATGGATACCGATCTGATTGGATTCACTGGAGTGCCATGCCAGATCCAGACGGGTTGGCCGCTGCTCTTTCGGCCCGATACCGTCTTCCCAGTTGTAGGCCGAAACAAAATTTCCGCCCGGATAGCGCACCACCGGAACCTGTAGCTCCTTCACCAGCTCAATCACATCCCCCCGAAAACCCTCCTGATTAGCCGAAGGATGCTCAGGTTCGTAAATACCAGAATATATCGCACGTCCCATATGTTCGATGAACGAACCGAAGATTCGTTTATCAACTTCCGATATGACAGAATTTTTGTTTACTGTAACCAAGACTTCCATGATCTGCTCCAATCGTGAGTTTGCAGTCAGAATTGCCCGAAAGCAGCAACTAATAATTATTAGTAATAATGTTAGTAGACTTATTTTCTCAGCAATCCCGTGTTTTCAGAAACAGGAGACAAATCACAATTACTGGTGAAAAAACACGCGTTGGGAGGGATATACAAAACAAACAGAGTTCAAAAGGAACCAGTGGAATTTTTATGCAGTTGAAAAATCCATATTTTCGACAAAAGACAAAAGCGGATTCTAAAGAGACCCAAACATAGTGGGAAATGACGCTCAGCGAATATCAGAAATAAAAAAGGTGAACCCACAATATGGGCTCACCAAGAGGACTAAAGAGTTATCTTATTCACTTACATTAACGAAAGACTTATCTGCAAAATTAGGCTGAAGTTGCAACGCACCCGGGGTCGTGTTTTCTACCACGATCTCTTTATCAACAGAGAAGGTGATTGGTTCAACCGCAGACACATCTGATGATGAAGCTACGTAAACCTTATAAACACCCGGTTCAACGATCCACTGGTTATGAGCTTCGTCAAAGCTGGCCAGCATTTCAGCTGAAATGTTGAACGTCAGCTGCTGAGCAGTACCTGATTCCAGCTTGTCAGTTTTGGCGAAAGCTTTCAGCTCAATCTCTGGTTTTTTCAGCTTCACTTCCGGCGCATTGACATAAACCTGAGCAACTTCCTTACCTGCTACAGAACCCGTGTTAGTCACGTTGGTCGTGATGGTCACACTGCCTGTTTTACCCTGACTCAAGGTATTCGCCGATACAGCAGAGTTGCCAAAGCTAAAGGTTGTGTACGACAGACCGAAACCGAACGGATACGAGACGCCCTTTTTAAAGGTATGGTAATAACGATAACCGACGTAAATGTCTTCGTTATAGTACTGGTTATAGTCCGCCACTTTAGGTGTGATTGATGTATCTACATTTGGATCAACAGGACCTGCGTTGTCATATGTACTTTCTGTCACACCCGGGAAAGTAGTGGATGAAGGTACATCGGCATAGCTGGCAGGGAATGTCTGCGCCAGCTTACCGCTCGGGCTGACAACACCCGCGATAATGTCTGCAATCGCATTACCTGCTTCCTGACCTGGCTGATAAGCCAACAGAATACCGTCAACCTTATCTTTCCAGGCAGTGGTATCAATAACGCCACCAATATTCAGAATCACCACCACTTTCTTGCTCTGAGCATGGAACGCTGTTGTTACATTATCAATTAACGCCGTTTCAGTTGGTGTTAACAGATAATCACCTTCTGCGGCAGTACGATGTAAACACCATTGATATATCCGGCCGCCCCCGGAACAATTTTTTTCACGTTGGAGATCTGCGAATAATCAGTACCATATGTTCTTGAATTATTACTTCCCGGGGTAGTGGTATATCCTGGACCGATCAACATTTTAATCTTTTCATCGACAGTCATTTTGGCAACCAAACCTTCTGCCATCGATTTATAATATGCATCATCTTTAACTGTAGATGTCGATTTATCAGATGAGTTGTCATTACAGCCAGTAATAACACCAGATATTGCGATTGCAACAGCCATTGTCACTATGGACAGCTTTGGTTTAAACCCTGTCATATTATCTTCCTCTAGGTTTGATCGGTATCACAAAGTATTATTTATTGTAAAATAGGAACTAAAGCATTAGTTTGCTACCAGCATCCTAATAATAATGATTTATAAAGATAATAATTTGCATCTGGGTGCAATAAGGTTGCACCAGAGAGCATGAGTTAATATTGTGATACACGCGACACTCTATTATTTAAAAAACAAACGAAACCAAATAATTAAAAAATACCATGCATTAACCTCCAACGTCATAAAAAATGACATTGAATTATATGCGTCTGTACTCGCGGGGGTTAACACCTACATTGTCTTTGAAAAACCGTGAAAAAACAGACTGAGAAGAGAAGCCAAGCATCTCACTTACCTTCATGACATTATGATCAGACTCAGCCAGTAAATGACAAGCCAACTTCACCTTTTCTTCTCTTAATAACTCTTTGAAATTAGTGTTCTCCAGCTTTAATCTTCTGTTTAATGTCCACCGACTAATATCCAACAAACTGCATAAATCCAGAAGAATATCATCATCACTCAAATAACAATCGTTGAGTTTATGACTGATATAATCCCTGACCTTAAAACCATATTCAGTTGTTTTTTGTTTAATTTCATTATTTATATTACAAACAATATTTTTTTGCATCACATTTAAAACATCGTTATAAGCACAGAAAGCTTTCATTAGATCACTATTTAAAAAAGTGATGCTACTGACACTTGCATTTCAGTTTCACTCGACACCAAAAAAACTTGTTAATTACATTATAGTTCTTAGGGCACTCCCCCTTGAACTCAATTTTCACAGAAAAATCTTTACTATATTCCTTTACCAAAGAGTACAAGATTGAAACTGTTAAAACAGAAAAAACATCAAAAAAAATCTCATCTATATAATCAGGCCCTTGATACACATACTTTGTTTCAAAATCACTTCCGGTTACAAATATTTTGCTGCAACTATTGATTATATTTTTAAAACTCACAAAAACATCAATAGCATTAAATGCGTTTTTCTCATTCAAACACAAACTAAACAGTTCAGGGTAATCGTTATAATATTCACGCAGGATAGAACTGGAAAAGAAGTTATCCAATACATGGGGGTATTCGTTTATTTCCTGATTAAACAATATATATTTATCCAATGAGATACGTGCACTTTTTGATTTTACCTCATACATATCAATCTTGCTCTTTTGGAGCAGACTTTCGATATTAACGTTCTCTTTATTTAAAAACGATAACAGTCGATTTATTTCCTTACTGGATACAGATATATTATACATTACTGCGCTCATCCATTTGGCAAAAAATATATCAATAGAGGCTTATTCTCATTGGACGAATAAATATCGGGAAAGAGTAGCCTTATCTGACAGTTTTTGATTTTAGTGAGCATTGCCGTTAATGACTATACGAGATATATCTAATGCTCTTATGAGGGAAGCTCATAAGTACAATCACCAGTGACAATCAAAAGGTAAGAATTTGAGGGAGTTGCAATTGACATATGATAATGATAACTATAATCATCCATCTATTACAGCATCAGCACCCAAACAGAGAGGTGATCCTTTGAAAAGACACAAAAAACTCAGTACTCTTTCCCCGCTTCCTTTTTATCCTGTTCTGTATTTTAATTCCCGCCATCTGTAACTCAGGAATAAGTTAATGATCCAATTTATCCGAAACATTACGCAAAGCCGGACTGCATGGGGCATATTATTAGGCTCGACACTTTTCTTTGAACTTTGTGGTATGGTCTTCCAGCATGTTATGGGCCTACAGCCATGTGTAATGTGCATATACCAGCGAGTTGCTATTCTGGGCATTATGGCTGGTGCTCTGATTGGCTTTATCAATCCACGGAACTGGATTCTCCGCTGGACAGGCCTGCTGATATGGGCATATTCGTCAATAGAAGGACTGCGACTGGCGCTACGTCACACAGACCTACAATTGAATCCATCTCCCTTTAATACTTGCGATTTATTTGTTACCTTTCCACAATGGCTACCGCTAGATCGTTGGATGCCCTGGTTTTTTAACGCTACCGGTGATTGCGCTGAACTTCAGTGGCAATTTCTGTCGTGGACTATGCCTCAATGGCTTATAGTCTCATTTGGTATATATGCAATCATCAGTTTTATTATTATTGCTGGTAATTTAATCAAAGGACGATGCTGTGGATAATATTTATAACGAACAACAGCAAACCATAACGGAAGATGCCTGCCTGACATCTATCGCTACGGTTAAAGAATTTCTTAATAAGCGAATCATCGGACAGCAACACCTGATCGATGGTTTGCTAATGGCAATACTGGCTGATGGCCATATCCTCGTGGAAGGCCCTCCAGGCTTAGCTAAAACCCGTTCCATAAAAATGCTGGCCAGCTGCGTGGAAAGTCATTTTCACCGCATCCAGTTCACACCTGATCTTCTGCCGGCGGATCTGACTGGTACTGAAATCTATCGTCCGCAGAATGGCACCTTTGTGTTTCAGCCCGGCCCATTATTTAATGAGATTGTTCTGGCGGATGAAATCAACCGTGCAGCAGCTAAAGTTCAAAGTGCTTTGCTGGAAGCGATGGAAGAACGGCAGGTTACTATCGGGCGGAAAAGTTACCATCTGCCACCATTATTTATGGTAATGGCGACACAAAACCCGCTGGAACAGGAAGGTACTTATCCCCTGCCGGAAGCGCAACTGGACCGGTTCATGCTGCATCTGGAACTTGATTACCCAAGTGCTGCGGATGAACTGAATATTCTGCGATTGAATCATTCTGAAAGCCGGGAAGAAGACACCCCGGATGCGCCAAAATTAACGCAGTTGCAGATCTTTGCAGCCCGCCAGTATGCGTTGCAGGTGATCGCCTCAGCACCCATTGAAAATTACATAGTAAATCTGGCCACAGCCACCCGTCACCCGCAGGCATATGATGCTGATCTTGCCCGTTGGCTTGCGTATGGCGTCAGCCCCCGCTCCAGTATTGCGCTGTTACGCTGTGCACGCGTCAGAGCATGGTTAGCCGGTCGAAACTATGTCACGCCGGATGACGTCCAGTATTGTATTTATCCGGTAATGCGGCACCGTCTCATGCTGACTGTAGAAGCTGAAGCTGATGGTATTACACCGAAAGATATCATCTCTATCCTGTTACAGAAGGTTGTAGTTGCATGAAATTAAATGACGGCGTCACACTCACACTGGATGATCTGCTGGCAGTTTCAGTGAGTGGAAGTCGTATCGCGACTCAACTTTCAGATGGATGGAGAACCGGTGCTCATCAATCAAGAAAGAAAGGACGAGGCATGGAATTTGCCGAAGTTCGTCCGTATATGATTGGTGACGATGTACGCAATATGGACTGGAGAATCACGGCCAGAACCGGTAAGCCGCATACAAAATTGTTCCGGGAAGAACGGGATCATTCTGTCTATATTTTGCTGGATCTCTCCAGTGAAATGTATTTCGGCTCCAAGGGACAACTGAAAGCCCGCTTGGCGTCTCTGGTGGCTGCAGCTGTTGCCTGGCATGCGTTAAAGAGAGGTGACAAAATTGGTGGTCTGATTCTGAGTGGTGAAAGAACGACCATTCAATCACCAGTAAGTCACCGCAAAGGGGTATTGCTGTGGTTAAAACAAATCATCAATATCTATAGCGCAGGTTTGCAGGAACGACCTGCAACCTCCGATATCACCGCTGGTTTGAAGACGCTGGGTAATATGCTCCGTCCTGGCGCCCGATTGGTTATTATCAGTGATTACTACCGGTTGTCGCAGAAAGATTTTCTGATGATCCGCTATCTGAGAAAACGTCATGAAATCAATCTGATACAAATTTATGATGCACTGGAACGACAAGTTGAAGGTGATGGCATTTTAGGTGTGGAGAACGCCAGTGGTGCTGGTTTTTTACTGACAAATGATGAGTTCAGAAATGACTACGCCCGGCTTGCCAGCTTTCGCCAATTTGAGCTGGAAAGAAAACTGAGCGGTTATGCTAAACAATTATTAGCTTTTGATGCGTCCAAAACATTGGCAGAACAACTATAAATGAAAGCACCACTTAACCAATTGCACGACATCTTACCAGGACCAGATACAGGAACAGACACTAACCTGATCCTTATCGTCTTTTTTATTGTTGTTTCTTTTATGGCAATTTACTTTCTGCACAGAATCTATAAAGCATGGCCTTGCTACAAGCTTTTCTGGAAAGCAAAACGTGAATTGAATTTCATATTTAAGAACAAAAAAGATAATTATATTCCGGCAATAAATGTGTTGTTAAAAAAAACAGCTTCACATTATTGGGAAAGGGAAGAATTTGCCGGTTTACATACCCGCGATTGGTTGACATTTCTGGATAGCAACTCCTCATGTCATTTCTCAAAATACTCTGATGAATGGGAAAGCTGGTCCTATTCTGATATGACGATTTCAGTAAAAGAAAAAAAAGAAATCCTCCATGAATGTAAAAAATGGCTTAAATCAATCCGTAGCAGGAGACCGCTGTGATTAACCTCGCTTGGCCATGGTTTGCCTGTTTATTACCTTTACCATTATTAATATTCTGGCTGGTTAAACCTAAACGAAACCAGCATATTATAATTGATGCACCTACCCTGCCCTATTTTGCGAGCAACATCACAACCGGCAAATCTCGTCACCTATTAACGCGGACGTTATTAGTATTAAGCTGGTTGTTAATAGTCTTATCGCTTACTCGTCCGCAATGGCTGGAGACACCGGTAGTTCAAAGTTTTCCGTCACGCGACTTATTGCTGGCTGTCGATATTTCGCAGAGTATGCAAATTAAGGATATGACCATAAACGGAGAAGCTGTTGACCGTCTGAGCATGGTGAAATCCTATTTACAATCGTTTATTAAACAACGCCAGGGTGATCGTATCGGAATCATCCTGTTTGCTGATCACGCCTACCTGATGGTGCCATTTACCCAGGACTGGCAAGCAGCAGGACTACTACTGGATGAAGTAAATATCGGTCTGGCAGGTAAGTTTACTGCTATTGGAGAAGCAATCACCCTTGCAGTTAAAAAAACGCTGCATGAACCGAAGCCCATCCAGAACAAAACATTGATACTACTCAGCGATGGTAAGGATAGCATTAATACCATTCAACCAACTGATGCGGCTGCTTTGGCCAAAGCAAGTGGATTGAAAATTTATACTATCGGAATTGGCTCAGATTCTACCGACGCAGAAGCAGAAAGTGATCTGGATGAAACCACGCTTGAAGAGATAGCTAACATGACTGGCGGACAATATTTCAGAGCCCGCAGCGAACAGGATTTGTCTGAAATATACCAGCAAATCAATCTGATCGAACCATTATCCTTAAAAACCGTGACATATCAGCCCCGTACCGAACTACTGGTCTGGCCGCTGTCTTGTCTCTTGCTTGTCATGGCCATGCTGCTCTGGATATTAAGAAATGACTGATTTTATCTTTCTGAGACCGTATGCTTTTGTCTTGTTACTCCCATTACTGGCTTTGTTTTATTTTTCATCATTAAAAAAAATAAAACAGCAGAGCTATATTTCAGCACATCTGTTGGCTGTACTGACAAAAAGCGCTCCAAAAAAATCAAAACTAAACATGTCTCTGCTGCTATTTATCTTTTCATGCTTAGTAATTACCGCTCTGGCCGGGCCAGCCATACCACAAAAAACAGCTTTGGCAAAAAACGATCTGCATACTGTTATTTTGTTAGGTATGGATAACACGATGTATGCCGATGATTTGAAGCCATCGCGGCTAGCCATGACAAAGCAGAAAATTAATGCCTATTTAACAAAGAATAAAACCGGTAATACGGCATTAATTGCTTTTTCAGGATCAGCTCATGTCATATCACCATTTACGGATGATCATGGCACATTAACGCATTTTATAGATGCGCTAAACCCATCGGTCATGCCAGAAGCAGGATCAAATGTCGTTGATGCGATGAAACTGGCGGGATCATTGATCACGCCGCTAAAACCAGACAGCCAGATAAAAATACTGTTGTTCACGGATCAATTAACGACATTGCAGGCAGAAAAAATCATTAACTATGTCAAACCTCTTAACTGGCCTGTTGATATAGTTTTTATCGGTACAGCAAACGGTTCAGTGATCCCTTTACCTGAAGGCGGGCTGCTCCGCACCCATACAGGGCAACTCATCGTAGCCAAAACACCACTTACTGTGCTGACAGATACAGCATCTAAATTAGGTGGAAAGCTGATTGATATTACCAAACTGGAAAAATCATTAACGGATGATTTTGCTGCGGATGATTCTAATACACTAAGAGAAGTCATCGTTTATAAAGAACTCAGTTATTTTATACTCTTCCCTTTGATATTAGCCGCTTTGCTTTTCCGCCGGGGTTATATTCTCTTAATTCCATTTATTATTTATTTCCCTGAGAGCTCTTATGCTAAAGATATAGCATTAGATTTATATAAACAGGGACAATATCAACAAGCTGCTGATACATTCCAGGATTACACCTGGAAAGGTAATGCTATGTACCGGGCAGGTAAGTTCAGCCAGGCTATAGAATTTTACGGGAAAGATAATACTCCGGTATCGCATTACAACCGGGGGAATGCCTTGGCTCATACTGGAAAGATTAAAGAAGCTATCATCGCTTATAATCAGGCTATTCAGTTAAACCCTAATTTTCAGGAAGCAAAAGATAATAAAAACATCCTCGAAATCTGGCTAAAAAAACAGAGCACTGAAGACAAAGATGATGAAGTCATAGCAACGTTACAAAAGAAAAACGGCAATATTGAGAAGGCGCTTAACTTTCTGAAAGCATTACCTGAAGAATCTGGCAATCTGATGCAAAAAAGATTACAACTACAACAAAAGAATAAGGCAAATTAGGTCATGATTGTGAAATTACCTTATCCCGTTTTATGTGGTTTAGCCTTTATCTGGTGTACATCAAGCAATGCAGCCCAGATAAATGGTCAGGTCGATTCACAAACATTATCCCTTGGTGACAGCTTGACCTACACCCTGACTGCCGATGAAAACCTCACAGAGGATGCGCTGGATATCCGTCCACTGTTTAGAGACTTCATCATTGGCAATCTGCAGGTCACACACCCTTCAGCAACCGAAACAAGCTGGATTATCCCGCTGCAGCCAGTAACCGCCGGCGAAGTCACCATTCCGGCATTAAAAATTGCAGATTCAGAATCGCAGCCGCTCATTATTACTGTCGATGATAATAAACAAGGTATGAATTCAAATTCATATATCCAACCGCCATCAGAAACAGAATATCAGGCACCAACTCATTTAATCGAAAGTCAGATCAGTACTGAAAGTGCCTATCGGAACGAAGTCATTACATATACAGTGAAAATGGCCAAGAGAGCGGATCCGCAAAACAATCCGCCGGTTATCCCTTCTGTTCAGGGTGCAACGATTACACCGATTGAAGATCCAACTGAAGATAAAGAGATATTTGCCGATCATTATCAGGAAACGCTGACATATCCATATATTGTCATTCCTGAAACCACAGGATCGCTGAAACTGACCGGCTCAATGCTGGCCTCAGACAATAAGCAAATATCCAGTGAACATATTATTAATATAAAGCCAATTCCGGCCGCTTTTCTTGGCTCAGATAAAGAATGGTTGCCAAGTTCAGGTATCACCATCGAAGACCGTTGGGAACCGCAAACCAGCTATGTTAAAACCGGCCAGCCCCTGACACGCATTATTACCCTGACTGGCATTAACAACACGACCGGACAATTACCGGATCTTGCCCTGCCTGAAATCAGTGATGTCCGGATATACAATGATGGTCAGAAAGATGAGCAGCAACTTCAAAATGGCATGCTTATCAGCAGAAAAACATTCAGACAAATATTCATTCCTGAAAAAAATATCACCTTTGCCGTACCTTCATTACATCTGAACTGGTGGAACACCATCAGCGATCGAGCTCAGGTTGCATCACTTGAGGAACGTAAATTCCTCGCTTCTGTTGTTGCGACGAAGACAGCAAAAGTAGCGGCTGATCCCGTACCAGCCAAGAAAGCACCATCAAACGCTCATTATTGGACAGCGTTACTGCTGAAAATACTGACGGCTATCGGAGTCGTCATCGCTTTGGTTACCCCGTTGCTGGCCGTCATCTGGTATTACAGAAAAAGACTAAGAAACCGTTATGAGCGTTATCAATTGTGGAAAATATTAAAGCAAGCTTGTACCGGTAGTGATGCTCTGGCTGTTTATCAGGCGCTCTTCGTGTGGGCATCGCATCGGTGGGATCAACAGTTTACCTGTGCGGAACAGCTACCGTTCTATACGCAGCTAAGAAATGAATTAGAAGGACTACACATCGCCTGTTTTGGTGAAAGCGAAGTGAATTGGAATGGACGAAAATTGATTCAGGCATTAGGTCGTATTTCAGTCATTAAAACGGTATCAGAACCAGCCAAAGATGGTTTTGATGAGTTCAGTTACTGAATCTATTTAATCTCATTTATTTCTCATAAAAGAAACAGGCCAGTTATCAACTGGCCTGTTTCTTTACTATTTACTCATCTCCGTCATCATCAGCTTCATCAACTGGCCGGGCATGTTCAACCCGTGATTTCAGTTTCTGTCCTGGACGGAAAGTGACTACTCGTCTGGCAGTAATAGGAATATCTTCACCTGTTTTAGGATTTCGCCCCGGACGTTCATTTTTCGTCCGGAGTTCGAAATTACCAAAGCCGGATATTTTTACCTGCTCGCCACTCTCTAGGGCTAGCCGGATATCTTCAAAAAACGTTTCCACCAATTCTTTGGCATCACGCTTGCTTATTCCCAACTCAGTAAAGAGATGTTCTGCAATATCGGCTTTGGTTAAGGCCATAACTAGTCCCTCAAAGTAGCATTGAACTCTACCCGGAGTGCTTCAACAACTCTTTCCATTGTTTCGGCAATCTCCTTATCTTCCAGAGTGCGCTCTACATTCTGCAGAATCATACTGAAGGCCAGACTCTTTTTACCATCCGGCACACCAGTACCCTGGTATGTGTCAAATAAGTTTATGCCAACTATCTGATTTCCGCCAACTTTTCTTGCTAATCGAAGAATATCATCTGCAGAAATTGTCTGGTCCACCACAATTGCCAGGTCACGACGGTTGCCCGGGAATTTGGAAACTTCAGCGAATGACGGGATATTACGCTGCAGGATCGCAGCTAATTCCACTTCAAATACAATAGCTTTGCTCTTCAGACCCAGTTTTTTCTCCAGTGCCGGATGAACAACGCCAATATAACCCACTGATTTTCCATTAAATTCTATCGCCGCAGACTGTCCTGGATGTAACGCCGGATGTTCACAACGCACAAAGCGATAAGCGTCAGCATTCGCGGTCAGTTCCAGCAAAGCTTCAACATCACCCTTCAGATCGAAGAAATCGACAGCCCGGCTTGGAATGGTCCAGTTTTCATCCGCAGCATTACCAGTGATCACCCCTGCCAGCATCGCTTCCTGACGAATGCCATTTTCTGCATTTGCGTCACGGATAAAGCGAAGGCCTGACTCAAACAGGCGAACGCGGGTTTGCTGGCGATTCTGGTTATATACAACCGCACCCAGCAGACCAGGCAGCAGAGATACACGCATTGCAGACATATCTGACGCAATCGGATTTGGCAGAACGATTGGATCTGCAGATGGCTCCAGCAACGACAGCACTTTCGGATCAACGAAGCTGTACGTAATCGCTTCGTGGAAGCCACGATCAACTAACAAATCACGGAAACGCTTCAGAGGCTGTTCAGCTTCTTTATGCTCTGACATAGTCAGATGAGCTTCCGGCGCGATATTAGGGATATTGTCATAACCATAAATACGGGCAATTTCTTCGACCAGATCTTCTTCAATCGCGATATCAAAACGCCAGCTTGGTACATTGGTCTGCCAGCCATTTTCTGTCGCTGTCACTTGCAAGCCAAGACGAGTCAGAATATCTACAACTTCGGCATCGTCAAAAGCCATACCAACCAGACGGGTCAGTTTCTCACGACGCAGAGATACGGTTTTCACTGCCGGCAGTGCATCCGCCGCAGTCTTATCAATGACAGGACCACAGCTACCACCACAGATGTCCAGCAGCAGAGCGGTAGCACGCTCCATCGCTTTAAACTGCACCTGCGGGTCAACACCACGTTCGAAGCGATGAGATGAATCAGTACGCAGGCCATACGCACGGGCACGTCCAGTGACCGACAGCGGCTGGAAGAAAGCACATTCCAGCATGATGTCGGTCGTTGTTTCTGCATCAACGCCTGTATCCGCACCACCGAAAATACCGGCCATTGCAATCGCGCCACGATCATCGGCAATGATCAGCGTATCATCACGTAAAGAAACTTCGGTTTGATCCAGCAATGTCAGCTTTTCACCGGCAGTTGCCCGACGAACCTGAATTGTGCCCTGCAGTTTGGCCAGATCGAATGCATGCATTGGCTGACCCAGTTCCAGCAGAACATAGTTAGTCACATCAACAATCGGATCGATAGAACGCAGACCACAACGACGCAGACGTTCCTGCATCCACAACGGCGTTGTTGCCTTTACATTCAGACCGCGCAACACACGGCCTAAATAACGTGGGCAATCAGCGGTAGCCTGCACATCAATTGGATATGTATCAGTCAGCGTCGCGTTAACCGCGTTGATTTCTGGTTCTTTGAGCTCGCAACGGTTCAGAACGGCAATTTCACGTGCCAGACCCAGCATACCCAGACAATCTGCACGGTTAGCGGTCAGATCGACCTCAATACAAGAATCATTCAGTGACAGGTATTCACGCAGATCGGTACCGATTGGCGCATCAGCTGGCAGCTCAATGATCCCGCTGTGATCAGAGCCGATACCCAGTTCAGAGAATGAGCACAGCATGCCGTGAGATGGTAAGCCGCGCAGTTTCGCTTTTTTAATAACAAAATCACCAGGTAATACGGCGCCTACGGTTGCAACCGCAACGCGCAGTCCCTGACGGCAATTCGGAGCACCACAAACGATATCCAGTAACTCGGCTTCACCAACATTTACTTTGGTAACACGCAGTTTATCGGCATCAGGATGTTGTGCACATTCGACAACTTCCCCGATAACAACACCATTAAATGTACCGGCTACCGGGTCAATGCCATCAACTTCCAGACCGGCCATGGTGATTTGTGCGGCCAGTTCTTCTGCAGACAAGGAGGTTGGAACCAGCTCTTCAATCCAGGCTTTATTGAATTTCATGTTGATTGATCCTTATTTGAACTGCTTGAGGAAACGAAGGTCATTTTCGAAGAACGCGCGTAAATCGTTAACGCCATAGCGCAACATAGTCAGACGTTCGACCCCCATTCCGAAGGCAAAGCCAGAGTATTTCTCAGGATCAATCCCAACTGAGCGCAGCACATTCGGGTGTACCATGCCACAGCCTAACACTTCCAGCCAACGACCATTTTTCCCCATAACATCCACTTCAGCACTTGGCTCAGTAAATGGGAAATAGGAAGGACGGAAACGGATCTGTAAATCTTCTTCAAAGAAATTAAGCAGGAAATCGTGCAGAATTCCTTTCAGATTAGAGAAACTGATATTTTCATCAACCAGCAGACCTTCAACCTGATGGAACATCGGGGTATGTGTCTGATCGTAGTCATTACGGTATACACGACCCGGCGCAATGATACGGATTGGTGGCTGCTGTTTTTCCATAGTACGGATCTGCACACCAGAAGTATGAGTACGCAGCATCAATGTAGGATTGAAATAGAAGGTATCGTGATCAGTACGGGCCGGGTGATGACCTGGAATATTCAATGCATCAAAATTATGGAAGTCATCTTCAATTTCAGGGCCATATTCTGCACTGAAACCTAATTCACCGAAAATACGTTCAATTCGTTCAATGGTGCGGGTAACAGGATGAATACCACCATTTTCAAAACGACGACCAGGTAAAGACACATCAATAGTTTCGGCAGCCAGTTTTTTCGCTAGTTCAGCTGTAGTTAATGCTTCGCGGCGCTCGTTTAATGCATTCTGTGCTTTTTCTTTCGCCTGATTGATCAACTGCCCTGCTGCTGGTCGCTCTTCCGGAGATAAACCGGCTAATGCCTTCATTTGTTCCGTAAAGACACCTTTCTTACCGAAATACTCAACACGTAACGCTTCCAGCGCGTTATTGTCCGTAGCTTCGGCAATTTTCGCCAGTGCACTGGCGACTACTTCTTCTAGTTGCTGCATATTTCCCTCATTACCCTTGTTCGTACAAGGTTTTGTTCTGCAGATTGCTACTCTCTCGAGCGATAACCAATTACGCTTTGATCATAACCGCTTAGTATAAATCGGGAATAAGGTGATCAAAAGGATGAATCTCAGATTAGGGCACGTTGACGGTGATTAACTGCCCGATCATTGACTGGATCAGCTTAAACAGATTGGAATTATTAGATTAAGCGGGGAATTCAGATAATGCGCGGATAAAAAAAGGGAGGCTTTCGCCTCCCTATTCGCAACGTACTTGATTAAGCCAGTGCGGCTTTCGCTTTCTCTACCAGAGCGGTAAAGGTAGCTTTATCATGAACTGCGATATCGGAAAGGATCTTACGATCGATTTCGATAGAAGCTTTCTTCAGACCGTTGATGAAACGGCTGTAAGACAGACCGTTCAAACGAGCAGCAGCGTTGATACGTACAATCCACAGTTGACG
>RRZT011661610.1_pt1 | contig 34610 bp, 30 predicted proteins | sample 2165551 | NCBI WGS metagenome assembly RRZT01 (sample SAMN10456910, study PRJNA506462) | wastewater metagenome | biome: wastewater; feature: sludge; material: wastewater sludge; isolation source: wastewater sludge with Escherichia coli K12::gfp cells carrying plasmid... | place: USA: Moscow, Idaho...
AATGCCATTCTGAAGCGGGCGACGAAACATTATACGGTTGTGATTAAACCCAAATCTGCCATCTAAAGAGGGTGGCCGCTGCACTGGGCCATGTGGCCGCTGAGCTGTGCCTTAGTGGCCGCTGGCCTGTGCAGATTGCAATAAAACAGGCAAGAGAAGAAAAGGGGTGGACGCAACAAGAACTGGCCGATGAAATGGACATGGATTTAAGAACAGTGAGAAAAGTGGAGGATGGAAAAGGGAATCCACTGGCTACTGTGTTGGCAGGATATATGTATTTGCTTGAAATCTCACCCAATATTTTATTTCGCGTGGAACCGTGTGAAGAAGGTATTCTAATGGATCATCTTTTTAGGCAGCTTCTCAACCTGAAACCAGAACACATTATGATGGTGTGCGAAAGTGCGGTACACATTAGAAAATGGCGAGATAATCACCCGGACGTATTAACATTGCAAGATTATTTTGATGCAGTTAATAAAGATGAAGTAAACGAGACAAATTAAATATAGTAGACAGAAACGAAGCCGGGTAGATGTCAGGTGACATTCTACTCCGGCTTTTCCTCCGCAGGGACAAATTCTAATAGGTCTCCAATTTCACAGCCTAGAACAGTACATAGGCGTGATAAAACATCTATGTCCAAGCGACTGATTTTGTTGTTGCAGTAATTATTGATCTGGGAGCGCTGCATCTCAGCGCGGTGGCTGAGCTTGTTTTTACTGATACCTGCTTGCTCAATCAGATCAGCAAGGTGAATCTTTATGGTTCCGTATTCCTCCATCTCGCACCTCCTTTGTCGAAAAAGGTCACATAAAGGTGAACGATTTCTTTTGACATGTATAGTGTATCTTCTGTAGAATAAAAATATAAGTTCTAAGAAATCTTGTTAGACATCTTACACATAGGAGAAAGAGAGATGTTAAAAATGAATACGAAAAAAGCAACATGGTCATTGGAGGAAGTGGCAAAGAAAGAAGGCGTTTCCGTTTTCGAGGTTCGGAGGGAAATCGCAAATGCACTGGAAGAAGGCAAGAGAAGTTCTGACCCGGCGGTTCAGGCGGCTTGGGCAAGAATTCCTCATGCAGGTGAGGAACCAACAGTAGAAGAGGTAATTACATATCTGGCTTCTGAGGTTAAGTGGGCAAAGAATAATCACCGGGGAATTGTGTCCTAAATAACTTGAAGAATAGTTCGTACAATGAAGTGGAGTGCGAATATGCCTGAAAATGAATTGCGTTTGCATCGGTGCTGCTTTACTGGTCATCGGCCAGAGAAACTAAGATTTTCTGAAAGTGAAATATGCTCCCTGCTAGACGAAGAAATCAAAAATGCCATCGAAGCTGGCTACACAACATTTATATCCGGCATGGCAAAAGGTGTGGATCTGTGGGCAGCTGAGATCGTCTTGAAATACCGGATGGATAATTCGGAAATAAAGTTAATCTGCGCTGTGCCATACAAAGGGTTCGGCCTTCATTGGACAGATGGATGGACACAACGCTTCTCGGCTGTGCTGTCGCAGGCTGATCTGGTCAAATATATCTGCCCCGGCTATTCTCCAGCGTGTTTTCAAATTCGGAATGAATGGATGGTCAATCACTCCAACAGGATTATAATTGCTTATAATGGAGAGAATGGCGGCACAAAAAATACCATTGATTATGCCCAGAACCGTTCGGAGTGCGAGTGTGTTTTTCTCCCCATGGAGAGATGAAGGAAGCCCAGAGCATTTGGCCTTACGGCTGAATGCTCTGGGCTTCTGTTTTTATTTAGTAGAGTTTGATACGAGAACCCAGTTTTGGATCACAGCCCAATCCAACGAAGTACCATTCTTCGGCCATGTTCATCTCAATGCGGGTGTCTTTACACTCTTCGTTCATGAACACAGCAAGTGGATCACCGCAGTGCAAATCAATGTGGCGTTCACGGTTGTCCTCTGCGATTCTGACCGAGTAGCGGTCTGATTCAAAGTTGTAAGTAAGTGTTCCGTATTTAATCATTGTATTTTCCTCCTGTAATTTGAGTATTCCCGTTTGCTGAGGCCTTAATCAATTACGACCTGTCTTTGGAAGTCGGCTCTTTTTCCAGTCCCGTAGTGTTGAGAATAGCATCAATGTTACTCTGGACTGTTTGCAGTTCTTTTCGTTTGGCCTTGGCAAAGGAATAGGTTTCATAGCATTCATTTTTCTTTTTGACCAGCTCTTCTTTTTGCGCTTTCAGAGTTTTGAGCGAAGGCAGCTTACCACTTCCCTGTGCTTCCTTTAAGGCAGCACGGGCAGCTTCAAACAGCATGAGTTCTGAACGGTGTGCTTCCAGAAATTCAGGCTTGTTCTTTGCCTTTTGATAGGCTTCCCAGACTTTCTTGTTCCCGAAGTATTGGCCGGTGTAATGAATCTGGGAATTGACTGCTTTTAGCTGTTGCTCCGTGGCTTTCAACTCGGATAATGTGCTGTCATAAACGGTTTGGCAATCGGCCACAGCTGCATGAAGTGCTTCAATGGTTCCCAGTTGATGCTCCTGCAAATAGCTGATGGTCTTAGCCATCTGCTGGAGGTTCCCGACTTTGACCTTTTGGGCATAGAACCGGTTCTCCTGTGCCTTCATGCAGTTACTCAAATCCACGATCAGACGAAGGGACTTGTCATCACGCACTGGCTTCTTTCGCGGCTTCTTGACTGGTACAGGAACCTTCTGCTCCTTTGCATTCAGTTCAATGTGCTGCGGCTCATGAGTAGCAATATGCTGTTCGATGAATTCCTTCTCAAAATCTGTCCCAAGTTTTCTGCCGGTTATAGGTTTTGGGCGGTCTGGATGCAGATAGCTGAAACGGCCGCGACTTTCTTTCACCTGAACACCATATTGCTCCATGAGGATTTTTTTAAAATCGTCCAGTGTTCGACTTTGGAGCATCGCCTGAGTAATGGCGCGGCGAAGGAGATCCTTCTGTGTTTCAAAGATAGTGGTCTTTGGGGTAAGGCCTTCTGCCTGCATCTGTTGATTTCGCTCATCCAGAGCAACTTGACCTTTGCGTTTTGCCCAATACTCGTTTTCTGAGACATGTACTTTTGCCGGAGTGAGCAAGTCAACCTGATAAAGCTCTTCCTGCTGGCACATTGCCATCGTTTCTTGTTTGAGATATTCCAGATAGCCTTTGGTGAGATGGTGCTTATTCCCGGCAAGACAGTCACAAGGCCGTTCCATAAAATCTTGTCTTTCTACGTCCAGCTTACGGAGACTGTTGATGACGATGTGGACATGGATATTACCGGAGCTATTGTGTCCATCCGGATGAGTACAGACGATGGCTTGGTGGCCGGGAAAGTTCTTGGCAGCATATTCTAACCCCAGCTGTTGCGCCTTTTCTGGAGTCAGTCCGTTTTCGTCACGGTCTCTTGGGTCGAAGCTGATGATGTAATGGTGTGATTTGATTTCGGCGCGGGTATTGTTTTTGTGGAATTGCTTGTTCAGCCGCAGGCATTCTATGGCAAAGGTATCGGCTGAACAGTTCAGACCATCAATCAGATATGCTTCTCTGGGTATGCGTCTTCCTTGTTCATCAAGAACGGGTTTGTTCGTAAATTCGTCATGCTGATAAATCAGATAGCGCTCCGCTGCACCATAGTCTGCATTCTTGCTGGCAATGTGTTTAATGACTGCCATAAGCATCACCCACAATCTTTAAGATGTCGAATTTCAGATCATCAAGGTCTAATATCGCTGTGCGAATATCCGTGATGAGGTGCTGTGTGGCCGTACCACCTGAATTGAAGTATCGGGCAATCTGATTTAGGTTGCTGCCAATCTTTCCGTACTCAGCGATCAGCCGCTCCAGCTGCTCGATGTTGCATTCCATCTCCACCGTGGTTTTGACCTGAGCCGTGAATATGGCTTGCCGGATAAACTCAGATTGAGGTAATCCGGTGATGGCAAGACGCTCATCGAAGTCGGCACGTTCTTCTTCGGAGAGCATGGTCTTGACATAGTGCTTTCGTTTTGGCGTATTGTAATTTTTCTTCATGAAAGTCCTCCCTACTTGAATGATGAAAAATGTATCCGAAGGATACCAACGAGGGTTTGGGGAAGCGTAATCCCCAACAAGTTGCCCGGAGGCACAAATACAGCGAAGCGAAATTTGGGTCATAGGGCGAAACTTGCTCTTAACTACCTCTCACCATATAGTGGGGACGGAAATCGAAAAGTTGACGCAGATTTCAGAAGAAAAAATTGAGTTTCCTGAAAAAACGAGATTTTCTTCTCTGAAAAATGCAGCCAAGAGCGTGAGGACGGCGAAGCTGTCCGTGATGCTCGTCAACTTTGAACGCGAACGATAAAATTATGAATTTCATCTTCAAGAACTTGCATTTGGAGGTTCCATTTGTGAAGATGAAGTGGTATAATTATGGACAATGAGTTTTGTTCTGGCGTAAAGCAAGGAGAGTGCGATTATGGATGTGTGTTATAACAAGTTATTTAAGCTCCTGATTGATAAGAGCATGATGAAAACAGAGTTTGCAAAAGAGGTAGGCATCAGTCAAGGCACCCTTGCGAAACTCTCAAAGAATGAAACTGTATCCATGGATGTCATCATTAGGATATGCAGAAAGTTCAACTGCACGATTGATGAAATCATGGATGTCGTTCAGAGTCCGGATAATGGGACAAGCTCTGATGTAGAATGATAATTGGAAAGGTGTAGATACCCGCAATGGAAAGAAAAGAATATAGTGCAGGTGCTGTCAAACTTTCCTTTTGGTTCATGGAGTTCCGCAAAGTTGTAGGATTGCTGAATGAAGGAAAGACCATTGATGAAATCAAGCAAATGAATAAAGACCAGAATATCTTTGGCGCTCCTACAGCCGATCGCTCGGAAAAGATATTCAATACGGTTGCGGCCAGAATTGGTTGTCTGGCTCCATCCTTCTATCCGGTTTTCCTGAATAGTGACATCTCCACCCAAAAGCTCTTTGCACTGGCTGCGGTCATGGCAAACGATACCCTGTTTTTTGATTTTGTCTTTGAAGTTATTCGGGAGAAAATGATCATTGGCAGCAATGAGTTTGCTGACAGTGACCTTCGGATTTTCTTCAAGAATAAGCAGGTGCAGGACGAGAAGGTTGCCGGTTGGACGGATGCAACAATCAAACGACTCAGTGGCAGCTATAAAACCATGCTCTTTGAAGCTGGCATGACAGATCACGGAAAGACTGTACGGAAAATCAATCGGCCTATATTGGATCCCTTGCTGGAGCATTGGCTGGATGACAACGGCATGGAACAAATCAGCAAAGCTATGATGGGGGTGAGATAATGGCGAGCTTAGAAGAGAGACTGGACAGATTAGAGGCTGCCATTAAGAAACCATCATTTAGGCAGAACAAAGGAAAAGCCAATGAAGTCAACTACTGGGTCTTTGATTATCCTCCGGAAAAAGAGTTGGAGGTTAGAGAGAGAATTGCCTATTTGAGAAACAAGAACACAAAAGGAACCGATGGATTTGAGCTTGTGGTTTATGATCTCTATGACATTATCATGGATCATCTGGAGAGCAAGAACTTTGTATCCAAGTGCAAAGACTTCGAGGGTAAAAAAGGCATTTCCTACGTTGCGACAACTATTCAGCGAACGCTGAAAATCACAGATAAAGACAATTTGATTGTGAGGCACATCATCGAACATACACCGGAAAATGCAGTTGTGTTCTTAACCGGAATCGGAAAATGCTATCCGCTTCTCCAGTCTCCGGAAGTGTTCAACAAAGTGCTTTACAATATGCCACAGGAATTTGCAGCAGTGCCGATGATTCTTTTCTATCCCGGCACTTATACCGAACAGGAATTGGTTGTGTTTAATGAGTTAAAAGAAGATAACTATTACCGGGCATTCCGGATAGTGCGCTAAGGAGGAAGTTCCATGTTAATCAGAGACATGTTTGCGAAACCGATTGATCGAGAAATCCAAGGAGTCATCATCGTTGGTCAGGATGAAAATGCCAACGTCCAGCAGGAGCTGGAAGAGTATGTTGTGACCAAAGAACTGCAAAAGCATTTTATGGATTTCTTTGCATCTTATAAAAAGGGTATCACCGGAACCACCCCGAAGATGGGTGTGTGGATCTCCGGTTTCTTTGGAAGTGGTAAATCTCATTTTCTGAAAATCCTTTCCTACCTTCTGGAGAACCGCGAGGTGGGCGGCAAACATGCCATAGATTACTTCATAGATGATGATAAGATTAGGGATCGGATGGTGCTGGCTGATATGCAGCTGGCAGCCAATACTCCCACGGATGTTGTCCTGTTCAATATTGACTCCAAAAGCGATTCCAACGGAAAGCAGAACAAGGATGCTATCGTCAATGTGTTCCTGAAAGTCTTCAACGAGATGCAGGGCTTCTGCGGCTCTATGCCTTTCCTTGCTGATCTGGAACGCCGTCTGACGGAAGATGGCCGGTATGCCGAGTTCAAAGAAAAGTTTGAAGCAGAGTATGGTGAACCTTGGGAGGATTCCCGTCAGGACTTCGATTTCATTCAGGACACCATTGTTGATGTCCTGACCGCCATGGATTTCATGAGCGAACAGGCTGCCCGCAACTGGTGTGAGAAAGCAGTAGAGCCATATCGTATCAGCATTGAGGATTTTGCTAAGCGTGTGAAGGTCTACATTGACCGCAAGGGCAACAATCAGCATGTGGTCTTTTTGGTGGATGAAGTCGGCCAGTACATTGGCGATGACTCCAAGCTGATGCTGAACATGCAGACTGTTACAGAAGAACTGGGCAAAGAGTGCAACGGCAAGGTATGGGTTATCGTGACCAGCCAGCAGGATATCGACTCCGTGACGAAGGTGAAGGGCAACGACTTCTCCAAAATTCAGGGTCGTTTCGATACCCGTCTTTCCCTGTCCTCCGCCAACGTGGATGCGGTTATCAAAAAGCGTATTCTGGAAAAGAATGAAACGGCAGCACAGACCCTGCGTTTGTTGTTTGGGCAAAAAGCAACCATCATCAAAAACCTGATTGTTTTCAATGATGGTGTTGAGAAGAAACTGTACGCGGACGAAAAAGACTTCTCCCGCGTTTATCCGTTTGTGCCGTACCAGTTTAATCTGCTGGCAAGTGTGTTGACCTCTATCCGTACTCACGGTGCCTCCGGCAAGCACCTTTCCGAAGGCGAACGTTCCATGCTTGCCATGTTCAAAGAGTCGGCCATGGAGTTCATGCAGAGCAACGAAGGCACCATTGTACCGTTCCATGCTTTCTATGATGCGCTGGAAAACTTTTTGGATCACAGCCATCGTGGCGTTATCATCAAGGCCTATGAGAACAGCTTCATCAATCCGGACGGCAAGGACAGTGATGTGTTTGCAATCAACGTTTTGAAAACCCTGTTCATGATCAAGTATGTGCAGGATATCACAGCCAATATTGACAATATTACCAGCTTGATGATTTCCAATATTGATGATGACCGCATTGTCTTGAAAGGCAAAGTGGAAGAGGCTCTGAAAGTTCTGATGCGGCAGATGCTGGTTCAGAAAAACGGAGACATCTATGTGTTCCTGACCGATGAAGAGCAGGAAATCAATCGTGAAATTGAAGGCCAGAACGTGGAGATGGCCGAGATCATCAACAAGGTTTCCGAGATGATTTTCGAGGATATCTTCCCAGACAAGAAATACCGTTACCCTGCGTTCAATGGTCGGTACTCCTTCTCCTTCAATCAGACTGTAGATGACCGCCCGTATAAATCTAACCAGACCTATGACGTGGGCGTTCGGATCCTGACCCCGGCTTCCGAGTACGGCGGTGAGGAAACCACGCTGCGCATGATGTCCGGGCAAGGCAAAGAAGTTCTGGTTGTTCTGCCGGATGACCGTGCCTTCATGGATGAAATCCAGACCTACTTAAAAATCGAAAAGTTCCTGCGGTTGAATACTTCTTCCGCACTGAGCAAATATGAGACTATCAAAGAAGCCAAGCGTCTGGAGATGCGGGAGCGCAACAGCAATGCCCGCCTGTTTCTGATTGAATCATTGAAGGTTGCCACGATCTATGTTAATGGCGATAAGGCTCAGATTGGTGCCAAGGAAGTCTCCAGCCGGATCAGTGAGGCCATTGGTCGTTTGGTCACTACGGTGTATCACAAGCTGTCCTATATTGATGCTGCTATGGGTGAAGATGACATCCGGAAGATGATGCGCACTTCCAACCAGTTGACCTTGAACATTGAGGGTGGCAAGGAAGCCAACGTCCATGCGCTGGATGATGTTCTCCAGTTTGTTGCCGGTAATACCCACATGCACATGAAGACCTCCATGAAAACCATCAAAGACCGCTTCATGAAAGCACCTTATGGATTTGTGGAAGATGATGTACAGAGGTTGGTTGCCCGCCTGTTCAAGCGTGGGGATCTGTCCTTCACCGTCAATGGTGCCAGCGTCACTATGATGAACAAGTCTGATGAAGAAATCGTCAGCTTGATCACCAAGAAAGCATTTGTGGAGAAGCTGCTGATGGAGCAGCGTGTCCGCGTTTCTGATAAAGATAAGAAAATCGTCCGGGATGTCATGAAGGAGTTGTTCCATTCCACTGCTGTCAGTGAAGATGAGGACTCCATGATGAAGACATTCCAGACTTATTGCCAGCACATGATGTCTGACTTGCAGGTGCTGGAAGCCCGCTATGAAGAAAAACGCTATCCGGGTAAGAAAGCCGTGGATGGTGGAAAGAAGCTACTGACTACTGTATTGCAGCAGACCAATCCGCTGGAGTTCTTCAAGACTGTTTCCGGTATGAGCGAAGACCTGATTGACTTTGCCTATGACTACGACCCGATAAAAGCCTTCTTTGGCGGTGAGCAGAAAACCATCTTTGAACGTGCATTGGACATGCTGGCAATTTATGATGACAGCAAAACCTATATCGTAGATACCGATCTGGAGTCTGTCGTGGCGCAAATGCGCACTATCATTGGCAAGGCCGAGCCTTACAACGACATTCCTAAGCTGCCGGAGCTGCGTGAGCAGTTTATGAAGGCCTATATGAAGGTGTTGCAGGTGCAGGAAGCTCCTGTGTATGCTGCCATTGATGAGGCCAGAACCCGTACACTGGAAGTCCTGAAAGAAAAGCCGTATGCCGCTGAGAAGAAAGACAAGTACATTGAGCTGTTTGTTGAAATCCGCGAGGAATCCTCTCATTGCAACAATGTCTCCCGACTGAGAAGCTATGCCGACCGTGCAGAGGCGTTGAAGCTGCGCCTTATGAACGAGATGGATCAGCTGGACGTTGCCCTTGCCAAAAAGGCAGCTGAGGAAGAAGAGCGCAAGCGCAAGGAAGCTGAGCAGCGTGGTGAAACGCCAGCTGCTCCAGTCGTGCCGGTTGTACCTCAGCCGAAGCCAAAAAAGAAAAAGAATGTGGGCATCAAGTCCGTTGCCTTGACTTCTTCTTGGAGAATTGAGACGGAGGAAGATATTGATAAGGCTCTCGCTACTCTGCGTCAGAATCTGAAAGCGCAGTTGGAGGAAGACACCATTATCAATGTGGAATTCTAATAGAAACGGAGGCCAAAGGCCATGAACAAAACAGCGATCAAAAACTTTGCAGTTTGGGCGAGAAACAAACTGATTGCAGATATAAGCTACAAAGCTAGTCTGATGGGCATTTCTGAGGATGGGATCAAAGCAGCCCTTCCCCAGTCCACCAAGGACATGGAGTTTTATGATATTGGAACCAAGGAACCATACGTCATCAATGGGGAAGCTGTACGACAGCGCAAGCGTCTTGTTGAGCTGATCAACCAGCGGGCAGCCATGTCCGATTACAAGACGGCTTATCGTGCTGTGATTGAGGAAGTAGCCTATACTTGGTTCAACCGACTCATTGCCATCCGGTTCATGGAGGTCAATGATTATTTGCCTTCCCGGATTCGTGCGCTTTCTTCGGAGAGTGGAAATAAGCTGGAGCCGGATCTGGTGACTACGCCTTTTGATGCAGAGCTGGAGCTGAGCGACTATGAGAAGTCTGAAATCGTCCGTCTGAAAAACGAAAATCTGGTGGATGAGTGCTTCCGGATGCTCTTTGTGAAGCAGTGCAACGCCTTGAATGAAGTGCTGCCCATGCTGTTTGAAACCACAGCTGACTATTCGGAGCTGCTGCTGAACGTTTCTGTAACGGATCAGGATGGCGTGGTGTACCATCTGGTGCATGATATTCCGGAAGATGACTTCAATATCAGCAAGATTGGTGAGGACGGCAAGCCTACCGGTCAGGTGGAGATCATCGGCTGGTTGTACCAGTATTACAACACCGAACCGAAGGATGAAGCCTTTGCCCTGCTGAAAAAGAACGTGAAGATTACCAAGGAGCGCATTCCGGCAGCCACACAGCTGTTTACCCCGGACTGGATCGTTCGCTACATGGTGGAGAACAGTCTTGGCCGCCTGTGGCTGGAAGGTCATCCGAACCCGGAGCTGAAATCCGGGTGGAAATACTATCTGGATGAAGCGGAACAGGAAGCAGATGTGCAGGCACAGCTGGAGAAGATCCGCGAGGAATATAAGACCATCAAGCCGGAAGACATCAAAGTGATTGACCCCTGCATGGGCAGCGGCCATATTTTGGTGTACGCTTTTGATGTGCTGATGCAGATTTATGAGGCCGCCGGTTATACCCAGCGGGAGGCTGCAAAGAGCATTCTGGAACACAACCTCTACGGACTTGACATTGATGACCGTGCCTTCCAGCTGGCTTATTTTGCTGTGATGATGAAAGCCAGACAGTTCAACCGCCACATCTTAAACGGCGATACGGTTTGCCATGTCTATTCTATTCAGGAGAGCAATACGGTCAACCGCGCTCAGCTGAAATACTTTGGCGCCGGTCTCAATGACTTGGAACGCAATGATGCCATAAACCAGATTACCGGGCTGCTGGACACTTTCACAGATGCCAAGGAGTATGGCTCTATCTTGAATGTGGATGCCTGTAACTGGGATTTGCTGCGTCGGTTTGCGGCTGAAACCAATGATGACGGGCAGATGTCGCTGGATTCCATTGGAATTGAGAATACCAAGGAGCAACTGTGCCTGCTGATTGAGATTGGGCAGGTCATGGCGCAGAAGTATGATATTGCGATTACTAATCCTCCCTATGTCGGCAGTGGAGGAATGAATGTGAAACTTTTGAAAGCTGTAAAAAAGTATTATGATGACGGTCGAAATGATCTTTATACGGTATTTATTCTAAAATGTTCTGAAATGCTTAAAACGCATGGACATTTGGGTATGATTACACAAATGGGATGGCTCTCTTTGACTCGAAGCGCTCAACTACGCAGCGTAATATATGATGAAGAATTCTATATTAACATGCTGCATTTGGGATCACATGTATTCGAGGATTTAAGCGGTGAAGTGGTAAAGTCTTGCGCATTTGTTATGCGATCAGGACGATGTGATAAATATAAAGCTGTGTTTTGTAAACTAGCTGATTATGATACTGTTGATAAAAAGAAGAAAGCTGCTCGCTTAAAGAACAATCTATATACAGCAAGTTTGATGGAAACTAAAGAAATTGAGGGCGCTCCGCTTTCATATTGGTTGCCTCGAACGATGCTACCTATGTTCCAGACAAGCAGTGTGAGTGCAAACTATATTTGTAGAGCAGGAATGCAAACAGGAGATAACGAACAGTTCCTGAGACTTTGGTTTGAATCAGTAAAAGGAAAAGTCAATCACTTCTCAAAAGATGCAAAATGGGTCGGATACAACAAAGGTGGCACACAAAGAAAATGGTATGGTAACACAGATTATGTTGTGAACTGGGAAAACAATGGCTTTGATATAAAGAGCTTCAAAAAGAAACGATTGGAACGAGGAGAGATTGAAAAGAAAAACAGTGAATGCTGGAATAGTGAATTCTATTTTGTAGAAGGAATTACGTGGTCATCTATTTCGTCTGGTTCTCCAATGTTTAGATACACAGATAGCAGTACGATTTTTGATATTAAAGGGCCAACATGTTTTGCCAAAAAAGGGGTAACTCATGAAGAGTTGCTTCAGATAATGGGATTTTTGAATTCGCCTATTGTGAGCGAATTGCTTCAAGTTTTGTCACCTACACTGGATTGCAATCCCGGTACTGTTGCAAGACTTCCTTATGTGTCTCAAAAAGACAATTTGATCATTACTCAATCAGTTCAAACATGTATGCGTTTATCAAAGCAAGATTGGGATTCGTTTGAAATTTCATGGGATTTCAAACGGCACCCACTTGCAAAATGCGATACGGTTGTCGCTGCCTTCTCTGAATGGGAAACTGAATGTTCTGACCGCTTCAACACCCTAAAATCCAACGAAGAAGAACTCAACCGCATTTTCATCGAAATCTACGGTTTGCAGGATGAATTAACTCCGGAAGTGGATGACAAAGATGTCACCGTCCGCAAAGCGGACTTGCCACGAGACATCAAGAGCCTGCTTTCCTATGCGGTTGGCTGTATGTTTGGTCGCTATTCCCTCGATGTTCCCGGTCTTGCCTATGCAGGCGGCGAATGGGACGATTCCAAGTATAGCAGCTTCATTCCGGACAAAGACAACATTCTGCCCATCACCGATGAGGAGTATTTCCAAGATGATATCGTTGGATTGTTCTGCGGCTGGCTGAAAAAGGTCTATGGTTCGGATACATTGGAGGTAAACCTCGATTTCATTGCCAAAGCATTGGGAAATAAGGGCAACACCAGCCGCGAAGTCATTCGCAACTACTTCCTCAATGACTTTTTCAAAGACCATTGCAGCACTTACTCTGTCACTGGATCCGGCAAACGGCCTATCTACTGGCTCTTTGACAGCGGCAAGCAGAACGGCTTCAAGGCTTTGGTCTATATGCATCGCTATGATGAAAACACCATCGGCAACCTGCGTATCGACTACCTGCACCGCATGGAGCGCGTGTATGAGAGCGAGATTGCCCGGATGCAGGATATCATCGACAACAGCCGCGATGGCCGCGAAGTGACTAAGGCCACCAAGCGCAAAGAAAAACTCCAGAAACAGATCAAGGAATGCAAGGAGTACGATGAGAAGATTGCCCACCTTGCTCTTGCCCGCATTCCCATTGATCTGGATGACGGCGTGAAAGTGAACTATGAGAAAGTCCAGACGGTTGATGGTAAGAAATATCCTGTTCTGGCAAAGATTTGAGGTGATTGCACATGAATGATGTTGTCACCACAATCGAAGCGTTCTTTGAAACGTATTCTTTCACAAAAGACGCATTTCTGGTCATATTTGGAGCGGTGTTTGGCGGTGTTTGCACAGTTATAATCAATAATGGAGCTATGCGTAAACAATGCCGCTTTGATATGCAATACAAAATTTTGAAAGAAGAAGCAGACAAACTCAATGACCTTTCAAAAAAGGTCGAAGCACTGGAAATCAAATTGTCATTTGGTAATCATAGTACAGTTGAGCTGGCAAGTGAGATTGACGAAATACAGCACCTGCTATTAAAAACTAATGAGAGTTTGAGAGAAAAACGAAAGTTTGTACGAAAGTTTTTAAGTGCTGTCATTGTAGAAAAATCTGCCCAATATGTGTCAGATTATATGAGAATTCTATACCAACAAGGTGATGGTGGCATATTTGATTTTCGTATGGTTTCTGCTGTTGATGCCGAAAAACTGGAAGCATTGCGAAATTTCGAGACCAATGTTCAAAGATTAAGCAATGATATGGCAGAGGCGATGGAAAGCGTTATTATGCCCGGAATTGTTTCAAAAATCAAGCGAAAAATGAGAACGCCCGGAATGATGATTGAAGACTGTGTAGCGATTGTAAAAGTGGGACACAATAAAAGGAAAAAGTGAATGTTACTGTACACGATAGGAGGTGTGACCAATGACAGCAGAAGAGATTTTTGCCGGTGAATCCGACAATGTGGAATTCAAAGAAGACATTCCAGCCAAAAGCGAGAAGTATATGAAAACGGTTGTGGCCTTTGCCAACGGTAAGGGTGGCAAGCTGATCTTTGGCGTGGAGAATAACACATGGAAGGTCACGGGCTTTACAAAAGAAGAAGTCTTTCAGAAGATGGATGCCATCACCAATGCTATCTTCGATAGTTGCGAGCCTAAAATCACGCCTAGCGTTGGTGTGCAGGAAGTGGAAGGCAAAGCCATCATTGAGGTGGAGATCCTGCCCGGTATGCCCCGGCCTTACTATATCAAGAGTCAAGGCATTTTGGATGGAACCTATATCCGTGTGAGCGGCACCACCCGCCATGCAGAGCGCTATCAGGTGCAGGAGCTGATTCTGGAGGGACAGAACCGGTATTATGACTGTGAGCCTGTGGAAGGACTCACTGTAACAGACGAGGATATTGCAAAGCTATGTGCCGATATGAAGGCAATGGCTATCAGGAATACCATAGCGGAAGCTGAAAAGGCCAAAGTTCGTGATATTACCAAGAATATCTTGCTTTCATGGGGAGTTCTGGCAGAAAAAGATGGAGCCATTGTTCCAACCAATGCCTATGCACTGTTGACGGGCAAGGCACAAGTCCAGCCCTTAGTGCAGTGTGGAATTTTCAAAGGTAAGGATCGGGCTTACTTCGTGGATCGCCGTGAATTTGAAGGTTCCGTTCAAGACCAAATGGAAGCAGCCTTTCAGTATGTACTTGAGAAAATCAATCGCGGAATGACAATACAGGGTGTGCAGCGGCAGGATGTGTATGAACTGCCTTTGGACAGTGTGCGCGAGTTGATCGCAAATTCGATTGCCCACCGCAGCTACTTGGAACCGGGCAATATCCAGATAGCCTTGTTTGATGACCGGCTGGAGGTCACTTCTCCCGGTATGCTGCTGAATGGCGTTTCTATCGTCAAAATGAAGGAAGGCTATTCCAAAATCCGGAACCGCGCCATCGCCAATGCGTTTTCCTACATGAAAATCATTGAGAAATGGGGCAGCGGCATTCCTCGTATCATCCGTGAATGCAAAGAATATGGCCTACCTGAGCCGGAATTTCTTGATTTTGATGGAGATTTCCGGGTGAATATGTACCGGAAGGCTGCTGTTGGAGCGAATGGTATCAGTGATACCAAAAATGATACCAATGATACCAATGATACCAATGAGACCAATGAGACCATTGCAATGAGACTGATCCATGAAAACCCAGCTATTACCCAGAAGGAAATGAAGGAGAAGATGGGTGTTTCGATTGTGACAATCAAGCGGCTTATGGCTGACTTGCAAAAGAACGGCAAAATTCAAAGACAGGGATCCAGCCGAAGCGGTAAATGGCTGATTACAAACCCGGAGGAATAACTATGGCAGAGCTAAATCTGAATCAAATAATCGAAAAGCTGAATGGAGAGTTTACGGGTGAAACCCGCAAGCTCGTCTTTTGGTACGATGATAAAGCAGACTTTGCCGAGGATATTGACTCTGTGGAGCTTGCCAATGCGAAAATTCTGAAATTGGAGCCGGGCAATCAGTTCGGCACCAAGTTCTTTTTGGAGCGTGAGGATACCACCACAAACTACCTGATATACGCTCCTTTTCCCAAGCCAGACGTGCGGGAAAACCATCTGGAAGATACTATGCTGTATTCCAAGCGGTTCTTTGCAGACCGCGCCTCCCTGCTTTCTGTGGATTTGGGCATTTCCGAGAAGTACAAGCCTGTCATTGAAAAGCACATCAAGTTCTTTGCAAACAAAGACCGAACACAGCGGTTCTATGATCTGGAGATTGAGAACTTCAATGAGGACAATATTCTGATTGGCCTGATGAGTGCCGTGTGCCGTACCAGAACCTGTTCTTTTGACGAAGTGGTGCGGATCCTTCTAACTGATGATGGACTGGAAAAAAACAAGTTCATCGCAGAATTCGACAAATACGGCCTTCTTCCTGCATTCTGGAAGTTCTGTGAGCAGCAGTTCGGGTACAGCGACAACAAGCCCTCTCTGGAGAAGCTGGTTGTGACCATGTTCGTTACCTATGCGGACAAGTACATTCAAAAAGAGCTGCCGCAAGGCTGGAAGACCTTTGTATCATATAAGTCCGGCAATATCATCGCTTTCCTTGATAGCCTGATGAACAACCTGCTTTATCGGCAACGTTATGATGAGCTGTCTGCGCATGTGGCAACCGGCCTGAATGTTTCCACTGCGCTGGAGAGCTATGAGCCAGAGACACTAGTGGAGTGTGACTCCTTTACCCAGATTGACGGCATTATTCTTCGCTGGTTGGTGGATCGTCTGCTGGCTGAGGATACCGGTGCTAAGCTGGGCAATCATCCGATTCCAGAGATATGTGAAATGCGCCAGAAGATGCACTTTGGCGCGAAGTTTTCAGCTGCTTATGAACTTCTGAACAGTGCCTATGAGCTGATTATGGCAGCAAAGTATTCCTGCCCGGATGGATTTAAGGCCATTGTCCAGCAGTACATATCAGCGGATTGCCAGATTGATGCACAGTACCGGCACTTCTATTACTGCTATGATCTTCTGGACAACAGCAGCGCTTTTGAAAAGCTGCGGGATCTGGTGGAGAACATTTACACGAATGAATATCTGGGAAAACAGCTGCCTCAGTGGAATGCAGGCATGACAGAAGCGGATGCCCTTACCATTCTTCCTTTACAGCGCAATTTCTACGCTCGTTTTGTGAAGGGCAATAAAGACCGCACAGTCGTGATCATCTCTGATGCCATGCGCTATGAGGTTGGCCGCCAGCTGTTCAACAAAATGCTGGATGACCCGAAATGTACTGCGAAGCTGGACTGTATGCTCAGTACGTTGCCTTCCTATACCCGCCTTGGAATGGCGGCATTGCTCCCTCATTCCAAGTTGGAACTGACAGATGATGGGAAGGAATTGGTAGATGGTACTTACTGCACCGATTTGGCTTCCCGTCAGACCGTTCTGCAGGCGGCTATCCCGGAGAGCTGCTGCGTCCAGTTTGATGAAATAAAGAACATGAAGAAAGCCGCCCTGCGTGAGGTTTTCACTGGCAAGCAGGTGGTTTACGTTTACCATGATCAGATTGATGTTCGTGGTGAACATACCGAAGATGAAGTCTTTGTGGCCTGTGAAGAGGCTGTTGCAGAGATTGCAGACCTGATCCGGAAGATTACGGTCAATGCCAACACGCTGCACTTTATTGTGACTGCTGATCACGGCTTCATTTATAAACGAGACAAGGTTTCTGAAAGTGATAAAATTGGTGGCGTGAGCGACAAAAACAGCATAGTGAAGCGCCGCTATATTGTGTCAAAAGAGCCGGTTAGCGATGATGGAATCTGCAATCTGAGTTTGGGTTATTTGCTGGGTACTGATGATAGCAAAGTGGTTTCCTTCCCTTGCAGCACAAGCGTTTTCAAAACACCGGGCAGCGGCGGGCAGAACTATGTCCACGGTGGTTCTTCTCCACAGGAGATGTTGGTTCCTGTCCTTGATGTGAAAATGGAAAAGGGACATATGGAAACCAGAACGGTTCAGATTATGCTGGTCAGCTTGGTGCAGAAGATAACCAATCTGATCACTTCGCTGGACTTCATACAGTCCGATCCAGTCAGCGATGTGGTAAAAGGCACCACATTCCGTCTGTACTTCGTTTCAGAGGACAATGAGAAGATTTCCAACGAGAATATCTATGTGGCTGATAAACGCGATGTAGACGCTCAGAAGCGCATTTTCCGTATGCGGTTCACATTCAAAAACAAGAAGTACAACAAAGATAAGCACTATTATCTGGTGGCCTATGATGAGTCAAACGGCATTGAGGCGTTCCGACATGCTGTCGTGATGGATCTGGCTTTTGCAGATGATTTTGGTTTTGGAATATAAACGCCCAAGGGAGTGACAAGGATGATTGACGAAAATCTTGATGCACTGGAAGAGATGCACCAAAAGCTGCGGGACAACTTCGCAGGTAAGATAGTCCGCAAGGACTTGACTAAGAAAATCAAAGAAGGAGCCAATGTTCCGGTTTATGTGCTGGAATACCTCCTTGGGATGTATTGTTCTTCGCAGGACGATGATGAAATAGCAGTAGGTGTTGAGAACGTCAAAAAAATCCTTGCCGATAACTTTGTGCGCCCGGATGAGGCACAGAAAATATTGTCTGTGCTGCGCCAGCGTGGCAGTTATACGGTAATTGACAAGTTGACTGTAAATCTGAATATCAAAGAGGACTGCTACCAAGCGGAGTTTTCCAATCTTGGCTTGAAAGCCATCCCTATAGGTGAAGAGTATCCAACCCGGTATGACCGGCTTCTCTGTGGCGGTATCTGGTGCATTGTGCAGCTGGAGTATGAGTACATAGAAGAAGACAAGAAAAATGGCACCCCCATCAAAATCCGGAAACTGGATCCGATACAGATGCCCCATGTGGATATAGATGAGCTGAAAGCAGGTCGCAAGGCCTTCACCAAAGATGAATGGATGGATCTGATGCTTCGCTCCATCGGCATGGAGCCTTCCACCTTGGATACCAGAGCGAAATGGCTGCTGATTGCGCGTATGTTGCCGTTGGTGGAGAATAACTTCAATCTTTGTGAGTTGGGGCCAAGAAGCACTGGCAAGTCCCATCTCTACAAAGAAATTTCACCAAATTCTATTCTGGTATCCGGTGGGCAGACAACGGTTGCTAATCTGTTCTATAACATGGGCAGAAAAACGGTTGGTCTGGTTGGCCTTTGGGATTGTGTGGCCTTCGATGAGGTTGCCGGTATCAACTTCAAGGACAAAGATGGTATCCAGATCATGAAAGACTATATGGCCTCCGGTTCCTTTGCCCGTGGCAAAGAAGAGAAGGCTGCATCAGCCTCCATGGTCTTTGTGGGTAACATCAATCAGAGCGTGGAAGTCCTTCTGAAAACATCCAGTCTCTTTGATCCTTTCCCGTCGGAGATGGGAACCGATACGGCGTTTTTGGATCGTATCCACTGCTATATTCCGGGCTGGGAGATACCCAAGTTTAGACCGGAGCATTTCACCAACGACTATGGTTTTATCACGGACTATCTGGCTGAGTTCATCCGGGAGTTGCGCAAGGAGCAATTTGGAGATGCGCTGGACAAGTTCTATCGCCTTGGCAAAAATCTGAACCAACGTGACACCATTGCTGTTCGCAAGATGGTGGGTGGCTTTATCAAGCTGCTGTACCCGGATGGCGTTTATACCAAGGATCAGCTGGAGGAAATCCTGACTATTTCGCTGGAAATGCGCAGACGTGTCAAAGAGCAACTGAAAAAGCTGGGCGGCATGGAATTCTATGACGTGAATTTCTCCTACATTGACAATGAAACCTTTGAAGAGCATTATGTCTCCGTTCCAGAACAGGGTGGCGGTAAGCTCATTCCAGAGGGCATGTGCAATCCGGGACAGGTCTACACCGTTTCACAGGGTAAATCCGGTATGATTGGCGTATTCCGTCTGGAGTCTCAGATGCTGCCCGGAAATGGCAAGTTTGAACGAACCGGCCTTGGTTCGGACAGGGATCCGAAGGAAGCCTCCAATACCGCCTTCAATTTCCTGAAAGCCAATGGAAACCGGATCAGCGGTTCCATCAGCACAACCACAAAAGACTACATCATGAACTATCAGGATCTGCAAGGAATCGGTATGACAAAGAACCTTGCACTGCCAACCTTGATTGCATTGGCCTCTATTGCCCTTGGAAAGCCTGCTGTAAGCTCTTTGGCCGTACTGGGCGAGATCAGTATCAGCGGCACCATGATCAGGGTAGAGCAGCTTGCAAATGCCTTGCAGGTGTGTCTGGACAGTGGAGCTAAGAAGGTCTTGTTGCCAATTACGTCTGCTGCGGATCTGGGTTCTGTCCCGGCTGAACTGGTTGGCTGTTTCAATTTGATTTTTTATCAGAGTGCAGAAGATGCAGTTTACAAGGCATTGGGAGTGGAGTGAGGTGAAATAATATGGAAGATAAGTACGATCTCATTGAATCATCAGTGCGTGATGCTTTAGGCAGTGTTGTATGGTCGCACAAAATACAAGAAAAGCAAGCGGACTTATATTCACAGCATTTCAAATGGATGGAAACCGCAAAAATCGTGTCCGCTTCTTTGACATCCGTTGGCATTGTATCTTTAATCTTTACAGATCAGTTATGGATAAAAATTGCCTCAGCATTGATCTCGTTTGTTTCAGTTTTTGTGAGTGCCTTTTTCAAGTCGTTTGATTTGCAGACGATGGTCAGCCAACATAAAGCAGCTGCGAATAATCTGCTTAGTGTTCGGGATGAGCTGAAATTGTTGCTGCTTAAAATCCGTATGAAACAGGGGGAACCCTTAGAACTGTCAAAGGAGTATGGAGAAATCGTTCAACAGCTTGATAAAGTGTATGCGGATGCTCCAAATACTACGGACAAAGCTGTTGATAAAGCAAGGACTGCATTGAACATTACGAAAGACAATACTTTTTCAGACACTGAAATAGATGGCTTTCTTCCAGCCGGATTAAGGAAGGAGAAATAGATTGGCATTAGAAAATGATTTTGAAACTTTCTGCGGCAGTATCAAGTTGGACAATTTGGATGATATGGAAAAATCCGCAGGGGAAATTGCAAAAAAGCTGAACGCACATTACTATGAACTGGATAAGGACAGCTCATCTCACTTATATATTGTAGGCTCAGTGGGGAGAAGTACGGCAGTAAAGGATAGTAGTGACCTTGACATTATCTTTGATCTGCCAAGCAGTGTCTATAAGCGGTTTGATGAATATGAAACAAATGGGCAGTCTGCTCTCTTACAGGAAGTTAAGTCTGTCATGATGGAGAGATACCCTAATACAAAGATGCGTGGAGACGGTCAGGTTGTCGTAATTGAATTTACCAAGTATACGGTAGAGCTTGTGCCAGCATTTTTACAAAGCGATGATCGGTTCAAATATCCGGACACTCATGATGGTGGAAAATGGAAATATACAGATCCATTGAGTGAACAGGAAGAATGCGCTTCTTGCGATTCAAAATCTGGTGGGATATACTACGATTTCTGTCACATAATGAGATGCTGGAAAAACACGATTGGCTTTGAGTTTGGCGGGTTACTTATTGATACATTGGTTTATAACCATTTTGGAGAGAATGACAACTACAAGGATTCCGGTTATGATGATTATTTGACGATACTCCAGAACTTGTTTGATTATCTGAAAGAAAGAGACAAGGATCAGAGCTATTGGCTTGCTGTTGGCAGCAATCAGCAGGTAAGCAACTCAGGGAATGGCGCTTTTGTGACAAAAGCAAAAAAGGCTGCCAAAAAGATTTCGGATGCACTCAGCAAAAATGAAGATATAAATGCTGTTCTAATTGATTTGCTGGGAAGTGATTTCCCTGCTAGTGAAAAAGCGGTTGCGAAGTCCTATGAGTTTGCCAGTCGATCTTATAGAAACACTGAGCAGTTCATCGCTGAGTTGTTCCCGATAGACATTAGGTATTCTCTCCAGTTGGATTGCAGGGTCACTCAGGATGGATGGCGTGATTTCCTTTTGAGGACACTTCTTAGAGATAACGGTGTACTGCGAAGAAACAAGAGTTTGGATTTTTATATTAGCGAAACAAATTGCCCTGCCCCTTATTCTATATACTGGAAGGTTAGAAACGTGGGTAGAGTGGCAGAAGAGAAGGATCTCATTCGAGGGCAAATAAAAAAGACAGATGCCACTCATCAAAAAGAACATACGGATTTTCAAGGAGAGCATTTTGTTGAATGCTACTTAGTAAAGAACGGCGTATGTGTAGCAAAAGATAGAATTGATGTCCCTATTGGAACCGTGTAATAAGAGACAAGCCCGGAGCAACACTTCTATGTGCTGCTCCGGGCTTCTTTTTCGTTTACTGAGCCATCTGCGCTTTCAGCTTTTCGCCAAGATTTTTGTAATCGTCAATCGACTTGAACAGTTCTGCCACTTTCTGAACCTCATCTTTGGGATCATCCGGCGTGGGCATCTCAAATATCATGTGGCTTTCATCTTCGCCCCAGCCGCACAGCAGATAGGTGTCTTCTGGAGAACGTTCAACAGTGTACACGAACCGTTCTTTCCAATCGGAACTGTAGGCAAAATAAATGCACCGGCACAGTGGAGATATGCTTGCATCAGGCATCAGCACTTGTGTAATGGTAAAACCTTCGCCTTTATAGACATCGGTCACTGCAAAATCAGATGCAATATATGGGCATGTGTATTCCTCATCACTTTCATCATCATCATTCATTGCGCATAGAAGATCAACAAAGCCATACCCACCAAGGGTAAGAATGCGCTCAACAAAAGGCTTGGTGCCGCTATAGAATAGATGGGGAAGGAATTTGTGCTGGACAAAATAGAACTGTCTTTCCTGTTCTGTCATTTGGTTATTCATACTGACCTCCTTTATGGGCTAGCTTTACTGTCACATTTTCCGCAGTCGGAGCAGCCATTGCAGGTCATGCGGCTCCCGCATTCCCGACATGTGACGGGATGGTAATGTGGCTTATATAGGTTTTCTTCGGGAATTTCATATCCCCAATCATCGACAAGATGAAATTGCATCGGTTTTCCTAGATGACTCAGACCGGATCGGAATGCCTGTTGTGCTTGCAGCTGCTTGTCGGGGAGACGATATGTTTTTCCGTCTTTGATGAAAACGGATCCGGTTTCGATAAAGTCAAAGGTTACATCGTATTTGCAGCACTGTTCACTGAGCTTCTTTACCCAATCATAGTGGCAAGGCCGGGAACCGTCATAATTTTCCCCACCACACAGAACCTGTTCTATGATGCCTGATTGAAGATATTGTTCTATGTCAATCGCTCCAATGAGTGGAGCAGTCATAATTCCTTTATGTTTGAATGGAAGCTGGAAAAGGAGAGGGATGCGTTCATCAGCACGGCGCTGGTTTTCACACGTCACATTGAAGAATACATTATCCCATCCATCGCCCCAGTCCGTTGGCAGGCAACCGGCAACACGCTCCGGACGCTTTGTCAGAAGAAAGAATTTGACATCCGGTCTTTGTCGAATAATGTCCCAAGCCTCTGGCCGCCATTCATCAGCTTCTTCTAAGAAAAAATCCGAAGTCATGCAAACACGAATCATTTCTCCACTTTGAACTTTATATTTCCCCTGCCGGTTTTTCTGTAAGGGATAGCGGAAACCATTCTTTGTACGGTAGATATTACTTCCATCTTGATTACGCATTCGATCAAGATAATACATATAACAATTCTGACATCCTTCTGAGCATTTCTTGCATCCGTGCCAAGGGTTCCAAATATCGTGCATGGTTTCCTCCCTTCCCATAGTTGTATTGAATTTAGTGACAGGCAGCTATCTGTTCCGGATGAAATTCTTTTTGATAGCTCCAGTATTCAGCCTGTTCCGCTTCATCAGCAGGGCGAACAGCTGTCTTTCCACAGTCTGGACACTGTTCAGTTTCTACATCACTCCAAAACAAGAAGTGACAGTCTTCACACAAGAAGTGACAGTCTTCACATATATAAATCATGATCTCATGCCTTTCAATATTGTATTAGCCCTTACCTGAAAGTATTTTTTGCTTTGCTTCCAAGTCAATATCGTAATAAACATAAGGTTCATCCTCGAAAACGGGCTTGCCATCCTGAAATCCTTTGAGCATAGGAATGGCCTTTTTCTTTACCGGGTAAATATTTTCTTGCTGGAACAGTTTCTCCAGCTCTGTATTTTTCTTCTCCATGTGTTCCTCCCGTATCAATCGTGGAAACGGTCTGCATCCTCATACGCGCCAAGATCTTCTTTCAAAAAATTGGCTTTGCGGACATCCATTGTATTGAGCCGATAGCCTTTCGTGCGGAGAATGGTGAATTTGTAGTCTAACAAGGCAGCCGGGACAAACAAGGCGCGAGCAGCCTCAAAAAATGACTCTTCGCTGAGATGTTGCAGCACCTCATCGTCATCAAGAAGAAGTTCGGCGGCAAATATATTGGCCTCGTTTTCTTCCGGCATCTGCTGACTCTTTTCCAACACTTCCATTTCCTGAAAGCCACGCATCATGGCAATCTCAGTATGTAAAACAGCATGTCCGAGTTCATGTGCCACAAGGATCAGTTCCAGTATCTTATTGACATTGTAGTCAATCACGATGTTCTTCTGACGTGACTGGTAGAAGAAAAAGCCTTTTAGTTTTTTCTTCAAGTCTTTGTAATGGATTTTTATGCCCAATGCATCGCAAAGCTCATACGGATTTCTCGTCCCGTATTTCCGCGCTAATTGCTCAACCACATCGACAATATAAGCAGTAGTAGCCAATCTAACCACCTCCTGTCATGCTGGTACATTGCTCTATCCTAATTATCTCAAATGTAATGTCCAATAATCAGGACTCAGAGCTGCGCTTGCGGCTTTTGCGATATTTCTTAGGTGTGAATTTGTCTCTTGCTGCCTGTTTGGAATCCAGATAGACTTCCATCAGCGACTGGAAAAACACTTCCTTAGCTTCTTCATCCAGCTCCCCGCCTGCGAAGAGTGCCCCGGCGCGGTGAATAACTTCCTGTGCCTCTTTGGCTCCCTTGGAACCGAATTCATCTCTGGCAGCTTTGACAAACTCATCCTGTTCGATATGCTTTTCAGGATCCGTTTCGTCTTTGTCCATTAAATAAGTGACTGACACTTTCAGTGCAGATGCAATTTTCTTGATATTACTGGTGCGCGGCATGGTGCCAAGCTGTTCATAGGTATATAAAGAACGCTCCGATATGCCGGTTAATTGCGCGAGTTCCGCTTGTGACATGTTGAGAGCCAATCGAGTCTCTTTGACTTTTTCACCGAATGTCATTGTGTTTTCCCTGCCTTTCAAAATTATTTTTTTGCAACTTCCGATTAACCATTGACAAACTTCTGGTATCGGGTATAATATTCTCATCGGAAGTTATCTTCCGGTTAATTGTACATCGGAAGTTATGGAATGTCAAGACTGCCTACAAGAAAACTTCCGATTTTATCAGAAGTTAGGAGGTGGGCATGTGGATAGAACAATACTTCATTCAGATATGAACAGCTGCTATGCCAGCATAGAGCTGCTGCATCATCCGGAACTACGTGGGAAACCTCTAGCAGTTGGTGGAGATCCGGAGGCTAGACATGGAATTGTACTGGCAAAGGATCAGCTGGCGAAGAAGGCTGGCGTTCAAACAGGAATGGCCTTATGGCAAGCAAAGCAGGTCTGCCCCAACATCACATTCCTTCCTCCCCGGATGGACTTGTACCTGCGCTTTTCTAAGCTGGCTCATGAAATCTATGGTGAATACACGGATCAACAGGAGGCATTCGGGATTGATGAGTCATGGCTGGATGTGACCGGCAGTTGTTCTTGCAAGGGAGATGGGCTGACCATCGCAAAAGAAATCAGCAACCGGGTTAAATACGAGTTGGGCATCACAGTCAGTATTGGTGTGAGCTGGAATAAGATATTCGCCAAGTTAGGCTCTGACTATAAAAAACCTGATGCAATCACAGTCTTCAACCGTGATAACTATAAGGAACTGGTTTGGCCTCTCCCTGTTCAGGATCTTCTGTATGTCGGAAATGCTACCCAGAAAAAGTTGAATAATTGCGGTATTCGTACCATTGGCGATCTGGCCGGTGCCAGTCCTGACTTTCTAAAAGGCCGCCTTGGCAAGATGGGATTGGTGCTGAGCATCTTTGCTAATGGAGAGGATCAGACACCGGTAAGTGCAGAAAACTTCCATGCTCCGGTCAAGAGTATTGGAAACAGCACCACAACACCACGGGATCTTGTTTCAGATGAGGATGTTTCCATTATTGTTTATCTGTTGTCCGAGAGTGTGTCAGCTAGACTGCGGGAAAACAATTTTGCTGGAACTGTAGTGGAAATATCGGTTAGGGATAATGAGCTGTATAGCTTTACCAGACAGCGAAAACTTCCGATGGCAACCGACATTACAGCTGAGATTGCGGATGCGGCTATGCAGCTCTTTAAGGAAAGTTACCGTTGGCAAAAGCCGATCAGGAGTGTCGGTGTTCGTGCTACAGGCTTGGTAGATGCGTTGTCCCCAGTTCAGATGAATCTGTTTGTCGATAACGAGTACCGGGAGAGATTGCAAAAGATGGATCAGGCGGTGGATGACATCCGCAGACGCTTTGGGTTTTACAGTATTCAGCGCGGGCTGATGTTCTGCGATAAGAAGCTGTCTGCGGTCAATGCAAAGGAAGACCACACGGTACACCCGCAGGGCTATATGGAACAGGGCAACCGTACCGGCGTGGAGGGTTTGGCTAAGAAATGAACATTCACTGTTTTAACGGTGAAAACTATGTGGCAGAGCTGCCAGACGGTGGCTCTGCCATATCCTTTTGCTGTTAAACGCAAAGAATAAAACACAAGAAATTTGGAAATAATTTCATTGAAGATAGGAGATGAAACTTATGGAGGCGATTGCCACAAGCAAGACTGATTTACAGAGGCTGCGTGATGTTGACATCCGAACGGTTGACCGCAGCCAGCTGGTTGACCTGAATTCCATCGAGGTGGATGAGTCAAGGCCAGTTTCGGAGAGAATGGAAGAGTTCGTCCGGAAGATTAAAAACCCGTATTGTTTCAGGGTGGGAGATGTAGCTGTGAAAGTGGTGTACAAAGAAAATGGCCCGACATTCCAGCAAAACTTTGAAGAAATGCTGTTGTCCATGTAATTTCTGGAAATGAGAATTTTCCAGTGGAATCGAATCGAAAAGTGTGATACACTGTTTCTGGGCTAAAACAGCATATTCACTCTTTGGTTTTGTTGGCGTTACGACAAAAGCAAAGGAGTGAGCATTATGCAAAATACAACAACGACAACTGCCACATACAATGCGGCGGTTTATGTACGTCTTTCTAAAGAAGACTTGGATCTCGCTTATGCCAAGAAGGCAGAAAGCAACAGCATTTCCAATCAGAAGCAGTTAATCTTCGATTTCCTCAAAAGCAAACCAGAAATAAATATTGTTTCCGTTCGTATAGACGATGGATATACTGGGACGAACTATGACCGTCCTGCCTTTCAGCTTATGCTGGATGATATTAAGGCAGGTCTAGTTAATTGTGTCATAGTCAAAGACCTGTCCCGTTTCGGCAGAGAGTACATTGATGCCGGAAAGTATATTGATCGTCTTTTTCCTATTTATGGGGTTCGTCTGATCGCCATCAATGACGGTGTGGATACAATCACCGGAGATTCTTCGGACGAGTTCAACATTACAGTCAAGAACCTTTTCAACGACAACTACTGCCGTGACATTTCCATCAAGATCCGTAGTAACCTTGGCGTGAAGCGAAAGAATGGAGAATTCATTGGAGCCTTTGCCCCATACGGCTATAGGCGCTCTGAAACGGAACGTAATCAGCTGGTTGTTGATGAATACCCGGCTTCTATTGTGCAGGACATCTTCAAGTGGAAATTGTCCGGCATGAGCCAAGACGGCATTGCAAAGAAACTCAACGAAATGGGAGTTCTGTCTCCCTTAGAGTATAAACACAGCAAGGGCATGAAATACAAATCCGGGTTTAAGGTGAAAGAAAAAGCCCTTTGGACACCGGTTGCTGTTCGCAGGATCCTTACCAATGAATTGTATATAGGAACACTCATTCAAGGGGTGCGGACTACACCAAACTACAAAGTCAAGGCAGTGCAAGTCAAGGACAAAGAAGACTGGTGTGTTGTCAGAGACAATCATGAACCACTGGTCACTGAAAAGACCTTTGATCTGGTACAGCAGCTTTTGATGCTAGATACCCGGACTTCTCCGCAGGAAGAAGCGGTTTTCCCATTGGCCGGTTTAATGGTCTGTGGTGATTGTGGAAGTCCCATGGTCAAGAAGCTCACCACGTCAGGTGGCAAAAAGTATTCCTATTATATGTGTTCCAAGAATAAGCAGCAGCACACATGCAGTAGCCATCGTATGAAGGCAGACGAAATAGAAAGCACAGTGCTGGCTTTACTTCGGAAGCAGATACAGTTGGTCATTGAAATGAGAGAATGCTTAGAGTTCATTGGCAATCTCCCATATCGGAAAATCAACTTGAAAAAGGCCGAAGACAGGCTTCACCAGATTGAAGAGGAAATCAGCCGGTTCCGGCGTTTGAAGGTTTCCCTTTACGAGGATATGAAGGAAGGTATTGTATCCAGAGAAGACTATGTTGATATCAGCGCTCAGTACGAAGAACGCATTCGCTTTTCAGAAGAGGCCATGCAGCAGGTTCACAGAGAAATGGATAAACTGCTTGATAATTCCACTGATCAGCAGGTATGGATGCAGGACTTCATCGAGCATAAAAACCTCACCACGTTGACGAGAGTTGCAGCGGTTGAACTGATTGAAGAAGTTCAGATTTATGAGGGCAAAAGATTGGCGATTAAGTTTCGTCACACAGAAGAATTCGATCTTTTGTCTCAGCATATTACAGAGTTCACAGAAATGAATACGACAGAAAAGGAGGCAATCTAAAATGGCGAGAAAAAGTAGAAAGAATACAGAAGGCAGCAGCGCTGTTCAGGTAATGCCTCCGAAGCGAGTGTTCCAGACGGCGATTTATGTCCGTATTTCCGTGGAGAATGAGCGAAAAATCGAGGCAGACTCTATTGGAACTCAGATCCAGATGTTGAAAGACTTTGCATCCCAGATGCCGGAACTCAGCATTTATGACGTTTACTGTGATGATGATATTACCGGTACGAATTTTGCGAGACCTGAGTTTTCCAGAATGATGAACGATGTCAGAGACCGCAATGTGAATTGCATCATGGTCAAAGACTTGTCCCGACTGGGTAGAAACTATCTGGAGAGCGGCGAGTACATTGAGAAAGTTTTTCCATTCTTTGGTATCAGGTTCATTGCAATCAATGATAGAATAGACACTTTTGAAAAGCCCATTGACATCAGCGTTCAGCTGAAAAATATGGCAAACGAGATGTATGCTAAGGACATTTCCAAGAAGATCCGTAGCACCATGAAATCGTTGCAGGCACAGGGAAAATTCATTGGTAGTCAGCCTCCCTATGGTTACATGCGAAATCCGGAAGATAAGTATGCGCTTCTGATAGATCCGGAGACTGCTCCCGTGGTGAGAGAGATGTTTCAGAAAATCTTGGACGGGTACACGGTTCACAACATCACCTTGCAGTTCAATGAACGCGAGATCCCATCTCCGGGACGTTACAAGTATGACAAGGGGTTAGTCAAGAACGCAAAGTTCCGTGATTCTGTATGGTTCTTTCCTACACTACGCCGGATGCTTTCTGATCCGATTTACCTTGGCTGGATCCAGAATGGCAAGTATGAATCGCATTTCCATAAGGGAGGAAACAAGTGTGTGAAAGTCCCCAAAGAGGACTGGATCATCATCAAAGGAGTTCACGAGCCTATCATTGACGAAGAGACTTTCAATGCGGTTCAGGAAATTTTGACTGTCAAGCAAACAGAAGGTGCCAATATCGGTAGATATGACTCCAAGGGAAATCAGGAGAGCATTTTGCGAGGCAAGCTGCGTTGCGGTGAATGTGGGAAATCCATGGCTATTCGCAAGAAGAAAAATCATGGTGTAGTACAGTATTGGTACATCTGCCCGATGCATGAGCATTACAATTCCAGCTATTGCACGAAAAAGAGCATCAAGAAAGAGCAGATGGAACAGCTGGTTTTCACCCTGATCAAAAAGCAAATGCAGCTCTATGTTGATGCCAGACAGCTGGTTGCTGACCTGAATCGTCATGCATCTAGCCGAGGTAAATATGAAATCTATCAGGAGCAGATTAAGAATACGGAGAAGCAAATTGCTCATTATGCTCAAATGAAAGCATCTCTGTATCAAGACTATTCCGAAGGCCTGCTGACCGAAGCAGATTACATCACAGTTGGTCAGGACTATGCTCGAAAAATGGATGACCTGAAAATCTTCATGGCAAGTCTTTCACGGGATGCTCTCAAATACGCACCGGAATATACCGGTAGTGAAAAATGGGCAAAACGTGTGGAAGCATTTCAGCAGCAAGAACAGCTCAGCCGTGAAATGGTTGAGGCCTTTATTGATATGATAACAGTCTATGAAGATGGCCGCACAGAGGTTGCGTTCCGGAATATGGATGAACTGGAGGCAGTTCTTTACCAAGCCTCCGAGAGACGGAAGGAGGACATGAGATATGCAGTCTAAAACAATCGCAATGTATATCCGTCTTTCTGCCGAAGATGGTGACTTGAGCGAAAACGCTTCAAAGGTCGAGAGCAATAGTGTATCTAACCAGCGGCTTCTTCTTTCTGATTATCTTGGAGCGAGGCCGGAATATCAGCAGTATCAGATTTTGGAGTTCTGCGATGATGGTCATACCGGTACGAACTTTGATCGTCCGGCTTTTCAGGAAATGATGGCAATGGTCAAGATGAAACAGGTAAACTGTATCATCGTCAAGGACTTGTCTCGTTTTGGCCGTGACTATTTGGATGTGAGCAGCTATCTGGAATTGATCCTTCCGCTTTTTGGGACACGATTCATTTCCGTCAACGATGCCTTTGACAGTAATGATTATATCGGAACAACCGGAGGCATGGAGCTTGCGTTCCATAACCTGATTAACAGCATGTACAGCAAAGACTTGTCCGGCAAGGTTAAGTCAGCCAGAAAAACAAGAGAACGGCGTGGAGAGTATCTTGGCGGTCATCCGTTCTACGGCTATTTGAAAGACCCGGCAGACAGCCATCACCTGATTGTGGATGAATCTGTGAGAGAAGTAGTACAGCAGATATTTCAGCTGTCCATTGATGGAATGTCCACCATGGCTATTGCCAGATTGCTGAATGAGGATAGCATCCTATGCCCGGTGGAACACAAAAAGGCCAAGGGAATCAGATACAGTAAGCCTTTGGCAGAGGAAAAAGCTCTTTGGACATCATGTACGGTTAGAAAGATCATTAAGGACATGCGTTACACTGGCAAGATGGTATCCAATTTGCGAAGGTCTGCGTTTGTCGGAAAAGGCATCATGGTCAATAACGCTCCGGAAGACTGGATTGTTGTAGATAATACGCATGAAGCTATCGTCTCCATGGAGGTTTTTCAAGAGGCTAATGAAGCCCTGTCATCCAGAGTGAGAACAGTCAACAACAATACCTGCTGGAAGAAATCGGGCAATCTCTTCGTTTGTGGTTACTGTGGCCGAAAGCTCCAGAAATCCAATGGAAAAGATATTTATCTGTACTGCATGAAATCACGATATAGTGAGGGCGAAGATTGCAGCCACATTCATGCAGATATTCAGGTGGTGCAGCAAGCCGTTCTACAGGCAATCAAGGCTATGGGGAGGGTACTTACCAATGGCGCAGTAATTGTCAAACAAAAACAGCAGGCTGATGTTCAGGCAGTGGAGAGAGAGCTGGTAGCAATCCTCCAGAAGCAGCAAAAAATCAAGTCGGCTAAGAGCGCTTTATATGAGAGCTATCGAAGCGGCACCATTACCAAAGAAAAGTTCATTGAAATCCAACAGCGAAATGCTGCCGAGGTTGAGAAACTAGAACAGCAGGCGCAAGCCAAGTCTGATTTGATTGAGCAGATGAAGAAACAGCAGAAGGATATGGAGCTTGTCAAAGATGAGCTTAGAACAGTTGACGCGCTTCAAGAGTATGACCCGGCCATCATCGGTCAGATCGTTGAGAAGGTAATTGTCTACGAAGGAACCCGGATTGAACTGGTCATGAAGAACCAAGACTCTTATGAGGCAGCCTTCGCATTAACTGAGCAAATTAGCGCATAAAATTATTCGGTGGTTGTGCAATATCCCAAATTGCATAGCCGCCGAATAAAATTTTTGTCCCTTACTTGACACTCGCAGAGGGCCTGGTTACCGGCGTGGCGGCCAAGATGTTTGTCATCGCCGGGCCGGTGCTGGTCTTTGGCATCAGCGCTTCGGTGATCTACGGAATCGTTATTAAACTGTTTTTCGGCGAATAAGTCTCGGGGGTGGGTGTGAGGGCCCACCCTTATTCTTTTTCTTTGAAGCTGAATTTGATTTTTCCCACAAAAAGTGTTGACAAGAATGAGATGCTATAGTACAATGTAGCCAGAAAGAGGTGAGTCCCATGGGCTAGCAAGTTAGCAAACCCATCTAGATCCTCTCGTTCCCATAGTACGGCACGGAATATGCTCTGGAAGATAGAAATCCCCGCGAGTTTCAGCACCTTCTCGCAGGCGCGAGATTGCACACGGCAGCCTCGACCGCAAAGTATTGCTTAAGACGGAACCGAATGTGCTCATGAGTGTCCTTGAACGACTGGCAGAGAGTTTCTAAGTTTCCTTGCATAACCCAGTGCAATCCTGTAGAAAGCAAGAGGTTTCATCAGTGGCAGAAAATCAGACTCAGGTATAGACCCCCATCCGTGCTGGACGGATGGGGGTCTATACTGGATTTTGCCCTGATGGGAAAGGCTGAGCGCCGGAATAGAAAAGAGACCTGGCCGGAGGTGTTCCATTCCCCGGCCAAGTCTTTTTTGCGTTTTCTTAGTGCAGCCGGAGGGAAAGTGCATCCGTCGCCACAAGAGGGGTGAGATGGGTGGTGTTCCGGTTTGCGTCCTTGGCGCGGTAGAGGGCCTGATCGGCGGTGTAGAAATAATCCCAAAGCCGCTTTCGGTCTGTGGGGATGGCGCTGCAAATTCCCTGTGAGATGGTGATGGTGGGGCAGAGCTGTCCGTCCTGCCTCGTGAGAGACAGAGCCATCACGTCCTGGCGCAGCTGCTCGGCAATGACCTTCACCTCGTCATCGGTCTTATTCTCGTAGACAATAACAAATTCGTCGCCTCCGTGGCGGGCACAGAAGAGCCCCTGGTCAATCAGGGAACGGAGGAGCTGGGAGAGGGCTTGAAGGTAAAGATCCCCCGCCTGGTGGCCCAAGGTGTCGTTGTACTGCTTAAAATGGTCGATATCCAGAATTTCAATGGCCAGGCGGGTCCGACGCCGGAAGGCCCGGTCAAAGGCCTCCTCCGTGTACTCGTTCATCCACTCTCGATTGGGGAGGTTGGTGAGGAAGTCCCGCCGGGACTTGTCCAGGAGGAGCTTGTGCTCCGCTTGCATCTGCCGCTGCTTACGTTTGATTTTCTCCAGGTCTTCCCGAAGGCGAATGTCGTTTTTCAGGTTGAGGCGAGTCTCCTCCGCCAGGCGCCTGGAGAGGGCAAAGTACTCGGCATAGATGGAGAGATAGGCCTCCTCCATGCCCTTGCTCCGGTAGTAGTAGATTTTGTAGGACATGATTTTCAGCATGATATTTGTAATGCCGGACTGAGTGACTAGATGATCCATACTGCAAAGGAGCTGCCAGAGCTGGTCGAAGTGCTCGATGTCACACAGAAGGCTGCACAGGGAGAAGAGCTCGTCGTACACCCCCATTAAGGAGACGGTGGTCTCCACCATAGAGAGAACCGTTTCAATGGCGGCATCCCGGCGGGCAAACTCTCCCATGGCGTGGTAGTACTCCACCTCAAAGGAGAGGGCGGCAATATGGGTATAGTCGTACAGCTCATTTTGTACCCTGTCCTGCTTTTCATACCAGGCGAGGGCGGAGGCCGTGTCCCCCATGTCCATGTAGCAGGCGGCCAGGCTGCTGTAGGTGGTGGTCAGGTTCCGCTGCAGATCCTGAGAAGGGGGGGAAGAGGCAAAGCAGTCCAGCGACTTCTTGATATAGGAAATGGCCACCCCGGGCTCGCCCAGCTCCCGGTAAATACCTCCGATGTTGGAGTTGGCGAGGGCTGCCACATAGGGGAAGTCGCCCTGGTCGGCATATTGAAGGGCGGTGAGGTAATGGTCCATCGCCATGGAGGAATTCCCCGAATAGGTCGCACTGATGCCCAGCATATTATAGGACTTGGCGAGAAAGATCATAGAGGAGACCTGAAGCTGGTGCTCAAGCCCTAGAATGAGATTGGAGACGAAGGGCTGGTACTGGTTGTCTACAAAATAGGACTCGGCCAAATAGTAGTAGGCAAATCCCATCAGCGCGTCGTCCTGAAGGACCTGACCCGTGGTGAGCAACTGTTCACAGATGGCGCGGGAGCGCGTAGCGTCCGACATATGCAGTGCGGTGACCAGCTCAAGCTGCTCCCGGATGTGCTCCTCGTATTGTTCAAAACACATAAAAGGGCCTCCAGAGTAAAAATTAGGGGGAATAGGTCTTGGTTGGATGATACCACGTTTTACCGGTTTTGAAAATAGGGGGATGAAAGAAAGAAGAATTTTCCGAGTGAAAAAGGACGTGGAGAGAACGTCAAGCAGCCAACCCCTTAGAACAGTGGGCTGGCTGCTTGGGTTCTTTTTATGTGACGGTTATACGTTGTGCTGGGCTTCCGTCGCTGTCAGCCGCCTCTTCTTGCTGGGTTTAGCATATCATGGAGTTGCCGGTCTTTCAATTCGCTTTACGACTATCACCAATAAGAAACAAAACAGTTGGTAAGAGAAAAGCGCTATATCTGTTTTAGATCATACGGCGTGGTCTGATAGACGTAGTAGTTGAGCCAGTTGGTATAGAGGAGCTGCCCGGCGCTGCGCCAGCGGACCACGGGGGGCTTGGAGGGGTCGTCCCCGGGGAAGTA
>RRZT010377263.1_pt1 | contig 34556 bp, 19 predicted proteins | sample 2165551 | NCBI WGS metagenome assembly RRZT01 (sample SAMN10456910, study PRJNA506462) | wastewater metagenome | biome: wastewater; feature: sludge; material: wastewater sludge; isolation source: wastewater sludge with Escherichia coli K12::gfp cells carrying plasmid... | place: USA: Moscow, Idaho...
TAAATGCTAAGAATAAAAATATAGATGAAAAAGAATTGGATCGATTGAGTAAATCAACTGATGAGGCCGATAAAGAAAAATACTTAGCTTTACAAATTGATGCTTATAAAGCAACGATGGCTGATTCCATTAAAGCGGTTATATCTACAGGAGATGGTTCACAATTAGGAACGGGTGTTAAAATCGATGGAAATGCTGCAAAAGCAGTTAGGAATTCGGATGATTTTGCAAAAACATCTGCTTCGATAACCAATACTACAGTTGAAACTGGACTAGATACTGCTGAAACAGCTGCAACTAATGGATTATATGCACTGCAAAATGCCACAACATCATTAGTTGATGGAGCACTTAACGCATTCGGTGATGCATTAACATTTTTAACCAATAATATTGGATTGGTTACTGCAGCACTTGTGGGTTTTGGATTATCTATATTAGCTTTAAAATTAGGGTCAGCTCTAGGGGGTACACTAAAGGCAATATCAAGTATATCGAATGTTGTTGGTGGATTTGGTGTATCCATGACAAAAGGAGTTATTAGTGCACAAAAGCTCATATTTAATGGAACAACTAAGATAATAGGTGGAATGTCAAACTTATTACTAAAAGGCGTATCTGGTATTTTTGGTAAAGCGGGAGAAGGTATAAAAAATGTATTCGGACCTATAATGTCATCAGTTACAGAAAAAATAGGACCAATATTCGATAGTTTGAAAGATAAGCTAGGTTCGGTATTTAGTGGAATAAGTGAAAAATTTAAAGGTTTTAAATTTGGCAATGAATCAAAATTAATAGGGCCTGCTTTACCACCTGGAATGAAAGAGCCTAAAGATGATTCAACATTTTGGGAAAAGACCAAAAAACAATGGGGATCATTCAAAGGCTCATTAGGTAAAGGTATGTTAAGTTTAGGTCGTATGGTCGGACCAATGGCAGTAGCTGGGGCAGCTATGGTAGCATTTGAAGGTGCATTAGAAGGTTGGGGCAAAGCTGGCGAATGGTTTGGTTCAACAATAGAATTGGGTGATAAGATGAAAACTAAATCTAAAGAAAATGAAGTGCTTGCAAAATCAATTGATCCAAGTGCTACTTGGGATGAGGTTAAAAAGGCTTATGTTAATGCTAGTGGTGAGATTATTAGAACAAGTGCTGATATGATGAAAATAGGTCCTGTAGCTGTAAAGACTGCGGAAGAAATTGCGAAAATGACAGATGCTGAAAGAAAAAAATATGAAGAGGATTTGAAATTATCACAATCAGCTGAAGAAATGGCTAAATCTTTTTCTAAAACAGGAACAGCTATATGGGATGGTACAAAATATGTAGATCAGTATGGAAGAAGTATTGAAGCGACTGCAACAATTGGTCAAAAAACAGCTTCAGCGATTGGTGGAGCACTAGAAGCAGTATCATTTGGAATGTTAGATGGACAACATATGGCTCATAAAACTGCAGAAATATTTAAATCGATTGGAGATTGGTTCGGTAGTAATGGAATGACTGATTCATTAAAATCACTTAAATCAGCTATGGGAGATTATTTATCAACTGCAGTAGATATAATTAAAAGTATTTTTAACCTATTATCACCAGTACTTGATGTAGCAAAAACTATATTTGGTGGACTAGTACAATATATAGCAGGGATCTTTAAAATTATTACAGGAATATTCACTTTAGATTTAGGGAAAATGAGTGAGGGTGTTAAAACAATAATGAATGGATTTATTGATATTATTACATCACCTGTAAAATTGGTTGTTGGAATAATTGATAAACTTTTTGGAACTGATTTAATGAGCACATTTAATACTGTTATAGATGTAGTAAAATCCTTTTCTACAATGGTTATAGATGTTTTTACAGGTATTATAAGGGCCGTTGGTGATATATTGGGTGGAATAGTTGATGTAATTACTGCACCATTTAAAGCTTTAATAGCATGGTTTAATGGAGAAATGGATTTTAGTGAAGCTTTTAGTAGTATGTTGAATAGTTTGGGTGAAGGGATAAAAAAAATTGGAAAAGGATTGGTGGATATAGTAGCATCCCCATTTAATAGTTTTATTGATTGGGTTACTGATAAATTATCATTTATTCTTGGAAGCAAAGAAGAACAACAAGCAGAAAATATAGCTAAAAATGCATCGGAAGAAGATAAACTTGCAGGTGATAAATTATCTAAGAAATTAGATTTAGGTGGAGTTACAGATTATGATGAAGATGAAATAAGAAAAAAGGTTAGTGAACAAAATCTTACTGAAAAAGAGATTATGCAAATGATTAGTGGTGATAAAGCTAATAATGATGAAAAAGAAGAGCTTGTTAAGATCCTTAATGAAATGAAACAAGGGTTTATTTCTGCTACAGAAGAAAATGTTAAAGCTGGAAAATCAAAAGAAGATATACGAGATGGAGATAAACTTGCAAAACAATTAAAAATAAATGGTTTCTGGGATACTAGTGAAAAAACTATTAGAGAAAGATTGACAACAAATAACATTTCAAGTGCAGATATAGAAAAACTTATTGCGGCTAATGACACATCGAGTGATGAAAAAGATATTTTATTAAAAATATTAAATGAAAGAAAACAGGCTGAAAGTAGTGCTAAGGTTGAAGTTACTGCTCTTCCTGCTAAAGCAGAAGGTGGTTCAACTGGAGGATTAGGAGATGTTTTTGCTAAAATGATAATGCCTGATCTAACAAAAGAAACTCCGGTTGCAACAGTAGGAACTGATGAATTTGTATTTAGTAAAGAGATGATTCAGAATGCTATGAAGGCAAAAGAAGCATCTACAGGTACAAGTTTTAGTGGTATATCTAATGTAGGACAGACACTTTCAAACACTGCATCAGGAGTTTTTGAAATTAATAAAAGTATTATTGAGAGCATAGGATCAATTTTAACAGGTGAAAAAGGACCTGTAGAGGCATTTCAAGAAGTAGGAAATACAATGGCATCTTTATTACCTCAAACAACAGAATACATTGTAAAAGGACTTGGAGAAAATGCTTCAGTAACTATATCAGGAATATCTTCAATCGGAGGAATCATAGTAGATAGTTTTAAGGGTATATTAGATGGGAAAACATCATTGAGTGAGGGTATTTTAACTGTGGGTGATACAATAGGTGAAAAAGCGATAACACCTTTACAAGATACATTTGAGAATTTTTCCAAAGGTATATCTGATACATTCATGGGCTTTACTAACATGATTGGAAATACTATTCAAAAAGTAAATGATAAGGCAGTTGGTTTTGTAGAAAATGTTAAATCAGGAGGTTTTGTATCTGCGGTTAAAGGAGCGGTAGCTGATGTTTCTGACTGGGGAGCTGAAAAAATAAATAATATAAAACAGTCATCAAAAGATAATTTAGAGCTTGTTAGAAATGCTATGAAAAAACAAGGATTCAACAATGAAAATTATATAAATGCAACCCTAGGAAATGTTATGAAAGAATCGGGTGGTAAAGTAATTTCAGAGAATTTGAATTATAGAACCACAAGCAATGATAGAATAAAAAGTATTTTTAAATCTGCAACAGCTGGTAAATCTGATGAAGAAATAAGTGCAGCAAAACAAAATCCACAAACTTTTGCAGAATTTGTCTATGGTGCTAGTACTGAAAGAGGAAAAGCTATGGGTAATACTGCCCCTGGTGATGGTTGGAAATATAGAGGTCGTGGATTTATTCAACTTACAGGAAAAAATAATTATGCAGCTGCTTCAAAAGCAATTTATAAGGACAATAGATTAGTTGAAAACCCAGATTTAGTTAATAATCCTGAAATTGCAGCAGAGGTAACAGCATGGTATATGAAAACCAATACTGCAAGAATGGAGAAAAAAACTGGAATTAATGCTGAAACTGCATCATTAGAAGATTCAACCATGCTAGCTACAAGTACTATTGGTGGCTTTAATATGCAATCACAAAATGGGTATCAAAAAGAATTATTTGGTAAATCATATTCATATGCAAAACATATAGCTGATGAACCAAGAACAAATAGTAGTATTCCACCAGACAAATCAGTTAAAATAGCATCGAATAATATAGTTGCTCAAGGAACAGCACAACAAGTGCAAAGTACTGTGAATAATACAACAAATAATACTACTGGTACTGTTGATAATCAAGCCCTTAATAAATTAGTTGCTATTAATCAAGCACAATTAAATTATCAAAATAAAATGGCTCAAGAGGCTTATAGACAAACTAAACAAAGTCAAAAAGATTATAAAGCTGATATTGATAGAAACGATCAAGCAAGAATTTTAGAAATTGCAAATAGAAAAGTATAAATAAATAAAATAAAGAAAAAGGGTAAACAATGGAAATTTTAAATGAAAATTTAAATCATTATTTGGATGAAAGTGGGGGATATAACAGCGGTTATAGCAGGCTTAATGAAACTGCAACACCTATGTGGATGTCTTATATGGAGGCATTCACCCAATTTATTGAACAAAGTGGAAAAAGATTAGAACGATATGAAACATATGAAGAAATGGATAAATATCCTGAAATACATCTAGCCCTGGATATTATTTCAACTGAAATTTTTGTATTTGACACAATAACCAATTCACCTTTTTTAATTAATACCAATGGTAAAATTGCAGAAGTAACATTACACAAGTTGGTTAAACAATTTACAGACAAATTAAAACTTAAAGAAACTTTACCATTTGCAGTAAGACAATCATTAAAATTTGGGGATAGTTTTTATTTTGTTGTTAAAACAAAAGAAGGAACTATGGCAGGATTAAGAAGAATTGATAATAAAGATATTGATTTTATCGAATATGATGAAGTGGGTATTGAACCCTTAAATTATTATATTTCAAAAAATAAAATTGATGCTGCACAAATGGGTAGTTATCTACAATTTTTAAAATTTCAAAATCTTGACACTGCATCTAAAGAAAAAATGTCGGCAGTTGCAGCCAAAGAAGGAGAAGAGTTTTATATAATTCCAAAAAATTTAATGATTAGATTTATGAATAGAGGACAAAATTCAAAATTTTTTCCATTTGGAGAATCATATCTTGAATCAATATTTCCATATTGGAAAAAAGTATCATTATTAGAGGATTCATTAATTATTTATAGAATTGTAAGAGCACCTGAAAGAAGAGTATTTTATATTGATGTTGGAAAAGCACCTGCAAAGATAGCAGAAAAAGTAGTATCACAAACAAAAGATGAGATAAAAAGAAGAAGAACAGCAGCATCTCAAGAAAACCAAGAAATGGGTATTGCTTCTTCATTTAATCCATTATCAATGCAAGAAGATTATTTCTTTGCTCAAAGAGCGGATGGTAGAGGATCTAGAGTTGAAACATTACCAGGAGCATCTAATTTAGGAGAAATAGCAGATGTAAATTATTTCTATAAGAAATTGATTGCAGGTATGAGAATTCCAGGATCATATTTTAATACTGAAAATCCACCAACATGGAATGATGGGAAAGTTGGTAGTGCATTAGCTGAAGAAGCTAGATTCGGTAAATGGTTGACAGAAATAAGAGAACAATATCTGTGGGATTTTAAAACATTATTTTTAGATTTTTTAAAAGAAAGAGGAGTTGTTCTATCACCAGATGATTTAGACATGCGATGGAAAGAATCTATAAATGTTGCTGAGAATCAGGAATTAGAAAAAATGGTTCAAAGACAATCTGTATTTACTGGATTCCCAATGGAACAATTCTCACCACAATATTTACAGAAAAAAATATTGGGGTGGTCAGAAGAAGAAATTCAAGAAAATATGACTTCATTAATTAAATGGCAAAAATTCAAAGATAATAATAATTTAGTATAACAGTATAAATATTTTTAAATATAGTAAAAAGTGAAGGTTTATATAAATAATTACAAAGATATAAAAAAACCTTAAAAGGAGACATATTATGGCATGGTATAATGGAGATAATGGAAGCGCAATCATATCACCTGCAGCAAATAAATTAGATGCATTCAAAGCGTCTAAAGCAGTAGCTGGTGGATTTGGTTCAAGTAATAAAAATGTTGAAGATGTTGAAGTTAAATTAATACACAGATTTAAAGTTAAATTTGGAATTTTTAGAGCAGTAGGACATCATGTTAAAACAATAACAAAACCAAATGTTACATTTGCAGAAATAGAGGTTCCAAAATTAAACACAAAAGTTTACTTTGCAGGAAGAAAAACACAAGATCAAGCAACTGTAGAATTGGATGACTCGTTAGACAATGCTGTTACAAGTGCAGCTCAAACACAATTACAAAAACAAGCAAACTTTGATACTAATTATCATGCAGCATCTGCAGGAGCATATTTCTTTAATATGACAGCAGAAGAAGTTGCAGGAGATGGAGCATCACTAGCATCTTGGTATTATAATAAATGTGTTGTTATGACTTGTGATTTTGGAACATTAGATTATTCTGATGATGCAGGAACATCGAGTATCAATTTAGGTATTAGATATGCAAACTTCACTACTTGGGTTAATTCGGTTACATTTGGAAAAGAACAATCTGATAGTAAAGATGGATCAGATCAACAATCACAAGGTGATACAATTTAATTTAAATAATATATATTCACATATATTACACCAAATTAAATATACAGGAAATAGATTAAAATCTATTTCCTTTTTTTATGTTCAAAATTTGATGTAAAAAAATAAAAAAGATTTATATTATAAAACAAAAAACAGTAATAAACTGAAACTTAATAATAAATATATAAGTAAATACTAATTTAATATTAAATTAGGCTAGTATTTTTCGCGAAAAAACTATAAATTAAGAAAAAGGAGTATCATATGTCAAAAATAAGAGATATGATTGATTCAATTGCCGATGAAAACTTTGATGGAGCTAAAAGTGCACTAAAAGCTTCATTAGCAGAGTATATGGCTGGGAGAAAATTTTTATCAAATAGAGATTTATATGGTAAAGATTATACTAATCCAAATGAAGAGGAACAATCAATAAAAGCAGGATTATCTGAATCAAAAATAGATGTTGGTGATATGGCAGATGAATTAATTGATGCTTATGATGACCCAAAAAAGGCACAATATATTTGGGAAGAATTAGAAAAAGAAACTGATGATTCTGGCATCTATGTAGCTGATGCAACACCAGATGATTTAATAGAATATTTGGTTAAAGCTAAACCAAATACAATAAAAAGATTATATGATAAATTTGTAAAGGAGCAGTAAAATGAGTGATTTATTAATCGAAACATTAAATCCTTCAGAAGCCAAATTGACTGAATCTAAAAGAGATGATAAACATTGGTACTTAGAAGGTATCTTTATGCAAGCTGAAAAGAAAAATGGTAATGGGAGAATTTATCCTAAAGGTGTTTTAACTGAAGCTGTTGAAAAAATGAATGACAAAATGTCAAAAGGATATAATGTATTAGGTGAATTAGAACACCCAGAAGCATTAACAATTAATCTTAATAATGTTTCACATGTTATTGAATCATTAAGATGGTCTGGTAATGATGTTATAGGTAAGTGTAAAATTTTAGATACACCAAAGGGTGAGATTGTTAAAGCCTTATTGAAAGAAGGAATTAAATTAGGTGTTTCTTCAAGAGGTTCTGGTTCAACAGCATATAATGAAGGTATAACATTAGTTGAGTCTTTTAACTTAATTACTGTTGATATTGTAGCTACTCCAAGTGCACCAGATGCATTTCCAACTAGTTTACAAGAATCATTGAATACCATATATAATAATCCAAAAATTGTTTCATTAAGTGAAGCGGTGATGGAAGATGCAGCTGCACAAAAGTATTTTGAGAAAGAAATCAAGAACTTTTTGAATTCTGTAATAAATAAAACTAAATAATACAAAAAGCTTGTTAAGGAGAAATTATAATGATGCAAGAAATCTTAAAACCATTGTTAGAAAGTGATGTTTTAACAGATGAAGTTAAAAATGCAATCGAAACATCTTTAACTGAAGCAATTGCTGCTAAAGAAGAAGCGGTTAGGGCTGAAGTTGAGGCTGCTGCTAAAGCAAATTTCGAGGCTGCGAAAACTAAATTTGAAGAAACATATAAAATTTTAGAAGAAACATATAAAACAAAATTAGATGAAGCTAAAATAGTAAATGAGTCAGTAAAAAGTGAAATCGAAGAATTGGAATCAAAGATTGAAGAATTAGAAACAAAACCATTTATTAATGTAACTGAAGCTGATATGGAAAATGCTGAGAAGCAATTACTAGCTGAAATGGAAAAAAAGTATGAAGATGCTTTTGATTTAGGTAAAGAAAAATTCAATAATACATTTGATGTAATTGCTGAAGCACATGCTATAGTTGTTGAAAATTTAGAAAATGAATTAAACCTAGCACATAAAAAAATTGATGAATTATTAAATATTGATTTATCAACATATGGCCTAGATAAAGTTCAACCATACCAAATAAAAATTGATGAATTAAAATCTGAAAGAGATACTGTTATTGCTGAAGCTATTGCTGAAACAGAAGAAAGAATGAGAGCAGAAGCAGATGAAAGAATCGAAGCTATCAAAGAGAATTTAGTTATATCAACAGAAATTTTCTTAGAGCAAGAATTAGCAGAAATAAAAGCTGATAAAGAATCTATTATGAAAGAAACTCAAGGTAGAGAATTATTAGAGTCAATTAAAGGTTTAGTAAAACAATATTGGGATATTGATTCAGAAGTTGCAGAAGAAATTTTAGAAATGAAAAAAGATGCAGAAGCTAAAGTTGAACAATATAAAGACATGTTGAAAAAAGAACATAATAGATTAGAAGAGTCTCAAGCTCAAGTAGAAGCTTTAAAGAAAAAAGTTATTGTTGAATCTAAAGGGTCTATTTTAGCAGGTGATAAAAAAGTTGCTTTAGAAAAATTAGCAGAAAATATTGATTCAAATAAATTAGAATCTCAAATTGATTCATTAATGGAATCAGTAATTGATACATTTAATGCAGGATTTTCTAAAAAAGAAGTTACTGAAACAATAAACAACACTAACACTCTTTTAACAGAAAATACGGTAATAAGTTCAGGGGATAATCAAAAAATTGATAATTCATCTGATGAGTTAGCTAATTTATTAGCTATTGCAGGAATTAGAAAATAATTTCGAATAAAATCGAGATTATTTTCTTAAAAAAATACATTTTTTTAAAAAAGTGTATAAATAAAAATGAAATAATAAAAACACTAAGTTCTTTAAGGAGATAACAAAATGGCAAACGTACAACCAAAAATGTTAGTAGAATCACTATTAGAGGGTGTAGCAGAAACTAAAAAAGACGCGATGAGAGTTATTTTAGAAAATGAAGCTAGATATGCAGAAACTTTAAATGAAGCTACTTTCTCAGGAGCAATTAAATCAGTTCCAAAATTAATTATGCCTTTGGCAAGAAGAGTAATGACTAATGTTGTTGCAGATCAGTTAGTAGGTGTTCAACCTTTAAAAGAGAGAACAGGTATTTGTATGTCGTTAAAATATGTATATGCACAAGATTCACAAATTGACTTCGGTACTGGAAATGAAGCTATTGCAAATGCAGAAATGAACAGATATAATGCGTTAGTTGCAAATGATCCAGATGCTCCAAAAGCTGAAATTTTAACTGGTGGAACATCTGTAAAATACCCAGCTGGTGCTGAAGTTTCTTTCGTATCTGGTGTAAACCAATATGCAAGTAAATTAACAACAGAAGAAGGAGAAGGATTATCATTTAACGGTGCTAATAAATTTAAAGAAACAACTTTAAAATTCTCACAAACAACTGTAACTGCTAAAACTAGAAAATTAGCGGCACAATGGTCTTTAGAGGCTGCACAAGATGCACAAGCTTCATTAGGTATCAACATTGAGAAAGAAATGATCACTGCATTAGCACAAACTATTGCAAATGATATTGATAGAGAAATTGTTACTACAATTGAAAGCAAAGTTGGATATACATCTAACTATGATTATGCAAATGTATCTGGAACAAACTCAATGGCTGAGAAATATCAAGCTTTATATACAAAAATCTTAGAAGTTTCAAACCAAATTGCTGTAAGAACTAGAAGAGGTGCAGCTAACTGGATGATCGTTAATCCTAATGTTTTAACAATCTTACAAACTTTAAAATCATTTAATTTTGCTCCAGCTGCTTCTACATATGTAGATCCAACAAACATTGGTTTAGCAGGAACAATTGAAGGTAGATTTAAAGTATTTACAGATATTATCAGAACATCTGATGATGTATTAATGGGATACAAAGGAAATACTGAAACTGATACTGGTATCGTTTATATGCCATACGTTCCACTAGAAGTATCACCTACAATTTTAGATGGTAATTCATTTATGCCAAGAGTTATGTTAAGTACTAGATATGGTATCGCAGATAACATGATGGGTGCAGATGCATACTATGGAAAAGTAAACGTTTCTTTATAATAAGAAATACTTTATTTAGAAAAGGTTGGAATAAAATCCAACCTTTTTTTTCGCTTAAAAAAATGTAAAATTTTTACTATGAATCAAAAAGAAATAGAAGAATATTTAATAAAAAAATCTAAATTAATTAATCCCTCACCAAATAGATTTATTATACCTGCAAAAGAATACTTAAAAGATTATGCCAATAAACATAACATACAAATACTTGATTTTAAAATATTGTTTTATTTTTACATTAATAACATAACAACTATACCAATATGTCAATTAAATGAATGCAGTGAATATGCAAGATTTAAGTCATATAATGAAGGGTTTTCTATAGGTTGTACACATAATCATGCAAAAAAAATATCAAATAGAATAAAGTATGGAACAGATACACCATTTGAATCGAATGAAATACAGCAAAAAGTTAAACTAACTTTTTTAAATAAATATGGTAATTCAAAACCAACATCAACAATTAATTTTAAAGAAAAAATGGTGGAAAAATATGGTGTGACAACACCTATGCACTCAAATATTATAAAAACCAAACAACAAAATAAACTAATTAAAATGTATGGTGGTATGGGTACAGCCAGTCATGAAATAATGGAAAAAGTGCAGAAAAAAAGACTTGAAACATTTTTAAGAAAAATTGATAATGAAACATATCCTTCAAAAAGATTATTTACCCACCATGAATTCAATGGTGTTAAAGGGTATGAAACAAAATATTCGTGGGTATGTAAAAAGTGTGAGTTTGAATTCAAATGTACTATAACTGATGGTCTTATTGCTTTATGTCCAAAGTGTTATCCTAAATTGAGTTCTGGAATATCAAAATTAGAAACTAAATTATTTGAATCAATACCATCAAAAAATAAGATACAAAATAATAGAACTATTTTGAATGGAAAAGAATTGGATATTTACATTCCTGATAAAAAATTGGCTATTGAATTCAATGGAATTTATTGGCATAGTGAGGCTAATGGTAAAGATAAGAATTATCATTTAGATAAAACCATAAAATGTGAAGCTCAGGGTATTCAGTTATTACATGTATTTGAAAGCGAATGGTTGTATCAGAATGAAATTATGAAATCTATTATTAATGTTAAATTAGGATATTTTGAAATTAGAATAGCTGCAAGAAAATGTCAAATTAAAGAGATTGATATAAAAACTAAAAATGATTTTTTAAAATACAATGATTTACAGGGTATTGATGATACAATAATTCGACTAGGTTTATTTTATAGAGATGAATTAATAAGTGTGATGACTTTTAATAAATCCAAATCAACTGATCAATGGTATTTAAAAAGATTTTGTACTAAACTAAATCATCAAGTAATTGGGGGAGCTAGTAAATTATGGAAATATTTTCTAAAAAAATATAATCCAAAATATGTACAAGTTCAAGTAGACAGACGATATAGTAAAGGTGAGGTGTTTGAAAAAATCGGGTTTATGAAAACTGAGGTAACAGAACCCAATTTTTTTATTTTTGGACAACAAATAGTAGGTATAAAAGCAGGTATTGAAAGTAATATAAAACCAATGTTGAATAATTATGATTCAAAATTAACTATTTTAGAAAACATACAAAACAATGACTATGGAATAATCTGGGATTGTGGTTATCAAATTTTAGAATATATAAATCATAATCCTAAAGTTTTTTCAGTCCATATATCAAAAATATAGCCATGTTGTTTAGCCCAAGCACGAGCATATGTCCATTTGTCTTGATTTTTTTGGAATACTAATACTGCTTGGTTATATCGTTGAATTGCTTTTGATGTTTTTTTAATTGGTGTTTGGGGAGGGATTGTTTGATCGAAAGGTTTAATCTCAATCAGGTATCTTTTTTGATCACCATTTTTATCGGTAACAATAAAATTAACATCTACAAAATATCTATGTATTTTATTATCTAATTGTGATTTATAAGGTATAACAACTGATTCACTAGCCCATTCAATAATAGCAGGATTTCTATCTAAGAAGAAAAAAACTCTATGTTCCCAACTACTTCTATAAAAAATAGGCAAAGTACCTTTATATTTATCCATATTTTTAACAACATATTTTCCTTGCTTCCAAACATTAGTAGCCACAGTACAATCCTTTAAATAATATATTTTCTTTATTTATTTTTTTATAATTGAAATTTTTAATAAAATACATTTTTTTTAAAAATAAATTAATACAATAAGAATAAATAAAGGAAATAAATGAAAAAAAGAAGGTAATTTTATGTCTGTAAAAACATTTGAACGTGAAGTTAAAAAACTTTCATCAGAATTCACAAACCTTATTGAAAACTATGATTTTGAAGAATATGATTTTCACTCGATTAGACAAACATTGCAAGATTATATAGAGCAAACATATCCAAATTATAATGATTTTTTTAGATCTGATTATGTTATGATGTTAATTGAATTATTTGCTTTTTATGGTGAGATGATGGCCTATAGGGTTGATATGAATATGAATGAAGCATATTTATCTACAGCAAAAGATAGAAAAAACATTATCAAAATTGCGGATATGTTAGGATACAAATACTCACGTATTATACCTTCATATTCTATAATAAAAATCAATATTTCAGATGAAAAGGGTGGATCAAGATTTATTTCAAAAAAGAAAGAGCAAGGTTCAATAAATGATATTTTATCTAAATCAAATAATATAGTATTTGCACCTATGAAATCTGATTCAGCAACATATTTTCCATATAAATTAGATTATTTATTAAAAACTATAACTGCTGAAGAATTCATGAATACATTGGAAAATATATTTAAAAAATTAGAAGATTTTAATCAAATGGATGGAGTAAAGGTTAAAAGAGTATTAGAAGATAATTTTGAATATTATGAAAGAAGTATTTTTGTTGATAAATTTCAAATGGGATTCGATGCTAATACTAATATGTATGTAACCTATGCAGGTTCATCAAAAATGTTTGAATTACAAACATTAAAATTTGACCCTGTATTATATTTTAATACAGAAAATACTGAGGATGCATTACAATATGATGAGGATAACTTATATAGTGGTGTTACAGAAGTGGGATTTGAATTTGTCTTGAAATATGATAAAGGAAATAATATTTTGGATAAAAATGTCTATATGTATTTACCTAGTGTTCAAGGTGGAACATATACTAGACAAATTGATTCATCAAAAAGTGTTAAAAACTATAGAGAAATAGCGTATGAAAAAAATATTTTCAATAATAAGACTATTATAAAACAATATGATGAAAATAACAAGTTAATTAGGACATATTATCAAGTTGAAAATTTATCGAATAATACACACATGTATGCATATGAAATAAACAATACCCCAGATGGATTTATTGAATTAGTTTTTGGGGATGGTAAAAATTCGGAAATTCTTTTACCAGCAACAAAAACATTATTATTTTATAGAAAAAATCCAGGAAATACTCCTGAGATTTATAATGTTAAAAATTCAAAGTTGGATAGTATTGCGTTAAATATTTCATATTATGATAATAATATTAATCAAACACAAACAACAACAATACCTGTTTATATTATTGATAAATTCAATGCAAGTGGTGGTTCTGAAGCTGAGACGGATGAACAAATAAAATATATGGCAAGAAAGCTAAGAAGTGTACAAGATCGATTTGTAACTGGTAGTGATTATGAAACTGCAGGAATGTTACATCCTAGAGTAAGATATTCGACAGTTATACTACGAAGTTATATCGGTAAAAACAGTGCCCGAATGAGTAATGAATTCCTAGATGTATATTTTGATCAATATAAAAATAATATACAAACCTATAAAAGTATTGATTTGCATACACAAGAAATAACAGATACATTTGTAATTGTTCCGACTGCATACTTTACACCATCGACTGTTACGGATAAATATGATAGTATTAAATTTCTAGAAACAAATGCTGAATATTATTTTGATATATTTGATGGTGATAGTATATCACCTAATGAATGGTTTAAATATCCAGAAGAGATATTATCTAATAAAAGTAAAGGAACTGTATTAAAGTTATTAAATCGTTTAATTGAAGATGATTTACAACAAATATTAACTGATGCTAATAAAGTGAATAGTCTATTACCTATGGAATATACAATTGAATCTATAGAATATATTGGTAGTTCACAAAAACATTTGAATTTTAAGTTAAATACTACTAAACAATTAAATTCTGAAGAAATCAAAAGTGCAATAGTAGATAATAAGGCGATGATTTTAGCGAATTATAACAAAATAACAAATGAATATGAATTTGAAGATATCACAATAATTGAGAATCAAACAGGGTATACATTGAGTTTGTTATATAGCACGAATAATATTTATTTACCTTCAAAGGATTTATCATTTGTGTGGAGTCATTATAAATCTGATGATATATTTATAAATCCTAGCAAATCAAATATTGTTGAAATATATGTTACGGGGATTAAAAAAGATTTAAAAAAAGGAATTGAATTATATGAACCATTAACCGGTTCTGAAATTAATAAACTTATATTAGAAATAGATAAAAGAAAAATGATGTCTGATATAGTACAAGTGTATAATTCAAGTATATTTAGTATAGAAGTAGCAATCAAAGTATACAAAAATAAAAATAGTAGTATAACTAATGAGTTACTTAGATCTAAAATAGATAAAGAACTGGATCATTATTTTGATATAAAAAATATACCATTAGGGACTCATTTTTATATGTCAAAATTAATCGAATGGTTGCATAAAAATATATCTGAAATTCAACATATAGAAATGATTTTTGATGAAAATGGAAATTATATTACGCCATCATCAACGCTTGATCTTTTGGGTGAAAGAAATATTTTTACACAAATTGTAGAAAAAACACAAATTATTAATGATAAAATTGTTCCTCAAAGACAAATAGAAATTGTATCATAAATAGTAATAATAATATAACAGAGGATTTTGTATGCCAAATCTATTAAAATCATTACCTAGGGAAATTCTTGAAAAAGAGGATTCAAAGTTCATTTATAATGTACTAAATCCTTTATTATTTGATAAAATTAAAGATAGTGCTGAAGATACCACGGTAACCCATATAGTATCACGATTATTAGAAAAAGATATTAAATATAATCGTCAATTTTTACCTGAATTTAGAATTCCATATAATGTGAATTCAAGAGAATTTCACGTATATATGAGTGATGGTCAAGAAAATAATAAAATTGAATATTTTGGAAATACAGAATTAGTTAAAGAATTAGATGATTTAAAAGCATATATTTTCTTTTATTTTTCGGTAGAGGGATATGATTTTATTCATGAAATAATTAAAAAATATTATTATGTTAAACAAGAATATACAAGAAATAAATCATTATTTGAGTATAATTATAAAAAATATTTAGATACTGTCGAGATTAAGAAAAAGAAAGTTTATAAATCAACTTATGAACATTTTAAAGCATTGTATGAAACATTTGATGGATTAAAAAAAGAATTTGATATAGTATTTTCTCAGTTATCAACCTTTAATACACCTTATGAAACTATTATTGATAATATTTCAAGAACTTTGGGTTCACATTTAAACATAAAAACATTTGATGATAGTATAATTTTTGATAATAGTAAATTAAATTCATATCTAGGAGATTTAATAGATCCTTCAAAAGTTATCAATAAACATATATTTTCTGGTAAGACAATAATTGAAACTAAAACATTTACTGTAAAACATATATTTGAGTTAATGTCAATTTTTGCTATGGAATTAACAACAATAAAAGAAAAATACGATACATTTCTTCAACTAATTACAGATAATGGTGATGGGTATGCGTTAGAAAAAAGCTCAGATAGAATATTAAAAAATTTAACATATTCAGATATACATTTGGATTTAGATAGTGATAATTTAACTTATTTAATAAATGAGACTACGAATGAATTGGAAATATATTTATATTTTTTAAAAGAATTTAGAATAGAAGAGTCAAGTATAGAATTAAATATAAATTCACTAGAAATTTCACCTTCTATACATTCATTCAATGCTGAAAAAAGTTATGGATATACTATATTTGAGTATTTTGATGAAGAATCAAAATATTATAAAATAACAGTACATAATTATTTACAATATGATTTAGAAGATACATGTATTAATTATGCAATTGAAAATATAGATATAAAATTTTCTGCGGTAAAAGCATATTATGAAACGCCTAATAACAATCAGGAATTAAGTATAGAAACTGTTAGTTTCTTAGATAATTTTGTATTATATAAGAAAAATACACAAACGGGATTTTTTGAGATATTGAATGTACCATTTAAAGTTAAAATAGGTATAGATGAGAAAGAAGAAAGATATACCCGAACCTATGAATTTTTAGGTATTGATGCTGCAGCACATCAAGCATTATTAAGTCAATCGGAAATTATAATAGGTTGCTATGCATTTGATTATATGTATGAGCCTAAATTATATGTTGATTTTTTTAAAAATAGTAATAAAAAAATCAATATCCGATATAATACTATCATGCCATATGTTTTAATCGATGATGTTATGGACAATGAGTTTGAATTGCCATATTATTCAAAAATTGGAATCAATGAATTTAATACAGATATTACAAAAAATATAATAATGTATGATGGTGAAACATACAAGAAAAATTATGATGAAATTAATTTTATGAAAATCATAAATCCATATAATGAATCTAATTATGAAATTATTTCAAAAATGACATATGGAATGTATAAAGAAAGAAATCATATATCTGATAATATTATATTGAATAAGGTTAATAAGATAGCATTTAAAAATAACTTAAAGCTGTTGAACAAAATGCAATATGACAAAGAAAGACAAATGATTGTTTTTATGCATAATGGTATACAAAAGGCAATTCCATTAAATGAAGGATTATCTAGAAATCTAAATTATGAATTTTTAAAATATAATGCTGACAGTGCTAGATTAGAATATCTAGGGGAAGAAATTTGCGAAGAGGGATTTAGATTTGTATTTGATGGAATTTATTTAAAAAATCCTTTAACAAAGGAATATGATGTTATTGAGGCTGTACCAACAGAACAAATAAATTTAACACTTAAAGAAAATAGAATATTTTTTGATATTTTTGAAATGTCACATTGTATCATATTCGATATGAAAAAATATAAGGTTGGTAATTTATTTATTGATACCTCTATGAATGCACTTAAACAAAATAATGATATAATGTATATAGAATCTTTATATGGTATTCCACGATACAAAAATAAATTGAATGAAATCATAGATGTTGATTTTTCAAAGGATATTTTGGAAGAAAAAAGTACAAATGTTGGAAATATAATATATGACAGCGAAAATGATCAATTACTTTTTATAGCATCAACAACTGAAACATATATATTACCTTTAACAAGGGTTGATATCAAAGAAAACAACCATAGATTATTAGGAATGAGTGCATTATCGATATTTTATGCAGGTAATGTGATTCCTGAGAATTCTAATAAAACATTTTTTGGAAGAGAGAATATTTATAATTCTATGTTTTTAATGGATAATATTTATGATATTGGGAAAAGTGGTGATAAAAACAATAATGATCAACAACATAGATTATTAGCTGAACAATTAGATTTGGATATAGATAGTGCAGACAAATATAATATGGAAGAAGAATCATATATCATGTTCAAATCATCAACTGCATCATTAAAAGGATTAGAGAGCTATTTAAAAACCAATTTAAAATCAATATCACAAAATATTGGTATTTCACCAGTATATTTAATTCAGAGAAATAGATTTATTTCAGAGTGGGCTAGAGTTTCTGGATTTATGCCTGAATCTAAATGGGCAAAAGATGCTCTTAAAGATTTAGTAGCCGATTTATTGGAAACAAAATTAATTACTCAAAATTATGATGATTTAATGGATATTTTTAAAAATAATGAGTATGAAAAATTTTCAATAGTGACAAATAATATACATAATATTTTGGTACAGTATGTTTTAAGATTTATTAATGAAAACTATTTAATGGAAAATTTAACTTATTATTTAATTCATGAAGTTTGGATCAAAAATAATAGAAAAAAAATAATAGATTTTATAATTGAACATGCTAATGAACAAACTGTTAGATTGATAGGGACAATGACCTTTAAAACAGATTATGAAAATGAACAACTGTTTTACATATTTGTTAAAGAATTAGAAAAAATAAATAAAAAAGTTATTAATTCATATATTCCTATTGGTAATTATAGTGATTGGGAGTTATATAATCAAAATAACCATGTTAAATTTGATAAACCATTCAAGTATGAAATAATCGATATTAGTGGGTTCATAACTATGCCTGTAGAATGGAATCAACCTTTATTTTTGATAAGACCATTAGTTGATGATGGGTTATTTACAAAAAAGGATTATAGATTTTTAGATATGTCAATGATAACAAATTCACAAATAACATATAATGATGCTTATAATGAATATGTAGAAGATGTTAAGAATAAATTGAATAGACCAGTAGATTATTTAGAGGAAACATTAATAGTACTTAATGAATTATCTATAAGTCAAGGTTTTGATTTAAATAGTATAAATTTAGTAGTTGTAAAATGGATTGTTGAGCGACATTTACCAAATTATATAATGAGCAATGCTATCAATACAGTTGAAGAACTTAAACAAATAATCAAAGATGAATTAATGAGTGTTGAACACCCAAATTTAATAGTTGCTTATAATAAAATAAAAGAAACCACCCTATTAGGCGATCTAGGTTCAAATATTAATGAAATATACAACAGTATTGATATTGGTGAAATGGTAACCAATCACACGATCAGATTAGATATAACTAATGCTGTAGAGTTGGAATATTTAGATAAAATTAAAAAACCTATAGAACATTATTTTGATTATTTATTTTGGGATAATAGGTATGATATAATCACAAAGGTTCTTGCTTTATTTACCGAGGATGTTATTGCAACTTCTATGATTGATTTATCTTTTGCTATTAATGTAAAGAATACTAAAGGTGATGAAACATTTGATATCTATGAGAAAATGATATTTGATATTTTTGATGAATTTTTACCATTTCATAGTGTATTAGATAAAATTATATTTACACTTAAAATAATGGAAAGTTCATCTGGTGAAGCTGTATCTAAACAGGCTGATGTTGCTATGATGGATACTGCTTTAATAGATATTATGATGGATTTTACAGAAAAGGTAAGAATTAATATTTTAGAAGGGTCATTTTCTACCACTACAGGGTATGGACCAATGAATAGAATAAACATTGGTGGTATTTTTCCAACAGCATCATTAAAAATGGCGGGATCGCATGATGAAATTCCATATGATTTTGATCGATCAGTAAAGATAGCTGGACATGATTTACCTATGCATGATGATGATTTTCAGGCTTATGGGGTTGATGATGAATGGTATTTGGTTGATAAAGAAACATGGAAAGAAAGAACTGCTGATTTATATACACCGCCAGAATTTGCAGACTTAGTATGGTATGAATCAATTCCAGACGGTGAATTTGAAAAAGTAGTAGATACTTATATTAATGATTATTATCAAATTAAAACAACTATTTTTGAGAAAGATGATAGAATTGAATCATATTTTATTGATTACATACCAACTGTAAACATTGAACAGGGAGTAAATGAATTAAATGAAATTAATGTTATTGAGGATTATTTAATTTCTATTGATACAACATTTAATATACGATTTTATAATATGTATACTATAGGGCATGATGAATTTGGATTAGATGAAGCATGGGGTCCTGAAGATCAAACAACATTAATTGGAATGAAAGAAGCTATACAACAACACATCATGCATGATTTTTATGATAAAATCAATGTAACTGTTATTGATAGTATATGGACTGATGTTAAAATTATAAGTGACATATTAATTCCAGGACATGATGAATTTATGTATGATGAATATTATCACAATTCATCATCCGATGCTCGATTGGATCGTGAAATTTCGGTTATGGTGTATGATGGAATGTTAGAACAAGGATTTGAAATGTCTGTACAAGAAATGTCAGATATTTCAATAGTTGATAATCGTCTAGCAGCTCAAGTTTATATTGATTATGGTATATTATTGTTAGATACTCGAGTAGAAGATATATGTTATGTAAATATACATATTAATACCAATAGACATTTTGATGATGAAGGTCGATTTTTAGGTCTTGCACACAATGAATTTTTGTATGATGAATATTATCATAATTCAGCTGATTTTAATAGATTGGCAAATATGGTTGATTCAACTGTTTATGATTTATTAGGAGAAATTAAAATTGATTTTGGTTTTATGAGAATGTTGCCAATGGATCCATATGCTGATTTAATTGAACAAAAATTCTATAGAGCTAACTTACCTGGATCTGAATTGTATAAATCAACAATTCGAGATAATATGAGATCTAATATTAATATATTTAGTAAAGATATAATTAGAGTTGGGTTGATGGATCTATATACATTGGATATTATAGATAATAGCATACGTAGACTAATATATTCAGATATTGAATATAACACATTTGGTGGTGATTGGGTTATTTCTAATACTTCTGATAATTTAATTAATAGAAATATACATCATGATTTCAGAGAGAATATTTTGGCAATAGACAAATATGCAAAGATATTAAATGATCAAGATATTGCTAGTATATATGGAATACGTGCAGCTAATATTGAAAGAGAAGAGTTATTTAAATTAGAGTTGGGAGACACATTATATAGCACTATTAAAATCAAACAAAATATAGACCGTGTAAGAACAAAAATAGATAAAGATTATTTAAAAAGTATCAAAGTGGAAGATGAAAATTTTACAGAGTTTAAATATATGGATAATAATATTGAAATAAGATTTAAAGATGTACTTAAATCTTATATGTTATTCAATGATAAATCATCAATAATATTACATGAACAAAATAAAATGCTGATTTCACAATATACACCAGATACAAAAATAACGGTTGAAATATTAGATAATTTACATTATGGGGAAAGAAATAATTTTGTAATTGATGGTATGCAAATTGGTTTTAGTGATTCATTAATGGGTGTATGGTCGAATAAAATTTTTAAAGATTCTATGATTACAAGTATCACCGAAGATGAAATATCGACTACGAATATAGATATTGATTATAATTTTGATATAAGAGCAATACAACCACATGCACAATATGGACATATGGGATATACTGAAGAATCAATTGAAAGAAGTATTGAATCAAAATTAACAGATTCATTAATACAGGTATCGAATGAAATGTATTTTGATGGTATGAATGCAACACTATATGATGGTATGATGCACGATGTTAGAAATTATTATGGTGAATATATAGATGTAATTATAAGCGATTCATTAAAAACATATATAGAAATTGTCAAAAAACCATGGGTATTATCACAATATGATAGTTTAGAACATAATGAATATCCGCATATGTATAATGGTTTATCTGATGAATTTGATATTAGTACTGAATTAAGAGATAGTATGAGTATTGATTCATATACTAAACTTTATGATCATGGTGTTTATGTTACTATGTATGATAGAATTCATATTGGTCAAAGGTATGAAAAAAATGAGGACATTTTGAGTGTATCTATGGTAGATGATCTAAAGGTAATTTCTATAGGATTTAAAGATATTATTAATGTATCTATTGATGAAAATATAACACTTAATAAAGATATGGGTGTAACGCATAGTAATATTGGAGTACAAGATAGAATTTGGTATGGATATAAATTAAGAGATGATGAGTTACAAGTACAAACCGATGATAATGTCTTATATTGGTCTGATGAGGATTATGAATATAAAGATACAAATAATATAAGTTTAAAAGATTGGTTATATTTTAATTATACTTTTATTGATAATATACCATACATTGAATTCAATGATACTTTAAAATATACAGTTATACAATTTGTAGGTAAAGATGAATCAAATATTTCTTTAAAAGAAAATTTAGACATATTTGAAATGCGAGATTTAAAAATATATGAAGATATAACCCAAATATATATAATTGATTCATTAGAGGTAAATGAATACCATGATATACAAAGCGATTCAGGTATAATACCTAATGACATGGTAAAAATAAATTTCAATGAAACATTAAGATATGGACCAGGAAAAGAATTCAATGATTCTATGAGAATATATTTACTTAATAGAGTTAGTATTAATGATCGAGTATATGATTTTTTCTCTGATATGAATATACAATTTAATGAACATTTTTATAATTATGTAGATGTTAAAGTATTTAAAGAATCTGCAAATGTTGAAAGTTATGAGCGATTAAAATTTGGTCCGATATTTAAAGAAAAATCACAAATTTCAATAAATGAAGGATTAGATGTTAGGTTATTATTTTTAGATGACCGTTATAGTGTTGATATGATGCCTCATAGTACATCAACATTAGAATATTATAATGATTCAATAGATCGTTCAATTACGGTTTTATCACACGATGATATTAAACTGGTAGATATTCAGCTAACTTTTAATGATAGTTTAATAATTTTATCGGATGACCAATTATCAACGCATGAAAATGGTTCTAATTTTGCAAATAAAATGCAAAATGATGGTATCATTATTCAAAGTAATGATAGTTTGATGTATGGAATAGGTATGTTTGATTACATATGGGATTCAAAAGAATGGGATTATTATGGATATGAGGTACCATATGAAAAATGGAATGGTCATATACCATATGATGAGTTTCCACATGATACAATGGAACATCAAGATCAGGGTGAAGATTTATCACAAATTAATACAGGAATAACAGAAAATTTATTATATGGTTTTGATTTCTTATTTAAAGATATTTTAACTATAAAAACAAAAGATTCTGGAGGATTTTCACATTGGGGATATCAATCAATATTCAAAGATAATATCAATGTATATTTGGATAATAGAATTTCATCTGGTTATCTAGCAGATCAAGATAATAATACATATATTAAAATAAGAAATGAAAGTATGAATGTACAATATGATTTTAATGATAAAATTAAAACACATACCTTTATAGGGAATAATACTGGAATTTCAACTGAAGAAATAAATATATATGATGCAGAGTTACATCAAGTGCTTGAAACCATTATGAAATATAGAATATATGAAAAAATCGATACATCGATAAACGATAATTTATTAACGACATCATTGTTTAAACATGATGATTATTTGAGTTTGGTTACTGATTATAAAACCAAAATTGATTTATATAAAACACGATCTGATGGATCAATTCAAAGATCTATGACATTAATTAAAGATAAGTCGATGGCAAGAGTAGAGTTGATATTTGGTGATGGAATAACAGCGACAGTTAGAGATAAACTCCATGGCACTGAAGCATTGAGACCTAATCAATATTTAGAATGAAAAAAAGATAAAAAACTATTTTAAATTCTAAAAAACTGATTTGTGGAATAAATAAAATAAAATATTAAATGTTCAAGGGGAACTGATTATGAGTATGAAAGAATTATCACAACCAAGCGTAGTTGGTACATTAAAAGTATTTGACGGTTTAGATTTAATTGTAGAAAAGAAAAATAAAATTAAATTAGATAACTTTGTTAGAACTTTAGCATTCGGCGCAGTACATACAGATGTAACTAATTCAGATGCGTATAGAATATCTACGATTAGATTCGGATCTGGTGGTGAAGATATTGATGGAAATGAGAAAACTCCAGATGTATCAACAGACACTTTATTTGAACCAATGCACTCAGAAGATGTTGTAGGTTCAGGAAATGGAATAAAAGTATTAGATATTAAAGATGATGCTAATAATGTTATTGAACCAAACTCAAAAATTATTGAGGTAAATGCTACTATTAGTTCAACTGAAGCTAATGGTGTTAAATTTAATGAATTAGGATTATTTGATTCATCTAATAAAAAACTAACACACATTACTTTTGATGGTATCACTAAAACTGAAAATAGAACATTATCTTTTACATACCAAGTAGAGATTACAGTTTCTTAATTTTCTTTAAGTAGAAAAATCCCGCATAATAACATTTATTTTGGGTCCAATGCAGGACCCAAAACTTTCAACCAATATTCTCATGACTTTTTTTAGCACATAAAATATAAAATAGTAATAAAATTTTTAATGTTTGTTTAAATAGTATAAATAAGAATACTAAAAGATAAAGGTTAGGAACAATGATATATTACACACCTGAAATGTTTGATATTAACTCTATTAAAAAATTGAATCCTGAATTAGTAATGCAGCGAGAAACATTAGAATTTAAATTGCAACAATATCAAAATAATTTTGATAGTTTTAAGAAAATGTATTATATGGATTTATTTGTTTATGAGCGAAAGAAAGAACATCAACCCAATATTATACCTGATAAAAAAGTATTACAACAAATTAAAACTTTGGAAAATGATGATGCTGTTAAAGAATTTAGACAAAATATCGAACAATTAAAAAGAGAAATAACTAATATTGAAAATACTCTAAAAAATCAGGCTACAAAAATAAAATTTATGTTTTCGTATAAAAAAATAAATTTAATAAATTACATGAATGATTTAAAATTGTATTTTGATGGTAAAATGTCATTTGAAATAATTATGAATGATGTATTCAAAAATGAATTTAATGGTATGGTTACATATAAAGAAATTCATTTACAACGGAATAATGAAATTATGAAATTATTAGTTGTAAAGGCACCAGATGAATGGAAAGAATTATTTGAAATTATGCATTTAGAAGAATTAAGAATTCAACAAGAATATGATACACAATATATCAAAGAAAATCCCGATGCCGATAATATACAATTAGTAAATCATTTATATAATGAAATTTTAAAATATGGTGGAAATTTATAATGCTAGATTCAATATTCAAATCTCTGTCTGCTAAACAATCAATGGTCTCAACAAATTCAATATTTGCAGAAGCTGCAAAGAATACATCGAATGCATTGATTAATAAGGAAAGTACACAGTCAATATTAAACAAACTTGCAACATTATTAGCAAATCCGTCTTTAACAGATGCTGAGAGAGCTGCATTACAAAAAGAATATGATTATTATAACAATGCATACTCAAATGCATCTAATCAATATAATACATCAATAAATGATGAATATAATACTAGAAAAAGTCAGTCAGAATTAAATCTTGATAAATTTGGTGGTTATTCTAAGGACTTTGATTTAGGTTTAGGTGGTATAGGTTTAAATATGAATAACAAAACACAAAGTGAACTTATTAATAGCATGCTTGATTTTGGGATTAATAAAAGTATTGAATGGGAACAAGATAAACTGAAAATCAAAACCAATGATGCAGCATTATTAGATGTTACTAAAAATGCAAAAAATAATTTATTTAATACCCCTATGGGTGGCAACGCAACAGACACATATAAAAAAATAAATGGTGGTCAAGATACTTCTAATAATCCTAAACAGGAAACTATCAAATTAGATAAATCTTTCTTACATTGGGATGCTAAGAATGGTGGATATGGATATGAGAGTCAATTAGGTGAGATTATTGCTAATTATATGGAACCAAAACAAAAACATGCCTATATGGGTGAGTTTCCAGCAGGATTAACTAATTTAGATTGGTTAGTTAGAACCATGGATAGACCTAAAATAGATATAGAGAGTGTTGAACAAATAAGAAATAATGTTAAAAGATATTATCCTGTTAAATATTCTTTTGGTGATTTGAGCTTAACCTTTTGGGATGATATACATAATAAAACGATCAAAACAATAGATGATTATTTTAATAATCAAGTATGGCAGCATGACTATTACAAGAATAATGGTTCATTATTATTACGGGATAGAACTGTTATACCTGAATTCCATATTTATGATTTAGTTCCGGGAACTAATGCAGAACCAGTAAAATACACCTTTTATAATGCTATTCTAGCAAGTTATGATTTTGATGCTCAAGATACTGATGATGAGGGAATTCATACTATTCAAGTGGTATTTAAGATAGAATCCTATAAATTAACATATGGTGTTATGCCTAGAACATTAAACATTGGTAATAATCCAAAATGGTTATAAACTGATAAATAAATGAAAAGAAGATAAGGAATATAAAATGAGTTATAATAGTATTTTAGGAAATTTATATACAGGTATATCACCGAGTGAATTAGTAAGTAGAACTGCTAAAAATACTGGAACTAATTTAGCTACGGGATTATTAGCTGGAGCTGCTAATAAAGCATTGCGTGGAGCAATGGGTATGGATTCTGATGGATGTTCTTTTCGTTTTGGTGATGGTAGAGGTCGTATGGGAATGCATGGTGATATGTGTGGTAGATACGATGATCCATTAAAAGGAGCAATGGTTAGTTTGGGAATGGCTATTGCTGCACCATATATTGCACAAACAGGAAGTATTATAGGAGGACCGATTGATTCAATGATAGGATCGATACATAATGGTATTGGTTCTGCTTTCGGTATGGTTACATCTAGTATTTCGGGAGCAACAGGAATTAGTCCTAATGTGATTGGTAATACTTTGGGTGCAGGAGCTTCTGCTATAACTGGTGGTTATGGTGCTGTGGACACTGCTGCATCTGCAATATTTGGTGCTTCAAAAGCTATATCAACAAGTAATAGTGGTGGAAATATTGTTAGTAGTGTAGGTAAAACTGCTAGTAGTTTTTTATCGAGTGCAACAAGTAGTATATCTAGTTTTTTTTAAATTTGATAAAATCAGATTATTCATATCTGATTTTATATTCTGATTCATATTGACTAATTTTACCTTTGAATCTTCTAGGTACAATAATTTGAGATACAGCATCATTCACTAATCGTAAAGGTGATTTAATTATAACTAATTCATCATCTGATCCTAAAGTACGAATATATGAATCAAAAGGGATATAATTGTTATCATATATATAATCTTCAATTGAACTTACACTATGTTCTGATAACAATGCATCTAAATCCAAAATACCATCATTTAAATAATCATTAAAAAATCTTTTTGAAAAATTATCAGTATTATTCCAATTAACATCTGAATAGTGTTCCATAAAGTAATCTTTAGAGCTTGAATAAGCACCTTTTGTTACGAATTTAGTGATACTTGGTCTTTTATCTAACCATTCAGAAGTAAATTTAACTATATAAATTTCATTATTCATTTTTAATAATTCTTTGTCAAATGTCACTTCGCATGGACCATATTCTTCTAAATATTGGTTTATTGTTGAACTTCTTTTAGTTGTTAAAGCAATCCAATGACTTCCATCATCTTTATCTTCAATTTTTTGATCTCTTAAAGACACATCATATGAATAAACTACACCATCTTTTAATAAATCTAAAATCCATTCAAAAGTACAATATTTAAAAAGTTTATTTTCATTTTGATCTCTAGCTTCATATAATGATTTTAAATCAGCAAATTTCATTTTTGAGCTCTCCCATTAATTTATTTAAATTTTATCTTATTTATTACACAGATTGAGAATTTTCTATTAAATAACAAGCTAAAAAATAAGCATCGGTTACATCTGTTAAACCTCTACTTTTTTTCCAATTTTTAATAACCGTAAAGGTATTTAAAATATCTGATGGTAATGCGGCGATCATATCTTCTTTAGATGCTTTACCATTTGTTGTTGCACTTTTTTTAAGTGTTGGTGGGGCTATTATAGCAATATCTTTATTTAAAATAAATTTGATTTTACTAACAATACAAAATTGCAACCCAGCTAAATCTCTAGTGGCATTACCAGTCATAGAGAATGCTAACCCTTCGATAGCTAAGAGACAATCATCATACTTTTTAATTTCGTGTATAATTAATTCACTTAAATCCCAAGCTCTTTTAAAAATATTATCATCTTTTACAGATGATAATATTTGAGAATCGATTAGTTCTTTATTTTCGTTTAATACTACGAAACCAGTCGAAGTATAACTTTGATCAATACCAATATAATACATATTTTAACCTACTTTATTATAATTTAACTTATTTATATAAATAATGAATAAATAAAGAAAAGTTTATGGGGAAAAAATAAAATGCAATATAAAGATTTAATATATAAAATTACAAGTTCATCAAATAATACTGTTGTTACATCTGAAGAGATGAAAAAAGAAATTCCAGATATTAATCCAGCTAGAAAATCAGTACAATTAAAAGATGTTTTAATAGGAATTATAATGAATCCTGAAACAGTATTAAATAAAAGCATTGCGGACGTATTAAAAAAAGAAATTGAACGAAAATTAACAGTATTATTTAACAGTCCAATTTCTGATGTTTTTTCATTTTTGTCATTTGATAAAACCACACTTTTATCAATGTTGGATTTATTTCCAGATAAAAACCATCATTATATTGCAACTGAGAATGAATATAAAGAGATTAAAGATCTTAAGCAAGAAAAGTTAAATCTCAAAATGGTTTATCCTACTGTAGAAAAGAATTTTGATTTTGTTGATAAAGTGGATTATGTTGTGCTTATAAATATTGAAAATATGGAACCCACGATGGAAGCGAAACTTAAAGAAAAAAATATCATGATATTTCCATTAAATTTTGTAGATACAAAATCTTATTCACAACCAGAGAAATTGGTTAAAACTGATCCAACTGGGTGGAATTATAATGCTGCCAATGGAATGTGGGTTAAGACTTGGGGATGGGATGGGTCACAAGAAATTAAAGGGTGGTGAAATTAATTAAAACCCTGTTATTCCTCTCATATTCCCTGGCGAAGGCATTTGTGTGTCTGTATTAGAAATTTTATTTTCTGACATAGCTTTGTAAGCTGCTTGGTATGCTTCATCATCTAAATGTGGGAAAATCTCTTCTAAATTCAAACCATTATCAATATATTCACTAGATGGTATATTTTTTGGAATATTGCCCTGTCTGATATTAGATAACGCTGCTTTAACCTCATTAGGGTTTAAATAAGTATTGTCATTGATAGGCTTTGGATTATTTTGTTCTAATGATTTCTCAAATCTCAACAAATCTTCTGGGTTAGACAGTTCTATTTTCCCATTATTTGAATTATTTGCATTATTTGACACCATATTATTTTTTGTTGTATTTTCTAAAGAAGAAATTCTATTACCCAAATCTGCCAAAACAAACATTATTTGATTTAATTTTTCAAATAATTCAGCAGGTGAAAAAAGTTCAAATTGATTTTTAACTTTAGTTTTTAATTCTTCAGAATATGAATTTACCATATGGTTTGCTAATGCATTTTGGTTTTTTACAAAATCAATATGTTCATCAGTAGTAGTTGGTTGTTTATAATCATTGTTTTTTGGGAATTGTTGTAAAATTTCTTTAGAATCAACAGAAGATGATTGATTTAATATATGGTTTGTAGGCATAGCCAATTTGGTTGTATCAACAGATTCATCAGCAACAGTTGTATAATTTGATAAATCGGAATCATTTGAAAAATATTTACCCATTATAAAGTCCTTTTTTGATATTATTTATACCTTATAACTGGGTGAATATAGAAATATATGTTAGAAATAAGGATAAACTCTTATTTTCTAACAATCATTTTGATTACTTGACCTTTATTTAGTTGTCTATTAAACATAATTCTATTATTAGCAACTTCTAAATAATCATCACCAACCCATTGAACTACTTTATCAACATAAACTTCAATTGCACCAGTATTAGGTGTATAAGTTTCATTATTTGGTAAGAATACATCGAAAGTTCCATTAACAGCTACAACTACTGTAAGAGTTACAGTTTTAATATCTTTTGATGCAGCTGTGAATTGTTGAATTCTCAATTTACCACCTACTTTCCAATCATTAACTATAATTGAAGTGTTTGTATTATCTACAGCGTATTGGTCTAAAAGTCTTAACATACCATTAGTTCTTATAGTATCATGTCCATTTGCATCTTCAGATCTATCAATAATTTGTCCATCTTGGAAAACCATTGTTAAGTTAGAAAGTTGTTTGAATTTAGATGTATAAATTCTTTGGATATTATTTATTGGTAGAACTTCATAATGTGTTTCAGAAGTTAAACTATTAACATTTGTAACTTTTTTATTAAATTCATAAACTTCAATATGTTCACCAACTACAACATTGTCTAAACTAAATGCTGTAATATCATTATAATCATTCGGGTCAACATTTATAACTGGTTTACCTTGCGCATCAAGAATCGGGTTACCTTGAAGATCAATAGCAGGGGTAGTATTATTATAAATTCTATCAGCAAAAACTTTATAGGTATTTATTTGATTTTGTGTTGTTTTTGAACTTTCATCTTGTCTTCTAGTTATTAATTGTCCATTTTTGAATACTAATAAAAATTCATCATTAACAAATTCTGTATTTTTTAATTGGAAATATTCGGCACCTGTTTTTGTAGCTGTTAAAATTTCTTCAGTCATAGTCAAGTCATCAACAGCAATAGCATCTTTAGTAAAGAACTGATAAACAGAAATCAAATCACCTTTAGCGTTTGCATTAATAGATAACTCAGCTATTGTAGGACCATTACAAGCTGAAACAATTAATTTTCCATCATTATTAACATAATAAGAATCTTTTTCTAATTTAATACCATTTCTAAATACTAAAAAATCTTTTGAGTTATTAATATTTTTAAAAGTGAATAAGTTGAAACCATCAGTAGTTGCACCAAATTCTTCTAAATAGATATGATAAATTTCTGGTTGTGAAACTTGCATAATAGTAATAATATCACCTTGCATTATACCATTTGTAGATTCTTCATTGGTTATTGCGTCACCAAAAACTTGAACTTTTCTTAAACCATTGATAGTATATTTAATACCTTGCTCATCGGTAATAGTTTCTTGTTGAATAATATTAATATTAGCTTTTTCTTGTAACATACCATTTCTAAAAACTAATAGAGGAGAATTTAAATCAAAATCTCTACTTAATTCAAGAGTAATCCAACCATCAGAAGTAGCTAAACCATGTTTGTAATTAAATTCAACAGGTACATAGTTATGAGGTAAATAGAATTGGAAAAATCTAATATCATCTTGGTCATTAGCATACATAGTTAATGTATTTTTTGTTTTATCAATTGTATAATTTGTAGGCGAAACAAATAAATTATTTCTAGTTACAAAGAAATGATAATTGGTATCAACATTAACTAAATCAAAAGTTATTTGTTTAGTAGATGCATTGAATGTATATTGAACATCAATTTTACCATAACTAGAAGTATCTTTAGATGCAGCATTTAATAAATCTGACATCACTTTACCCTTAACATTTATTGCATCAAGAGTGTTGTCTGCTTTTTGTCCTATTTTAAATGAGTATTCTTTAGAGAAGAATGCTGATTTATAATCATTTCCAGCAATTAATTGAATGATTGTATAAAGTTCACCTTTATTAGTATTAGGGATAGTAATATTGTTTTCATTTTCAGCATTTATTGTTAATACTGAAGTAGGTATAAATACACCTTCTTTAAAAACCATAATACCACCTAAAGATAAATCTGCGATTTTATTACTTTCTTTAACAGGGATAGTAGCTTCTATAGCATTCAAAATTGCCCAATCTTGAGATGTTAAGTCTTCTTGAGAAGAGTTCTCACCATGTGCATTAATCAATTCATTCATTTTATCATCGTATTGTTTTTTAATTATATCGTATTCTTCTTGCTCTGTTGCTGTACGAGTATAATTATTGATTGTGAAGTTACCATTAACATTAGACTTGAATTTTTTAACTAAATAATTAATAGAAATATCACCATTAAATTGCATTACATCAATTTCATCTTGACCATTTGATGAGTGTAAAATTAAATCTTTTGAATCAACACCCCAATCATCTGTAAATAAACCATTTTTGAATACGAAGAACTGTCTATTTAAATTAACTTTTTGAATGTTGATAATTCTTCTTTCACCAACTTTAATATCAGGTTTAATAACTTCTACTACATCTGAAGTAATTCCTACATTTTCAACAATAACATCTCTTGAAACTGCTAAAGGTACTCTTGACACTACACCATCAGACGAAATAACTATTTCGTGAGAAAATTTATCATAATTAATTGAAACATTGTTACCAGTAGTAGAGTTATCAATATTAATATTAATATCTTTCCAAGAAGATCCATCAAAAATTTTCAATGAGTTATTTACATAAGCCATATCACCATTTTTAGGATTAGCTGGTATAGATAAGAATGCTCTAGCATTTTCTGGTAAAGATGCCCATCTACCATTCATTTTAACTTTTAATTCAGAAGCTGCAGTATCTAACCAAAATTGACCATCACCAACATTCGATGGTTGTAAATAAGAAACAACTGTTGCTGAACTATTAACTTTCGACCAAGTTTGTCCACTAAATATTTTCAATTCACCATTGATATCATCGAACCATAATTGACCTTGAGTAGGTTTATTAGGAGCAACACCATATTCAATCAAACCAGCATTTTGAACTGGTTGCCAAGAGTTACCAATTCTTATTTTCATCGATCCATTAACAGTATCAAACCAAACCATACCAGGAGTAGCTGAAGAAGGCATTGTATCTGAAACATAAGAAATAGCAGTTTCATCAATATTAGACCAAACACCTGATTTTCTAATTTTTAATACATCATTACCATCTAACCAAAACATACCATCAACGGCTCTAACTGGTTCATTTACTGATTTAATTGCACCACCAAACTCTGGAATTTCAACCCAAACAGGACTTAAATTAGTACCTTTATTAACATAAAGTATATTAGCAGCACCTGTTTTAACAATATGTAATGATCCTGTTTTAGCTGTAGTAGGTAATTTTTCATTACTTTCAGTTATTTCATTAGCACCAACTTCTTTCCAATAAAATGTTCCATTTGATGCTTTTTGAGAATAAACAAACATTTGACCAGTAGCTGTATTTGACCACCATTGACCCACTGCAGCATCATTTGGTTGAGAAACACTTTCGATTGTTGATAAAATTCTTTGAAATTTAGTACCATCATGAACTTTTAAGTTTTTAATATTTTTATCAAACCATAAATCTGAAGATCCAGCATCTGAAGGTTGAATATATGATGAAATTGAATTAAATCCAAAAGCAACCCATTCAGTACCATTATAAACTTTAAGTACATTGATATTAGTATCAAACCATGTTTGACCAGCATTTGCATTAACAGGAGGAATAGACCCTGCATTACTTACATTAATTTTTTCAACCAATGAATCGAATTTAGCTTCGATATCAGTATCTTTATTAATGGTTTCCCAATCTTGTGCAATTGTGTAAACTGCTAATACTGCTGTACTAGTGTTATACCATAATTGACCAACATGTGGGTTTCTTGGCTCGCTTGAGCTTGCGAAGTTTTCTAAAAGATGCACAAAGTTATTAATATACGCTTCACCCCAATTTAATACACCTTTACCAGGTAAACTTAAACTAGTCGACACATTATCATATGTCTTATTTTCGATATTAAGAAATTCGCTACCATCTGCATGTTTAACAATTAAACCCATATCATTTCTCCCATCTCTATAATATTTTTTTATTTATTTATTATTGGAATTCTTTTTTCACAAACAATAAAGAATTAAAATTGTCATAAAGCAGAGGAAATTTAATTTTAATATTGTTTAAAATAGTTTCTAAGGAATTTAAAGTTATATTATCAATATTTATAACAAAAAATAAATCATTTAAATTTTCAATTAAATGGGCATAAAATTCAGGATTTAATTTATGGTTTGAAAGTTCCCATAATTTAGATAAACCAATTTTATGTTTGATAGATAAAAAGAGTTCTAAATTTGGTTCTGTATGTTCTATGATATATTTTAA